>Ga0156179_1140_pt1 | contig 18838 bp, 21 predicted proteins | sample RifCSPlowO2_12_FD_107832 | JGI IMG/M metagenome (GOLD analysis project Ga0156179, IMG submission 107832) | Betaproteobacteria bacterium RIFCSPLOWO2_12_FULL_67_28 | reverse complement strand
CTATCTCGCGACAAATGGTCCGTATGCGCGCATACGCCATCCGCAGTACGTGGCGTTCATCCTGATCCTGTTCGGCTTTCTGCTGCAGTGGCCGACCCTCCTGACGCTGGCTATGTTCCCCGTACTGGTCTTCATGTACGTTCGGCTGGCGCGGCGCGAAGAACAGGAGGCGCATGCGCAATTCGGTGAAGATTATCTGCGCTATATGGCCAGTACTCCCGCTTTCTTCCCGCATTTCGGCTCCAAGCTCGGATCGGGCGCGGTCATTCTGTTCATTCTGACCTTGCTGGCGGGCATCATGTTCATTTTCGTTCCGGAGCAGAATCTCCCCGCGGACGCACCGCTACCGGGCCACGGGGCGGACAGCGCCGAAGCAAACACCCTGGTGGGAGCTGACAGGTATCGCCGGCGTATTCAGGTTGACGTCCTAAACGAGCAGAGGCAACGCCAGACCAGCGCCTCCGACCCGGCACTCCGCCGTGAGCTAATCCAGGCCCATGTGGACGAACTGCGCCGGATCAGCGAGACGCCGCACGGGATCCACTTGAAAACGATCGTGGCTGAAACGGACATCGGCGACGTGCGGGGTGCCGACGCAAGCATGAACGAGACAACTATTCAAAGATGAAAACAACTATGAATACAACTATGAAAACAACCGACCTCGCTTCACTCGGCTTCGGCGCCCTCGCCTTTCTCGGGCTGCTGGGTGCGTACTTCGGCATCCTCACGCTGGTCTCGGGCTGGAACTTCACGCTCGAGCAGTTCTCCGACTTCTGGTACTTCATCGTCCCGCTGGGCGCCGGGTTCGGAATACAGGTCGGTCTGTTCACTTATCTCAAGCAGGTGCTCAGGCGGCATCACGGCGGAGGCGGCGTGGTGGCTGCGACCGGCACCACCTCCACTGCCGCGATGATTTCCTGCTGCGCGCATTACCTCACCAACGTCGCGCCGGTGCTCGGCGCGACCGGAGCGGTGGCGCTGGTCGCGCAATACCAGACCGAGCTGTTCTGGGTGGGCCTGGCGTTCAACACCGCGGGCATCGTCTACATCGGCCGCAAGGCCCTACTCGCACGGAGGTACGCATGAAGATATTTCGATCAGGAGCGCTCCTGGCCGCAATAACGCTCTCGCTCGCGCTTACCGCGATGGCGAGCGCGCAGCCGCTGCCGTCGCGAAGCAGCGACGCGGCCGGGGTAACCGTCACGGTCAAGTCTCTCGGCCTGACCCCGGGCGCGAAGACCTGGGATTTTGAGATCGCCATGAACACGCACACGCAGACGCTCGACCAGGACCTGGCCCGCGTTTCGGTCCTGGTGGATGACGGCGGAAAGCAGTACACGCCGTCGGCGTGGAAGGGCGACCATCCCGGCGGACACCATCGCAAGGGCGTACTGCAGTTCGCACCCGTGCCCGGCAATCCGAAGTCTCTCGAGCTCAGGATCCAGGGAATCGGCACCCCGGAAGTGCGGGTGTTCGCGTGGACGCTCCGCTGATCCACAATCAGCACGCGCCGGGGCGCTGCGCCTGCTGCGCCCGGGCGCTCGCGGGGGGCTTGTGGATCGAGGCAGAGGCACAGTCCCTCTGTGAGGCCTGCTATCTACAGCGTCACCGGGCGCCGCAGGAACGGGTGCCGGTCATCGAAGCTGTGGCGACCCTGGCGGAGGCGCTCACCGAGGCGCTCGATCTGCGCGAGCACGAGACGGGGCTGCATTCGAGGCGCGTTGCCTGCCACACGCTGGTCCTCGCCCGGCGCGTGATCGACGACACCGAGCAACTGCGCCAGGTGTACTGGGGCTCTCTGCTGCACGACATCGGCAAGATCGGCATCGCCGATGCGATTCTGCTCAAGCACGGAGCGCTGAGCGAAGACGAATGGTCGCAGATGCGCAAGCACCCGGAGGCGGGCCACCGAATCCTAGCGCAGGTGCCGGGCCTGAAGGACGCCGCCGAGATCGTCCTGAGCCATGAAGAACGCTACGACAGTAGCGGTTATCCACGCCGACTCGCGGGCAAAGACATCCCTCTCGGAGCCCGGCTGTTCGCCGTGATCGACACGCTGGACGCGATGACCTCGGACCGGCCCTATCGGCGCGCGATGTCGTTCGATGCGGCGGCCGCCGAGATCGAACGCATGCGCGGCGTGCAGTTCGACCGGCTGGCCGTCGAAGCGTTTTTCGCCGAGGCAGCGACCTTGCGGCGGATGGTGACGCTCAAGTGCGTGACGCCGGAGGCATACGAGGGCGGCGCAACTGAACCGATACGACGGGAGGCGTAATGGCGACCGATCCTGTATGCGGCATGACCGTTGAGCCCGAAAGCGCCGCCGGAACGGCGGCCCATGACGACAAGACCTATTATTTCTGCTCAGCGCATTGCAAGAGCGCATTCGAGCGGGACCCCGCCAAATACGTCAAGCCAGGCGGGGCGGCGCACGCCGAAGACGCTGCACGCATGAAGGTCGAGCCGGCGGCGATGGCGTCGAGCAGCCGGTCCATGTACACCTGCCCGATGCACCCGGAAATTCGGCAGCCGGGGCCTGGTGCCTGTCCCAAATGCGGCATGGCGCTCGAGCCCGAAACGCCGTCGCTGTCCGCCGGGCGGACCGAATACACCTGTCCGATGCACCCCGAGGTGGTGCGCCAGCAGCCGGGAAGTTGTCCCATCTGCGGCATGGCGCTCGAGCCGCGCACGGTCGGCGGCGCGGAAGAAGAGAACGCAGAGCTCAAGGACATGAGCCGCCGCTTCTGGGTGAGCACGGCGCTCGCGCTGCCGCTGTTCCTCCTTGCCATGACCGCGGAATTCGCGCCTCAGTGGATTGAGGGCCTCATCCGGCCGCGGACTCTGCAGTGGCTGGAATTCGCGCTTGCGACGCCGGTGGTGCTGTGGGGCGGGTGGCCGTTCTTCGTGCGCGGCTGGCAGTCGCTCGTGAACCGCCACCTCAACATGTTCACACTGATCGCGCTCGGCGTCGGCGTTGCCTGGGTCTTCAGCGTGGTGGCGACGGTCATGCCTGAGATCTTCCCGGCGGCGCTGCGCAGCATGGACGGCCTGGTTCCGGTCTATTACGAGGCAGCGGCGGTGATTACGGCACTGGTGCTGCTCGGACAGGTCATGGAACTGCGCGCCCGCAGCCGCACCAGCGCCGCAATCAAAATGCTTCTGGGCCTCGCGCCCAAGAGCGCGCGCCTCGTCCGCGATGATGGCGGCGAAGAGGACATTCCTCTCGATGCGGTCAAGGCGGGCGACCGGCTGCGGGTGCGCCCGGGCGAGAAGGTGCCGGTAGACGGCGCCGTGATCGAGGGCTCGAGCGCGGTCGACGAGTCGATGGTGACCGGCGAATCGATCCCGGTCGAGAAACACAAAGGCGACCGCGTGATCGGCGCCACCGTGAACGGCACCGGCAGCCTGGTGATGCGAGCCGAGCGCGTCGGCGCCGAAACGCTGCTTGCGCAGATCGTGCACATGGTTTCCGAAGCGCAGCGCAGCCGCGCGCCGATCCAGCGCCTGGCCGACGTGGTGTCGGGCTACTTCGTCCCGGCGGTCGTCGGGATCGCAGCGGTCACGTTCGCCGTCTGGGCCCTGTGGGGGCCTGAGCCGCGGCTCGCGCACGCGCTGATCAACGCGGTGTCGGTGCTGATCATCGCCTGTCCCTGCGCGCTGGGCCTGGCGACCCCAATGTCGATCATGGTCGGCACCGGGCGCGGTGCTACCGCCGGCGTATTGATCAAGAATGCCGAGGCGCTCGAGATCATGGAGAAGGTGGACACGCTGGTCACGGACAAGACGGGAACATTGACACTGGGCAAGCCGAAGCTCATGGACGTCGTTCCCGCCCCCGGGGTCGATCCGGACCTGGTCCTCGCGCTCGGCGCGAGCCTGGAGCGCGCGAGCGAACATCCACTCGCCGCCGCGATCGTGGCCGGGGCGGAGGCGAAAGGCCTGAAGCTGCTTCCGACGGGCGAGTTCCAGTCGCTGACCGGGCGCGGTGTGACCGGCCGCGTCGATAGCCGCAGCGTAGCGATCGGCAATCAGAAGCTGTTCGAGGAGTCGGGCGTGGCGATGGGCGACCTGGCGCAGCGCGCCGAAGCGATGCGCGCGGACGGCCAGACCGTGATGTTCGTCGCTATCGACGGCAAGCCGGCCGGGCTCATCGGCGTCGCCGATCCGGTCAAGGACACTACGCCGGAGGCGATTCGCGAACTGCACGCAGAGAAACTGCAGGTTGTCATGCTCACGGGCGACAACCAGACGACGGCCAATGCGGTCGCGCGCAAGCTCGGCATCGACCGCATTGTGGCCGAGGTGCTGCCGGAGCAGAAAACCGATGCCGTTAAAAAGCTCCAGGCCGAAGGCCGCATCGTGGCGATGGCCGGCGACGGCATCAACGATGCACCGGCCCTGGCGCAGGCGCAGGTGGGGATCGCCATGGGGACGGGAACCGACGTCGCCATGGAAAGCGCGGGCATCACGCTGGTCAAGGGCGATTTGCGCGGCATCGTGCGCGCCAGGCGTTTGAGCCGCGCGACCATGCGCAACATCCGGCAGAACCTGTTCTTCGCCTTCATCTACAACGTGCTGGGCGTGCCGATTGCCGCGGGTGTACTGTATCCGTTCTTCGGAGTGCTCTTGTCTCCGATAATCGCCGCCGCCGCCATGAGTTTCAGCTCGGTGTCGGTGGTGACGAACGCCCTGCGACTCAACCGGGTGCGGCTATGAGAGGGTATTGCAGCCGTTGGATCGAGTGTCGGGTTTGAATCCGCGGTGAACGATAGAAGGACCAGTTTTCAGACGGGAGATTCGATATGTGGGGTGGAACGGGCGGTTACGGCCATATGTGGGACGGCGGCTGGCTCGGAATGGGCTTCGGCATGATCGGCATGCTGTTGTTCTGGGTTCTGATCATCCTCGGCATCGTAGTGCTGGTGAAGTGGCTGGCGGGCGCGCAGTCCGCCGCCGCGCCGCCGCCTGCGAAGTCCGCGCTCGATATCGTGAAGGAGCGCTACGCGCGCGGCGAGATCGAGAAGGAGGAGTTCGAGCAGAAAAAGCGCGATCTGTCCTCCTGATGCGTCTGCACCGATCACCGCATGTCCGCGAGTCGAATGCCGGCGCAAGGGTTGCCCGTGGCGATCGTGCGCCGGAGACAGCGCGGCGATCATTGGGGCATTACGCGGCTGCAAACCAAAGGGAGTGTTGAGTAATGAAAGTACGCACGATACCGATCACCGCCCTGTTGACCCTGCTTGTCATGGTGCCGGCTGCGTGCGGGAAACCCGCCAGCTCGACGCCAACCGTGGCATCGACCGGCCTGCCAGTACTGTCCAAGAACGCCGCTGGCTTCATGGACCTGAGCGTAGAACAGCTTGCCCAAAGTATGAAGAACAAGAATTTTACCCTGGTCAACGTGCATGTACCGGATCCGGAGAGCCTGCCTAATACGGATCTGTCCATTTCCTTCGATCAAATCACAGGCCACCTGGACAAGCTGCCCGGTAAAGATGCACCTATCGTTCTCTATTGCCGCAGCGGCGGCATGAGCACCCAGGCCGCGGCGGCGCTTGCCGCAGCGGGGTACACCAAACTCTACGAGTTGGACGGCGGGTTCAATGCCTGGAAAGCCGCGGGACATACTCTCCTGAGCAAGTAGTTCATTGCGACGGCAGCGGGGTGTCCGGTTGATCCGGCACAGGCACGTTACTTATCCACAAATTCTGTGGATAATCTGCGCTCAAACGGCCCACCGAAATGGGAATCCGATAATGAGCACAGGTTTTTCTGTTGCGCGGAAATCCCTGGCCGCAGTATTGGTGACCAGGGACTTTGCGGTAGCCGCTTCCAGGGCCTCCGCGGCAGCGTCGACCCAGGAGGCAAGGAGTCGAGGGGTTTGGTGTCCATGAGCGTCGTATTACTGTCGCTTGCGACATTGTTTTCGACCTTTGCCGGAGGGCTGTTCGCGTTCAAGTTCCGCGACCGGCTGCACTTCATCCTCAGTTTTACAGCCGGCGTGCTCCTGGGCGTGGTGAGTTTTGAAATATTGCCCGAGATTTTTGAACTGGCCCGCGAGCAGCAGATCGATGCCACCGGGGCAATGATTGCACTCGTGGGTGGCTTTCTGCTCTTCCACAGCCTCGAGAAGTTCGTGTTGGTCCACCATGCCCACGAAGCCGATTACGCCGTTCATCATCATCCGAAGGTAGGGGTCCTCTCAGCCCTCGCACTGATCGGGCACAGTTTTATGGACGGTGTCGCGATCGGCCTGGCGTTTCAGGTCTCGCAGGCCGTCGGGATTACCGTAGCCATTGCCGTGATTGCACACGACTTCTGTGATGGCCTCAACACAGTCAGCCTGATGCTCGTTCATCAAAACACGACTCGCCGATCGCTTGGGATGCTCGTGTTGGATGCGGTCGCTCCCGTTTTGGGGGCGGCCTCCACGCTGGTTTTTCGCGTTCCCGTCCCCATGCTGATGCTCTATTTAGGGTTCTTCGCAGGGTTCCTCTTGTATATCGGGGTCTCCGACATTCTTCCCGAGGCGCATTCCCAGAACCGCCCGGGCATTGCCGGTAGCCTCATCGGGCTCACGTGCCTGGGGGCGGCCTTCATTTTCGTCGTCGCGCACATGGCGCGATAGCGCGTCGGTGCGGGCATTTACATGACAAGCGGCATCGCAAAATTGGGCCGGGTCATGAGACTATCCGGCGTCAAGGCAGATTGATAAGGAAAAGGAGAGACGGATGTCACCGGTCATCGACGTACACACCCACATGCTGAGCAAGGAATGGGTCGCGCAGCTCGAAAAACACGGCAAGCCGCGCTACACGGTGAAGACCGTGCCGGGCGGCCTGCGCGCGATCCATCTCGAGGGCTCGCCGTTCATGACGCTGCTTCCAAACATGTTCGACTGGGAAGCGCGCATCGACAACATGACCAAGGCGCAGGTCGACATCGCCGTCGTGTCGCTCACCTGTCCGAGCGTGTATTGGGGCGGGGAGAAGGTCAGCACGCAGGCGGCCCGACACATGAACGACGAGTTCGCGCGCGCGCAGAAGACCTGGCCCGACCGCATCCGCTGGTTCGCATCCCTGCCCTGGCAATATCCGAAGGCGGCGGTGCAGGAGTTGCGGCGCGCGGTCAAGGCAGGCGCCGTGGGCGTGATGGTGATCGCGAACGTCAGCGGCCAGCATCTCACCGATCCGCTTTTCGATCCCATCTGGCGCGCGATCGACGATGCCGGGCTGCCGGTGCTGGTGCATCCGGGCGCGCCTCCGGGATCGAGCGCACTGGGCATGCAGGAGTTCCAGTTAAGCGCGTCGCTCGGGTTTACCTTTGACACCTCGCTGGCGGTGAGCAGAATGATCCTCAACGGATTCTTCGACCGTTACTCGAAGCTGAAGATCATCGCCGCGCACGCGGGAGGGGCGCTGCCGTTTCTCGTCGGGCGGCTGGACGTCTGCTGGGACAACATTCCCGCGGCGCGCGCGAAGACGACTGAAAAGCCCAGCAACTACCTGCGCCAGGTCTATTGCGACTCGGTGGTGTTTCGCCAGGACGCGCTCGATATGGCGGTGTCGGTGTTCGGCACCAACAACGTGCTCTACGGCTCGGACTATCCGCACAACATCGGCGACATGAAAGGGTGCCTGTCCCGGGTCGACGCCTTGCCCGGGGATATTCGGGAAAAAGTTCGCGGCGGCAACGCAGCGAGAATCTTCCGGCTCTGAATACTGGTCCAAACCTGCAACTTCTAAAGGAGATGACAATGAAATTCCCGCTCAAAATGGTTCCTATGCTGCTGTTTGCCGGCGCTGCGTTCGCACAAAGCCACCAGGCCACGGGCGTGGTGAAACGCATTGACGCTGCAAAGGGCGTGGTGTCCCTCAAGCATGAGGCGATCAAGAGCCTCAACTGGCCGGGCATGACCATGGATTTCAACGTCCGCGACCCGAAGCTGATAGTCGGCGTCAAGCCCGATCAACAGGTCAAGTTCGAATTTGTCGAGGATAAGGGCCGCTACGTGATCACGTCGATAAGGTAGGCGTGCGGTCCCGGGGAATTTCTGGCCCCCAACACCGGCAGGGCGCCTCAAGGCGCGCTGCCGGGCGTCCGGGCGAGGGAACTAAGATGCCGCCAATTGATCTGAATCAAAAGGTACAGTGGGGTCCCCACTAGGATGGTGGCACCCAAAAGAGAAGGATTCTCGTTGCGCAGGCAGGCTGCGCGCGTTGATATGTCGCTGAAATGAGACTGGGCCGGATACGGTATTTGCTTGTTTTTTTCGCGGCGGTGTTCCTTGCGAACAACGCCGTGGCGTCTGCGCGCGCCTGCATGGTGCAGCTGGCCGCAGACGAGCACACCGCGATCCGGATTCTTGATTCCAGCGGCAATGAGAATTTGTGCCCCGAAGCGGACAATACTGCGGCAAATTGCCTTACGCACTGCACCCAGAGCTATAAAAGCGACCAGCAGAACTTTTCCTTCGATGTCCCCGCGGTTGTATTCGCACCGCCTCTTTCAGTGCATCGCGCCTGGGTTCCGATCGAGCCAAGACGGCTTGTCACAGCCTCGGCGCCCCCGGTCGTCGGCCCTCCCCTGACGATCCTGTTCGGTAACCTTCGTATTTGATCCCTCCGCCGAGTCGCGCGGGCCGGAGTATTCGGTCGCCCGCGTGATTCCCGCGTCAGCCTCCTGACGCGGTTCCGCAAGAAATTCTGTTTCGGTTCAAGACGGGCATGAAGCCATGCGCTCATGCGGGAGTGCCGGTGCCGGCACGAAACGGTTGGCAAATTTTCGAAAGGTGAATCTGAAATGAAACGGTCATTGCGTCTCAAGCTCCTGTCGCAGGGAGTGATTCTGCTGTTCAGCGCTGCTTCCGCATACATGACCCTTGCGGCCGAAACCAACAAGGTCGATGTCTATAAGAGCCCTGCCTGCGGATGCTGCAGCCAGTGGGTGGAGCATATGCAGAAAAACGGATTTGCCGTCGAGATCCACAACGTGCGTAACGTGACGCCGTTCAGAGAGCGGTTCGGCGTGCCGGAATCGGTGGCGTCCTGCCATACCGCAGTGGTCGGGGGCTACGCGATCGAAGGGCACGTGCCTGCCGCCGACGTCAAGCGATTGCTGCGCGAGAAACCGAAAGCCACGGGCATAGCCGTTCCCGGAATGGCCGTGGGCTCGCCGGGAATGGAGCAGGGCAGCGGCAAGGACCCGTACAACGTGGTGTTGTTCAATGCGACCGGGCGAAACACGGTTTACTCCGCGCATTGATCGGCCTACGGCGAGGCGCAAGGAGATGCGGTGGGAACGCAACGCAGCACGCCATCTATCGGTTATCAGACCAGACCAACAGTTGCTACGAGGAAATGACATGAGCAAGTCCACAACAATCAAGTCAGGCATTCCAATGAGTGAGAAAGCGAAACATACAGCGGCCAAATCGCGAGTTGCCATGAGTACGAAAGTCATCGTCGGCGCGTGCGTCGCGGTTCTTGTCCTTGGCGGGCTGATCATTGCCGCCATGCCGGAGCCGGGCGCGACCAAACCCGCCCAGTCCCGCTCAACCGCTTCGGTAAGTCCCGCTTCGGTAAGTCCCGCTTCGGTAAGTCCCGCCGGTGCGCTGAGGGCGCGTGAAACGAACTTCAATTTCGGTTCGATTTCGATGGCTGCCGGCAAGGTCACCCATCTCTACCGGTTCAGGAACGCGGGCGCTGAGCCGATAGTCCTCGGCAAGATGTACACTTCCTGCATGTGCACGACCGCCGCGCTGGTCAAGAGCAGCGGAAGGAAATTCGCTCCGGTTGGCATGCCCGGCCATACCCCCATACCCGCGTTGAACGAAACGTTGCAGCCAAATGAGGAGGCCATGGTCGAGGTGGTGTTTGACCCGGCCGCCCATGGACCCGCCGGAATCGGCCCGATAGACCGCGTCGTGACCATAGAAAACAGCGCCGGACAGCCGCTCGAACTCGCCTTTAGGGCCAACGTCAAGCCGTAATCCTAATGACAAAAAAACTCACGTTTCTCCTCGCGGGCACCCTGCTCCTGTTCGGGCTGGTCTATGTCTTCCGGCTCGAGAACATCGGCACCACCGCGCTGTGGAATCTGAGCGACGGCGGAAAATGGCTGCTGCCCCTTGTCGCCGTGGCGGCGCTCATCGACAGCATCAATCCGTGTGCGTTCTCGATTCTCGTTCTGACCATCGCGTTCCTGATGAGCATCGGAAAGATTCGATCGAGCGTCCTTGCCATAGGTAGCGCCTACATCCTGGGCATTTTCATCGTCTATCTGGTGATCGGTCTCGGGCTTTTGCAGACCCTGCACATCTTCGACACGCCGCATTTCATGGCCAAGGTCGGGGCTTCGCTTCTGGTTCTGCTCGGGCTGATCAACATAACGAAGGAGTTCTTTCCCGCGTTTCCGATAAGACTTGGCATCCCCCAAGCCGCACACCAGAAGATTGCGGTGCTGATGGAAAAGGCGTCGGTGCCCACTGCGGTCGTGCTCGGCGGACTGGTCGGCCTGTGCGAGTTTCCCTGCACCGGCGGGCCGTATCTGATGGTGCTCGGCCTGCTGCACGATCACGCAACCTACTTCACGGGGGTTGCATACCTGCTCATGTACAACCTCATCTTCATCCTGCCGCTCGTTCTCATTCTGCTGATTGCGAGCGACAAGACACTGTTGGGCAAGGTGCAGGCGTGGCAACAGGGCGAAAGAAAGGTGATGCGCTGGGGCGGCGGGGTGGCCATGGTCGCACTCGGCATGGTCATCTTCGCGATCTAACCCCCATGACCGTGATCCTTGCCACAATCTTCTCGATTCTCGCCATTTCCGGCATGGGGTGGGCTGCGAAGAAATTGCTGCGCATTCCGCTCTGCCCCATCTGCCTCGGTGTCGGGGGCACCTGGCTCTGGATGCTGATCGCCCGCGCTCTCGGCCATGCGGTGGATACCACGATGCTTTCGATACTTCTGGGCGGGTCGGTTGCCGGAATCGCATACCAGGTCGAGAAGCGCCTGCCGCAGGGACGGTCACCATTGCTGTGGAAGACGCTTTTCATCCCGGCTGGCTTTGCGGCGGCCTACGCGCTCGCCCGGGCGCAGTGGCCCTTGTTTGCGGTGACGGGTGTCGCACTCGTTCTGCTGACCGGATTCTTCCTTATTCCGCCTGGCGTCCCGGGAGAAGAAAGCGAAACGGTCGAGGAACTGAAAAAGAAAATGCAGAACTGCTGCTGAGAAAGGCGAGTATATGACCGAAGACATCATCGCAGGTGCCGCGCGCGCGCCGGGAAGCCGTCCGCGGCTGGCAGGTTACATACCACTCGTTGTGTTCATCGTGATGGCGGTGTTCTTCGCCATCGGTCTCACCATGAACCCAAGGGACATTCCCTCGCCTCTCATCGGCAAGTCGGTGCCCGAATTCAGCCTGCCGCCGGTCCAGGGACGCACACTGGGACTTTCGAGCGCCGACCTCCGCGGCCAGGTGTCGCTCGTCAACGTGTTCGCCTCATGGTGCGTCGCCTGCCGCGAAGAGCACCCGGTCCTGATGGGACTCAGGGACAAGGGCATCGTGCCGATCCACGGGCTCAACTACAAGGACAAGCCCGATGATGCGCAGGCCTGGCTGAACCAGCTGGGTGACCCCTATACGCGCACCGGGGCGGACATTTCCGGCCGGGTGGCGATTGATTGGGGCGTCTACGGTGTGCCGGAGACCTTTGTAATCGACCGCGACGGCCGTATTGTGCATAAGCATATTGGCGCGATAACGCCGCAGGCGCTGCGCGACACGATCATGCCGATCATCAACAAACTGCAGAAATGATGGTTGCGAAATACAGTGTAGGTTGGGAAGCCGGTCTTTTGCGGCTCAGGTATCCGGCCCCACGCCAGCCCGTCGAGAGTGCATGACTGAAATATCCGCAATCGCGGTCCTGACGGCGTTCGGCGCCGGAATCGTATCGTTCCTGTCCCCGTGTGTGCTGCCGCTGGTTCCGGGCTATATCTCCTACGTGGCCGGCGATACGCTCTCGAATACCCGTCACGCGGACGACCGCGCGCAACGTCTCGCGGTACTCGGATTGAGTCTGTGCTTCGTGGCCGGATTCTCGACGGTATTCATCGCACTCGGCGCAGGCGCAACCGCGCTCGGGCAACTGCTGCTGCGCTACAGGTACGAGGCGAACATCGTTGGCGGCATCATCGTGATCGTATTCGGCCTTTTCATGCTTGGGATGTTAAAGCTGCCCTGGTTGCAGTACGACCTGCGCTTTCACGGCAATATCAAAGGTGCCCGCCCGCTCGGGGCGTATCTCATCGGCCTGGCGTTTGCGTTCGGCTGGAGCCCATGCATAGGACCGGTGCTGGGGGTGATTCTTACGCTCAGTGCGGTTGCGGCAACGGTTTCCGGTGGCATTGCCCTGCTCGGTGCCTATTCGCTCGGGCTCGGGATCCCTTTCCTGGTCACCGCGCTATTCACTGGCGCGCTGCTGAATCGGCTGAAGTCGATGCGACGCATCGGGCGCTGGCTCCAGATCGGCGCGGGCGGCGGGATGGTATTCATGGGGTTCGCCATGATCACCGGCATGCTATCGACGTTTGCTTTTTGGCTTCTCAACACGTTTCCGGCGTTTGCGGCCATCGGATAGGCGGCCGGCTCGCGGACATTATCTGGCCAACATCGCTTCCAAAGTGATTCAAGAAGGAGCACTAGAAATGCGCAACGGGAACCTGACTGCGAACCCCTGGTTACGAGTGATCGCGTTTTTCACGGCCATTCTTTTCGGATTGGGCGCATCCGCGGCCGAGCTCGCACAGCAAAGCAGCCAGGCTGGCGGCGTCACGGTTCGCGTGAAGCCGGCCGACGTGTCAGGCAAAGCGGCGACCTGGTCGTTCCAGGTAGTGCTCGACACCCACAGCGGTGACCTCAGCGACGACCTGGCAGCGGCGGCGGTTATCGTGGACGCCGGCGGCAAGAAATATTCCGCCGTGGGCTGGGAGGGAGATGCGCCTGGTGGCCACCACCGCAAAGGCGTGCTGCGCTTCAAGGCGCCCAGCCCACGGCCCCATTCGATCGAACTGCGCATCCAGCGCCCGGGAGAGGCGGCGCCGCGGGCATTCCGCTGGCAACTGAAGTGATCAGGGGGCCGCACCCCGGCGTTTGCCTATGACGATACCCGGTCGAACCCGTGTGCATTCGCAACCTGGTTTGACCGGCACGCTTTCAGGTCTGCCGCGGCTTGTTTGCCGCCGCCGAAATGACGCGACCAGGTCCTCAGCATCATCCTGACTCGGTTCGGTCCCTGACACGCCGGGTCTTCAAGAGTGTCCAGGGATTCCGCGAGACCCCTTCACCGTTGAACGAATTTGTACTGGCGTGTATCGGCACCGGTCTTGGGCTACCTCGGCGTACAACGACACAACGTGCCGCTTACATTCGCGTGGTGAAATGGGAACCGATGCGGCTGGATGACCCGATGCAGGGCAACCGGTCTCGCAGAGTTCCGAACCTCATCAATCGGAGAATAGATCATGAAACGAGCAACGAAAATTGTAATCGCCCTCGGCACAGCATTGTCCCTCGGGCTAGGGGCCGCGGCGGTCAGCGCGCATCCCGATGGCTACGGCGGGGGCTGGGGCGGCGGGCACATGGGTGGCTACGGCATGGGGTCTGGAATGATGGGCGGCTACGGGCCGGGCCAAGGCATGGGGCCTGGAATGATGGGCGGCTACGGGCCGGGATACGGAATGGGTTCGGGCGGCAGGCACATGGGCTACGGTCCGGGGTACGGCATGGGGCCGCAGGGCATGTTCAACGCCTACCCCGGCAATGCGGAGGACGGTGTTGCGGCGCTGAAGGCGGAGTTGGCAATTACTGCTGCGCAGGATCCGGCATGGCAGGCATTCACCAAGAACGCCAAGCAACAGAATGAAAACAGGCAGGCGTGGTTCGCCAAGATGCATGAAGTGCGGAGCGCAGGCTCGGCACCCGAGCTGCTCGCGCGGCAAACGGAGTTCATGAAGCAGCGCCTGGCCGAAATGGACGCCAACGCCGCAGCCCTGAAGGACCTTTATGCGACGCTCACACCGGAACAGAAAGCGATTGCGGACCAACGCTTCGGCGGATTCAGGCCGGGATACGGCGCGGGCTACGGCCGCGGCCCCGGCGGACGTTTTCGCTAAGAGGTGAGCGCGTGGGGCGGCGATGCAGCCGCCTCACGTCTGAAGGAGAACGAAATGATGTGGGGATATGACGGATTTGGATTCGGAGGCGGCGGAATGGGTATCGGCATGCTGCTGTTCTGGGGGTTGATTATCGCCGCCATCGTGATGCTGGCGCGTGGATTCGGCGGAAGGCCGGGGGGAAACGAACCCAGGGCGCTGGAGAGGACGCCGCTCGACATACTTGGCGAGCGCTATGCCAAGGGCGAGATCGACAAGAGCGAATTCCAGGAAAAGCGACGCGACCTTTCGGCCGGCTAGGCGGATTACCGTGGACAGGCAACGCAGAAATCTCCTCCGGATTGCCGGCGCGACCGCAATAGCAGGCACGCTGCCCTTCGTGCCCTGGTCGCGTACAACGGCAGCCGCGACGACGGACAAGTTCACGCCGGATGTCGAGATCGAACTCGTGGCGCGGCCGGATGAACTGCAGGTGTTGCCGGGCCGGCTCACGGCGGTGTGGCGCTACGTCGGCCGCGTGCTGAGCGGGCCCGCAGATGCATTGCAATCGGTTCCCGACAGTTACGCGGGTCCCATCTTTCGGTTCAGGACGGGACAAAAGGTCCGCATCCGCTACCTCAATCGGATACCGCAACCCAGCATCGTGCACTGGCACGGACTGATCGTTCCGGAGCGGATGGACGGCCATCCGCGCGATGTGGTTCCGACGGGCGGCGAGTACGTCTACGAGTTCGAAGTCCGCAACCGCGCCGGTACCTACTGGTTCCATCCGCATCCGCATGAATACACGGGAACGCAGGTCTACGGCGGGCTCGCCGGGCTGTTCCTGGTGAGCGACGACGAAGAGCGTGCCGCGCGGCTCCCGAGCGGCGAGCGCGATATTTCCATCGTACTCGCAGACCGCACCTTCGATCCGGCGAACCAGCTGGTCTATGAGGCGGCTATGGGTCCCGGAATGATGGGTGGCATGACGGGCTTCGTCGGCGAGCGCATTCTCGCCAACGGCCGTCCCTCGCTCTCGTTTCCGGCCGCGGCCGGCGCGTACCGCGTGCGGCTGCTCAATGGCTCGAACTCGCGCATCTACCGCATTGCGCGATCAGACCGCAAACCGCTGGTCGCGATTGCCTCGGACGGCGGTCTGCTCGCCGCGCCGGTAACACGGCCGTTTCTCGTACTCGGTCCGGCAGAGAGGGCCGAACTCTGGCTCGATTTTCACGACGTGTCGGCCGGCAGTCGAATTGCACTGATCGCGGAGCCGCTTGACTTCGGCGGTGCGGGGATGGGAATGATGGGCGGTATGATGGGGCGAGGCATGGGCGCCGGACCGCAGTCCGCCGCCCCGTATCCGTTTGCGCTATTTACCGTCGGCCGAGGCGCCGGCCGCCAGGCGCTTCCGGTGCGGCTGGCCGAACTCGCGCCCGCCCCGGCGAGGAAGGATTCGAAGCGGCGGGAATTTGCGATCACCCTCGGCCATATGCGCTGGGGCATCAACGGCCGGACGTTCGACATGGACGAAGTGGAGCCCGACGAGCGGGTCCGGTTCGGCGACACCGAGGTGTGGGAGTTCACCAACCGCACGCCCATGATGGCCATTCCGCATCCGATGCATGTCCACGCGGTTCAATTCCGTGTGCTCGATCGGCTCGGCACGCCTCCCGGCCTTGATGGACTGCGCGCGGGCTTCCTCGACGGCGGTCTGAAGGACACGGTGCTAGTACTGCCCGGTGAACGCGTGCGGGTGCTGCTGACTTTCAACGCCTTCCGCGGACTGTTTCTTTATCACTGCCACAACCTCGTCCACGAGGACATGGGGATGATGCGAAATTTTCTTGTCGCCTGAAGGCGACGCCATAACAGTCCGTGATTCAGCGCGTGGCTTGCCTATGCCAGATTTGCGCCGCACTTGGAACAGAAACGGTCGCCTGAGCGCGAGGGAGCCCCGCACTTGGAGCAGAAGCCGGCATGACTCGGTGCAGAATCCGACCGCTTTTCTCGCCCGTACCACCACATCATGGCTGCCCAGGCGCCCAGGCCCAGGATCGCGGCGACTGCGACAAGCCAGATGGCGAGTTCAGTCTTGCTCGGCCCGGCGATAGGGAGTGGCGCGGCCGAGAGTTTCGATGAGTCCGGACTGTTGGGTTTGACGATCTCGACGGAAGTTCGCGAATCCGTTTTCGTGTAGCGAACCTTCACCTCCAATCGCTTTCCCGCCTGGAAGGTACCCAGGTCCGCCGATCGGTAGCTCAACCCGTCCTGGCCCACAGCCGTGGCATCCAGAGCCGGCTGTACCGAGAAATCGCTAGCCGTTGCGGGCTCCTGGACGACAACGCGCAGCCGGTCTATCGGCAGGTCACCCGTCCAGGCATAGGCGTAGCTGCGGCCGGGGGCGCTCGTCACGAGCGGGTCGTAGAACTCGATATGGAACACGCGCTCCGGCGCTTCGAATTTCAGCGTGATGAATTCGCCCGCGTCTTTGCGGTCGTACTTCAAATTGGCAAGATTGCCGTTCAATCCGGCCGAGGACGCAACCGCCGACGGGCCGCCGGAGGAGGCGGCGATGCGTAGGCTTACCGCAGCCGGCAGCGGCACGTTAGCCGCAATCTCGCCCTTGAGAATTACGAGCGCCGCCGCGGGGCGGTCGAATTCCGGCCAGATTTCGATCTGCAGGCTGGCGAGACGCGGATTCCCCTTGGCCACGTCACGCGCGGCCGGAGCGGCTGCGAACGCGGGCGTGAGGATGACCGCCAGGATCGATATCAGGATCCGCGACGCGAGGAACATCCGCGCGCCGCCGGGGCATGCTGCATTTGCTCGAACTGCATTCGTCATCGTCGTTTCTCACTCATTCGCATGGCCATCGGCTCGCCTACTGAACGGCACGGACATTGTACCCTAATGGGGTATTTGACATATACCCCATGTGGGTATAATATCCGGATCGCCGCATCCCAATTCTGGACGTGAGGTCTATGGAATCGTCATCAGCACTTCGCCTGGACTTGCCCATCGAGGGTATGACCTGTGTCGCCTGCGCGGCCCGCATAGAAAAGAGCCTGAACAAGCTGCCGGGCGTCGTCGCGAACGTGAATTTTGCGGCGGAGTCCGCGCGGGTGACTGTCCAGGCCGACGCGACTTCGCCGGCTAGCGTGGTCGAGGCGATCCGCAAGACCGGGTATTCGGTGCCGGAACAGGTGGTCGAGTTCGCGATCTACGGCATGACCTGCGCGGCATGCGCCGCGCGCATCGAAAAAGTCCTGAACCAGCTCGCGGGCGTCGAGGCGGCGGTAAATTTCGCCAGCGAAACCGCCCGGGTTCGCTACATGCCGGGGCTCGCCACCGTCGGGCAACTCAATGCCGCAATCCGAAAAGCGGGATACGAGGCGAGCGAGCGCGCCGAGGCCAGTGCCGAGGAGGAAAAAGCGCGCCGGTCTGCGACATACCGTGCCGAGCTGCGGCTGCTGTGGGTTTCCATCGCGCTCAGTCTTCCGCTGGTGCTGCAGATGTTTGCGACCTCCGGCGGTGCGGGCCACGAGTTGTTGCCGCGCTGGATCCAGCTTGCGCTCGCGACGCCGGTGCAGTTCTGGATCGGCCACCGATTCTACGAAGGCGGCTGGAAAGCGCTGCGCGGTGGCGGCGCGAACATGGACGTGCTGATCGCGCTGGGCACGACCATGGCCTACGGCCTTAGCGCCGTCGTGACGCTGTTCGGCCTGAATGATCAGCACGTGTACTTCGAGGCAAGCGCGGTGATCATCACGCTGGTGCTCATGGGCAAGCTGCTCGAAGCGCGGGCGAAGCTCAAGACCTCCGCCGCGATCGAGGCGCTGATCCGGCTGCAGCCCAAGACTGCGCGGGTGGAGCGCGACGGTGTGCTCGTCGAGGTGCCGGTGGAGGGCCTGCGGATCGGCGACATCTTCGTTGTCCGCCCGGGCGAGAGCATTCCCGTCGACGGCCTGGTTTCGAGCGGCGAATCCGGCGTCGACGAGAGCATGCTCACGGGCGAGAGCCTGCCGGCGGACAAGCACGCTGGGGCCAAGGTATACGCCGGCACGCTCAATCATCAGGGACTGTTGAGGTGCATAGCAGAAGGTGTCGGCGCGACAACCATGCTGGCCGGAATCATCCGGCTGGTGCGCGAGGCCCAGGGTACGAAAGCGCCGATCCAGCGCCTCGCCGACCGGGTTGCGGGCGTGTTCGTCCCGGTCGTCGTCGCGATCAGCGCGCTGACTTTTGCATTCTGGTGGGCAACCAGCGGGGACCTGGCGCCCGCGCTGGTCAACGCGGTCGCGGTGCTGGTCATTGCCTGTCCGTGCGCGCTCGGCCTGGCGACACCGACAGCGATCATGGTGGGCACCGGACGCGGCGCGCAGGTCGGGGTGCTGGTCAAGAACGCAGTGGCGCTCGAGCAGGCCGAGAAGATCCGCATCCTTGTTCTCGACAAGACCGGCACCCTCACCGAGGGCAAGCCGATGGTGACCGACGTTATTCCGGCAGACGGATTTTCCGAACGGGAATTGGTCATGGTCGCCGCCAGCCTCGAATCCGGTTCGGCCCATCCGTTGGCGCACGCGATCGTGGCACATGCGAAAGAAAATGCTGTGCAGCTCACATCGATCCGCGATTTCCGCTCCGTGACCGGCAGGGGCATTGAGGCGGTA
>Ga0156179_1217_pt1 | contig 19390 bp, 23 predicted proteins | sample RifCSPlowO2_12_FD_107832 | JGI IMG/M metagenome (GOLD analysis project Ga0156179, IMG submission 107832) | Betaproteobacteria bacterium RIFCSPLOWO2_12_FULL_67_28 | reverse complement strand
CTGTGCACGATGCGCCGGGCATCACGGACGACGAGCTCGCGCGGGCCAACGTTCTCGTCAGCCGGAGATTCGACGAAGCCGTGGCGCTTGAGGACGTCTAGGCGTCCGAGCAGGCCGGCGCGAGTTGCCTCGTGACCCATCGCGTGCAGCGTGTACGAACGTACCTGTCGGCCGACCGCCGGCGCATGATCAGTCTTTACCAAGCGCCTGATGCCGAGTCGGTGCGCCTCGCACTGCATGATGCCCGCATGCCGGTGGAACGGGTTTGGGCGTTTCGGCGGTTTGGTGGTTGACTGGCATTGTAAGAAAGGGGAGATCTGAGGTGCGCTGTTTTCGCGACGTGCTTGCCCGAGGGAGCGATGAGGATCCCCATTCTCGTCAATGAGTGCGCGCCCGCACCAGGCAGAACATTTCGGCTACTGAATCGAGAAAACTGGTTGGCCGGTGACCGGAACGGTAGACCCGCATTCGACCCAAATTGGATACCGTCCAATGACTGAGCTGACGGCGGCACAGGATGCCTTCACCGAAAAATTGGGGCGCGCCGTATGCTGAGCTCGAGTGCCGGTGGCGAAATCTGCAGCCTCTCCGAACGACGAATGTAGTGAGCGAAAAGACCGGCAATCAGCACTCTGAACCGCGAACGCTCTTCGACCTGCGAGGCTCGGAGGGCGTAAACGAGTCCGAGAGGCTTCTGGTCACTCTGTGTCGCAAGTCTTTCCTACGTCTATGGGCGCAGGCGAACAACTTCACCGACGAGGGATTTCATAACGGTAGGGGGGCGACGAAGGAGCTCTGCGACGCGCTGGTAGTCTTCGGCAATGATGTACTGATCATGTCGGACAAGCATGTCGAGTTTCAACGTGACAGACCTCTCGATGTGGCTTGGCCGCGCTGGTATAGACGGGCGGTCGCAGAATCTGTGCGGCAACTTTTCGGCGCTCGGAATTGGCTCAGGCGCTTCCCACATCGAGCGTATCTCGATGTGGCGTGTACGCGCCCGCTGCCTGTGCCCATTCCGACGGACACGGAAATTCGATTTCATCTCATCGCGGTCACACGCGGTTGCCGCGACGCAGCTATTGCTGCGCGTGGAGGAGATGGATTGGGCTCGCTGGCTTTGAATACGGGTGTTCATGGAGACCAGCATCTCGAGACGCCGTTCACCTTTGGTCAACCCGACCCTGCCAAAGGATTCGTTCACGCATTCGACGAGGTGACGGTTGAACTGCTCATGAGTGAACTGGACACTGCGCCAGACTTCATCGGATACCTCAAAGAGCGCGAAAGGGTATTGGGACATCCTGGCACGACGCTCACAGCTGCAGGTGAAGAAGACCTCTTGGCCCTGTACCTTCAGACGATGGACGAGAAGGGTGAAAGGCACTGTCTGCCCGTTCCCGACGGCGAGACGCCGCCTGATTTGGTAGTTGTGGACGACACGCTCTTCCGAAATCTGCAGACCAACCCGGCCTACCAGCGTAAGAAAGAAGCAGATCGCATCAGCTACGAGTGGGATCGCATGATTGATCGCTTCATCGAATGCGGAGACCCTGCCATCCACGAAGCGTTCGTGGTTCAGCCTCCAAATGAAACAGAGCAGGGCTTGCGTTTGCTTGCCGCAGAGGATCGCTTTCGTCGCCGACAACTGGCCGACGCGTTTATCGGCGCGATGAAGAGAGTCGGTCCAGGTGACCGTATTGGGCGCGTGGTGTATGGCGGTGTCGCCGATGAGTCGGTTTTCGTGTTCGTTGTCGTTCCCAAACGCGACGCCGAGTCCTACGAGGAATACCGCAAGTACAGAGTCGCGCTGCTGCACGCGTACTGCCGCATTGCGAAGCTTCAAGCGCCGTTGGGCACTGTCTTTGTCGGAGTCGGATTCGACAATCCGCACAAGAACTACCCTGGCGGCTCGGAGGATCTGTTCGTTTACACGCAAAAAGTCTGGACAGCCGAGGATCTAGCCGAATTGGAGCGCAAGCGCGACGAGCTTCAAATCCTTGGACCCAACATGCAAATTGGCCGCATGCGTGGCTCGGAGTTCCCAAACGGGGAGTCGCTTACCGCTGATGCTGTGACCGGCATGCGCTGGTCCCGCAATGAAGCCGAGCGTCGGCGGCGAAAGAAGAAAAAGTCAAAGCAGAAGGCGCGACAGGCCTCTCAGCGACGCAATCGGCAATAGTCGCCGCGACATTGGGTTCTCCGGACCTTGGTCGCCACACTCGTCATTACTCAGCGCTGGCGAGCCGCTGAAAACCGCGGCTTTCGCACCTGCGGCGCAGTTTCCACCCCTGACCGCACGATTCCACGCTCCCTTCCACGCTGGGTTCCACGCCCCGCGCCCAGAGTAGCTCCTGCCCGGTCACCAAACCGGCCAACTTGACCACACAACCACAGGAGCACGAAAAATGAACACCCAGACCAAGACCACCATAAAACTCGCCGAGAACGGCGTCAACGTAGCCGCACTGCTGGGCGCCCGCGAGGCGCTGGGCGAAGCCCCGGAAGCCGCACGCTTCAAGTGGCGCGCGAGCAGCGAATGGCTCAAAGGCATCCACAGCCGCGCCACCGGGGACGGCTTTTGCGGCCTCGGCGGCGAGCAGATGCACCGCCAGACCTACCAGTTCGACACCGATCACCCGGAGGTCTTCGCCTCCGAGGACAACGGCGCGACGCCCGTCGAGATGGTGCTCGTCGGCCTGGCCGGCTGCCTGACCGCGGGCATCGCCGCGGTCGCGCAGCACCGCAACATCCAGCTCAAGTCGGTCAAGGCGACGCTCGAGGCCGGCATGGACCTGCAGGGCATCCTCGGCATCGACGCGAACGTGCGCAACGGCTTCGACGGCATCAAGGTGCACTACGAGATCGATGCGGACGCGAGCGCAGAGCAGATCGCGGCACTCGTCGCGCAGTCGCAGAAGCGTTCGGCCGTGTTCGACGTCATCGCCAATCCGACCGACGTCATGGTCACCACGAGCAAGACGTGATGATCAGGTGCAGGCTGCCTCAGGCGATCTTGACCTTGCGGGCGATTTCAATCGTGGACTTGAGATCTTGCCGCAGAAATGCGCGCTCGGATGGTGTCAGCATCCTCGACACGAAGGAGATATCGTCCTTCGCTTTCGGTGAGGCAACCGAAGTCGTGGCCGAATGTTTCGGCCCACCAGATTTATCCTTCACCACGGAGGCCGGGTTGTTGGATCCGCGCAAGTTGGCCAGCGTGTCGCCCTGTCCGACGAAGTCGTCGACGAGCAAGTAGTTCCTTCCGCCGATCACATCTCCCTCGAACATCGCCGGGCGCGCCATGCGCTCCCAGCCGCTTGCGCCGGCTACGCAGGATCCGCAACCCGCGCGGTGAAACATGTTATGTTTGAACGATGAAGACCATCACCGTGCGGGACCTGCGTCAGCGCTGGCCGCAGGCCGAAGCGATGCTGGAGCGGGAGAAGGAGATCACGGTTACCCGCGACGGGAAGCCGGTCGCCAGGCTCGTGCGCGTGCGACAGACTTCGGCGGTGCGCAAGCGCTTCGATCCCGTACGGCACGCGGGGTGGCAGGCCAAGGCGAGCGGGCGGAGAATCGTCCGCTGGGTGGACGAGTTTCTCGCCGCCGATCGCGAGGCTGGCGAAGTCGGCGGTTCGCGTGATCTACATCGACAGTAGCGCATTGCTCAAGCTGTTCTGGCAGGAGCCCGAGAGCGATGCAGTGCGGGACCACGTGGCACGCGAGGACGTCGTCATCGTTTCCACGCTGACCGAACTGGAAACCGAGAGTCAGCTCACCGCCGGCTGGCTGGCTGGCCGCTACGGCAAGCGGCGGCGAGAACGTTATCGCGCAAAGCTTGCCGAGTTCCGGGCTACCGATCCGTTCCGGTTTCGCTCCCTGCCTGGAAGCGTGTTCGAGACGGCGCTGCGGCTGCATGCCACTGCCGGCCGCACGCACTGCCGCACACTGGACCGTCTGCATCTGGCTGCAATGACCGAACTGGAAGCCACCCGCCTGCTGACCCATGACACGGTGCAAGCCCGGGCGGCGCGGGCTTTGGGGTTCGCGGTCTTGATTCCAGGTAACGAAGCCAGTCCGTAAGACTCGGGCACGCGTCGACCCTCCTCGAGCTTCGCGACGATCTGACGTTCAGGCAAGCTCCTTCGACCGGCGCCGGCCACGCATCGACTTCATCCTCCGCCTCGGCGCTCGGCGGCGTCCCTGCGCCGCGCATTCGCGGCCAGGTACTCGACGATGGCATCCCCCGAGCTTCCCGGCGGAAAGACCCTGGCCACGCCCCTCGCCGTCAGTCTGGCGATCTGGCTCGGCGGGATGTTGCCGCCGCAGACGACCGGAACGTCGGTGAGCGCGTTCTCCTCGAGGAGGTTCATGAGTTCCTCGATGAGGACGAAATTGGAGGCGTGGCAGCTGATGCCGATCGCGTCCACGTCCTCCTCGACGGCGGCGTTGACGATCGCAGCCGGGGTTTGATTGACCCCCAGATAGACCACTTCGAAACCGGCATCCCGCAACAGGGTGGTGACCACCTCGGCGCCGGTGGTGTGGCTGTCGAGGCCGATCATGGAGACGATCACCTTGATTCCCTTGCCCGTGGTCATGCTTGCGTTCGCCTGCTCGAGGGTGTTGCGGACTTCAGTTCAGCTCGAACGGGCATCGGATCATGTCGAACGGGTCGTAATTCAGGCCACGCGCCAGGCGGATGACCCCGATGATTTCGCCGGCCGTGCCGTAGGCCTTGACCGCTTCGATGATGGCCGGCATCAGGTTGAACCGGTCGCCCTTGCGGGCGTCGGCGTGCAGCCGTCGCAGGCTGGCCTCGACCGGCGCCATTTCCCGGGTCTGTTTCCATTCCGCCATGCGCCTGGCAATAGCCTCGGAATCGCTGGCCTCGATTTCCTGGACCGGGATCTCGAACAGTTCCTCTTCCGGAGGTATGGCCAGGTGGTTGACCCCGACGACCAGCCGCTCTTTGTCGTTCATCTCCCGGAACTTGAGGTTGGCCTCTTCCTTGAGCATGGCCTGGATGCGACCCTGCTTGATTGCAGCTACCAGGCCGCCCAGCGCATCGATTTCCTCCAGGATGCGGTAGGCCGCCGCCTCCACCTCGTTGGTGAGGCGCTCTACGAAATAGGAGCCGGCGAGGGGGTCCACGACGTCCGCCACCCCGGTTTCTACGGCCACGATGTGCTGGGTGTTCAGCGACATGCGCGCCGCCAGCGGCGAGGGCTCGGCATAGGCGTTGTCCAGGGTGGCGTTGTCCAGCGCCGTGCAACCGACCACTGCGCCGGCCAGGGTCTGGATGGCACAGCGCACGACATTGTTCAGGGGCTGCTGGTAGGTCATGGTGCGCCCCGAGGTATGCACCGCGATGAGCAACTGGCAGGACTTGTCCTTTTTCGCCCCGAAGTGCTGCCTGGCCATTCTCGCCCACATGCGGCGCAGGGCCCGCACCTTGGCGACTTCCTCGAAGAACCGGGAACCGATGCTCACCAGCTGGTAGGGAACGCGCATCGCGTCGTCGAAATCGAGGCCGCGTTCGTTCACCAGGCGGCCGCAGATTTCCTTCAGCATCGACAGCTCTATGGCGAGGGCCTGGGCGTTGTTGCCGCCCGATTCCTGGAAATGCTGGCCGACCAGGCCGCTGCGCATGCGGATCCTGTTTCGCACCACGTATTCGGCGGTGTCCAGGAACAGCTTCATGTTCAGATCGAAGGGCTGCACGTCGGTCTGGCCGAAGACGTTCCCGAACGGCGATTCGGTGACGCTGCCGTGCACCTCGCCGAGATCGACGCCGCGCTTCTCGGCCAGCGCCACCACGTAGGCCAGGCGCAGCGACGAGGGCGCACAGCAGCCGAGCAGGGTGATCGACTGACCCGTCAGCGGAATGCCCTCCATCAGCTCCTCGAATTCGAGCAGCGAACTGCCGGGCCAGCCGAGGACGCCGTTCTCGCGCCGCGCCCGCGGGTGGTCGGCATCGATGCAGGAAGATGAAACCCTGTCGTGGATGACGCACAGGCCGCCTGTCTGACCCATCTCGCGATACTTCTTCAGGGCTTTGTTGGCATCGCTGGAAGAGCCCAGGCCGGCGGTCATTCTGCGGGTCCACATGCGGTTGCGATAGCCGTTCTCGTGGTAGCCGCGGGTGTAGGGAAAGCGCCCGGGATCGCCAAGGTCGCGGTGATACTCGGTGCCCTCGACATCGCCCGGTCCGTAGACCGGCTTGATCTCGTATCCGTAGTCGGTGGCGTATTTCATGGCTGCTCCTTGACGAGCACCCGCCGCGCCTTCGCCTCGTAGCGCGGCAGGGTGCCCTGCGGGTGACACTCGATCGGAACCTTGAGGCCGAGGCGGCTCGCAAGACTGCGCGCCACCGCATCGGCCAGGTTTGACGGAGCGCCGTCGTAGCCGGCATCGCATTCGATCGCGACCGTCATCGAAGTCGGCGAACCGTCGACCGTGTCGACGTAGATCTGCCAGGCTTCCTTGACCGTGCCGGGCGTTGCGGCAATGACGTCCTCGACCTGGGACGGGAAGACCAGGACGCCCCGCACCTTGAGCATGTCGTCCGAGCGTCCGATGATGCGGCCGATGGTCGGCATGCCGCGGCGGCCGCACTCGCAGTCGTAGGGTTTCCCGGAAATGCGCACCAGATCGCGGGTCCGCCAGCGCACCACCGGCGAAGCCTCCTTGTCCAGCGTGCTCACGACGATCTCGCCGACCTCGCCCGGGCCGACGGGCTTGAAGGTTTCGGGATCGAGAATCTCGGTGATCACGGTATCTTCGTTGATGAGGTGCATCTCGTCCCGGCCGTGGGAGTAGGGGCAGGAGGTGCCGACATTCGGCCCGCCGGATTCGGTGGTGCCGTAAGTGTTGTAGGCCCGAAAACCCGCGGGCATTTCGGCCTCGAGCTGTTCGCGGAAGGCTCGCGAGACCGATTGGCCGCCGATGATGGCGTTGCGCAGGACCCAGTCCTTTTTCGGATCGATGCCTCGTTCCCGCGCCACGCGGATCAGGTGGGCCAGAAACAACGGCGAGAGGGTGGCTGCGTCCCAGGCTTGGTCGCGCAGCCATTGGACCACCAGCTCGGCGCGGCCCGGTCCGACCGGAAAGCAGGTCACCCCCAGTTCCTGCAGGCCCAGATCGTGGGCCGGACCGCCGATCCACAGGCCGTACCCGTAGCCCTGGTAGGCCCGTTCTCCGGGACGCACGCCGATGCAGTAGAGCTGCCGCGCCACCTGAACGGCGAGCAGCTGGTGCAGGTCCTTGTGGGTGAACCCGAACAGCACCGGCAGGCCGGTGGTTCCCGAAGTGGCGAAGAAGCGGGTCACGCGGGAGACGTCGACCGTCAGCATGGGGAAGGGATAGCGCGCGCGCAGGTCCGATTTCTCCAGCGTCGGCGCATTGGCGAGCCCGTCGGCGGCCGCCAGGTCGCGCGGGTGCATCCCGACCTTGGCGAAGTGATCGCACCACTCGGGCGATGCGGCCAATCGCTCGCCGAGGGCGGCCAGCTTGCGCGCTTGAAGGGCTTTCATGTCGTCCCGGTCCAGGGACTCGATCCGCGGATGCAGCATCATGCGGCCCGATTCTCCGCATGCCGCCGCCGGCCCGCGCGAGCCACGATGCCCCGCAGGTAGATCCGCTGCACGTGGGCGATGAGTGCGTCGCCATCGACCCGCCCCTTCGGGTCGTACCAGGCGTTCAGGCCGTTGACCATCGACAGGAGCATGAAAGCCGAGACGGTAGGGTCGAGGCGCGCGAGGGCGCCCGCGTCCATCCCGCGCGCCAGCACGCCGCGGAGCGCGGCGAGATAGCGGCGCTCCAGGCGGACGATCTTTCTGCGCCGCGGCGCCGAGAGCCGTCTCATCTCCAGATTCAGAACGGTGAGTCGCTCGGGACGCTGGTGGAAGAACCCGACATGGGCGCCGATGACGGCGGCCAACTGCTCGGCGGGCTCGGCGCTGCCGGCGACGGCCCGCTCCACTTCCTCCAGGATGGCCTCGATGGACTCGGCGCAAATCGCCTCGAGCAGATCCTCCTTGCCGCGCACGTGGTAGTACAGGCCGGCCTTGGTGAAGCCGGCCTCGTGCGCCAACCGGCGCACGCTGGTCGCCGCGTAACCGTTGCGCGCGAACAGCCGCGCCGCAGCGTCCAGCACCTGTTCCCTCCTCGGGTCGCGCGCCATCCGGAGAGCGGCTTTCAAAGTTGACCGATTGGTATACAAACGGGAATCTATGCGGCCGGGGTGCCCCTGTCAACCGCAGCGTTCAGCACGCATCGAGTGGGAGCAGGGCGCCGCGTGTAGGACAAATCTGGACAGGGACCACTCCCTGCATCCGATATGCGCTCCTCTTGCGCCTGCGTACGATGCCCCCGTACCCGCTCCGATCAAGCCCCGCGGGTGGGCGTTCCAGAGGAGACCGGCCGAAGGCGGAGCAGGCAGATGCGCATCGCGATCTTGTGCCCGACCTGCGGCTGGCCGCAGCGCCTGCCGGCGCTCGAAGCCGGCGCCGCTGCCGATTGCGGCCGCTGCGGATCGCCGCTCCGCGCGCGGGCGCACGGCAGCCTCGAGCGCACCGCGGCGCTGTCGCTCGCGGCGTTGATCCTTTTCGTGCCGGCCAACGCCTACCCGATCCTGCGCATGCAGTTTCACGGCGCGTACTCCGAAAGTACCGTCTGGGATGGCTGCATCAAGCTAATGCAGCAGGATCAGTGGCTGGTGGCGGCGATCGTCTTTCTCGCCAGCATCGCGATCCCGTTCGTGAAGCTGCTCGGGCTGTTCTATCTGGTGGTCACGACCCGGCTCGGAAGCACGCGCCATCTCGCCGAGAAAACCGGGTTCTGCCGCCTCATCGAGGTCATCGGCCCCTGGGCGATGCTCGACGTGTTCCTGCTCGCGGTGCTGGTCGCGCTGGTCAAGCTCGACCAGATCGCGACCGTCCTGCCGGGGCCGGGGCTGCTCGCCTTCACGGCGGTGGTGCTGCTGACCATTCTCGCCAGCGCCGCGTTCGACCCGAAGCTGCTCTGGGAGAAAACAGGCGCGGCGTGAACGATCCGCGGCTACCTTCCGAAGCGGCGGCAACGCTGCCCGAAGCGCACCTGAGCAGACGGCGCCGCGCGCCGTCCGTCGTGTGGCTCGTGCCGCTGCTGGCCGCGCTCGTAGCAGGCTACCTCGTCTTCGAAAGAATCCGGGAGTTCGGCCCGGCGATCACGATCCGGTTTCAGGACGGAAGCGGCATTCGCACGGGCCAGACGCCGATCAAGTACCGGGGCGTGCCGATCGGCGAAGTGACCTCCGTTTCGTTGAGCCCGGATCAGCGGCAGGTGGTGGTCCATGCGCGCCTGGAGCGCTCGGCGGCGTCGATCGCGCGCGAAGGCTCGGCATTCTGGATCGTGCGCCCCGAGGTCGAGATCGGCGCCATCAGCGGACTGGGCACGGTCATCAGCGGTCCCGAGATCCAGGTGTTGCCGGGCAGCGGCGCGGCGAAATCCGAGTTCGTGGGCATGGATCGCGCGCCGGTGGCCTATGAAGGCAAGGGCCTGAGAATCGTGCTGCGGGCCGCCCATCCCGAGTCGTTGCGGCGCAATTCGCCCGTCTACTACCGGGGCGTCGAAGTCGGCGTGGTGCACGATGTCGCGCTCGGCGCCGACGCCGCCGTGACGGAGATCAACGTGCTCGTGCGCGAGCGCTACGCGAAACTGGTCCGCGCCGACTCGGTGTTCTGGAACGTGAGCGGGGCGCGCGTCAGCGCGGGCCTCTTCAAGGGCGTCGACGTCCGCGTCGAATCGCTGCGCGCGCTCGTCGCCGGCGGGATCGCCTTCGCGACGCCGCTACGCCCGGCGGCACCGGCAAAGGACGGAACGGTATTTCCGCTGCATGGCAATCCCAGGAAGGAATGGCTGCAATGGGCGCCTCACATTGCGCTCCCGGGGGAGGACCGACCACCGACTTCATGACCGCGCACTGGGCCGAGCTGCCCTGCGGGCTGCGCGCGTGCGTCTCGAGCCACAATGCCGACGCACTCCGCTACAGTGCGGCGGATTCGACACAAGTTCGCTGAGCGAGACGCCGGACCGGAATGCTTGCCCCGTGCGAGAATGCCGCGTACCTTCCCGAGACAAAACTCCCGAGGAAAACCGTGAAGAGAATCATTACGCGCGGCATTGCATTGGCGCTGGCTGCAGCGTGCGGCGCAGTCCTTGCCCAGGCCTTTCCCGACAAGCCCGTGCGTGTCGTGATTCCCTACGCGCCGGGCGGCGGCACGGACAACCTGGTCCGCGTCATCGCGCCGAGCGTAGGCGCCAACCTGGGGCAGCCTCTGATCATCGAGAACCGCCCGGGCGGCGCCTCGATCATCGGCAGCGAGATCGTCGCCAAGGCGTCGCCCGACGGCTACACGCTGCTCGCCACGGATTCCGCCGTGTTCATGAATCCGGGACTGTTCAAGGCGAAGATGCCCTTCGACACGCAGAAGAGCCTGACGGGCGTCACGATGATGGCGTTCGCTCCGGTGCTGCTGGTGGTCCATCCTTCGGTGCCGGCGAACAGCCTGAAGGAACTGCTCGCGCTCGCGCGCTCGAAACCGGGCTCGCTCAACTACGCATCGGGCGGCTATGGCGCGGCGACGCACCTCGCGGGCGAGCTGGTGAAGCAGGCGGCCCATGTGTTCATCGTGCACATTCCCTACAAGGGCACGGGCCCGGCGATGACGGATCTGCTCGCCGGGCAGGTCCACATGCAGTTCGCCGGGATCAGTTCGGCGCGTTCGCACGTCGAGGCGGGCAAGTTGCGGGCGATCGCGCTTACCGGCAAGCAGCGCAATCCGGCCATGCCCGGCGTACCCACCTTCGACGAAGGCGGGCTTCCCGGCATCGACGCCGATACCTACTGGGGCCTGTACGCGCCGGCCGGCGTGCCTGCGGCGGTGCTCGCGACGCTGAACAGGGCGTTCGTCGCTGCGCTGCGCGGCCCGACGCACGCCGAAAGGCTCGCCGCGCTCGGCTTCCTGCCGCTCGCCAACTCGCCGCAGGAGCACACGCAGCAGATGCGCAGCATGATTGCGCGCTGGACCGACGTGATCGACAAAGGGAAGATCACCGCGGAATGAGCGCAGCGAAGTCGGGCGCTGCGGCCGCGCGGCGCGTCGTCGCCATCCTCGGCGCGGGCCGCATGGGCGCGGACATCGCGCTCGCATTCGCGCGGGGTGGATGGCGCTGCGAAGTGATCGAGACCGACGCCCGGCGTGCGGCCGAGACGGCGAAGTACTGGGCGCGGGAGTGCCGTCGCCTTCGCCTGCCGCGCGCCGCGATCCGCATGCACGCAGCCAACGATGGCGTCGCATGGCGCTCGGTCGATCTCCTGATCGAGGCGGTGACCGAGGATCTGGCCCTGAAGCGGCGGCTGCTGCGCGAGCTCGAGCCCCGTTTGCGCAAAGATGCATTCATCGCAACCAACACCTCGGGCCTGCGGATCAGCGAGGTGACGCGCGTGCTCGAGCGTCCCGAGCGCAGTGCGGGCATGCACTTCATGGTGCCGGCGCACGTCATACTCGCGGTGGAAATCACCAAGGGACGGCACACTGCCGAGGCGACGCTGCGCCGGTTCGCAGGCTGGGTGAAGGCACTCGGGAAGGTTGCCGTGGTCTTGCGCCGCGACGTCCCCGGCATGCTGATCAACCGCATCCAGCATGCGATGTATCGGGAGATCTTTCATCTCATCGATGCCGGTATCGTCACCGCCGAGGACGTCGATCGCGCGGTACGGTTCGGCTTCGGGTTCCGCTATCCGTGGCTGGGTCCCGTCGTGTCGCGCGACATCCACGGCATTCCCGTGCATTACGCCACGGCGAAGCACCTCTACCCGACGCTGCACAACGGCAAGCGGCCGGCGCGCGTGCTGGCGCAGCTCGTGAAAGCGGGACACCACGGCGTGCGCACGGGCCGGGGCTTCTACCGCTGGGACCCGGCGACGACGGATCGCCGCTTGCGGAAATACACTGCGCTGCTCGAAGCGTCGCTGAAGCGCATCCGGCGCATCGGCGAACCTGCGGAGTTCTGACATGCGACTGCCGATTGCCAACGAAACGGACATCGCCGGCCTGGCCGAGGTGTACGCGGAAATCCGGGCGAGCCGAGGCTACGTCTCGAACGCGATGCGCTCGCTCGGCCATGCGCCCGAAGGGCTGCGGCGCTACGCGGCAGTCGGGCGCTACGTCAAATACGAAACCGACCTCAGCGAGCGACTGCGCGAGCTATCGATCCTGTGCGCGGCGCGCGGTGTCGCCTACGCATGGACGCATCATGCGGCGCTCGCGGTTCAGGCGGGAATTCCCGAGTCCGCGCTCGAGGACATCGACGCCGGGCGCGCGCCGGCCGCATTGCCGGAAGCGGAGCGCGCAATCGTGCGCTTCGTCGCAGAAATGCTGGGGGCCGGCGTGAGCGATGCCGCCGGCACGGAGCTGGCGCTGCATTTCGCTCCGCGCCAGATCACGGACATCGCCATGTCTGCCGCGTACTACCGCGCTTTCGGCGCCATGGCCACTGCGCTGGGCGCCCGGATCGAGCCGCCCGAAGTGCTGCAGGTCGAGCGCGACTGGCAAAAAGGGCGACGCTAGCAGGCGGCCCGCTCGGCGAACTGAGAGAAGGAGACACGCGCATGGCCACCCCTATCGTCACCATCGGCTTCGACTTCGACGCCATGTCGGGCTTCATCGCGCGCGGCATGACCAGCCCGACGCCGATCTCGCGGGGCGAGTTCGGCCCGGTGGCCGTGCCGCGCATCCTCGCGCTCCTCGCGAAGTACCGGATCCGGGCGAGCTGGTTCATTCCCGGCCACACCCTCGAGACCTACCCGGCCGAGTGCCGGCAGATCTGCGACGCCGGCCACGAGATCGGCCACCACGGCTGGACGCACATGCCGCCGAACGACATGACGCGCGAGAAAGAGGAAGAGGGGCTGGTGCGCGCGAACGAGCTGATCCGCAGACTCACGGGGCAGACCGCGTGCGGCTACCGTTCACCGTCGTGGGACCTGTCGCCGCACTCGGTGGAGTTGATCCTCAAGCACGGTTTTTTCTACGACAGCAGCATGATGGGCAACGACTACACGCCCTATCGCGTGCGCCAGGGCGACGTGATCGAGCTCGAAAAACCGGCCGCCTTCGGCAGGACGACGAAACTGATCGAGATGCCGGTGAGCTGGACGCTCGACGATTACCCGCATTTCGAGTTCGTGCGCACCAGGCAGTGGATCCTGCCGGGCCTGATGAACGCCAGCCTCGTGCTGGAGAACTGGATCAACGATTTCCTCTACCTGCAGGAGCACCTCGAGTGGGGAATCCTCAACTACACCTTCCACCCCTACGTGATCGGACGCGGCCACCGCATGATGGCGCTCGAAAAGCTCCTGCGCACGCTCACCGAGCGGGGCGCGCAGTTCATGACGATGGAGCAGGCGGCGCGCGAGTACGACCGGAAATTTCCCTTTACCGACTGAGCGAGGACTGACATGCGATTCTTCACTGCGCGCGACGGCCTCAAGATCGCGTATCGCGTAGACGATTTCACCGACCCGTGGAGCGCACCCGACACGCTGCTGCTCGTGCACGCGGCGATGGGCAACGCGAAGCGCTGGTTCCGGTGGGTGCCGCGCCTCGCGCGCCGGTTCCGCGTGGTGCGCATGGAGTTGCGGGGTCACGGCGAGAGCGGCATGCCCGCGGCCGGGGCGCAGTTTTCGCTGCAGCACCTCGTAGACGACGCGATCGAGCTGCTCGACCTGGTCGGCGCGCGCGCGGCGCACGTCGTCGGCAATTCGGCGGGCGGGTACGTTTCGCAGAAGCTGGCGATACAGCAACCCGCGCGGGTGAAGACCCTCGCGCTCTTTGGCTCGACGCCGGGCCTGAAGCAAAGCCACGCGCTCACCTGGCTCCCCCTCGTGAAGGAGCGGGGCCTGCGCAAGTTCCTGGCCGACACGATTCACGAGCGCTTCGACTCGGGCGCCGATGCGAAGCTGGTCGAGTGGTTCCTCGGCCAGGCCGGTTCCAATGACCCGGTTTTCGTCGAGCGGTTCATCACCCACATGTGCACCCACGATTTCATGGACGAAATCGGCCGCATCCAGTGCCCGACCCTGATCGTGGCGGCGGGCAAGGAGCAGATCGGCCACGCGGGCGCCTACGGCGAGATGCAGAAACGCATCCGAGGCTCGGAATTGAAGCTCTACGACACGACGGGCCACAACATCTGCGATGGGTATCCCGAGCGTTGCATGGACGACTTGCTCGAGTTCCTGAAGAGGCACGGCGATCCGCGCGCGGCCTGACCCGGAGCGCGGGGGATGGCGTTGGAAGAACGGCATGTTCAACTGCGAGAGGAGGAAACGGAATGCGTCGCAAAGATAGCAGCAAGCGAATCGAGGCACGTGTCGCGTACAGCGCGGCGGGGTGCAACCGGCGCGAGGCCCTGTTGGCGCTTGCGTCGTGCGGGCTGGCCATTGCGCTGGGCAGTGCGCAGGCGGCGGAGTGGCCCGACCGTCCGGTGAAGGTCCTGGTCGGCTATCCGGCGGGAGGCGCCAACGATCTCGTAGCGCGCGCGGTCACCGCCCGCATGACGGAAGCGCTGAAGCAGTCCTTCATCGTGGAGAACCGCACCGGCGCGGCGGGCACGATTGCGGCGGATACGGCGGCGAAGGCGGCGCCCGACGGCTACACGCTCTACATGATTTCGAGCGCGCAGGTGCTGGCGCCGAGCGTGCGCAAGGAGGTGAATTTCGATCCGGTCAAGGACTACCGCCCGATCTACCTGTGCGCGTCGGCGCCGTATTTCCTGGTCGTGCACAAGGACGTTCCGGCGAAGAGCGTCGCCGATCTCGTGGCGATGGCCAAGGCGCGCCCAAACGCCCTCAACTACGCGTCCTCGGGCGTCGGCGCAGGTCCGCATCTGACCTCGAGCCTTTTCATGACCATGGCCGGCATCGCGCTGAACCACGTGCCCTATCGCGGCGACGCCGATGCGCTGGTCGACCTGACCGCGGGTCGCGTAGAGGCCTCGTTCATCTCGGTTGCGGCGAGCAATCCGCACATCCAGTCCGGCGCGCTGCGCGCCTTGGCGGTCTCCAGTGCGGAGCGCCTGGCGCTCGCGCCAAACGTGCCCACCGTGGCGGAGAGCGGGTACCCGGGCTTCGACATGAGCGCCTGGTGGGGTCTCGTAGGGCCGGCGAAGCTGCCGGACGAGATCGTGCGCAAGGCCGCCGCAGCGGTGAAGCCGATCCTCGACACCCCCACGTTCGCCGCGCAGTTCGCGGCGCAGGGCATTGCGCCGGGAAAGCTGGGGCCGGATGAATTCGCGCAGCGCATCGCGGCGGACTTCGTGCGCTTCGCGGACATCGTCAAGCGCGCGGGGATCAAGCCGCAGTGAACCCTGCGCTCGACGGCCCCGTCGTCTTCCTGGGCGGCGGGGCGGTCGGCAGCTACGTCGGCGGGGTCCTCGCCGCGTCGGGTGTCGAAGTCGTCCTGATCGACGGCTGGTCCGAGCATGTCGAGGCGATCCGCAGCCGCGGCCTGAAAATCATTGCGCCGGAGGGCGAATCGGTGGCGCGGCCCGAGGCGTGGCATCTCGCAGAGGCGCACCGGCTGCGCCGGCTCGCGCCGGTAGCCGCTTTCCTCACGATGAAGCTCTACGACACGGAGTGGTCGGCAAGGCTGCTCGCGGCGTGGCTGCCGGCCGCCGCGCCGGTGGTGACGATGCAAAACGCGCTGGTCGAGGAACTGGTCGCACGGACGGTCGGATGGGGCAGGACCCTCGGCGCCGTAGCGGGCGGGTTGGATGTCGCGCTCGGCGGCCCGGGCAGCGTGCGCAGGTCGCGGCGTCGCGCCGGGTCGTCGCCGGTGTTCAAAATCGGCGAACTCCATGGGCGTGCCACGCCGCGGGCGGCGCGTATTGCCGCGCTGCTGGAGCGCGTGGATCGTGCGGTGGTGACGGCCGACTTGTGGCGCGAACGCTGGGTGAAGCTGTGCGCCAACACCATGACGACAGGGCTCTCGGGGGTCGCGGGCCTGACCCTGCGCGAGGTCTACACGCGCGAGGACACCCGCGCGATGGCCGTGACGCTGGCTGCCGAAGCGCTCGGCGTCGGCGCCGCGCTCGGTTTCGAGCCGGCGGCGCTTTTTGGCGTCTCCTGCGAGGACTGGCAGGCGGCGGCAGCCGGCGACGCCGGAGCGCGGGCTCGCGCCATGAACGCGATGGGCGCGCAGGCCGCGAGCATGATCGAAGGCGGCCAGTCGGGGACCCTCCAGGACCTCCTCAAGCGGCGGCCGACCGAGGTGGAGTTTTTCAACGGATTCATCGCACGCGAGGCGGCGCGCTTGGGCCTCGCCGCGCCCGCGCAGGCCGCCGTGGCCGCGATGATCCGCGAGATCGAAGAGGGACGGCGAGCGATCGGGATTGAAGCGCTTGCGCAGATCCGGGCGCACACTTGACCGGGCAATGTATCGAGGCAAGATCTGACCCCGCCATCTCAAGGAGTAACGCAGTGAGCCAAACACAACGCCGTTTCGTCGTCGCGCGCGTGCCCACCGGCGCGCTCACCGCGGATTGCTTTCGCCTCGAGGACGCGCCCGTGCCGGAACCGAAAGAGGGCGAGGTGCTGCTGCGCTCGCTCTACGTCTCGCTCGATGCCGCCAACCGGGCGTGGATGCAGGGCGCGACCTACCGCGCCGCGGTAGAACCGGGCAGCGTGATGGCGGGCGGCGCGCTCGGCGAGGTGGTCGCCTCGCGCCACCCGGAGTTCAAGCCGGGCGAGCTCGCGAGCGGCGATCTGGGCTGGCAGGAGTACAGCGCCGTGCCCGGCAAGGCGCTCCTCAAGGAGACGCGGGTGGAGCCTCTCTCGCACCTGCAAAGCGTGTACGGCATCACCGGCCTCACGGCCTATTTCGGCCTGCTCGAGGTGGGGCAGCCGAAGGCGGGCGAGACGCTGGTGGTGTCGGCGGCGGCGGGCGCCGTAGGCAATGTGGTGGGACAAATCGGCAAGATCCTCGGCTGCCGCGTCGTAGGGGTCGCGGGCGGTGACGCGAAATGCCATTGGCTGACCGAGACGCTCGGCTTCGATGCCGCGGTCGATTACAAGGCCGGGCCAATGTACAAGAGCCTCAAGGCCGCGTGCCCGCAGGGCATCGACGTCTATTTCGACAACGTCGGCGGCGACGTCTTCGAGGCGGCACTGTTTCAGATGAACGCGCGCGGGCGCATCGCCTGCTGCGGCGCCGTGTCGGGCTACGACAGCGCGCCGCCGCCGCACGGGCCGCGCGGCGTCCCGGGAATGATCGTCGTCAAGCGCCTCACCGTGCGCGGCTTCATCGTGATGGATTTCTTCGCGCGGCGCGCGGCAGCACTCGCGCAGCTGCAGGCCTGGGTGCGCGACGGGAAGATCAGGGTGGTCGAAGACGTCATCGACGGTTTCGAAAACCTGCCGCAGGCACTCGTCGGCCTGCTGCACGGCGAGAATCGCGGCAAGCGGATGGTGAAAGTGCGGGGTCAGGTCTTGCATTGACGCAAGTCATCCGGGCGGACGGCCGCGCGTTATTGCGACATGTCGCGGCCATTGCGCATCGAGTACCCCGGCGCCTTCTATCACCTGACTTCGCGCGGCAATGCGTGGGAGAGGATCTTTCTCGACGATGCCGACCGGGAAATTCTGCTCGACGTGCTCGCATCGGTGGTCGAGCGCTTGGTCTGGCGAATTCATGCCTACTGCCTGATGGGAAACCACTACCACCTTCTGGCCGAAACCCCGCAACCCAACCTCTCGCGCGGCATGCGTTGGCTGAACGGTGTCTACACGCAACGCTTCAACCGCCGCCACGAACGTGTCGGGCACGTCCTTCAGGGCCGGTTCAGGGCGATCCTGGTCGAGCGTGATAGCTATCTGCTCGAGCTCGCGCGCTACATCGTCCTCAACCCGGTGCGGGCAGGGCTGGCGAGCGCCCCGGGCGGGTGGCGCTGGTCGTCGTACCAAGCCACAACTGGCGAGAAACCTGCACCGCGCTGGCTCAGCGTGAATGCAATCCTCGAGCAATTCGGGAATGACGCATCAGCGGCGCAGGGTCATTACCGCCAATTCGTGGCCGCCGGGCTCGATCGGGATTCGCCCTGGCGCAACTTGCGGGGACAGGTGTTGCTGGGAACCGAGTCGTTCGTGCGTGCGCTGGCACCGAGGCTCGCCACGCTGCGGGACAGGATGGAGGCCCCACGATCGCAGCGGCTCGCGCACCGGCCGACATTGGAGCGGCTGCTGCCAGTAGCGAACGGGCTGAGCAGGGCGCAGCGCGATGCAGCGATCCGCGACGCGCATGTCCGTCATTTGTACACATTCGCGGAAATAGCCCGTCATGTGGGCCTGCACTACGGGACCGTGAGCCGGATCGCCAACCGGCCGGTGCATCAAGGCAAGACCTGACCCCATCCGGTTTGACGTATGTCATCAGGGTGACTAAAGTGACATACATGGAAAAAACACAGATCTACCTGCGCAAGGAGGAACTCACTGCGCTGCGTAAGGCCGCAGCCCGCTCGGGGTGCAGCGTCGCGGCGCTCGTTCGGGACGCGATCCGCAGCGCGGTGCTGAGGCCGCAGGCCGCAGGTCCAGTCGCGATATGGGACGGCGAGCCGAGGCGCCGCTCGGTGGATCACGACAGCGTTCACGACGAACCCTGATGCGCCAGCGGGAGGCGGCTTTCGTCGACAGCGGAGCGTGGATCGCGCTTGCACTCTCGCGGGACCCTCTGCACGGCCAGGCCCGGGCTCATTGGGAAATTCTGCAAGGCGCGGCAGCGAAGTTGCATACCTCGGTCCCGGTAGTCATCGAGACGTTCACCTTTCTCGAGCGCAATGCCAATCGGGACGTCGCCTTGACGTGGAAGGGCTCCATCTACAAACCCGGGACCGTGAAGATCCTCTCCTGCGAACTGCGCGATCTCGAACAGTGCTGGGAATATTTCCGCCGCAACGACCTGCACAAACTCTCGGCGGTGGATGCAACGAGCTTCGCCATCATGAAACGCGCCCGCATCCGACTGGCGTTCGCCTTCGATTACCACTTCGCCGTCGCTGGCTTCAGGTTGGTTGCCTAGCATCAATGCGGGGTCAGGTCTTGCATTGACGCATTTGCGGAAATAGCTGGCCTTGCTGGTGTGGATGACGCGTCCATAAGGCGGACCGCTTGCCCACCGATGCATCAAGGCAAGACCTGACCCCGTTCGCTACGAGACCTGACCCCGTTCGCTACGGCGGTCCCGCCCTCGTCTAGAATCCTGCCCTCGCGCCATGACGGCGCCGCAGCGGAGGTTACCCAGTGCTTGCACGCATCCTCACCCTGATCCTGACGCTCGCGCTG
>Ga0156179_1205_pt1 | contig 19622 bp, 20 predicted proteins | sample RifCSPlowO2_12_FD_107832 | JGI IMG/M metagenome (GOLD analysis project Ga0156179, IMG submission 107832) | Betaproteobacteria bacterium RIFCSPLOWO2_12_FULL_67_28 | reverse complement strand
TTTTCTGGAAAGACACCGGAAAAGCCGGGATGGCGTAAAGACCAGGATGCGCTTCGAAACTTGAAACAAGCATGCCGACGCCCGAGCTGAAGGAAGCCTGGCGCTTCCTCGAGAACTCCGATCCGGTCGCGAGTGCGCAGGAGGTCGAGGCGGCGATCCGGCGCATTGCCGCCGAGGTCGAGGCGGCGCTGTCCATGGCTTACCCCCTGGTGCTCGTGGTAATGGGCGGTGCGGTGGTGTTTGCCGGCCAATTGCTGCCGCAACTTCACTTTCCGCTCGAATTCGATTACATCCATGTTTCACGCTATGGCGCTGTCACGCAGGGCGGTAGCGTCACCTGGAAGGTCGCTCCGCCCGAGAGCGTGCGCGGCCGCGCGGTGCTCGTGCTGGACGATATCCTTGATGGCGGACACACGCTGTGCGCGATCCGCGATCGCGTGCTCGCCATGGGCGCGGCGAGCTTCCGGTGCGCGGTCCTGGTCGACAAGCAACTGGCGCATCCCAAGCCGATCGCGCCGGATTTCGTCGGCATCCGGGTGCCGGACCGGTTCGTATTCGGCTGCGGCATGGACGCGAAGGGCTTCTGGCGCAACCTGCCCGAGATTCGCGCCATGAAGGAGGGCTGACATGCTGGCGGTGATCGGCGGCAGCGGCTTGTCGCATCTTGCCAACCTGGAAGTGACCGATCGGCGGGTGGTAGCCACGCCCTACGGCGAGCCCTCGGGCCCGCTCAGCGTGGGCCGGATCGGCGGCCGCGCGCTGCTGTTCCTCGCGCGCCATGGCTCCGGGCATACGATCGCGCCCCATGAAGTGAATTACCGGGCCAACCTGTGGGCACTCAGGCAAGAGGGCGCGCAAGCGGTCGTAGCGATCGCCGCGGTAGGGGGCATCCGGGGCGATCTCGCGCCGGGAGCGCTGGCAGTGCCGCACCAGCTGATCGACTACACCTGGGGCCGTCGCGCGACTTTCTTCGAGGGGCCGGGCGTCGCCGTGACGCACGTCGATTTCACCGAGCCGTTTTCGGGCGCGCTGCGCGCCCGCGTCCTGCGCGCGGCTGCACAATGCGGCGAGGCGATGGCGGATGGCTGCGTCTACGCTGCGACGCAGGGTCCGCGGCTCGAGACCGCGGCGGAAATCCTGCGCCTGGAAAGGGACGGCGCCGATGTGGTCGGCATGACGGGCATGCCCGAGGCGGCGCTGGCGCGCGAGCTGGGCCTTGAGTATGCGATGATCGCCGTGGTGGCCAATCATGCCGCAGGCCGTGGCGAAAGTTTGCACGGTGTCGCGCTCGACCGGCTCGAGGCCGTGCTCGACGCGGCCATGGGGCGCGTGCGGCGCATCATCGAGCAGCTGGTCGCCCAATGATCCGTGACGTGCTCAAGATGGGTGATCCGCGCCTGCTGCAGCGTTCGCTGCCGGTGGAGCGCTTCGGCACCCCCGAGCTGCGCGAATTGCTGGCCGACCTGCGCGACACCCTGTCGCACCTGAATGGCGCGGGCCTGGCCGCGCCGCAGATCGGCGTCGGCCTGCGCGTGGTGATCTTTGGCGTGCGGGCGAACCCGCGCTATCCGCAGGCGGAGGAGGTCCCGGACACCGTGCTGATCAATCCGGTCATCGAGCCGCTGGCGGCCGAAATGATCGAGGACTGGGAGGGCTGCCTTTCGGTGCCCGGGATGCGCGGCTGGGTCCCGCGCCATGCGCACGTGCGTTACACCGGGTACGACGAGCAGGGCCGCCGCATGGAACGCGCGGTGCAGGGTTTTCACGCCCGCGTGGTGCAGCACGAATGCGACCACCTCGACGGCATCCTCTACCCGATGCGGCTGCGCGATCTGTCGCGCTTCGGCTACAACGAGGCGCTGTTTCCGGGCGAAGCGCTGCCGCTGGAGGAGTAGCGCCGCTGCGGCGGAGGCGCGGCCGCGCCTTCACACCTGCAGCACGGCGAGCAACTCCTGCTCCAGCCTGAGCACGCCCTTGGCGTCGGCAAAGGCATCCCCCGAAAGCAGGAATACGTCCTCGGCGCGGTCGCCGAGCGTGTTGATCTTGGCGGAATGCAGGCTGATGTGATGGTCCGCGAGCACCCGGGCGATGCCGTACAGCAGCCCCGGGCGGTCGGCAGCGACGATCTGCAGAACCTGGTAGGCGCCGCGCTCGTCGGGGCGGATGTCGACCACCGGTGAAATCGGATAGTGACGCACGCGGCGCGAGAGGCGCCCGGAGCGCGGCGCGCCGAGCGGCGCCTGCGACGCGAGTTCGTCCGCCAGGCCGTTCTCGATCAGATTGATCAGATCGCGGTAATGCACGCCGCGGTCGTGCCCAAGCACGAGAAAGGTGTCGAGCGCATAGCGATGGCGCGTGGTGTGGATCTTGGCCTCGACGATGCTGAAGCCGGCACGCTCGAAGTAGCCGCAGATGCGCGCGAACAGCCTCTCGCGGTCGGGCGCGTAGATCATCACCTGCAAGCCTTCGCCCATCGGCGCCAGGCGCGCCCTGACCACCGGCGCCGCGGACTGAACCCGGAAGTGCAGGTTGCGCGTCTGCCAGGCGATTTCCTGCGCCTCGTGGCGCAGGAAATACGGCGTGTCGAGCTGCGCCCAGAGCGCCTCCTCGACACCCGGCGACAGCGCGTACAGACGCAGCAGGCGCGCGGCTTCGGCCTGCTTTTCGGCCACCACGGCTTCCAGCAGCGGCACCTCACCGGCGAGCACGCGGCGCGCGGCGCGAAACAGGTCTTCGAGCAGCTTGGCCTTCCACGCGTTCCAGACCCTGGGGCTGGTGCCGCGCACGTCGGCGACCGTGAGCAGGTAGAGCGCGCACAGCCGGCGTTCGCTGCCGAGCGTGGCGGCAAATGCGCGCACCACCGCCGGGTCGTGCACGTCCTGCTTCTGCGCCACGGTGGACATGGTCAGGTGGTGCTCGACGAGGAACACGACCAGTTCGGTGTCCTCGCCCGTCAGGCCGTGGCGCCGGCAGAAGCGCCGTGCATCGCGCGCGCCGAGTTCGGAGTGGTCGCCGCCGCGCCCCTTGGCGATGTCGTGGTAGAGCGCCGCGATGTAAATCAGCCAGCGCCGCTCGAAACCGCTCATCAGCCGGCTGCAGAGCGGAAATTCGTGCGCCAGCTCGGGCATGGTGAAGCGGCGCAGGTTGCGCAGCACCATGAGAATGTGCTGGTCCACCGTATAGACGTGAAAGAGGTCGTGCTGCATCTGGCCGACGATGCGCCCGAACTCGGGCAGGTAACGTCCGAGAATGTCGTACTGGTTCATGCGCCGCGACTCGTGAACCAGGCCGCGCGGCTGCTGCAGGAAGGCGAGGAACAGCAGCTGCGCCACCGGGTCACGCCGGAAGTTGCGGTCGATGCGGCCTCTGGCACGCCACAGTGCGCGCAGCGTCGCGGCGGTCATGCCACGCAGCTCGTGGTGCTGCTGCAACAGCAGGAAGCTCTCCAGGATGGCGCGCGGCGCGCGCTCGAAAATCGCCTCGTCGCGCGCCTCCAGCAACTCACCCCTGACCTGGAAGCGCTCGTTGAGCTGGCGCGGCGGCGTTGCGGGCGGCGGCGCGAGCAGGGCGCCGAAGTTTTGCAGCAGGATCGTATTGAGCTGGGTGACGCCCTTGGCGGCGCGGTAATAGCGCTGCATCAGGCGCTCGCCGGCGCGCCGCGTCGCGCCGGCATGCAAGCCGCACTGTTCGGCGAGCGCATTCTGGTAGTCGAACACGATGCGGTCCTCGCGACGGCCGGCGAGGTAGTGCAGGCGGATGCGCAGGTCCTGCAGCAGCGCCTCGTAGCGCGCCAGCTGCAGGGCTTCGCCGTGCTGCACCAGCGCGTGCCGTTCCAGGTCGCGCCAGCGCCCGCCGACGCCGCTGGCGCGCGCGATCCAGCGGATCACCTGCAGGTCGCGCAAGCCCCCGGGAGCTTCCTTCAGGTTCGGCTCGAGCGCATACGGCGTGTCCTGATGCTTGGCGTGGCGCTGTTCCTGCTCGAGCTGTTTGGCCTTGAGGAACGCCACCGGGTCGCGCGCCTGCGCCATGGCGGCGCCGAAGCGGCGATAGAGCGCCGCGCTGCCCTCGAGCAGACGCGCCTCGAGCAGCGCAGTTTCCACCGTGATGTCGGCGCGCGCCGACTCGACGCAGGCTGGCACCGTGCGCACGCTGTGGCCGGCCTCGAGGCCGATGTCCCACAGCAGTCCGACCAGGTGCGACAGTCGCTCGCGCTCCAGCGGCGAAGGATCACGTGCCAGCAGGACCAGGAGATCGACGTCGGAGTACGGAAACAGTTCGCCCCGGCCATAGCCGCCCGTGGCCACCAGAGCGCCGTCCGGGACCGGCGCCAGCGCGCGCCAGATCTCCTTCAGCACGCGATCGATCAGCCGGGCGTGCCGGCGCAGCAGCCGCATCGGTGACATCGGCGCGGCGTAGGCTTCGCGCAACGCGCGCCGACCGTCGCGCAGCAGCGCCTGCCAGTGTGCCGTGGTCGCGTTCACCGGCTGCGGCAAGGCGCTCATGGCGAGTGCGCGATGGCTACGGCACGATCGCCGGCGGCGGCTGCGTTCCGGCGGATTGCGTCATGACTTCGAACCCGGTGGCGGTGACCAGCACGGTATGCTCCCATTGCGCCGAGAGGCTGTGATCCTTGGTCACGATGGTCCATCCGTCGGCGAGCTCCCGGATCGCCGCCTTGCCGGCGTTGATCATGGGTTCGATGGTGAAGGTCATTCCCGGCTCGAGCGCCATGCCGGTTCCCTGGCGGCCGTAGTGCAGCACCTGGGGCTCCTCGTGGAATTTGCGGCCGATGCCATGGCCGCAGAATTCGCGCACCACCGAATAACCGTTGTGTTCGGCACATTGCTGGATCGCTGCACCGAGGTCGCCCAGGTGCGCGCCGGGTCGGACCTGGGCAATGCCGCGCCACATGCACTCGTAAGTCACTTCCACCAGGCGCCGCGCCTGGATGCTCGGCTCGCCGACAAAGTACATGCGGCTGGAGTCGCCGTGATAGCCGTCCTTGATCACCGTGACGTCGATATTGAGGATGTCGCCCGGCTTGAGGGTGCGCTCGCCCGGAATGCCGTGGCACACCTGATGGTTGACCGAGGTGCAGACCGATTTCGGAAACGGCTTGTAGCCCGGCGGCGCGTAGTTGAGAGGCGCGGGAACCGTGCCCTGCACGTTGACCATGTAGTCGTGGCACAGGTCGTTGAGCCGGCCGGTGGTGACACCGGCGCGCACGTGCCCGCCGACATAGTCCAGCACCTCCGCGGCAAGGCGGCCCGCGACGCGCATGCTGGCGATTTCTTCATCCGACTTGAGGCTGACTGGCATCAGGACTGGGGAAAAAATGCTGATTATGCTAGAATTTTCGGCTAGTCCGTGGGATTTCCCGCGGGCCAATTTCCCGCCCGGCCTGTAAGGGTGTTCCCGATTCGCTCGGGGATCGTCGGTAGGACGGTGCGGCAGTGATCAACCCTACACAGGAGCATGGCATGTCCGTCACGATGCGTCAGATGCTGGAAGCCGGGGTCCACTTCGGCCACCAGACGCGGTACTGGAATCCGAAGATGGCACCGTACATCTTCGGCCACCGCAACCGGATTCACATCATCAACCTCGAAAAGACCCTCGCGCTCTACCAGGAGGCGATGAAGTTCGTGCGCAAACTCTCGGCCAACCGCGGTGCCCTGCTGTTCGTCGGCACCAAGCGCCAGGCGCGCGAGATCGTGCGCGAAGAGGCGATGCGCTGCACCATGCCCTTCGTCGATCACCGCTGGCTGGGCGGCATGCTGACCAATTTCAAGACCGTCAAGCAGTCGATCAAGCGGCTCAAGGAAATGGAGCAGATGGCGCAGGACGGCACGCTCGAGCGCATGTCCAAGAAAGAGGCGCTTGGCGTGCAACGCGACATGGGCAAGCTGATGCGCTCGCTGGGCGGCATCAAGGAGCTGACCAGCCCGCCGGACGCGCTGTTCGTGATCGATGTCGGTTACCAGAAGGGCGCCATCGCGGAAGCGAACAAGCTCGGCATCCCGGTGGTCGGAGTGGTGGATACCAACCACACTCCCGAGGGCATCGACTACGTGATCCCCGGCAACGATGATTCAAGCCGCGCCATCCGGCTGTACGCGCGCGGCATGGCCGACGCGGTGCTCGAAGGCCGCAACCAGGCGGTCGAGGAAGTGGTGGCCGCCTCGCGCGACGAGTTCGTGGAGGTCGACGAGGCGAGCGGGGGCTGAGCCCGGCGCCGGGTCGACGCAGGGGCCGCCGGCCCCTTTTTTTCAGCCTGAGACAGCCAAGGAGCGAATCCAGCATGTCGGAGATCAGTGCCGGCCAGGTGAAGGAGCTGCGCGAGATGACCGGGCTCGGAATGATGGAGTGCAAGAAGGCGTTGACCGAGTCGGGCGGCGACCTTCGCAAGGCGGAGGAGATCCTGCGCATCCGCAGCGGCGCCAGGGCGAGCAAAGCCGCCGGCCGCATCGCCTCCGAGGGCGTGATCGGCGCGTGGCTCGCACCCGATGCGCGCCTTGGGGCGCTGGTCGAGCTGAACTGCGAGACCGATTTCGTCGCCAAGAACGAGGTTTTCCTGGCGTTCGCGCGCGCCCTCGCCGAAACGGCAGCGAAATCGAATGCGGCCGATGTGGCAGCGCTGGGCGCGCTGCCGATGGACGGTGCCACGGTCGAAGCACGCCGCCAGGCGCTGGTGCAGAAGATCGGCGAAAACATTTCGATCCGCCGCCTGCAGCGGCTGCAAACCGGCGCCAGACTGGCGCAGTACGTGCATGGCGCACGCATCGGTGTCCTGGTTGAATACGAGGGCGCGGATGACGTTGGCAAGGACCTCGCCATGCACGTCGCGTTCGCCAGGCCGGCCTACCTGACGAAAGCCGAAGTGCCTGCCCAGATTGTGGCGCGCGAGCGCGAAATCCTGCAGGCACGCGCCAACGAGTCCGGCAAGCCCCCCGAGATCGTCGCCAGGATGGTCGAGGGCGGGCTGAAAAAATTCCTCGGCGAGATCACGCTGCTGGGCCAGCCGTTTGTCAAGGACGACAAGCAGAGCGTTGAAAAAATGCTCGCCGCAAGAAAGAGCCGCGTGCTCGGCTATCGTTTCCTCGTGCTGGGCGAGGGACTGGCCAAGCGAAGCACCGACTAGCGCGATCCCGGGGAGCCGACCTTGCAGCCGAAATACAAGCGCGTCCTTCTCAAGCTCTCGGGCGAAGCGCTGATGGGCGGCGACCCTTACGGCATCAACCGCCAGACCATCGAGGAAATCGTCGCCGAGATTGCGGCCGTTGCCCGGCTGGGCGTCGAGATCGCGGTCGTCATCGGCGGCGGCAACATCTTTCGCGGCGTGGCGCCCGGGGCGGCCGGCATGGACCGGGCAACCGCCGATTACATGGGCATGCTCGCCACCGTAATGAACGCGCTTGCGCTGCAGGACGCGATGCGGCGCGCGGGAACCGTCGCGCGCGTGCAGTCGGCCCTCAACATCGAGCAGGTTGTAGAACCGTACATCCGCGCCAAGGCGATCCGCTACCTGGAAGAAGGCAAGATCGTGATCTTCGCCGCCGGCACGGGCAATCCGTTCTTTACCACCGACACGGCGGCCGCCTTGCGCGGCAGCGAGATCGGCGCCGAGATCGTGATCAAGGCTACCAAGGTGGATGGCGTGTACACTGCCGACCCGATGCGTGACCCGTCTGCGCAGCGCTACAGCCGGTTGAGCTTCGACGAGGCAATCGGACGGCACCTCAAGGTGATGGATGCCACCGCCCTGACGCTGTGCCGCGACCAGAAACTGCCGGTCAACGTCTGCAACATCTTCAAGAAGGACGCCCTGCGGCGCGTCGTGGCGGGTGAGGACGAGGGCACCCTGGTACACATCTAGAGGGAGATCGCGCGATGAACCTGGCCGAACTCAAGAAGATCACCGATCAGAAGATGAACAAGACCATGGACGCGTTCAAGGCCGATCTCGCCAAGGTGCGCACCGGACGCGCCCACACCGGCCTGCTGGACCACGTCGTGGCCGATTACTACGGTACGCCGACCCCGATCAACCAGATCGCCAAGATCACCCTGCTCGATGCCCGCACCATCGCCGTGACGCCGTTCGAGAAGAAGCTGCTGCAGGCCGTCGAGAAGGCGATCCGCAGTTCCGACCTGGGGCTGAATCCGGCGGCGATGGGCGACCTGATCCGCGTGCCGATGCCGGCGCTCACCGAAGAGCGCCGCAAGGAGCTGATCAAGGTGGTGCGCCACGAAGCCGAGACCGCGCGCGTCGCGGTGCGCAACCTGCGGCGCGACGCCAACCACCACCTCAAGGAGGCGCTGAAAAAGAAAGAGGTCTCCGAGAACGACGAGCGCAGGACCCAGGACGAGATCCAGAAGCTCACCGACCAGCACATCGCCGGCATCGACCAGCTGCTGCAGCAGAAGGAAGCGGAGCTGATGGCGGTATGACGCGCGCGCCATGACGCACGCCAGCTCGACGCAGGCGATACCGGCAACCGGCGAGGTGCCGCAGCACGTCGCGATCATCATGGATGGCAACGGGCGCTGGGCGCGACAACGCGGGCTGCCGCGCTTTGCCGGGCACCAGCGCGGGGTCGAGGCGGTGCGCGGCATGGTGCGCGCCTGCACCGATCGCGGCGTAGGCTTCCTGACGCTGTTTGCGTTCAGCTCGGAAAACTGGCGCCGGCCCGCCGACGAGGTGGCGCTGCTGATGCAGCTGTTCCTCGCCGCGCTCACCAATGAGGTGCGCAAGCTGCACCGCAACGGGGTCCGTCTGCGGGTGATCGGCGATACGGCGCGCTTCGACCCGAAGATCCAGTCGCTGGTCGCCTCCGGCGAGCGCCTCACGGCCGGCAACAAGGGCCTGACGCTGACGATCGCCGCGAACTACGGCGGCCGCTGGGACATCCTGCAGGCGCTCGCGCGCCTTTGCCGCGAGCAGCCCGGGGCGGCGAGCGCGGGATTTAGCGAGCAACAACTCGCGCCGCATCTGTCGATGGCCTATGCGCCGGAGCCCGACCTGTTCATCCGCACCGGCGGCGAGCAGCGCGTGAGCAACTTCCTGCTGTGGCAGCTCGCCTACTCCGAGCTGTATTTCACCGACACCCTGTGGCCCGATTTCGACGCCAAGGCCCTCGACACCGCGTTTGCCTGGTATCGCGGCCGCGAGCGGCGCTTCGGTCGCACCAGCGAGCAGCTCGGGGACGCGGACGGCTGCTCGCTGGCCGGGCCTGCGGCGCAGGCGGCGCGCAGCGGCTGAGCGCGTGTTCGCAGTCCGCGCCCTGACCGCCGCGGTCCTGCTGGCGGCGCTGTTCGCCGCAGTCTGGCTACTCGATCGCAATGCCTTTGCCGTCGTAGTCGCTGCGATCGTCGCGCTGGGCGCGCGCGAATGGGCCCGTGCTGCGGGATTCGCCGTCCGGCCTGCGCTTGCCTACGCCGTGTTTTGCACCGCCGCCTTCGCCGCTTGCGTGGCGGGGCTGCAGCCGCTGCAGCCCGCGTCCATGCCGCTCGCCGCGGTATGGCTGGTGGCGCTCGTGTTCTGGGCTGTCGTGGTCCCGGCCTGGTTGCTGCGCGGTCTGTCGCCCGCCGCCGGGCGAGTGCTGCTCGCCGCGGGTGTGGTGGTCCTGGTGCCGTCCGCTTTGGCCATGGTGGCCCTGAGACCCGATGCGCTGCTCGCGTTACTCGCCCTGGTGTGGATTGCCGATACGGCAGCCTATCTGGTGGGGCGTGCCTGCGGGCGTCGCAAGCTCGCGCCCGCCATCAGCCCCGGCAAGACCTGGGAAGGTGTCGCCGGCGGGACGCTGGCGAGCCTCGCCTACGCTATCATCCTTGTCTTCTGGTGGCCGGCGCTCGGCCAGCGTGTCACCGGGGCGCTCTGGCTGGCCTACGTGGCGGGAGTCGTGATTCTGTGCGCGACAAGTATCTTGGGTGATCTGTTCGAATCGGCGCTCAAGCGCCGCGCCGGGGTGAAGGACAGCGGTTCGCTGCTTCCCGGGCACGGCGGCGTGCTCGATCGCATCGACAGTGCGACGGCGGTTCTGCCGGTCGGCGCACTGCTGCTCGCCTGCATCGAGGCGACATGACTACGGCCGGCGCACGCTCGGCAACGCGAGGACTGTCGCTGCTGGGCGCCACCGGCTCGATCGGCGCCAGTACCCTGGACGTGGTTTCGCGCCATCCGGATCGTTATCGGGTGTTCGCGCTCTGTGCACATACTTCCGCGACACCGCTGCTCGAGTCGTGCCGCCGTTATCGGCCGCGTTACGCGGTTCTCTCGGGGGTTGCCGAGGACCGGGGGTTGCGCCGCCGCTTCGCCGAGGCGGCCGGCTGCGAGCTGCTGTATGGCGCGCTCGCGCTGGAGCAGGTTGCGGCGCACCCGGATTGCGACACCGTGATGGCCGCCATCGTCGGCGCGGCCGGCCTGGCGCCGACCCTGGCAGCGGCTCGCACCGGCAAGCGCATCTTGCTCGCCAACAAGGAAGCGCTCGTCATGGCGGGCGCGCCGTTCATGCACGTCGTGCGCGAGTCGGGCGCCGAGCTGTTGCCGATCGACAGTGAACATAACGCGGTGTTCCAGTGCTTGCCGCAACGCGCGACCGGCGGGCCGACGCTGACCGGTGTGCGCCGTGTCGTGCTCACTGCCTCGGGTGGGCCGTTTCGGGCGGCACCGCTCGCGCGCCTCGAGCACGTCACGCCCGCCGAAGCCTGCGCGCATCCGAACTGGGTGATGGGACGCAAGATCTCGGTCGACTCGGCGACCATGATGAACAAGGGCCTCGAGGTCATCGAGGCGCGCTGGCTGTTCGACCTGCCGCCCGAGCGCATCGAGGTGCTGATCCACCCGCAGAGCATCGTCCATTCGCTGGTCGAGTACGTCGACGGGTCGGTGCTGGCACAGCTATCGAACCCCGACATGCGCGTGCCGATCGCGCATGCGCTCGGCTTGCCGGAGCGCATCGAATCCGGCGCCAGGCCGCTTGACCTCGGTGCGATCGGCCAGCTCGGTTTCGAGCGCCCCGACCTGAAGCGATTTCCTTGTGTGCAGCTGGCCTACGAGGCCTTGCGCGCCGGCGGCAACGCGCCGGCGGTCCTCAACGCTGCCAATGAAGTAGCGGTCGAAGCGTTTCTTGCCGGCGGCCTGCGCTTCACCCAGATCGCGCTCGTGATCGCAGGCACGCTCGAGGCCGTAGCCGCCGCGGCAGGCGACTCGCTCGCCGCCGTGCTCGCGGCCGATGCGAGCGCGCGCCGTGCGGCGGCGGCAATCGTCACGCGGCTGCACGGCAAAGCGGCATGAGCCTGCTGCAGACCCTTGTTGCGTTTGTCGTCGCGCTGGCGCTGCTCATCGTGGTGCACGAGTACGGGCATTACCTGGCGGCGCGCCTGTGCAACGTTCGCGTGCTGCGTTTCGCGATCGGATTCGGCCGCCCGCTGTTCGCCTGGCGCCGCGGGCCCGACGCCACCGAATGGGTGATCGCAGCGATACCCTTCGGCGGCTACGTCAAGATGCTCGACGAGCGCGAGGGGCCGGTTGCGCCGCAGGAGCGCGCGCGTGCCTTCAACAATCAGAGCGTGTGGCGGCGGATCGTGATCGTTGCAGCGGGACCGGTGTTCAATTTCCTGTTCGCGATCGCGGTCTACGCCGGATTGTTTGCCTACGGGCTGCCCGAGGCGCGCCCGATCGTGGCCGAACCGCCGGCGGGCTCCCCGGCGCGCGCGGCCGGCCTGGAATCCGGCGACACGGTGAGCGCCATCGACGGCCAGCCGATCGCGACCTGGCAGGAGTTGCGCTGGCGCGTCGTGCAGGCGGCGCTGCAGCGGGAGGTGGTGCGCCTTGAGGTGGTCGACGCTCGCGGCCAACGGTCGGCGCAATCGCTCGATCTGAGCCGCTATCCGGCGAACGAGGTCGAGGGTGACGCCCTCGAGCGCATCGGCTTGCGCCTGTACCGCCCGTCGCTCGATCCGGTGCTCGGCCAGATCGTCGCCGGGGGCGCCGCCGAGCGCGCCGGACTGAGCGCGGGGGACCGCGTGACGCAGGCGAACGGGCGCGCGATCGAGCGCTGGGAAGATCTGGTGACGGCGATTCGCGCGCACCCCGGCAAGGCGCTGCGCCTGATGATCGAGCGGGGCGGCCAGACCCTGTCGATCGAGGTCGTGCCGGACGCGGTGCTGCAGGGCGCGGCACGCATCGGCAAGATCGGCGCGGCGCCCAGCGTCACGCCGGAGCAGGCCGAGCGCATCATCGTGCGGATTCAGCACGGGCCGCTGGCCGCGCTCGCCAAGGGCTGCGGCAAGACCTTCGACATCGCCTGGTTCAGCCTGAAGATGCTGGGCCGCATGCTGCTCGGCGAGGTTTCCTGGAAACACCTCTCGGGACCGGTGACGATCGCCGATTACGCCGGCCAGTCGGCGCAAATGGGCTGGATCGCGTACCTCACGTTTCTCGCCCTCATCAGCGTCAGCCTCGGCGTGCTCAATCTGCTGCCGGTGCCGCTGCTCGACGGCGGGCACTTGATGTATTATGCGGTGGAAATAATCAGGGGCAATCCTGTGTCCGAGCGCGTCATGGAACTCGGACAGCGCGTCGGCCTCGCGCTGCTGCTTTTCATGATGGCTTTCGCCTTCTATAACGACCTTAACCGCCTGCTGACCGGCTGATCGATGCGAACGCTTGCCGCGCTCGTGCTGAGCCTGGTTGCCGTATCCGGCGCCTGGGCACAGGGCTTCGCACCGTTCGTGGTGCGCGACATCCGCGTCGAGGGGGTGCAGCGCACCGAGCCGGGCACGGTGTTCAGCTACCTGCCGGTGAAGGTCGGCGAGACCATGACCGAGGAGAAGGCGCAAGCCGCCCTGCGCGCGCTGTTCGCCACCGGCTTTTTCCGCGACGTGCGCCTCGAGGTGGAGAACGACGTCCTGGTGGTGCTGGTCGAGGAGCGGCCGGCCATCGCGCAGGTGGACTTCTCGGGGGTCAAGGAATTCGAGGGCGAGACCCTGAGGAAGGTGCTGCGCGAGATGGGTCTCGCCGAAGGGCGCACCTTCGACCGCGGCGCGCTCGAGACCGCGGAGCAGGAGCTGAAACGCCAGTACCTTTCGCGCGGACTGTACGGTGCCGAAGTGCAGACCACCGTGACGCCGCTCGAGCGCAATCGCGTCGGCATCAATTTCGCGGTCACCGAGGGCGCGGCCTCCAAGATCCGCTCGATCAACGTCGTCGGCGCGCACGCCTTCGCCGAAAAGGACCTGCTCGACCAGTTCACCCTGCGCCCGCCGAACTGGATCAGCTGGTACACCAAGAACGACCAGTACTCGCGGCAGAAGCTGTCGGCCGACCTGGAGACGCTGCGCTCGCACTACCAGAACCGCGGCTACATCGATTTCAACATCGATTCGACCCAGGTCTCGATCACGCCGGACAAGCGCGACATCTACATCGTGGTCAACGTCACGGAGGGCGAGCGCTACACCATCTCGGAGGTGCAGCTCGCCGGGCAGATGCTGGTGCCGAAGGAAGAACTCGAACGGCTGATTCGCGTCAAGCCCGGCGACGTCTACTCGCGCGAGCGCGTCAGCGAGACGGTGAAGGCGATCACCGACCGGCTGGGCAACGACGGCTATGCCTTCGCCAACGCCAACCCGGCGCCGGAAGTGGATCGCCTCAAGCGTGCCGTCGCCTTCACGATCCTGATCGACCCGGGGCGGCGCGTCTACGTGCGGCGCATCAACGTCACCGGCAACACGCGCACGCGCGACGAAGTGGTGCGCCGCGAGATGCGCCAGCTGGAGGGCGCCTACTACGACGCCTCCAGGATCCAGGCCTCGAAGCAGCGCATCGACCGCACCCAGTACTTCAAGGAGGTCAACGTCGACACCGCACCGGTGGCGGGCAGCGCCGACCAGATCGACGTCAACTTCACGGTCGAGGAGAAGCCGACCGGTGCGCTGCTGCTCGGCGCCGGCTTCTCGAGCGTCGACAAGCTGGTGGTGTCGGGCTCGATCTCGCAGGCCAACGTGTTCGGCAGCGGCAAGTTCGTCTCGGCGCAGATCAACAGCGGCCGCGTCAACCAGACCTACGCGCTGTCGTACCTCAACCCCTACTACACCGTGGACGGCGTCAGCCAGGGGTTCGACGTCTACAAGCGCACCACCGACGCCTCGACCCTTTCGGTGGGCGCCTACGTCACGCGCTCGCTCGGCGGCGGCGTCAAGTTCGGCTACCCGCTGGGCGAGCAGCTCTACATGACCTTCGGCCTCAACGCCGAGAACGTCAAGCTGCAGACGTTCACCGACAGTCCGGCGTCGTATCTCGGTTTCGTCAGTCTTTTCGGCAACCGCTATTCATCGGTCTCGGGTCTCATCGGGATCGCGCGCGACCTGCGCGACAGCGCCATTGTCACGACGCGCGGCAGCTACAGCGTGCTCACCACCGAAATGGCCGGCGGCGACCTGCAGTACTATCGCGTCGGCTTCAACCACCAGTGGTATCACCCGCTCTCGCGCACCTTCACCCTGGCGCTCAACGCCGACCTGGGTTTCGCGCGCCGCATCGGCGACAAGCCGGTGCCGTTCTTCAAGAGCTACTACGCCGGGGGCCCCGGTTCGGTGCGGGGGTACGCGCCGTTTTCGCTCGGTCCGCAGGATGCCTCCGGCGCCGCCCTCGGCGGCACCCGCAAGCTGGTGGGCAACGCCGAAGTGCAATTCCCGGTGCCGGGCGTGGGCACCGACAAGTCGCTGCGCCTGGGCGTATTCGTGGACGCGGGGCAGGTCTACGCGGCCAACGCGGGGCTCAGCCCGAGCGAGCTGCGCTTTTCCACCGGCGTGGCGCTGTCGTGGAGCTCGCCCTTCGGACCGCTCAAGCTGTCGCTCGCACAGCCGCTCAACGACAAGTCCGGTGTCGACCGCGTGCAGCGGTTACAATTTACTTTTGGCAGCGGATTCTGACCGTGATGAAACGCATTTTTCGACCCTTGCTGGCGGGCGCGGCGGCGGCGCTGCTCGGCTTCGCCGCGCTGCCGGCGCTTGCCGAAGGCAAGTTCGGTTTCGTCAATACCGAGCGCATCATGCGCGATTCGGTTCCGGCGCAGCGCGCGCAGAAGAAGATCGAGGGCGAGTTCACCAAGCGCGACCAGGAGTTGACGCGCCTCGCCGAACAGCTCAAGCGCATGCAGGAAGATCTGGAAAAGAATTCGATGACCATGGCCGAAGCCGCGCGGCGCATCAAGGAACGCGAGATCAGCGAGCTCGACCGCGATTTCCAGCGCAAGCGCCGCGAGTTCCAGGAAGACCTGAACCAGCGCCGCAACGAGGAGCTGGCGCAGGTGCTCGAACAGGCCAACCGCGCCATCCGGCTGATCGCGGAGCAGGAAAAGTACGACATCATTTTCCAGGACGCGGTGTACGCCAACCCGCGCATTGAGCTCACCGACAAGGTGATCAAGGCCCTGGAAGGCAAGCCTCCCGCGCGATGACATGGCGTTCACGCTCGCCGAGATCGCCGCGCGCTTCGGTGGCCGGGTCGTCGGCGAGCCGCAGGTCCTGATCCGGCAGGTCGGCACGCTCGAGCGCGCCGGCGAAGGCCAGATCGCCTTTCTCGCCAATCCGCGCTACCGCGCGCAGCTCGCCGCGACGCGCGCCGCCGCAGTCATCATCGCCGCCGACGCCGAGACGCTGACGGCGCGGCCGTGCATCGTCTGCGACAACCCCTACGCCTACTTCGCGCGCGTCTCGCAGCTGTTCAATCCGGACGCGGTCGCGGTGCCCGGCGTGCAGCCGGGAGCGCACGTCGCGGCGGGAGCCCATATCGACGCGCTCGCCCGCGTCGAGGCAGGCGCCACGGTCGAGCCGGGCGCCGTGATCGGTGCCGGCTGCTGGATCGGCGCCGGCAGTTTCGTCGGGCAGGGGGTGGCGCTCGGCGAGGGCTGCCGCCTGCACCCCTCGGTAGTGGTGTACGCCGGTTGCCGCATCGGCGCGCGCGCGATCCTGCATTCCGGCGCGGTGATCGGCGCCGACGGCTTCGGCATCGCGCGTGACGGCGAGCGCTGGGTCAAGGTGCCGCAGATCGGCGGCGTGCGCATCGGCGACGACGTCGAGATCGGCGCCAATACGACCGTCGACCGCGGTGCGATCGAGGACACCGTGATCGAGGACGGCGTGAAGCTCGACAACCAGATCCAGATCGGCCACAACTGCCGCGTCGGGGCGCACAGCGCGATCGCGGGCTGCGCCGGACTCGCGGGCAGCGTCAGCGTCGGGCGCCGCTGCACCATCGGCGCCGGCGCGATCGTACTCGGCCATCTGTCGATCTGCGACGATGCGCACGTATCGGCCGACACGGTGATCTCGCGCTCGATCCGCAAACCCGGGACCTACACCGGGCTGTTTCCCTTCGACGACCACAGATCCTGGGCCCGCAACACCGCACTGCTGCGTCATCTGGCCGAACTGGCAGACCGCGTGCGCCGGCTCGAGCAGCAACTGTCGCAAAAGGACCCGCCGCATGGCTGACATGGACATCTACGAGGTGCTCGAGAAGCTGCCGCAGCGCTACCCCTTGCTGCTGGTCGACCGGGTGCTCGAGTGCGAACCCGGCAAGCGCATCCTGGCGCTGAAGAACGTCTCCGCCAACGAGCCGTACTTTCCCGGCCATTTCCCGCAGCGCCCGATCATGCCGGGCGTGCTGATCCTCGAATCGATGGCGCAGGCCGCCTGCATCCTCGCCTTCCGCACGCTCGGCGCGCAGGTGGAGGCCAATTCGCTCTACTACTACGCCGGCGTCGACAAGGCGCGCTTCAAGCGGCCGGTGGTGCCGGGCGACCGCCTGGAAGTCGAGGTCGTGGTGCTCGCGCGCAAGCGTGGCCTGTGGAAGTTCGACTGCACCGCGCGGGTCGACGGCGTCGTGGTGACCGAAGCCCAAATCCTGTGCACCATGCGCTCGATCGGAGCCGCGGGCGCGTGATCCACGCCTCCGCGCTGGTCGATCCGCGCGCGCAGCTCGCGCCGGGGGTCACGGTGGGCCCGTTCTCGATCATCGGCGAGCACGCCGTGATCGGCGAGGGCACCCGGATCGGCCCGCACGTCGTGATCGACGGGCATACGCGCGTCGGACGCAACAATCGCCTCTACCAGTTCTGCTCGATCGGCGGCGAGCCGCAGGACAAGAAATACGCCGGCGAGCCCACCGGGGTCGAGATCGGCGACGACAACACGATCCGCGAGTACGTCACGATCAACCGCGGCACCGCGCAGGACGCCGGCGTGACGCGTCTGGGCAGCGGCAACTGGATCATGGCCTACGTGCACCTGGCGCACGACTGCCAGGTCGGCAGCCACACCGTCTTCGCCAACCTGGCGCAGCTCGCCGGCCACGTCGTGATCGGCGACTGGGCGATCCTCGGCGGCGGTACGCTGGTGCACCAGTTCGTGCACGTCGGTGCGCACAGCTTCACCGGCATGAGCACCTATCTCGACCGCGACCTGCCGCCGTTCGTCAAGGCGGCAGGCCACATGGCCAAGCCGTTCGGCATCAACAGCGAGGGCCTGCGCCGCCGCGGCTTTGCCGCCGCAACCATTGCGGCGTTGAAGCAGGCTTACCGCACGGTATACCGCTCCGGGCTGTCGCAGCAGGAGATCCTGCGCGAACTCGAGGCGCAGGGCCTGCAGTGCGCCGAAGTGCGCGCCATCGCCGAGTTCATCGCCACGTCGCCGCGCGGCATCATTCGCTAGTGACCGGCAACGGGATCCGCATCGCCATGGTGGCGGGCGAGACGTCGGGCGACCTGCTCGGCGGCCACCTCATCGCCGCGCTCAAGGCGCGCCGCGCCGGAATGCGCTTTTCCGGGATCGGCGGCGCGAAGATGATCGAGCAGGGCCTGGAGAGCCTCTACCCCATCGAGCGGCTCGCCGTGCGCGGCTACGCGGAAGTGCTCGGCCATTACCGCGAGATCACGGGCATCCGCAAGCGGCTTGCGCGGCGCCTGATCGACGAGCGACCGGCGCTTTTCATCGGCATCGATTCCTCCGACTTCAACCTCGACCTCGAGCGGCAGCTGAAGGACGCCGGCATCCCCGCGGTGCACTACGTCAGTCCGTCGGTCTGGGCCTGGCGCGGCTGGCGCGTGCGGCGCGTCGCGCGTTCGGTGACACACCTGCTGGCCCTGTTTCCGTTCGAGCCGGCGCTGTACCGGAAGGCGGGCCTCGCGGTGACCTATGTCGGCCATCCGCTCGCCGACGTGATTCCGCTGCAAAGCGACCGGGCGCAGGCGCGCGCCCAACTGCGCCTGTCCGCCACGAGCCGCGTGATCGCGCTGCTGCCGGGCAGCCGGCGCTCGGAGCTGCAGTACATGGGCGAGCTGTTCGTGCGCACCGCGCGACAGCTGCTGCAGCAGGAGCCCGGCGTGCACTTCGTCTGTCCGACCGCCTCGCGTGGCACGCGCGAGCAGCTGGAGGCGGCGCTTTACCGTCAGGGCGCGCGCGATCTCCCGGTGACGCTGCTGTTCGGCCATTCGCACGAAGCCCTTGCTGCGGCCGACGTCGCGCTGGTGGCGAGCGGCACGGCCACGCTCGAAGCCGCGCTCATCAAAACGCCGATGGTGATCGCCTACCGCCAGTCGCCCGTCACCTGGGCGTTGATGCGCCGCATGATCTACCTGCCGTACATCGGCCTGCCGAACATCCTCGCCGGTGAGGCCTTCGTGCCCGAGTTCGTCCAGGACCGGGCGACGCCCGAAGCGCTTGCCGCGGCGCTCGGCACGCTGCTGCACGACCGGCAAGCGCAGCGCCGGCAGATCGAGCGCTTTCACGCCATTCACGCCATGCTGCGGCAGAACACCGCGGAGAAGGCCGCCGAGGCGGTGTTGCGGGTGCTCGATGGCGCGCGCGGCTAGCGTCTGCGGCGTCGACGAGGCCGGGCGCGGGCCGATCGCGGGGCCGGTGTACGCCGCGGCGGTGGTACTCGATCCCAGCCGGCCGATCGCGGGGCTCGCCGATTCCAAGCTCCTAGGCGCGAGGCGGCGTGAGCGGCTCGCCGGCGAGATCCGCGCTCGCGCGCGCGCCTGGCACGTCGCCTGGGCAAGCGTCGATGAGATCGACGCGCTCAACATTCTCCAGGCGAGCCTCCTCGCCATGCGGCGCGCGGTGGAAGGCCTGCCGTTCGTTCCGGACGAGGCGCTTGTGGACGGCAACCGCTGTCCACCGCTCGCCTGCCGCGTGCGCGCCATCGTCGGGGGCGACCGCCTGCACGCGGCGATCTCGGCGGCCTCGATCCTGGCGAAGACCGAGCGCGACGCGGAGATGCTGCGGCTGCACGCGCGCTATCCGGTCTACGCCTTCGATCGCCACAAGGGCTATCCGACGCCCGGGCACCTCGAGTTGATCGAGCTACACGGGGTCTGCGAGCTCCATCGCAAGTCGTTCGGGCCGGTGCGGCGGGTGATCGAACGCGGGTCTTGAGAGCTTCCCTTTTCGGCTTGAGTGGCCGGCGAGCCGCTTCGAGCACCCGATTCGCGCGTCTTTCCGGTTCGTCACGGCAATCAACAGGTCCGTGGTGTCCAATGTCAGCTCACAACCTTGAGCTGACCTTCGCTTTGCTCGAGGTCGGACAATCCAACGTCCGGATTGGGACAGCAATA
>Ga0156179_1227_pt1 | contig 19649 bp, 22 predicted proteins | sample RifCSPlowO2_12_FD_107832 | JGI IMG/M metagenome (GOLD analysis project Ga0156179, IMG submission 107832) | Betaproteobacteria bacterium RIFCSPLOWO2_12_FULL_67_28 | reverse complement strand
AGGATCGCGTCCACCGCGACCCGGTCGCCGTGCAGCACGTTGAAGATGCCATCGGGCAAGCCCGCCTTCTGCAAGAGCTCCGCCATGAGGATCGAGGGCGACGGATCCTTCTCGGAGGGCTTGAGGATGAAGGCATTGCCGCAGGCAAGCGCCACCGGGAACATCCACAGCGGCACCATCACCGGAAAATTGAACGGCGTGATGCCGGCGCAGATGCCCACCGGCTGGCGCACGGTGTGCGTGTCCACCTGCGTGCCGACGTTCTCCGAATGCTCGCCCTTGAGCAGGTGCGGAATGCCGCAGGCAAACTCGATCACCTCCATGCCGCGCTGGACCGAGCCGAGGGCGTCCGGCAGCGTCTTGCCGTGCTCCTCGCTGACCATGCGCGCGAGGTCCTTCTGGTGTTCTTCCATCAGGCGCAGGAACCGCTGCATCACGCGCGCGCGCCGCAAGGCCGGCCAGTTGCGCCACTCGGGCAGCGCCGCGGCAGCGGCGTCGACTGCCTGGTCGACCACCTCGGGGGTTGCAAACGGCACGCGCCGCATCACCCGGCCGGTCGCCGGATTGAAGACCTCGCCCATGCGCGCCGTGGCCGGCGTCGCCGCGCGGCCGTTGATCCACATCGGGATGGATTCGAGCCTGAGCTCTGCGGGCTTGTTCATCGGGACCTCCGGGCGAGCGCAAATTTTACGCCCGATATACTGCCACGCATGGTCGAGCCCCTGCGTCCGGCGCGCCTCGCCTTTGCGGCCGACGGCACCCCGTATTCGGAGGCCTACGGCGACGTGTATCACAGTGCCGCCGGCGGACCCGGGCAGGCGCGTCACGTGTTCCTCGCCGGCAACGGGCTGCCCGAGCGCTGGCGCGGCCGGCGCCGCTTCACGGTGCTCGAAACCGGGTTTGGCCTGGGACTCAACTTTCTCGTCACCTGGGATGCGTGGCGCAGCGACGCCGAGCGCTGCGAGCGGCTGCATTTCGTATCGGTGGAGAAACACCCGTTTGCGCGCCAAGGCCTCGAGCAGCTGCACGCACGCCATCCTGAGTTCGCGCCGCTCGCGGCGCAGCTGCACGCCGCCTGGCCGCTGCTCGTGCCCGGTGTGCACCGCCTGGAATTCGAAGGCGGGCGCGTAGTGCTTACGCTTGCGTTCGCCGATGCGACGCACGCGCTGCGCGAGCTGCGTCTTGCCGCCGACGCGGTTTTCCTCGACGGCTTCGAGCCGCGGCGCAATCCGGAATTGTGGTCGCCCGAGCTGATCAGGATCGTGGCGCGGGCCTGTGCGCCCGGCGCGACCGCGGCCACCTGGAGCGCGGCCGCATCCGTGCGCGACGCGCTGCAGGGCGCCGGATTCGAAGTGCAGAAACGGCCGGGCTACGCGAAAAAACGCGACATGCTGCACGCGCGCGTCATTCGCAGCGGGCGCGATGCGGCTGCCCCCGGCGAACGCCGCGCACTCGTCATCGGCGCCGGCATCGCGGGCGCAGCGGTGAGCGAGCGGCTGTGCGCGCGCGGCTGGCAGGTGACGCTGATCGAACGCCAGGCGCGCCGGCCCGCGGGCGATCCGGGGCGCCACGCCGGCGTGTTCCATCCGGTCGTGACGCCGGACGATAGCCTCTTCGCGCGGCTCACGCGCGCCGGGTTCCTCGCAGCGCTTTCGCGCTGGCGCGCGCTTGAGGCCGCCGCCGCAGCGCCCGTCTGGGACGAATGCGGCGTGCTGCAGCTGGCGCGCGACGAGCGCGAGGACGCGGCGCAGCGCGGCGCGATCGCGGCGCTCGGCCTGCCGCCCGACTACGCGCAGTACGCGACGCGCGCCGAAGCGAGCGCGCACGCGGGCGTACCCGTGGCGGCGGGCGGCGCATGGTTTCCCACCAGCGGCTGGATCAAGCCGCTCTCGCTCATCGATGCGCAGCTGGCGGCTGCCGGCACGCGCCTGGAGCCGCGCTTCGCCTGCGAGGTGGCACGCATCGCACGCACGGACGAAAGCTGGGCGGTGCTCGACCGCGCCGGCGCCACGATCGCGCGCGCGCCGGTGCTGGTGCTTGCCAACGCGGCCGAAGCGCTAGAGCTCGCGCCGGCACGCGCCATCCGCATCCGCCGCGTGCGCGGCCAGATCACCTTCCTGCCGGGCGAGCGCTTCGTCGCGCCGCACGTCGTGGTGCTGCGCGGCGGCTTCGTGCTGCCCGCGATCCATGGTGAATCGCTCGCCGGCGCGAGCTACGACTTCGACGACGCCGATCCTGCGCCGCGCGCCTCGAGCCACGCCGGCAATCTCGAGCGCCTGGCGCGCATCGTGCCGGGCGCCGGCGCCGACCTCGACCCGGCGGCGCTCGAGGGCGTGGTGGGATTTCGCGCCGTGGCGCCCGACCGCCTGCCGCTCATCGGAGCGCTCGCCGACGAGGACGTCGCGGCGCCGAAAAACCCGCGCCTGGCGACGCTGCCGCGCCGCGAAGGGCTTTTCGGCTGCTTTGCCTTCGGCTCGCGCGGCCTGCTCTGGGCAGGGCTGGGTGCCGAACTGCTCGCGAGCCAGCTCGAGGGCGAGCCGCTGCCGCTCGAAGGGCGCCTCGCCGAGGCACTCGACCCGGGAAGGTTCCTCCTGCGCGCCCTGCGCCGCGCTACCAGCGCTCGAGCTTGATGTCGTCGTAGGAGGACGGGTGCGAGATCGGTTCGAGATGGCTGAACAGGATCGCGTTCGGCACCAGCGAGCGGATGCGTTCCTCGATCTCCTCCGAGAGCTGGTGCGCCTGCGCCACCGTCCACGCATCCGGCACGAGCAGGTGGAACGAGATGAAGCGCCGCGCCCCCGCCTGGCGCGTGAGCACGGCGTGGAACTGGACCGGGTAGCGGCGCCGGTATTCGGCGAAGATCTTCTCCATCTCGGCGCGCTCCGCGGGCTCGATCGCCGCGTCGAGCAGCCCGGTAAAGGAGCGGCGCATCAGGCCGATGCCGGTCCAGACGATGTGCACTGCCACCGCGAGCGCGATGAGCGGGTCGAGGATCAGCCAGCCGGTGGCCCAGACCAGGGCAACGCCCGCGACCACGCCGGCCGAAGTCCACACGTCGGTCATCAGATGGCGGCCGTCAGCCTCCAGCGCGATGCTTTGCTCGCGCCGGCCCACGGCGAGCAGCGCGAGTGCCACACCGAGGTTGATCAGCGAGGCAAAGACCGATAAACCGATGCCCAGCGCGGCGGCCTCGATCGGCTGCGGCGCCAGCAGGCGCGGCACGGCGGCATACGCGATGCTGCCTGCCGCCAGCACGATGAGCGCACCCTCGATGCCGCTGGCGACGTATTCGGCCTTGAAGCGCCCGTAGGGATGCGCCTCGTCCGGCGGCGCCGCGGCCAGGCGCAGCATGGCGAGCGCGAGCAGCGCCGCGGCCAGGTTGATCAGCGACTCGAGCGCATCCGAGAGCAGGCCGACGGAGCCGGTGACGGTCCAGGCAGCGGTCTTGATTCCGATCGTGGCCACCGCGGCCGCGACCGAGAGCCAGGCGTAGCGCTCAAGTCTTGTGCCGCTGGCCGCCACGGTAGAGCTCGCGGAAGGTCTTCCCCTCGGGCGCAGGAAAGTCGCGCCCTTCGGTCCAGCCGCGACCGGCGAGCGGCAGGCGCGCGATCCGGCCGCGGCGCCCGCCCATCCACTTGAGCGCGCGCGCGGCGAATTGGGTCGCCAGAGCGTAGAGGCGCGGGCGCGCGGCCGCAAACGCCCAGGCGCGAAACGCGGCGCGCTCGGACCACGGGCGCAGGCCGCGCTGCGTTTGCATCTCGCGCAGGCTGCGCAACAGCTCGGGCAGGGGAATCTTCACCGGGCAGGCGACATGGCAGGCGCCGCACAGCGTCGCAGCCTGCGGCAGGTCGAGCGCGTTCTCGAGACCCTGGAACACGGGCGTCAGCACCGAACCCATCGGCCCGGGGTAGACCCAGCCATAGCTGTGCCCGCCCACGGTCTGGTACACCGGGCAATGGTTCATGCACGCGCCGCAGCGGATGCAACGCAGCATCTCCTGCAGAGCGCTGCCGACCAAACGAGTGCGGCCGTTATCGACCAGGACGACGTACAGGTGCTCGGGTCCGTCGGCGTCGCCGGCGCGCTTCGGACCGGTCAGGATGGAAAAGTAGTTCTCGATCTCCTGTCCCGTGGCCGAGCGCGGCAGGATGCGGTTGAGTGTCGACAAGTCCTCCAGCGTGGGGATCACCTTCTCGATGCCGGTGATCGCGATGTGCACACGCGGCAGCGTGGTGACCATGCGGCCGTTGCCCTCGTTGGTGACGATCGCCACCGACCCGGTTTCCGCGACCAGGAAGTTGCCGCCCGAGATGCCGAGATCGGCCGAGAGAAAGTGCGGCCGCAGCATCTCGCGCGCCTCGCGCGTCATCTGCGCGATGTCGTCGCTCTTCGGCCGGCCGTGGTGCTTGACGAAAAGCTCCGCGACCTGGCCCAGGTCCTTGTGGATCGCCGGCGCGATGATGTGCGACGGCGGCTCGCCCGCGAGTTGCAGGATGTACTCGCCGAGATCGGTCTCCACGGGCTGCACGCCGGCCGCGGCGAGTGCCTCGTTGAGCGAGGCTTCCTCCGAGAGCATCGACTTCGACTTGATCGCCTTCCTCAGGCCGTGCCGCGCGCAGATCTCGAGCACCCGCGCGCAGGCCTCGGCGGCGTCCTCGGCCCAGATCACGCTGGCGCCGCGGCGCGTCGCTTCCTCCTCGAAGCGCAGCAGCCAGGCGTCGAGGTCGGCGAGCGCGCGGTCGCGGATCACGGCGCAGGCGTCGCGCAACTCCTCGAACGCGCCTTCGCCGTAGGCTTGGCGCGCCGCGGCGCGCTTGTCGGCGAAACCGCTGCCGAAGCGCTCGAGCGTGCGCTGCAGGTGAGCGTCGGCGAGCGCGCCCGAGGCGCGCTGCCTGAAATGGACCGAGGCGAGCTGCATCACTTTTCTCCGGCCAGCACTTCGGCCACGTGCAGCACGCGCGTGTGCTCGTCGCCCGTGCGGCGCAGCCGGCCCTCGATGTTGAGCATGCAGCCGAGATCGCCGAGCACCACGGCATCGGCACCGCTCGCGCGGATGCGCTCGCACTTGGCCTGCGCCATGGCCGCCGAAATCTCGCCGAACTTGATCGAAAACGTACCGCCGAAACCGCAGCACACCTCGCTATCCTTCATTTCGCGCAGGGCGAGGTCCTGCACCCGGGCGAGCAGCGCGCGCGGCTGGTGCTTGACGCCCAGCTCGCGCAAGCCCGCGCAGGAATCGTGGTAGGCAACGGTGCCCGCGAAACGGCCGGGTACGCGCTCGAGGGGCGCGACGTTGAGCAGGAAATCGGTCAGCTCGTGCGTCCGCGCAGCGAGCGCCTCGGCGCGCGCGAGCCACGCGCCCTCGCCGCCGAAGAGCTGCGGATAGTGCACCTTGATCATGCCGGCGCAGGAACCCGAAGGCGCCACCACGTAATCGAAGGCCTCGAACTCGGCGATCACCTTTTCCGCCAGCACGCGCGCCGCCGGGCGGTCACCCGAATTCCAGCCGGGCTGCCCGCAGCAGGTCTGCGAGGGCGGCACGATCACTTCGCAGCCTGCCGCCTCCAGCAGCTCGAGCGCCGCGAAGCCGATGCGCGGCCGGACCAGGTCCACGAGACAGGTGACGAAGAGTCCGACCCGCATGACGCGAATCATAGCCTGCATTTCACATCGCGAGATAGAATTCCGCCATCCATGGCAGGCAAGGACGAGCCCAGGAATCCGATCCAGGTCATCGAGCGCATGATGAAGCTGCTCGACCTGCTCGCCGAGCACCCCGAGCCGCTCGGCCTGAAGCAGATCGCGCAGTACACGGGACTGCACCCGTCCACCGCGCACCGCATCCTCGCCGCCATGGCGACCGACCGCCTGGCGGACCGCGTCGAGCCGGGCAGCTACCGCCTCGGCATGCGCCTGCTCGAACTGGGCACGCTGGTGCGCTCGCGCATCAGCGTGCGCGAGAACGCGCTGCCGCTGATGCGCGAGCTGCACGCGCAGACCGGCGAGACCGTCAACCTCTCGGTGCGGCAAGACGACGAAATCGTGTACGTCGAGCGCACCTCGTCGGGGCGCTCGGCGATGCGCATCGTGCACATGATCGGCGCGCGCGCGCCGCTGCACGTCACCTCGTCGGGAAAGCTGTTCCTGCTGGAGGAGGGCTTCGCCAAGCTGCGCGACTATGCCAGGCGCTCCGGCCTCGCGCCGCACACGCGCAACTCGCTCGCCTCGCTGCCGGCGCTGGAGCGCGACCTCGAGCGCACGCAGCGCCAGGGCTGGGCGACCGACAACGAAGAGGCCGAGATCGGCGTGCGCTGCGTCGCCGCGGGAGTGCGCGACGATGCGGGACTGCTGATCGCCGCGCTCTCGATTTCCGCGCCCGCCGACCGCATGAAGCCGCAGTGGGGGCCGCTGGTGAAGGAAGCCGCCGAGCGCATCGCGCGCTCGATCGGCCACCGCCCCGGGGGGCGCATCGGCGCGCAGTGACACTTGAGAAACGAGTCGCGGTGGACAAGTTCGACCGCATCTACGATCTGCACCAGATCCTGGCCGGGCGCCGCACGCCGCTCCCGGTCGACGCGCTCATGGAGCGGCTTGGCTGCTCCAGGCCCAGCGTCTACCGTCTCATTCGAGTGCTGCGAGACCATCTGAACGCGCCCATCGAGTTCGATCGCGAGCGAGGCGGCTACTCCCGCTGGTGTCACTGCGTCAGGCTATCGCCTTTCGGTGCCCAATAACGCGATGGACATTGTTGCCAAGGCGTGGTGCCGGGGCAACGATTCCAACTCCGGCGACGCCAATCCCGCCACGCATCGGACGATGAAAGCTGTTCGCCCCACGCTTCTGATCGGCGGCGACGCGGTGCACTACCTTTGGCTCCTGAATGACCCGCTTACCGAGGAGGTTCTCCGCGGCGAAAAACCGCGGCCTCATTGAAGCTAGTCACCTCCGAGGATATGCACTGCGGATAGATCGTTCTCCGCGGCGAAAAACCGCGGCCTCATTGAAGCCTGCCGTCAATGCCGCCGGAACGCACAACAACGCACAAAACCGCAACACGGCATGAAGCCGCAGTGGGGTCCGCTGGGCAAGGAAGCGGCCGAGCGCATCGCGCGCTCGATCGGCCACCGGCCCGGGGCGCGCATCGGCGCGCATTGAAACACTCCGCTCGGCGTGCAACGGACTTGGTCCGCTCATCCCTCCGGAAACGCGGCCCGCGCCAGCTCGTCGCCGTAGAAGCGCCGACACAGCTCGTGCCGCCGCTCGAGCTCACTGAGCCCCGAGGGAAGAGACGAGAGCACGATCTGCTGTGCAGTCTCGAACATCTGCAGCGCCATCAGCGCACGCTCGGAACCGCTCATCGCCGCATAGCGCGCCCTGAGGAACGCCTCGGTTTCCGGGCTGGTGTCATTCATGTTCGACCTCCCGCAGCAACCCGTCCAGCCCGAGGCGCGCGGCCCACGCGTCCAGGTACACGCGGTCGTGCTCTGCTGCAAGCAGCAGTCGGATGTCGCGGCGCTGCTGCTCGGAGCGCGAATCGCGCGACCACTCGAGCTTGGAAAGTATCAGATCCTCGACACTCACGATCCATAGGGGGATTCCGGCCAAGTCAACCCTGCGACGGCGCTCGAACTCCGCGCGCCGGTAGGGAGTGTCCTTGCGCGGGATCAGGTCGATCTTGAGCACCGAGGGAAGATGAACGATATTCCATGGTCGAGCGTCGCGAATCGCCGCGGCGATCGCATCCGCGTCGGCATGATAGTCCGCGCCGAGCGCCGCGACCAGCCGTTGCGCGTCCGTGACATCGAGGGCGATGACCAGATCGATGTCGCGCGTCATGCGCGGTCTGGCGTAATAGCTCATCGCCAGCGAGCCGGTCAGCATGTACGCAATGCCGGCGCCTTCGAGCCGCGAGCACAGATCGCGCAGGGCGAACAGTTCCGGCGTCGGAGCCATCGTCGGCTACTCGATCACCCGGTCGGCGCGCACGAGGAGCGACTGCGGGATCGTCAGGCCGAGCGCTTTCGCGGTTTTCGCGTTGATCACCAGCTCGTATCGGCTCGGCCGCTCGACCGGAAGTTCGGCCGGTTTCGCGCCGCGAAGAATGCGATCCACATAGGCGATGCTCCGTTCACCCATGGCCGCAAGCTCCGATGGCGGCGGCGCGTAAGACAGTAGCCCTCCTGCCTCGACGTTTTCGTGCGAGGGAAAGGCCGTCGGCAGGCGGTGGCGCAGTGCAAACTCCGCGATGCGCCGGCGCGACTTCCCTGAGGAATTCCAGCCTCTTGTTGGTGACCTCGATTCCAGTGTAGAAGGACGTACCGGTCAGATTGCGCCCCGGCCTGGCAAACGAGTCGATCAGGCCCTGCTCCACCGGCCAGGTCACCACTACGAACACGATCGGGATGGTCGTGGTCGCGCGCGCCGCCGCGAGCGACGCCTCCGGCCCAAAGGTCAGGATCAGTTCGACGCCCCGGCGAAGCAGTTCTTCCGCGAGTCCCGCGAGACGCTCGACTTTCAGATCCGCGTAAGCGCGCTCGACAATCAGGTTTTCTCCTTCGATCCAGCCCAGCTTTCTGAGCCTTATCGAAGTTGATCGTTGCGCCACCGGGGTCTTGGGCGCAACACCGAGAACGAGAATGCCGATCTTCCGGGGCGAACCCGATTTCGCCGCCTGCGCACTCGCTCGCGGTGCGACGCCCGCGAAGCCGAGGGCGCTCAGTGCAAGCAGTGCGTCGCGTCGGTTCATTCGATCACCCTGTCGGCGCGCAGCAGCAAGGACTGCGGCGCCGTGATACCGCGCGCATTGGCCGTATTCACCTGCGCCCACCTCCAAGATGAACCGCCGCACAGTCTACACGGCAGGATCCATTAGACTCTTCACATGGACGCCGCCGTCGACCTGTTCTGGTCCTTCCGCAGCCCCTACTCTTACCTCGCGGTACGGGGCGCATTGCGGCTGGAAGTCTCGCGCCTGCTCTTCGGCGGCACGCGCGACTGGCACTTCGGCGAGGATCGCATCGACACGCTGCGCTGGCGGCTCGAAAAGCACAAGCTCCAGCGCGGCTGACGGTCGGTGTCCTGCCCGCACATCGCCATCGGGGTACCATTCATTCGCGGCTCGGGGAGGGGCCGGCACCAGTGAGCGGCACGGGACTCAAGCAGCGCCTCGCGGCAATACTCGCAGCGGATGTGGCGGGCTACTCGCGCCTGATGGCGGCGGATGAGCGTGCCACGGTGGCGGCGCTCGATGCGGCGCGCGCCGTGTTCAGGAGCCAGATCGAATCGAATCAAGGCCGGGTCATCGACATGGCGGGCGACTCGGTGCTGGCGGTGTTCGAGACGGCGACCGGGGCGGTGAACGCTGCGCTCGCGATTCAGACGCAGCTCAAAGCGTCGGGCGAGCCGATTGCGGAGGACCGCCGCATGCGATTCCGCATCGGCATTCATCTCGGCGACGTGATCGAGAAGGCCGACGGCACGGTCTACGGCGATGGCGTGAACATCGCGGCGCGGCTGGAGGGCCTCGCCGAGCCCGGCGGCATCGCAATTTCGGAATCCGTTCAGGTGGCGGTCAGGAGCCGCATCGCCACCGCTTTCGAAGACCTGGGCGAGCAGCAGGTGAAGAACATCGCCGAACCGATACATGCCTACCGGATTGCCGGCGTTGCCGCCGCTCGCCGGCCTGCGCCGACGAAGCGCGTCAATGCGATCCATGACAAGCCGTCGATCGCCGTGCTCCCCTTCGCCAACATGTCGGGCGACCCGGAGCAGGAGTATTTCAGCGACGGGCTGACCGAGGACATCATCACCGCACTGGCCGCGTGGCGCTCGTTCCCCGTCATTTCACGCAACTCCAGCTTCGCCTACAAGGGCAAGTCCCCGGACGTGCGAAAGGTGGCGCAGGAGTTGGGCGCACGCTATGTGCTGGAAGGCAGCGTTCGCAAGTCGGGCAACCGGGTCCGCATCACCGGACAGCTGATCGACGGCAATGACGGCAACCACCTCTGGGCCGAGCGCTACGACCGCGATTTTCAGGACGTGTTCGAGGTTCAGGACGACATCACCACCCGGATCGTCGCAGCGATCGAGCCCGAGTTGAGCAGCGCCGAAATCCGGCAGATCATCAAGCGGCCGCCCGGCAGCCTCACGGCGTGGGATTTTTACGTGCGCGGGCTGGCCAACATGCCTTCCTACGGGCGGCATCGGGCGGAAACGAAAGGGCTGTTCGAGCAGGCGTTGCACGACGACCCGAACTTCGTGGATGCCGGTGCGGCGCTGGCGCTCTGCCACAGCGCCGACGTCTACGCTTCGCGCTCGGAAAATGTCGATGCCTCGATCGCGACCATGTTCGACCTGGCCAATCGGGCCTTGCGCATCGACGCGCGCCATTTCCGCGTCCATGTGGCCTTGTGCCTGGCGCATTTCTGGCGGGGCGAGATGAAAGAATCGGTCGAGGCCGGCCGCAAGGCGATCGCCCTCAATCCCAGCTCCGCAGAAGCCTGCGAATGGCTCTCCGCCGCATTGTGCCATCTCGGACTCGCGCAGGAAGCCGAGGATTGTGCGCGCCTTTGCTTCCGGCTCACGCCGATCGACCCCAGGTTGCACCAGTACCATTTCCTCCTCGCGCAGGCGCTGCTGGGTCAGCGCCGGTTTGACGAGGCGTACGAGCATTTGATGAATACTCTGAAAGCCCGGCCGCACGACATCGTCCTGCTGGGTTACCGCACCGTGCTGCTCGGGCACCTGGGCCGCACCGAGGAGGCGCGGGCGTGTCTGGCAGAGTATCTCGGCAAGCGCGGATTCAAGTCCGCGGACGATTACCGCAGGCAGTACATCAGGAATTCGGCGTTGACCGAACTCAATCTGGAAGGCCTGCGCAAGGCGGGCTGGGAGGTGTAGATGGCGTCGGTCGGCCGAAGCGTCGAGTTCGTCTATGACTTCGTGAGCACGCCCTGCCATATCGCCTGGAAGAGCCTGGGGCCGATGGCGCGGGAAATCGGTGCCGAGGTGATCCTCACCCCGGTGCTTTGCGGAGGCATCTTCAAGACCATCGGCAATCCCGGCCCGCTGGCGGTTCCGGCAAAAAGGGAGTGGTATGCGCGCGATCTGGCGCTGTGGGCCAGGCGGCGCGGGGTGACGCTGGTGCAGAGTGCGTTCCTGCCGATTCGAAGCCTGCCCCTGATGCGGGGAAGTTTCGTCGCTGCCGAGCGCAACGAGACCTTCCGGTACGTGGACAGCGTATTCGACGCGATCTATGTCCATGGACGCGATCTGAGCGACCTGAAGCTCGTCGACGCAACCCTGCGCGAAGCGGGATTGGATGCGGATGCTTATCTGCAGGGCATGCAACGGGAGGACGTCAAACAGAAACTGCTGCACAGTACGGAGCAAGCCATCGCGCGGCGCGTGTTCGGCGTTCCCACCTTTTTCGTCAATGATGAACTGTTCTTCGGGCAGGACCGCCTCGAGTTCGTGGTCGAAGCGCTGCAACGGAATGCTTCGTGACCCTCTTTGCCGCGGATATGGCGGGCGACTCGCGCCTGATGGCGGCGGGCGCGTTGCGCCAGCTCACAGATCCGGCTGGCAGTGGCGCCACTGCGTCTGCAGGCCAAGGCGCGCCACTTCGGATTCCACAAAGGCGCGGTCGATCGCGGAAGCGGTGAGAATGAACCGGATGTCGCGCACGTGCTTGTCCTGCGCTCCCTCGCGCAGGTATTCGAGCTTGCGCAGGATCACGTATTCGGGCGGCGCGATCCAGGCGCCGCTTTCCCCGAGACTGATTCTGCGGCGATGCTCCAGTGCCCAGGCGTGCAACGGGTCGCGGGCGGCGAGATAGATGTCGGCCTTGAATTGGCTTGCATGATGGATCAGGTTGAACGTGCCGCGCGTATCGCGCGCCAGTTCGAGCCGCAGCGTTTCGTCGGGCGGGACGTAATACGCCGCTTCGGGAAACGCGGCCCGCAGCGCAGCGATGTCCCGGATGTTCAGGAGCAGGACGACGTCGATGTCCGCGGTCAATCGCGGCTCGCCGTACACGCTCGCCGCGACCGATCCGGTAATGCAATAGGGCAGGCCGAGGCGCTCGAGCGGTTCGAGAAAGGGCGCGAGCGGACTAGGTGCCGGCATACAGCAGCGACCGGCGGGCCTCCCGCTCCAGCCGATCCTCCGGCCAATCCGGGTGCGCCAGTCGCAGGCCCGCCACCCTGAGCCGGATCCCCGCGTCATACAGATCGGCAACCATCTGCAGCTTCTGCGCGGGACTCATGCGCCGGAATCCCTCGGCCTGGACGGGGTGGATGGGCTCGTTCATGCCACTGATTATGCTACACGCGGGACGCCGTACCATCGCTCCACTATGCGGCTCGGGGGAGGACCAACGGCGGTGAGCGGCATGCGGCTCAAGCAACGCCTGGCGGCCATCGTCGCGGCGGACGTGGCGGGCTACTCGTGACTGATGGCAGCGGACAAGCGCGGCGCCTGGACGTTCAGCCTGCCGGCAAAGCCACGCGTCCGATTCCGACCAGCGCGAGGCCGATCAGGATCCAGAGCGTCGTGCGCCGAAACGACTCGGCGGTTGCACCGAGAAAATGCCGCGTGCCGAGCCACATCCCGATCACCAGCACGGGCAGTGCCACCACGGCGTAGCCGAAGGTCTCCATTTTCACGAGCTCCTCGCGGGCGAGAAACGCGAGCCCCATGAGATCGAGCAGGAAGAAATAGGCGATCAGCGCCGCGCGCATACGCGCCGGGCTGTCGCCATCGGCGGTGAAAAAGAGCGCTACGGGTAGCCCGCCCATCGCCACGGCGCCGTTCGCCACGCCGGAGACCACGCCGACGGCCGCGACCCCGGCGGCGCCGGTCTGGCGCGCGAGCCGGAATCCGACCAATAACGCAATCGCCGCTACGAGGACGAAAAGGGCGATGCCCAGTTTCATCGCCTCTGGTGGAGCCTCTGCCAGCAGCCACACGCCGGCCGGCGTGCCTAAAGCCGCGCCGCCCATGAGGTAGGCCACGCGCCGCCACGGGATTGCGCGCCAAATCGAAAACGCCTGAATAACGCTGGCGGTGACCTCCATCACGAGCGCGAGCGCCACCGCCCGCGCCGGCTCGGTGACCAGCGACCAGCTGGACACGAGCAGCGCGGAGAAGCCGAAGCCCGAGTAGCCGCGCGCGAGCGACGCGAGCAGCAATCCCGCGGCCATGACGGCCAGTGCGAGCGGCGTGAACCCTGAAAACAGGCTAGCGGCGCTCATGCGCCAGCGCTTACCAGCGGTTGCGAAGCTCGCGCAGCTTGAGGAACACCGTGCGCGGATCGGGCTTTTCGGGCAGATCGGGAAAAGCCATGCGCAACTGCGCGATTACTGCAGGGCTCGTCAGACGGAAGAAGGTGTTGATTTCCCTTTCGACCGCGAGCGTCGAGACGTAAGCCTGGTTCGGATCCTGACCCTTTAACCGCTCGAGCATGTCCTGCGCACGCCGGTTGTCGGGCTCGCGGTTGAGCGTGAAGCGCAGGTTGTTCTCGATGTAATCGTGTCCCGGATAGATCAGCGTGTCGTCGGGGAGTCTCGCCAGCTGCTCGGTAAACGTCGTGTAAAGCGCCTCCGGGTGGCCACCATGATGGCAGTTCCCGGCCCCCGCATTGAACAGCGTGTCACCGCAGAACAGGACCGGTTGGTCGGTGTGCGAGCGCATGCAGACGTGGCTCATGGTGTGTCCGGGCGTGTCCAGCACCTCGAGCTCCACGGTTTTTCCTATTTTGACGACATCGCCCGCGGCCAAGGCGCGCGCCATGCCGGGTATCTTGTCCTTGGCGTTCTGGTGCGCCAGGATCTTCGCCCCGGTCCTCTCGACCATCGGCGCGTTGCCGCCGGTATGGTCGCCGTGTTCATGGGTGTTCAGGATCTGCGTGATGTCCCAACCCGCGTCCTTCGCCGCCCGCAGGCACTTTTCGTGATCCAGCGGGTCGACGGCCAGCGCCTCGCCGGTCTCGCTGCAGGCGATGAGGTAATTGAAGTTGCGATAGGCGTTGCCAGTCCAGATCTGCTTGACGATCATGGTGTCGCTCGCGGTGCGTTCAGGTGCGCGTCATGATAAGCGGGAATTTCCGCCGGCGGTGTATCGGCTTCGCCGCGGCGCAGATCAAGCCATCGCAGCGGATCAGCACTGTCGCTTGTAGGTCTTTGGCTGACGGACAGGCATGGGGCGATGTGTGTACGATACTTCCACAACCGGCTCCGAACCCTCAAGGCACGAGTCGAGCCGGCCTCACTTCAGCAGGAGGACACCATGTACCGAATGCGTCAATGGTTGAACCTGATACTGATGGCTTCACTTGGAACGATCGGCATAGCGCCCCCGGTGGCCGCCGAATTGATCGGGACCGACAAAATGGTTCCGGACTCACAGGCGAGCAGCGAGCGCGAACGCGTAACCGCCCTGGTGGCGCGTCCGGAAGTGGCAAAGCAGCTCCAGGCCATGGGCGTACCTCCGGAGAACGTGAAGGCCAGGGTGGATGCGCTGACGGACCAGGAAGTGCATGCTCTCGCGACGCGGCTCGACAGCCTCCCGGCGGGGGGTAACTTCAGCGACTTCCAGTGGATCATGATCGTCATTGGAGCGATCATCATCGCCCTGCTGATTTGACTTCGGCCTCGCCTGAAAAGCGCCGGAGCAGCGGCCGGCGCATGCGCCCCGCAGTTCGCTTCGCCTCCCTCGAATCCGACACTGCGCCGCGCAAGGCGAGGCCGCCCGATCGGGCTAGCTGGCGACCAGGCCGAACAGGGCGAAATAGCGCTTCGCGTCCAGCCACACCCGCTCGCTGCGAAAGCCCGCCGCCAGCGCAAGGGTCCTGAACTCCTCGACCGAGTACTTGCAGGAATTCTCGGTGTGGATCGACTCGCCGGTGTCGAAGCCGAAGCGGTGCCCGCCGATCGCGACCGTCTGCTTTGCGAGCGACACGAGATGCATCTCGATTCGCCCCAGCGCCGCGTTGTAGAACGCATAGTGCGCGAAGCGCCGCAGGTCGAAATCGCCGCCCAGTTCGCGATTGATGCGCGCCAGCAGGTTGAGGTTGAAAGCCGCGGTCACGCCCCGGGCGTCGTTGTAGGCCGCGTGCAGGATGTTGGCGTCCTTCTTCAGGTCGACGCCCACCAGCATCGCGCCCCGCGCGCCCACCTGGCCGCGCGTCATCCGCAGGAACGCGTGCGCCTCCTCGGGTGTGAGGTTGCCGATGGTCGAACCGGGAAAATAGACCACCCGGCGGCGCCTGCTACGCCTGCGGTACACCGGCAGCCGGAGCGGCTGCATGAAATCGCCCACCACCGCGTGCAGCTCGAGCCAGGAGAACTCGCGCGCGAGGCGCCCGGCGGCCCCCTGCAGCGCGGCCTCGGAAATGTCGACCGGCACGTAAGCCGCCGGCCGCAGTGCGCCCAGCAGCAGGCGCGTCTTGACGCTCGCCCCGCTGCCGTATTCGATCAGCTCGGCGCCGCGGCCCGTGAACCGCGCGATGTCCTCGAGGTTGCGCCGCGTCAGCGCCAGCTCGCAGCGCGTCGGATAGTACTCGCGCAAGCGGCAGATGGCGTCGAACAGCCGGCTGCCCGTGGCATCGTAGAAGTACTTGGGGGAAAGGGTCTTCTGCGGCAGCGACAACCCGGCGATCACGTCCTCACGGAGGCTGTCCGCCGCGACCACGGCGCCGTAGAACCGGACCGCGCCCGGGAGCTTCCGGGCGCGGCGCGCTAGCCGCGGCGCGCCAGGGCGGCGCTCGTCTCGAGCCACTTCCTGATGCGGTTGGCGTCCCCGATGCGCGAGTACTTGCCCCAGGAATCGAGCAGCACCACGACCATGTCCTTCTGGGCCATGCGCACCTGCATCACGAGGCAGCGCCCGGCCTCGGCGATGAATCCGGTCTTGGAAAGCCCGATCTCCCATTTGGCGTCGCGCACCAGCCCATTGGTGTTGCGGTAGGCGAGCGGCCGGCCGAGCGCCTGCACGGTGGCGCTGTTGCGCGTCGAGTAGTCGCGGATCCGCGGATACTGGTGCGCCGCAATGACCAAGCGCGCCAGATCCTGAGCGCTCGACACGTTGGCGGAATTGAGCCCGGTTGCGTCCTCAAAGCGTGTGTCCCGCATGCTGAGTACGCGCGCCTTGGCGTTCATCGCGGCGACGAAGGCGTCGCTTCCGCCCGGGAAGGTGCGCGCAAGCGCCGCGGCCGCCCGGTTCTCCGAGGCCATCAGCGCGAGCAGCAGCAGCTCGTCGCGGGTCAGGACGCTTCCCGGACGCAGGCGCGAACCGGTTCCCTTCAGATAATCCAGATCGTCACCGCTGATGACGATGCGTTGCGACAGCTCGAGCTGACTGTCGAGCACCACCATCGCCGTCATCAGCTTGGTGATCGAGGCGATCGGCATCACCGCGCCGGGATTCTTCGCCAGCAGCGTCTCGCCGTTGGCGGTGTCCTGCACCAGTACCACGGCCGAGCGCAGCGGCACCCTGTGCGGTTCGTGAACATCGGCGGCGGCCTTCTTGCGCGGACCGGCGGCCTGCGCGAAGCCGAAGCTGAGCGCGAGCACGGCGAGCAGTGCGACGACGGCGACGATCTTTTCGAGGTGGTGCAGCTCGCGTGGCGTGGATTGCATACCCTGAGCGGTTTCGAGTTTGCGCGAGTGTAAAGCAAGTTTTTTGGAGAATGCAACGAAAATAACGTGATAAGCGCGAATTCTCGAAAATACCTGAGAGTTGCCGCCGGCTGCTCCGGCTAGGCCGCGAGCGGACGCCTTGCCACCCCCTGCGCGCGCGCTTCCTCCTGCTGCTGCAGGGCCCACATGCGCGCGTATTCGCCGCCCGCCTCGAGCAGTTCCCGGTGCGTGCCGCGCTCGATGATGCGCCCGCCCGAGAGCACCAGGATCTGGTCCGCGTCCATGATGGTCGAGAGGCGGTGTGCGATCACCAGCGTGGTACGGCCCACGGCGATGCGCTCGAGCTCCGCCTGGATCGCCTTTTCCGACGTGGAATCGAGCGCCGAGGTGGCTTCGTCGAAGATCAGGATGCGGGGGTTCTTGAGCAGTGCGCGCGCGATCGCGACGCGCTGCTTCTCGCCGCCCGAGAGCTTGAGCCCGCGCTCGCCGACCGTCGACTCGTAGCCGGCGGGCAGCGTCTCGATGAAGTCGTGGATGTGCGCGGCCCGCGCCGCTTCGATCACCTCGGCGTCGCTCGCCTCGGGCCGCCCATAGTGGATGTTGTAGCGGATGGTGTCGTTGAACAGCACCGTGTCCTGCGGCACGATGCCGATCGCGCCGCGCAAGCTTTGCTGCTGCAGCGTGCGGATGTCGGCGCCGTTGACCAGGATCGCGCCGCGCGTGACGTCGTAGAAGCGGTACAGCAGGCGTGCGAGCGTGGACTTGCCCGAGCCCGAATGCCCGACCACGGCGACGCGCCGGCCGGCGGGAATCGTGAAGCTCACGCCATGCAGGATGCGCCGCGCCGGCTCGTAGTCGAAATCGACGGCGCGGAACTCGACCATCGCCGGGCCAGGCGGCAGCGGCGGCGCCCCCGGCCGGTCCTCGACCTCGCGGTTCGCGGTGAGCAGGCCGAACATGCGGTCCATGTCGAGCAGCGACTGCTTGATCTCGCGGTACACCATGCCGAGGAAGTTGAGCGGGATATAGAGCTGGATCAGCAGGCCGTTCACCAGCACCAGGTCGCCCAGCGTGAACGTTCCCGCCGACACGCCCTCGGCGGTGAGCAGCATGAGCCCGGTGACCGCGGCGGCGATGATCAGGCTCTGGCCGATGTTGAGCAGCCCGAGCGAGGCCTCGGTCTTGACTGCCGCCGACTCGTACTTGCGCAGGTTCTCGTCGTAGCGGCGCGCCTCGAACTCCTCGTTGCCGAAATACTTGACCGTCTCGTAGTTGAGCAGGCTGTCGATGGCGCGCGTGTTGGCGCGCGAGTCGAGCTCGTTGGCGCGGCGGCGGAATTCCATGCGCCACTCGGTGATCGCGATGGTGAAGCCGATGTACACGGCCACGGCGCCGAAGGTGATCGCGGCGAAGCGCCAGTCGAACTTGCCGATCAGCACCGCGGCCACCAGCGCGAACTCGAGGATCACCGGGATGATCGAAAAGATCATGTAGTTGAGCAGCGAGGAGATGCCGCGCGTGCCGCGCTCGATGTCGCGCGTCATGCCGCCGGTCTGGCGCTCGAGGTGAAACCTGAGCGACAGGCTGTGCAGGTGGCGGAACACGCCGAGCGCGACGCGGCGGATGGCGCGCTGGATCACGCGCACGAAGACGACGTCGCGCAGCTCGGCGAAGAGGGTGGTCGAGAACCTCAAGCAGCCGTAGATCGCGAGCAGCGCCACCGGCACCGCCACCGCCGCGATCTGCGGGTCGAGCGCGTCGACGACCTCCTTCATCACGAGCGGCACGCCGACGTTGGTGAGTTTCGCGCTGACCAGGCACACGAGCGCGAGCAGCACGCGCCAGCGGTACTCGAGCAGGTACGGCACCAGCACCGCGACCGCGCGCCACTCGGTGCCGCGCAGGGGCTGCGTGGGGGTGGCTCTGCCGTGTCCGTGACTGGCCATGCGAGGGGCGGATTCTAACTGCCGCGTTGCCTTGGCTTGCGGCAGCCGGCGAACCGCTTGACGGCCGGCGGCAGCTTGCCTAACATTCAAACGTTCGTTTTAATCGAAGATCACCGCCATGACCGCCAGGCTCCGCGCGCTCAAGCCCCAGCACGAAACCCGCACCCGCATTCTCGATGCTGCCGAAGAGCTGTTCATGCAGCACGGCTTCGAGGGCACCTCGATGCGCCTGCTGACCTCGAAGGCGGGCGCCAACCTCGCCGCGGTCAACTATCACTTCGGCTCCAAGGACGCGCTCATCGAGGCGGTGTTCAGGCGCCGCCTCGACCCGATGAACGCCGAGCGCATCGCCGAGCTGGAGCGCCTGGAAAAGGCTTCTGCCGGTGGTGCGCCCACGCCCGAGCGCATCATCCGCGCCTTTCTGCGCGCCTCGCTCGCGATGATCGGCGATGCGCGGGGCGGCGGGCGCAATTTCATCCGCCTGCTGGGCCGCGCCTACACCGAGCCCTCGAAGCCGATCCGCAGCCTGATCGGCCAGCTCTACGCGCCGGCGATGGAGCGCTACAAGGCGGCGTTCGAGCGCGCGCTGCCCGAGCTGCCGCGCGAAGAGCTCAACTGGCGAATGCATTTCATGTTCGGCACCCTCGCCTACACGCTGGCCGCCACCGACACGGTGCAGCTCATCGCCGGCTGCAAGCCCGAGGATCGCTACGACGCCAAGCTGCTCGAAGAGCGCCTTGCCGCGTTTCTCGAGGCCGGGCTGCTTGCCCCGCTGCGCTGCGGGTCCACGGTCAAGAAAGCGGCCTGAGCGCCGCCGAAGCGGAGGTCACCATGCTCGGATTCTTCCTCGCCGCCGTCGCAGCCTTCCTCGTGCTCGGCTACCTGCAGGCACCGATCATCGCCTGGACGGTTGCGGGCGGCGCGCTCGCCGCGGTCCTGAGCGCCGTCGCTGGCTTCGGCGCAACCGCCAATGTCGTGCTCGCGGTGCTCTGGGTCGCCGGGGCGGCAGTGCTCAATCTGCGCGTTCTGCGCCGCTGGATCGTGAGCGACCCGATCCTCGCCATCT
>Ga0156179_1050_pt1 | contig 19655 bp, 22 predicted proteins | sample RifCSPlowO2_12_FD_107832 | JGI IMG/M metagenome (GOLD analysis project Ga0156179, IMG submission 107832) | Betaproteobacteria bacterium RIFCSPLOWO2_12_FULL_67_28 | reverse complement strand
CCGCGAAATCGTTGAAGTCGTGCGCCGGCGTGATCTTGACGCAGCCGGTGCCGAACTCCCGGTCTACGTAATCGTCGGCGATTACCGGAATGCTGCGGCCGGCGAGCGGCAGGATCAGCTTCCGCCCGACCCACGCGGCATAGCGTTCATCCTTCGGATTCACCGCCACCGCGACGTCGCCGAGCATCGTTTCAGGGCGCGTGGTGGCGACCACCACGCCGCCCGCGCCGTCCGCGAACGGATAGCGGATTTCCCAGATCCTGCCGTCTTCTTCCCCGCTGTCCACCTCGAGATCCGACACCGCGGTGCCGAGCACCGGGTCCCAGTTCACCAGGCGCTTGCCGCGGTAGATCAGGCCTTCCTCGTGCAGCCGAACGAACACCTCGACCACGGCGCGCGACATCTTCGCGTCCATGGTGAAGTAGCCGCCGCGCTGTCCCTCGGTGTCGGCGTAGCTCCAGTTGCCCGAGGCGCCGAGGCGCCGCATCTGGCGCGTGATGGTCGCACCCGAGGCCTGCTTCCACTGCCATACGCGCTCGATGAACTTCTCGCGCCCGAGGTCGTGGCGCGTGCGGCCTTCCTCCTGCAGCTGGCGCTCCACGACGATCTGCGTGGCGATCCCCGCGTGGTCCGTGCCGACCACCCAGTTGGTGTCGAAGCCGCGCATGCGGTGATAGCGCGCCAGCGCGTCCATGATCGTCTGCTGGAACGCGTGCCCCATGTGCAGCGTGCCGGTGACGTTCGGCGGCGGCAGCTGGATGCAATAGGCGGGCCGGCCGGCACCGGCCGCCGCCCCGAAATAACCGGCGTCCTCCCAGCGCGCATACCAGCGGCCCTCGACCGCGTGCGGATCGAAGCTCTTGTCCAGGGACATGCTAGGGCGTCTTGTCGTCGCCGGGCGGCGGGACGAACGCGCTCTCGAGCGCGCTGCGCACCGCCTGGTGCACCGCATCTTCCAGCCGCGGCGTCAATTCCTCGAGCACCGCGCGCTCGATCTGCACCACCAGGGCGTCGACCTGCGCGCGGCTGAGGCCGGACGGATGCACGGCCTCCACCACGTCGGTGAGTACGGGGATCTCCTCCACGGGCTGCAGCGTGAGCTGCTCCGGTTTGCCGCTGTCGCTCATTGGCCCGATGCCGCCGCCAGGTCGTGATTGCGGATGCCGTAGCCGCGGTCGCGATACCAGGCGTAGCGCGCGCGAGCGGCCTTCCGGTCCGCGTCGTCCTGCGAGACGATTTCGAGCAGGCGCTCGAAGCGCTCGAAGGACTCCGGGCAGTCCGTGCCCAGATTGAGCAGCACCTCGCGCGCCGGCGCGGCGCCGGCTTCGGCGGCGATCAGCACCGGCGTCTCGTCGGCAAGCGCATCGTGCGCCATGCAATGCGGCACGAACGCGATCGCAGGCCAGCACCACAGCAGGCGGTCGATTCTCTGCGCGAGTTCCGGCTGCGGCGCGTAGATCACGACGCGCTTATCCTGCTCCAGCGCCTTGCCCGCGAGCCGGCACGCCACCTGGAGGCGGTCGGCGGCGTTGAAATAGAAATCGATGGTGGTCAATCCTTGCGCCCCGCATGCCGCAGCGCGAAGCGCACCAGCAGCGGCACCGGCCTGCCGGTGGAGCCCTTGTCGCGGCCGCTCTTCCACGCCGTGCCCGCGATATCCAGGTGAGCCCAGCGCAGCTTCTTGGTGAAGCGCGACAGGAAGCACGCGGCGGTCACGCTGCCGGCGGGACGGCCGCCGATATTCGCCATGTCGGCGAAATTCGAGCGCAGCTGCTCCTGGTAGTCCTCCCACAGCGGCATCTGCCAGACGCGGTCCCAGGCGTCGTCGGCCGCGGCGCGGATCTCGTCGGCCAGCTTCTGGTCGTTGGCGAAAAGACCGGTGGCGACGTGACCGAGCGCGATCACGCACGCGCCGGTGAGCGTGGCGACGTCCACCACCACCTCGGGATCGAAGCGCCTGGCGTAGGCGAGCGCGTCGCACAGGATGAGGCGCCCCTCGGCGTCGGTGTTGAGCACCTCCACGGTCTGGCCGTCGAGCGTCTTGACGATGTCGCCGGGCTTGCTCGCGAGGCCGCCCGGCAGGTTCTCGCACGCCGGAATCACGCCGATCGCATTCAGCGGCGCGCGCAGCGCGGCAAGCGCGCGCAGCGCGCCGAGCACGCTGCCCGCGCCGGACATGTCGTACTTCATCTCGTCCATCTCGGGCGCCGGCTTGAGCGAGATACCGCCGCTGTCGAAGGTGATGCCCTTGCCTACGAACACCACGGGCTTCGCCTTCTTCGCCGCGCCGTGGTAGTGCAGCACGATGAGCTTGGGCGCCTCGCGCGAACCCCGGGTCACGGAGAGCAGCGCCCCCAGGCCGAGTTTCTCCATGTCGCGGCGCTCGAGCACCTCGAGCCCGAGCTGGTACTGCGCCGCAAGCTTCCTGGCCGCGTCGGCGAGGTACGCCGGCGTGCAATGGTTCGACGGCAGGTTGCCGAGCGTGCGCGCCAGTTCCGCGCCGTCCGCGGTCGCGACGGCTTCCTTCAGCGCCGCCTGCGCCTGCAGCGTCACCGGCGCGCCCAGCACCGCGAGCACCAGTGCGGCGAGCGGCGGCGCGGGCGGTTTCTTCTGCGTCTTGAGCTGATCGAAGCGGTAGAACGCGTCACGCACCCCCAGTACCGCCTGGCGTACGTTCCAGGCCAGCCGGCGCCGGCCGACCTTGAGATCGGCGAAGAACAGCGTCGCTTCCCTGGCGCCGGTTTCCCGGAGCGTCTTGGCCGCGGCGCCCACGGCGTCGCGGAACGCCTGTTCGCCGAAGTCCTTGCGCTCGCCCAAGCCCACCAGCAGCACGCGCTCGGCGGCGAGGCCGGGCAGGCGCCGCAGCAGCAGCGTCGATCCCGGGTTCGCGCTCAGATCGCCCTGCGCGAGCGCTGCGCGGATCGCGCCGCCGGCGGCGCGGTCGGCGAGTTGCGCGGCGCGCGTCAGCGCAGTGTCCACCTCGTCCTTGAACACCCCCAGCACCAGGCAACCCGTCCTGGCCGTCGCGGGGGCCAGCGCACGTATGCTAAATTCCACGCGATCCTCCTATGGCGATTGAAGCAAGTATCGCATGATCTTCCAGCGCTCGCTGCTGCGGGAATTCGCCAATCTCGCGATCGCGGTGTTCCTGACGCTGTTCCTGATCGCGCTCACCACCCGGCTCATTCGCCTCCTCGGCCAGGCCGCCGGCGGCAAGATTCCGAGCGACGCGGTGATTGCCTTCCTCGGCTTCTTCGCCCTCAACGTGCTGCCGGTGCTGCTGTCGCTGACGCTGTTCATCACGGTGCTGCTGACGCTGACGCGCATGTGGCGCGATTCGGAAATGGTGATCTGGTTCAACTCCGGGCTGTCGCTCGCCTCCTGGGTGCGCCCGGTGCTGTGGTTCGCGGGGCCGCTGGTGCTCGTGATCGCATTGCTCACGTTCCTCATCTCGCCGTGGGCGGTGCAGATGGCGGAGCAGTTCCGCAGCCGCGTCGACGCGCGCGACGATATCTCGCGCGTCGATCCCGGCGCGTTCGGCGAGTCGCGCTCCAGGGAGCGCGTGTTCTTCGTCGAGGCGATCGCCGGCGACAAGAACTCGGTGCAGAACGTATTCGTCAATTCGATGCAGCACGGCCGCACCGGGGTGATGACGAGCGAGAAGGGGGAGATCGAGACGGCGCCGGGCGGCGAGCGCTTTCTCGCGCTGTTCGGCGGGCGGCGCTACGAGGGGGTGCCGGGCGACGCCGAATTCCGCGTCATGGAATTCGAGCGCTACGCCATGCGCATCGCGACCCCGGAAGGCGAGGCGCCGGATGCAACCCTCAAGAGCCTGCCGACGCTGGCGCTGATCGAGTCGCCCTCGGAGGTAAATCGCGCCGAGCTGCTCTGGCGCATCGGCATCCCGCTGTCGGCGCTGATCCTCGCGCTGCTGGCAATTCCCCTGAGCTACGTCAACCCGCGCGCCGGCCGCTCGATCAACCTGATGATGGCGCTGCTGGTCTACATCACCTACTCGAACCTGCTCTCGGTGAGCCAGGCGCGCGTGGCGCAGGGCAGGCTCGCGTTCTCCACCGGCTGGTGGCTGGTGCACGGCGTGATGCTGCTGGTGCTCGCGGTGCTGTTCGCGCGCCGCCTGTCGCTGCTCGGGCTGCGCGCCAGGCGCTGATGCGCATACCGACCATCGAGCGCTATCTCGCGCGCCAGATCTGGGGCGCCGTCGCCTTCGTGCTGCTCGGCTTTCTCGCGCTGTTCGCGTTCTTCGATCTGATCGCCGAGCTGCGCGATCTCGGACGCGGCGAGTATCAGCTGCGGCAGATCTTCAGCGTGGTGCTGCTCGGGCTGCCGTCGCACGCCTACGAGCTGTTCCCGGTGGCGGTGCTGATCGGCACGCTCTACGTGCTGGCGCACCTGTCGGGCAACTTCGAGTTCATCGTGATGCGCGCCTCGGGCCTGACGCCGCTGCGCGCGGCGCTTGCGCTCGCCAAGTGCGGCCTGGTGTTCGTCGTGGCGACGTTCGCGATCGGCGAGTGGGTCGCGCCGTTCGCCGAGGAAGCGGCGCAACGCTTGCGCATGCAGGCCATGAGCTCGGCGATCGGCCAGGACCTGCGCTCCGGGCTGTGGTTCAAGGACGCCCGCTCCTTCATCAATGTGCGCGAGGCGCGCGAGGCGAGCGTGCTGCTCGGCGTGCGCATCTACGAGTTCGACGCCGGCCACCGGCTGCGCCAGATCACTGCCGCAGAGCGCGGCGAATACGCCGGCACGGGCGTCTGGCGGCTGAGCGAAGTGGCGCAGACGCAGTTTGGCGCGCAGGGGCCCACGACGGCGCGCTTCGCCGAAACCGAGTGGCGCTCGGCGGTCAGTCCGGACCTGCTCAACGTCCTCATCGTGGTGCCGGAGCGCATGTCGATCTGGAAGCTGTACCGGTACGCGCAGCACCTCGCCGGCAACAAGCAGAAGACCGAGCGCTACGAGATCGCGATGTGGAAGAAGCTCTTCTACCCGCTCGCGACCCTGGTGATGATGGCGCTCGCGCTGCCGTTCGCGTACATGCAGGCGCGCACCGGCATGGTGGGGCTCAAGGTGTTCCTCGGCATCCTGCTCGGCATCTTCTTCCACATGCTGAACAGCCTTTTCTCGCACATCGGACTGCTGCAGAACTGGCCGCCGGTGGCCGCGGCGGCGGTGCCGAGCGCGCTGTTCTTCTTCACCGCGCTCGCGATGATGGTCTGGCTCGAGCGCGTGCGGCCGATCGTCCGCGGCATCGCCGGGCGCCTGTGGTCCTGAACCGGGAGGCGCGCAGCCCCTCAGCGTTGGACGAGCGAAGGCGCCAGCACCAGGCGCGTGCCGGCCAGGCGGTCGTGCAGGAACTGGCGCTCGCGGTCGACGAGCGCCCAGGCGAGTCCGACGCCGGGCGGGACCAGCACGCAGGCGAGGGCGAATCGAACCAGCGCGGTCGCGGGCGCGACGCCTGCGCCGCTTGCGGACACCAGCCGGATGCCCCACGCCTTCATCGCGAGCGTCTGGCCGCCGCGCAGCCAGCACCAGAGGAAATAGACGGCGAATACGGCGAGCAGGAAAACCTGCAGCAGGGTGCGTGCGGGGCCGTCCGCGCCGTGCCCGCCGCTGGCAAAGAAGAATAGCCAGGTGGCGGCAAAACCGACCGCGAAGAGCAGCAACAACTCGTAGAACAGGCAGGCCAGACGCCGGGCGAGGCCGGGAGTCCCGGGCACCATGCCGCCGGTCACGGCCGCGGCGGCGGCGACTTGGGTTTGGCGGTTTGCGGCTTGCTGTTGGCGCGGGGTTTGCGCTTGGCGCGCGGCTCGAAGGTCGGCGGCACGTCGAAGACGCGCCTCTCCGTAGGCGGCAGGGCCTGGTACTCAGCCCATTGTTGCTTCAGGTCCTGGCGCTTCTCCGGCGACAGCTTGCCGATGCTGCGATACTTTTCACGCGCTGCGCGACGCTGCTCCGAAGTGAGTTTCGCCCAGGCCTGCATCCGGCGCACCACCCGCTCCTGTGCTTGCGGCTTCATCGTCGGATAGCGCTTGGCAATGCCGACCCAATTGCGCCGGCGCTCGCTATCGAGCGAACTCCAGTCCGGTTTGAGGGGCGCGAGCACCTGTTGCTGCTCGACGGTCAGTTCGGCCCAGGAAGGCCCCTTGCCGGCCGGACCCGCGGCGCCTGCCGCGCCGACCGCGAGCGCCAGCGCGAGCGCCCCGAACGCCCGTTTCAGCGAGCGGAGCGCTTCTTGAGCCATGCCTCGAACCCGCTGTCGAGAAGTGCGTCGATCGGCAGGTCGTCGGTGAGCAACGCGGCGTCGATTTCCTCGATTTCCGCCTGCCGCTGGCTCTGTTGCCAGCCATAGAGGGCGGCGGCGCTCGCCACCAGCAGCACCGCAGGGAGCACGACGCGCAGCGAAAAACCGCCCAGTCCACCCAGGCGGCCTACGGCAGCCGCTGCCCAAGCCAGCGCAAACTCGCGTTCCGGTTTCTGCACCGCAAGGGCGCGTTCGCGCGCCGCGCGCAAGCGCTCCAGCGCAGGTCGCTCGAGCCGCGTGCCCTGATTGAGGATATGCCGGATCTTGTTGGCGAATTGGGCTTCGTTCATGGGAGTGTGATTCCGCGTCCCTTGAGGGCGGCAGCCAATGCATGCACCGCCCGGGAGCAATGCGTTTTCACGCTACCCTCCGAGCATCCCATGGCCAGCGCGGTCTCAGCGACGTCGAGTTCCTCCCAGTAACGCAGGACGAAGGCCTCGCGTTGACGCGGCGGTAAACGGGAAATTTCTTGCTCAATAATTTCAAGAGCTTGCGATTGTTCGAGGTGTTCTGCCGGCTGCTCCGGTGCGTTCGACCCGTCAGCCACCTGTAGAGTTTCCAGCGGATCGTGGTCATCGTCAATGGCGTGCGCCGGACCGAGGGACGAAAACGGCGTCATCCAGAGCGAGCGCACTTTTTGCCGGCGAAACCAGTCGCGGATCGCATTTTGCAGTATGCGCTGGAACAGGGGCGGCAGCTCGGCCACGGGTCCGTCGCCGTAGCGTTCGGACAGGCGCAGCATGGCGTCCTGCACGATGTCCAGCGCAGCCTCCTCGTCGCGCACCGCAAACACCGCCTGCTTGAACGCACGCCGCTCGACGCCCTCGAGAAACGCCGAAAGCTCGCTGCGGGTTGCCAGGCTCCTCCCTCGCCGCCGCGGGTGCGGACGGGCTTGTTGTGCGGCGATGGTATCAAAACCGCTCGCGCGAAGGCGTTCGCGCAGCTTGACCGCAGCGCAACAAATCCATTAACGTTCAAAGTCTTTCGTCGCATTGGCCGGGATACTTATGGATCGGGTGAAGACCGAGCAGCTCACCGGTGCCGAGATCGTGGTGCGCTGCCTTCAGGAGGAGGGCGTCGAGTGCGTCTTCGGCTATCCCGGCGGGGCGGTGCTCTACATCTACGACGCGCTGTTCAAGCAGGACAAGGTGCGCCACGTGCTGGTGCGCCACGAGCAGGGTGCGGCGCACGCGGCCGACGGCTATTCGCGCGCCTCGCAGAAAGTCGGCGTTTGCCTGGTCACCTCGGGCCCCGGCGTCACCAATGCCGTGACCGGGATCGCCACGGCCTACATGGATTCGATCCCGATGGTGGTGATCACCGGGCAGGTGCCTACCCCCGCGATCGGCCTGGACGCCTTCCAGGAGGTGGACACCGTCGGCATCACGCGTCCGTGCGTCAAGCACAATTTCCTGGTCAAGAACGTGCGCGATCTCGCCGGCACCATCCGCAAGGCGTTCTACCTCGCCAGCACCGGCCGCCCCGGCCCGGTGCTGGTGGACATCCCGAAGGACGTGACGACGCACGTCTGCGAGTTTCACTATCCCGAGACGGTGACGATGCGCTCGTACAACCCGACGCGCAAGGGCCACGCCGGTCAGATCCGCAAGGCGGTGCAGCTGCTCGCGCAGGCCCAGCGCCCGATGGTCTATACGGGTGGCGGCGTGATCCTGTCCGACTCGGCGCCGGCGCTCACCGAATGGGTCAGGCTGCTCGGGCTGCCGTGCACCAACACGCTGATGGGGCTGGGGGGCTACCCGGGCACCGATCCGCAGTTCCTGGGCATGCCCGGCATGCACGGCACCTACCAGGCCAACATGGCGATGCAGCACTGCGACGTGCTGTTCGCGATCGGCGCGCGGTTCGACGACCGCGTCATCGGCAACCCGGCGCACTTCGCGCAGAACCCGCGCCGCATCGTGCACATCGACATCGATCCTTCGTCGATCTCCAAGCGCGTCAAGGTGGACGTGCCGATCGTCGGCAACATCCCCGACGTGCTGGAGGAGATGCTGCGGCTGTTCAGGGGCGGCGAAACGCGGCCCGCGGCGGCGGCGCTGCAGGCCTGGTGGGAGCAGATCGAGCAGTGGCGCGCCAAGGATTGCCTGAAGTACGACCGCGCCTCGCAGATCATCAAGCCGCAGTTCGTGATCGAAAAGCTCTACGAAGTGACGGGCGGCGGCGCCATCGTTACTTCGGATGTCGGCCAGCACCAGATGTGGGCGGCGCAGTTCTACAAGTTCGACCTGCCGCGGCGCTGGATCAATTCCGGCGGTCTCGGCACGATGGGCTTCGGCCTGCCGGCGGCCATGGGCGCGCGGCTCGCCAATCCGCAGGCCACCGTCGCCTGCGTCACAGGCGAATCGTCGATCCAGATGTGCCTGCAGGAGCTATCGACCTGCAAGCAGTACCGCCTGCCGATCAAGATCGTGAATCTCAACAACCGCTACATGGGCATGGTGCGGCAGTGGCAGCAGTTCTTCCATGGCAACCGCTATTCCGAGTCCTACATGGATGCGCTGCCCGACTTCGTCAAGCTGGCGGAGGGCTACGGACACAGCGGCATGCGCATCGAGCGCCCGGCCGACGTCGAGCCCGCGCTGCGCGAGGCCTTCGGGCGCAGGGACGACCTGGTGTTCATGGACTTCATCACCGACCAGACGGAGAACGTCTATCCGATGGTGCCGGGGGGCAAGGGCATCACCGAGATGATCCTCGCCGAGGACCTCTGATGCGGCACATCATCTCGGTGCTGCTGGAGAACGAGGCAGGTGCCCTTTCGCGCGTGGCGGGGCTGTTTTCGGCGCGCGCCTACAACATCGAGTCGCTCACCGTGGCGCCGACCGAGGACGCCTCCCTTTCGCGCATGACCATCGTCACCTCCGGTTCGGAAGACGTGATCGAGCAGATCACCAAGCAGCTGAACAAGCTGGTCGAGGTGGTCAAGGTCGTCGACCTGTCGGATGCCGAGCATATCGAGCGCGAGCTGATGCTCATCAAGGTGCGCGCGGGCGCCAAGGAACGCGAGGACATGAAGCGCATGGCGGACATTTTTCGCGGCCGCGTCGTCGACGTTTCCGACAGCACCTATACGATCGAGCTGACCGGCAACGGCCACAAGCTCGACGCGTTCATTCGCGCCCTCGACGCGAGCAGCATCGTCGAGACGGTGCGCACCGGCGCGAGCGGCATCGGCCGCGGCAACCGGGTTCTTAGAGTCTAGGATCGCCGATCCGGGGCAGGGGCCCCGGAGGCAGGCGATCCTTCGGTTTTTATACAGGGGATCCTATGAAGGTTTATTACGACAAGGACGCCGACCTTTCGCTCATCAAGGGCAGGAAGGTCGCGATTCTCGGCTACGGCTCGCAGGGGCATGCGCATTCGCTCAACCTGCACGACTCCGGCATCAAGGTGACCGTCGGCCTGAGAAAAGGCGGTGCCTCATGGGACAAGGCGCGCAAGGCGGGGCTCAAGGTCGCCGAGGTCGGCGCCGCGGTGCAGGGCGCGGATATCGTCATGATGCTGATGCCCGACGAGCACATCGCGGCGGTGTACCGCTCGGAGGTCGAGCCGAACATCAAGAAGGGCGCGGCGCTCGCGTTCGCGCACGGCTTCAACGTGCACTACGGCCAGGTGCAGCCGCGCGACGATCTCGACGTCTGGATGGTGGCGCCCAAGGCGCCCGGCCACACGGTGCGCTCCACCTACGCGGGCGGCGGCGGCACGCCGATGCTGATCGCGGTGCACCGCGACCGCTCCAAGAAGGCGCGCGACATGGCGCTCTCCTACGCCGCGGCGATCGGCGGCGGCAAAGCCGGCGTCATCGAGACCAGTTTCAAGGAGGAGACCGAGACCGATCTCTTCGGCGAGCAGACGGTGCTGTGCGGCGGCTGCGTCGAGCTGGTGAAAGCGGGCTTCGAGGTGCTCACGGAGGCGGGCTATGCGCCCGAGATGGCGTATTTCGAGTGCCTGCACGAGCTGAAGCTGATCGTCGACCTGATGTACGAGGGCGGCATCGGCACCATGAACTACTCGATCTCCAACAACGCCGAATACGGCGAGTACGTCACCGGGCCGAAGATCATCGACGAGGGCACGCGCGAGCGCATGCGCGAGGCGCTCGCGCGCATCCAGTCGGGCGAGTACGCCAAGGACTTCGTGCTCGAGAACCGCGCCGGGGCGCCGGTGCTGCTGTCGCGCCGGCGCATGACCGCGGAGCATCCGATCGAGAAGGTCGGCGCTCGGCTGCGCGAAATGATGCCCTGGATCCGCAAGAACCGGCTGGTCGACACTTCGAAGAACTGAGCGGTGCGCCCGGCGTACCCGCACCCGATCATCGCCCGCGAGGGGTGGCCGTTTCTCGCCGCCGCGCTCGCCGCGGCGCTCGGCGTGGGGATCTTCGCCGGTTGGACCTGGTCGGTTCCGGTCTGGCTGGCGGCGCTTTTCGTGCTGCAGTTTTTCCGCGACCCGCCGCGCGAGGTGCCGGATGATCCGCTCGCCGTGGTGTCGGCAGCCGACGGCCGCGTGGTCGCTGTAGAGCGCGCGCGCGACCCGTGGCTCGAGCGCGACGCGCTCAAGGTGTCGGTCTTCATGAACGTCTTCAACGTGCATTCCAACCGCGCGCCGGTCGACGGCAGGGTGCAAAAGCGCTGGTACCACGCGGGCCGCTTCGTCAACGCCGCGCTCGACAAGGCATCGACCGAGAACGAGCGCAACGCGCTCTGGTTGCGTACGCCCTCGGGCCAGGACGTGACCTGCGTCCAGGTCGCCGGCCTCGTCGCGCGCCGCATCCTGTGCTACGTGGACGAGGGCGCCGAGCTCAGGCGCGGCGAGCGCTACGGCTTCATCCGCTTCGGTTCGCGCGTCGATCACTACCTGCCGCTCGACGCCGCGGTGACGGCGGCGCTGGGCGAAAAGGTGAGCGCCGCGGCGAGCGTGATCGCCCGGTTGGCAGCGCATGGCTGATTATCCGGGATCGCAGCCGGGACTGCGCCCGCGCGCAGGACCGCTGCGCGGGCGCGGCATCTACCTGCTGCCGAACCTGTTCACCACGGCAGCGCTGTTCGCCGGCTTCTATGCCATCGTGCAGGCGATGAACAACCGCTTCGAGCAGGCGGCGATCGCGATCCTGGTGGCGATCGTGCTCGACGGGCTCGACGGGCGGGTGGCGCGGCTGACGCGCACGCAGAGCGAATTCGGCGCCGAGTACGACTCGCTCTCCGACATGGTGTCCTTCGGTGCTGCTCCGGCGCTGGTCATGTACGAGTGGGTGCTGAAGGACCTGGGGCGCTTCGGCTGGATCGCCGCGTTCGTCTACTGCGTCGGCGCGGCGCTGCGCCTCGCCCGCTTCAACGTCAACATCGACGTGGTCGACAAGCGCTTTTTCCAGGGGCTGCCGAGTCCCGCGGCGGCGGCGCTGGTGGCGGGCTTCGTCTGGCTGGCGAGCGACAACAAGATCCCCGTGTTCGCCTACGGCATCCCGTGGATCACCGGCTTTGTCGCGATCTACGGCGGCGTCACGATGGTGTCGAACGTCCCGTTCTACAGCTTCAAGGACATCAACCTCCGGAAGAGCGTGCCTTTCGCCACGGTGCTGTTCATCGTGCTCGGCTTCGTGCTCGTCTCGTCGGACCCGCCGATCGTGCTGTTCCTGCTGTTCTGCTGCTACGGCCTGTCCGGCTACGTGCTGTGGGCGCTCGGCAAGCGCGCCAAGCCGCTGCCTTGATCCCGATCGAGGAACCGGCACGCGCGAGCGCGCCGCGCGGCTTCGCGCTGTTCAACCTGGCGTTCCGGCCGTTCTATCTCCTGGCTGCGCTATTCACCTCGATCTCGGTCGCGCTTTGGGTGGCAGTACTGCAGGGCATGCCCTGGGGCGGCTACCTGTCGCCGGTCCTGTGGCACCAGCACGAGATGCTGTTCGGCTTCGGGCTCGCCGTGGTGGCGGGGTTTCTGCTCACCGCAGGGCGCGTCTGGACCGGCCTGCCGACGCCCGCGGGGTTGCCGCTCGCGCTGCTGGCGGTGCACTGGATCGCGGCCCGCATCCTGATTTATGCCGGGCCGGCGAGCGTTGCGGCGCTCGTCGATGGCGCATTTCCCTTCGTCGTCGCGGCGGCGATGGCGCGCGTCATCGTGGGGTCGAAGAACCAGCGCAACTATTTCGTCATCGCGCTGCTGGGTGCGCTGGGCGTGGCCAACCTGGCGTTCCATTTCGGCTTTTGGGGACTGTCGCTGCGTGCCGCGCTCTGGCTGGTGATGGCGCTGGTGATCGTCATGGCCGGACGCGTGGTGCCCTCGTTCACGGCGACCGCATTGCCGCGCGCAGGGGTCGTGATCAGGCCGCAGCTCGATCGTGTTGCGCTCGCGGTGACGCTGGCGGCGTTCGCCGCGGACCTGCTCGAGCTTGGCGCTGCGGCGCTCGCGCCGCTCGCCTTCGCCGCGGCGGTCCTGCATGTGGCGCGACAATGGCGTTGGGCGCCTTTCGCGACGCGCGGGCGGCCCATCCTCTGGATCCTGCATCTGTCGCATGCCTGGATCCCGGCAGGCCTGGTGCTGCTGGGGCTCGCGTCGCTCGGCCTCGTCCGCGCGGCGGCGCCGCTGCACGCCTTCGGCGTCGGCGCGATCGGCGGCCTGATCATCGGCATGATTACGCGCACCGCGCTCGGCCACACCGGCAGGCCGCTCACCACGGGGCGCGCGGAGCTCGCCGCCTACGTTCTGGTGCACCTGGCGGCGGTCCTGCGCGTAGGCGCGAGCTTTTCGCCCGGGGCGGGGACCGTGACGCTGATCGCGATCTCCGGGGCGCTCTGGAGCGCCGCGTTCCTGATCTATTTCGCGACCTATCTGCCGCGCCTCGCGCGGCCGCGACTGGACGGCAAGCCGGGCTGAGGCGGCGACGGAAGGATTTGACGCGCGCCGTCGTTGTACCCTTGAGCCATGACACAAGCGGAGCAGCAGTTCCGGGCCGAGCTCGTCAGCCTGCTGCCGAGATTGCGGCGCTTCGGCCGCGCGATCACGGGCCATCGCCAGGACGCCGACGACCTGGTGCAGATGGCGCTCGAGCGCGCCCTGACGCGCCGCGAGCAGTGGGGGGCGGGCACGCGCCTCGCGAGCTGGCTGTTCAGGATCATGCAGAACTTGTGGATCGATGAGTTGCGCGCGCGCTCCCGGCGCGACCGCGTCTTCGCCCCCGAAGAAGCGGGTGAGCACGTGGGGGACGCGAGCGCCGAGCGCCAGATCGATTCGCTCGCCGTGCGCAAGGCGATGGAGCGCCTGAACGACGATCAGCGGGTCGCGGTCGGCCTGGTGCTGGTCGAGGGACTGCCGTACAAGGAAGCCGCTGCCGTACTGGACATTCCGATCGGCACCCTCACCAGCCGCCTCGCGCGCGCGCGCGAGCAATTGCAGCTGCTGCTCGACGATTTCGGCCGGGCGAAGGGTATGGAGACGCCGTGATGACCTTTACCGATGATGTCCTGATGGCCTATGTGGACCGCGAACTGGATGCGCAAACCCGTGCTGCGATCGACGCCGCACTCGCGCAGGACCCCGGACTCGCGGCACGCCTGGAGCGCCAGCGCAAGCTGCGCCTTGCGGTGCACGCGGCCTACGAGCCGGTGCTCGCGGAACCGATGCCGCAGCGCCTGCTCGATGCGGCACGCGGCGCAGCCGCTGCGCCGGCACGCGTCGCGCGGCGCTGGAGCTGGTTCGAGTGGAGCGCGATGGCGGCGAGCGTCGTCGTCGGTGTACTGGCTGGCGGCGTATTGCTGGACGAATCGCGCCGCGTTCCTCCGGTCGCCGAGACGACCGCCGATTTTGTAGCCGATCGCACCGGAATGCTCGCCCGGGGTGCGCTGGCGCACGCGCTGGCGGAGCAGCTCGCCAGCACCCAGGCCGCGGAGGCTCCGGTCAGGGTGGGCTTGAGCTTCGTCTCTGCGGCGGGCGAATACTGCCGCACGTTTACGCTCGCGCAGGACAGTGCCGCCGGGCGCCTGGGCGGGTTGGCGTGCCGCCGTGGTGAGGAATGGCGCGTGCAGGTGGTGGCGCAGGACGATCGCCGTGGCGCGGCGACCGGCGCGTACCGCATGGCGGGAATCGAGATGCCGTCGCCGGTGCTGCGTGCGGTGGAAGACAGGATCCAGGGCGCTGCACTCGATGCCGAGGCCGAACGCGCCGCGCAACGGCGCGGCTGGGTACGCTAGCGGGCGGCGCGCAATGGACAGGATCCGATGACCTGCAGCCGCTTCGTACGCGCAGCGATACTGGGGACCGGCCTGTGCTGCGCGGTGCCGGCTGCTGCGCAGTTGCAGCTGCCGCAACTGCCGCTGCAGTTGCCGGCCATTCCGCAGGCGCCCGACCTCAAGAGCCGTATTGCGCCGGTGACGCCCCGGCTCGAGGAGGTGCTGGATCCCCGCGACCTGCTCGAGCTGCGCCGGCTGACGATACGCAATCTGCTGCAGCGGCACCGCGACCTGATCGAGGCCGATCCCGCGGGCGAGCCGATCGTGCGCGGCGAAGTCGTAGTGCTGGCGCCGTCGCCGGCAGCGCTCGAGGCGGCGCGTGCGGCGGGGTTTACGGTGGCGCGGGAGAGCGCGCTCGAGGGGATCGGCGAGCGCATGGTGGTGCTACGCGCGCCGCAAGGCATGACCACTGCCGCCGCGCTGCTAGGCCTGCGGCGGCTCGATGAGCCGGGTCGCTACGACTTCAATCATCTCTATCTGGCCGCGGGCCAATTGCGATCCGCAGCCACGCTTGCGCAGCGCTCGGAGGCGCGCGAGCCCGCGGCTCGATCGCAGGCGCGCGGCGCGCGGGTGACGCTCGGACTGATCGACGGCGGAGTCGACCTGCGCCATCCGGCGCTGCGCCACGCGGGCATCCGGACCTACGGCTGTTCGGGCGCCGAGGTGCCGGACGTGCACGGCACCGGAGTCGCGTCGCTCCTCGTGGGGCGCGCACAGGGTTTCGCCGGCGCGGCACCGGAGGCCACGCTCTACGCCGCCGATGTCTACTGCGGCCAGCCGACCGGCGGTGTCGCTACGTTACTGGTGGAGGCGCTCGCCTGGATGGCGCGCGAGCGCGTGCCGGTGATCAACATCAGCCTGGTGGGACCGGCGAACAAAACGCTCGAGCACGCGCTGCGCGTGTTGATCGCACGCGGGCACGTGATCGTCGCGGCGGTGGGCAACGACGGCCCGGCGGCGGCGCCGCTTTATCCCGCCGCTTATCCCGGCGTCATCGGCGTTACGGCGGTCGATGGGCGACGAATCGTCCTGCCGGAGGCCTTGCGCGGCCCACAAGTGAGCTTCGCCGCACCCGGCGCGGACATGGCCACCGCGGCCAGCGGCAGCCGCGGCTACACGCGCGCGCGCGGCACGTCGTTTGCCGCGCCGCTGGTGGCCGGCCTGATCGCGCATGCGGCCGAAGGCGCAGTGGCAAGGATCGAGATCTCCGCCGTGCAGCGAGCGATCGATGCGCTCGCTCGCAGCGCGATCGATCTCGGCCCGCCGGGACGCGACGACACCTACGGTTTCGGCTTGCTGGGCGAGGACTTGCGGGTCGATCCGCTGACGCTGCGCTGAGCGCCGCGCCGTTGCGCTTACAAATAGTTTCAATCGCCAGGGAAAAAACGCTGCGCGCGGATCGTTGTCGTGGATGAGAGCTGCGGATCGTCCGCGGTTCCCAATCGACAAGGAGAGCAACCATGAAACCACGTTACCTGTTGGCCACCACCAGCCTCATCAGTGCGCTTGCGGGCGCGGCGCCGGCGATGGCCGGGCCTCTCGGGATCATTTCGGGCGGCGCGGGCGCGGTCGGCTCGCTCACCGGAACCCTGTCCGGCTTCGGTGCCAATCCGGCGCTCAGCGCCGGCGGCATGGCAGGCGCCATGGGGCAATTCCAGGGTGCATTCACGCCGCCGAACCTCATCATCGACCGCGCGCCGCTCGGGCGAGCCGATGACGTCCTGCATTCGGTGAAGGGGCGCGCGCAGAACCGGATCGAGGGCGCGCGCGAAGCGGCGCTGGAGCGATCGACTTCGACTGTCGGTACAGTCGAGGGCGCGGCGGCCGCAGCGGGGCAGGTTGAGGCCTCCGGCGAGGCGGGAGTCACGAAATCCGTCAACCCCGGGGTGACGCACCGCCCGTTGCGCAGCCTCGAAGCGTCCGGTTCGGCGCAAGGCGGCGCGTCGGCTTCGGCGCGCGGCGAGGCGCCGGCCGGTTCCGCTTCGGCAGAGGCCGGCGGATCGGCGCAGGCGCAAACCCAGGTCAAGCGCTGACGTTACGCGGGTCCTTCGGCACCGGGACGGTGTTCCGTCCCGGTGCCTTTTTCTTTCCGCAGCGGCCCGGGTTGCCGCAGCGGATGATTGAAGCTATAGTGCCGCCATGGCTTCGACCTCTCGGTTCGAGCTTCGCATTTCCGGCCGGCTGCTGCTTGCCGGCCTGCTGCTGCGCCCCGCGCGCACAAACTAAAACCTCCCATTCGGCTGTACCCCTGACCGCCCACCCGGCGGAGAGGACTTTTCGCATTCCCACGAGGAGCGGACCATGACGACGAACAACCTCATCATCTTCGACACCACCATGCGCGACGGCGAGCAGAGCCCAGGCGCCTCCATGACCAGGGACGAGAAGCTGCGCATCGCGCGAGCCCTGGAGCGCATGCACGTCGACGTGATCGAGGCCGGCTTTCCGGCATCGTCCAACGGCGACTTCGAGGCGGTGCGCGCCATCGCCAACGTGGTCAAGGACTCCACCGTCGCCGGGCTGTGCCGCGCCAACGACCGCGACATCCAGCGCGGCATCGATGCCCTGAAGGGCGCGAAGTCCTGGCGCATCCACACCTTCATCGCCACCAGCCCCATCCACATGGAGAAGAAGCTGCGCATGACGCCCGAGCAGGTGCTCGAGCAGGCGAAGCTCGCGGTGCGCTATGCGAAGAACGCCTGTCCCGACGTCGAGTTCTCGCCCGAGGACGGCTCGCGCTCGGAGCCCGATTTCCTCTGCCGCGTGCTGGAGGCGGTGATCGCCGAAGGCGCTACCACGATCAACATCCCGGACACGGTCGGCTACGCAGTGCCGCAGCAGTTCGGCGAATTCATCCGCCGGCTGCGCGAGCGCATTCCCAATTCGGACCGGGCGGTGTGGTCGGTGCATTGCCACAACGATCTCGGCATGGCGGTGGCGAACTCGCTCGCCGCGGTGGTCACCGGCGGCGCGCGCCAGATCGAGTGCACCATCAACGGCCTGGGCGAGCGCGCCGGCAACACCTCGCTCGAGGAAATCGTGATGGCGGTGAAGACGCGCGCCGATTTCTTCGACCTGCAGACGCGCATCGACACGACGCAGATCGTGCCCACCTCGCGCCTGGTGTCGCAGATCACCGGTTTCGTGGTGCAGCCGAACAAGGCGGTGGTGGGCGCCAACGCCTTTGCGCACGCCTCCGGCATCCACCAGGACGGCGTCATCAAGGCGCGCCAGACCTACGAGATCATGACCGCCGAAGACGTCGGCTGGTCGACCAACAAGATCGTGCTCGGCAAGCTCTCGGGGCGCAGCGCGTTCAAGCAGCGCCTGAAGGAACTCGGCATCGAGCTCGAGAGCGAGGACCTCGTCAACAAGGCCTTCCAGCGCTTCAAGGACCTCGCCGACAAGAAGGCCGAGATCTTCGACGAAGACCTGCAGGCGCTGGTGACGCAGGAGGCAGGCGCCTCGCCCGAGGAGCGCTGGCGCCTGGTGACCATGAACCAGGCGAGCGGCATGGGCGAGCGCCCGCACGCCAACGTCGTCCTGGCCGAGAACGGCGCGGAGCGCAGCGCTGCGGCCGAGGGGGACGGACCGGTGGACGCCACCTTCAAGGCGATCGAAAAGCTCGCCGCGAGCGGCACGGAGCTGCTGCTGTATTCGGTGAATGCGGTGACGCAGGGCACCGAATCGCAGGGCGAGGTGACCGTGCGCCTCGCCAAGGGCGGGCGCGTGGTGAACGGCATCGGCGCCGACACCGACATCGTGGTGGCCTCGGCCAGGGCCTACATTAGTGCGCTCAACAAGCTCGCGAGCAAGATGGAGCGGCTCAATCCGCAGCACCAGTTGTGACGGGCCGTGTGAGCCTTGCGTAAGTCACCGCCGCGGCGAAGAACGCGACGCTGAGCGCGATCTCGCCGGCGGCGAGCCATTGGGAGGCGCCGCGCTCGCTCCAGGCGCGCATCACGCCCTCGGCGAAGTAGGCGAGAATCAGCATGCTCGACCACTGGTAGGTGTAGCGGCGGCCGGCGAAAACGCCGGCGAGCGGCAGTGCGAGCGGCGCCGCCTTGAGCGCGGCAAGCGACCCTCCGGGCCGCAGCGGCGCGAGCCACAGCTCCCAGGCGAAGCATAGGATGACGAGTGCCACCAGGCATGCCGAGGACGTGAACTGAGCGATCTTTGCCAATGAAAAACCTAGCTCCGGAAATTTTCCGCCAGCGCCTGATGATCGAAGGCTACTACACGATCGAGGTGACGCGCGAATCGCTTGCCGGCTACCTGAACGGCGTGGCTGCGCATCTCGGGCTGCGCGCCTACGGCGAGCCGGCGATCTTCTCGCCGGGCGGCGAAGGCAAGGCGGAGAACCAGGGCTTCGACGCCTTCCTGCCGCTCGTCGATTCGGGCATTTCGGCCTATGTCTGGACGAGCCGGAAGTTCGTCTCGATCTTCCTCTACACCTGCAAGGGCTTCGATGAGGGCGCCGCGATCGAATTCACGCGGCGTCATCTCGGCATCGCGGGCGAGATCGCTAGCGCGTCAATCTGAGCGCGATCTCGGCGAGCCGCTTGCCCTGCGCGATGCACAGCAAGCGCTCTTCTTCGGTGACCGGCAGGTCGCCGGCGACGCCGGCGAAATGGCTCGGGCCGTAGGGCGTGCCGCCGCTCCTCGTGGCGTTCAGTTCCGCGAGCGTGTAGGGCAAGCCCACGATCAGCATGCCGTGATGCAGGAGCGGCAGCATCATCGACACGAGCGCCGCTTCCTGGCCGCCGTGCAGGCTCGACGATGAAGTGAACACGCAGGCGGGTTTCCCCGCGAGCGACCCCTTGACCCACAGCGGCGTCGTGCGGTCGAGAAACGCCTTGAGCGGCGCCGCCATGTTGCCGAAGCGCGCCGGGCTGCCGAGCGCGAGCCCGGCACAGCGCTCGAGGTCGCGCGGCTCGCAGTACGGCGCGCCGGCGGGCGGGATCTGCGGTTCGGCCACTTCGGTCACGGGCGCGATGCGCGGCACGGTGCGAAGGCGCGCTTCCGCCCCCGGCACGTGCTCGATGCCTTCGGCGATCAGTTCGGCGAGGCGCCGGACCGATCCGCCCGCGCTGTAATAGAGC
>Ga0156179_1131_pt2 | contig 20095 bp, 22 predicted proteins | sample RifCSPlowO2_12_FD_107832 | JGI IMG/M metagenome (GOLD analysis project Ga0156179, IMG submission 107832) | Betaproteobacteria bacterium RIFCSPLOWO2_12_FULL_67_28 | reverse complement strand
AGCCGTTGAATGCCTCCCGCGCCGCAGCGATCGTCGCCTCGATCTCCGGCGCGCTGTGCGCCGCCGAAACGAAGCCGGCTTCGTACGCCGACGGCGCCAGATACACGCCGCGCGCCAGCATCGCGTGGAAAAACCTGTTGAAGCGGTCTTTGTCGCACTGCATCACCTCGGCGAAGCTCGCCGGCGGCGAGGCGCGGAAATACAGCCCGAACATGCTGCCGATCGCTTGGGCCGAGAAAATGACCTTGGCTTTGCGCGCTTCCTCTTTCAGCCCCTGTATCAATGCTTCCGTAACCACCGCAATTCTTTCCTGAAATCCGGGCGTATCCACTAGCTTCAACGTTGCCAGTCCGGCCGCCACGGCGACCGGGTTCCCCGAGAGTGTGCCCGCCTGGTAAACGGGCCCCAGCGGCGCGATCTTTTCCATGATGTCGCGCCGGCCGCCGAAGGCGCCCACCGGAAGCCCGCCGCCAATCACTTTGCCGAGCGTGGTGAGGTCGGGCTTGATACCGTAGCGCGCCTGCGCGCCGCCGAGCGCGACGCGAAAGCCGGTCATCACCTCGTCGAAAATGAGCACCGCGCCGTGACGCGTGCAGTTGTCCCGCAGCGCCTCAAGAAAACCCGGTCGCGGCAGCACCAGATTCATGTTGCCCGCCACCGCCTCGACGATGACCGCGGCGATTTCGCCGCCGCGCGCATCAAAGGTCGCCCGCACCTGAGCCGTATCGTTGTAATCGAGCACCAGCGTCTGCGCCGCAGTCTGCGCCGGAACGCCCGCCGAACTCGGATTGCCGAAGGTGAGCGCACCCGACCCCGCCTTGACGAGGAGCGCATCGGCGTGACCGTGGTAGCAGCCCTCGAACTTGACGATGACATCGCGTCCCGTGAAGCCGCGCGCGAGCCGCAGCGCGCTCATGGTCGCCTCGGTCCCCGAAGACACGAGGCGCACCATCTCGATCGCCGGCACCAGCCGGCAAATCGCCTCGGCAAGCTCGATCTCCGCCTCGGTCGGTGCCCCGTAGGAAAGCGCGCGCGCGGCCGCCGCCTGGACCGCTTCGACGACCGCAGGATGGGTATGTCCGACCACCATCGGGCCCCAGGAGCCGACATAGTCGATGTAGCGGCGACCGTCGGCGTCCCACAGGTACGCTCCCGAGGCGCGCTCGAGAAACGGCGGTACGCCGCCGACGGCCCGAAACGCGCGCACCGGGGAATTGACGCCCCCCGGGATTCGCAGTTGCGCGCGGGCGAAGAGGGTTTCGTTGCGTGTGCTCATGGGCGGGCCGCTTGAGCGGTGTCGAACAGGCGCGCCAGGGCGCGGGCGCGCGCCGCGATGTCCGGCGCATCGAACAGCGCCGCGATCACCGCGATCGCGTCGGCGCCGGCGCGAATGACCGCGGGCGCATTGTCCGCATCAATGCCGCCGATCGCAACCAACGGCACGCCGAGCACGCGCGCCTCGCGGAACAGGGCAAGCGGGGCGCGCCCCACGCCGGGCTTGGTGCGGGAGGCGTACACGCTGCCGAAGGCCACATAGTCGGCGCCTGCGGCGACCGCGGCCCGGGCCGCAGCGAGCGAGTCGTGGCATGAAGCGCCGATGAGCTTGCCTGGCAAGCGCCGGCGCGCCTGCGCCAGGCTGCCGTCCTGGCGACCGAGGTGCACGCCGTCGGCGCCGACCTGCCGCGCGAGTTCGGTGTCGTCATTGACGATGAACGGCACGCCCTTGCCTTGCGCCAGCGCCGCCAGCGTGCGCGCCTGCACGAGCCGGTCACCCGGCTCGGCGAGCTTGTTGCGGTACTGCAGCGCGGCCCAGCCGCCCTCGTCGGCGCCCTCGAGCGCCGCGCGCACGCGAACCAGGAATCGCGCGCTGTGCGCATCGTCGGGCGTAATCGCGTACAGTCCGCGCAGCTTCATCGCGCGACCCCGCGCAACGCGTACAGCCGGTCGGGGATCCACTGCCCGGAACCAGGCCGGAACGCGGCCTCGAGCGCGCGCCAAGTGTAGTCTTGCGCAGCCTGCACCGCGGCCGACAGGTCCAGACCGAGCGCCAGCTGGGCCGCGATCGCGGACGCGAGCGTACACCCCGAGCCGTGGTAGCTGCCGGCCAGCCGCGGCCAGCGGTCCGCGCGCGCGGCGCCATTCGCGGCATAGAGCGTATTCACCACGTCCTGTGTCGGTTCGTGGGTCCCGGTAACGAGCACGTTGCGCGCACCCAGGTCGATCAGGTGTCGCGCGCACTGCGCGAGATCGGCCGTTGGCGCAAGGCCGGCGAGCCGCCGCGCTTCGAGGGCGTTCGGCGTCAGTATGGTGGTGCACGGCAGGAGCAGTTCGCGCATGTCCGCAAGTCCGGCATTGCTCGAGAGTGCGTCGCCGCGCCCCGAGGCCAGCACCGGATCGAACACCACCGGCACTTGCCGGTGCTCGGCGAGAATCCGCGCCACCGCCGCGACGTTAGCCGCGGAGCCGAGCACCCCCAGCTTGAAAGCCGCAACCGGCAGGTCCGCCAGCAGCGTTTGCGCCTGTTGCACGACCCATTCCGCATCCATGGCCTGCACGCGCTGCACGCCCCGTGTGTCCTGGACGGTCACTGCGGTGAGTACGGTTGCCGCATGGCAACCGAGCGCGGCCAGCGCCAGAGAATCGGCTTGCAATCCGGCACCGCCCGTCGGATCTGAGGCGGCAAAAACGACGACGATGGGAGGAGTTTGGGTCATGGTGGATCGCGCTCGGCGCGCCGGGCGACCCATGGGAATGCGTTAAGATGCCGCTCCATTTTAACCCTCGGGCCCACGCTCGCTGCATGACCGACAGTCAAGTGAAGTACCGCACCTGGATGTGCCTGGTGTGCGGGTTCGTCTACGACGAGGAAAAAGGCCTGCCGGATGAGGGTCTGGCGCCGGGCACCCGCTGGGAAGACGTGCCGATGAACTGGACCTGTCCGGAATGCGGCGCGCGCAAGGACGATTTCGAGATGGTGGAGATCTGAGCGCCTGGGCTGGCGGCGGTGCCTCGCGGGCCGGGGTCGGGGGTAAAATGCCCTCAAGCGTGTCCTCGATCGATCTGACGCATCACTTCCTGATCGCCATGCCCAACATGGCGGATCCGTATTTCACGAGGACGCTGACCTACGTCTGCGAGCACAACGACCAGGGCGCGCTCGGCATCGTCGTCAACCGTCCGATCGACATGACGCTGCAGGCGTTGTTCGAACGGCTCTCGCTCACGCTGCAGGACAAGGAGATCGCCGGCGCGCCGATTTACTTCGGCGGCCCGGTGCAGACCGACCGCGGCTTCGTGCTGCACGCACCCGCCGGCAATTGGCATTCGACGTTGCGTGTGCGCGACCTGATCGGCCTGACCACGTCGAAGGATGTTCTCGAGGCGGTCGGGCGCGGCGAAGGGCCGGACCGGATCCTGGTGACGCTCGGCTATGCCGGCTGGTCTGCGGGCCAGCTCGAACACGAACTGACGCAAAACGCCTGGCTCACGGTCGAGGCGCGCGACGCGATCATCTTCGATCTGCCCGCCGAAGAGCGCTTGCCGGCGGCGATGGAGCTGCTCGGGCTCGACTTTGCGCGGCTCGCGGACGTGGCGGGACATGCCTGAAACGGCCGCCCGCACGATCCTCGCCTTCGACTTCGGCATCAAGCGTATCGGCGTAGCGGTAGGCGAGCCCGAGGTGCGCACCGCGCATCCGCTGCCGGGCATTGCCGCCGCAGGCGATGCGCGTTTCGCCGCCATCGGCCGACTGGTGGCGCAGTGGAGGCCGGCGCGGCTGGTCGTCGGGCTGCCCCTGGCGGCGAACGGTTCGCCGCACGACACGACGCAGCGTGCGATGCGCTTTGCGCGCCAGCTGCGTGGCCGCTTCCGCTTGCCGGTCGAGCTGGTGGACGAGCGCTACACCTCGGTCGAGGCAACGCAGCGCTTGCGCGGCCGCCGTCCCCCGAAGCTGGCGATCGATTCGGTCGCCGCGCAGCTGATCCTCGAGCAGTATTTCGATGAACGCGCTGCCTGAAGCCGAAGACCTGCTGCAGCCGCTGGTCGACGAGTTGCGCGCGCGCGTCACGCCCGCGAGTGCGATGATCGGGCTGTACACGGGCGGCGCGTGGCTCGCGGAGCGGCTGCACCCCATGCTGGGGCTGCGCGAGCCGCTCGGCCTGATGGACATCGCGTTCTACCGGGACGACTACCACAAGCAGGGGCTGAAGCACGATCCGAAACGCACCCGGATCCCGTTCGACGTCGAGGGCAAGGACCTGTTGCTGGTCGACGACGTGCTCTACACGGGGCGCACCGTGCGCGCGGCGATGAACGAGCTGTTCGACTACGGCCGGCCGCGCAGCATCGCGCTCGTCGTGCTCGCCGATCGCGGCGGCCGCCAGCTGCCGATCTGCGCGCAGCACTGCGGCGCGCGCCTCGAGGTCGCCGAGGGCATGCGGCTGCGCCTGAAGCGCGCCGAGGGCGGCAGGCTGAGCTTCGAGCTGGAACATGCCGCCTAATCCGCAGCTCAACGCGAACGGCGAACTGCAGCATCTGCTGTCGATCGAGGGGCTGCCGCGCGAAATCCTGATCCGGATTCTCGACACCGCCGAGTCGTTCGTCGGCGTCACCGAGCGCGAGGTGAAGAAGGTACCGCTGCTGCGCGGCAAGAGCGTGTTCAACCTGTTCTTCGAGTCGTCGACGCGTACCCGCACCACCTTCGAGATCGCAGCCAAGCGGCTGTCGGCCGACGTCATCAATCTCAACATCGCGGCATCATCGCAGAGCAAGGGCGAATCGCTGCTCGACACGGTGGCGAACCTTTCGGCGATGCAGGCGGACATGTTCGTGGTGCGCCATGCCTCGAGCGGCGCGCCGTTCCTGATCGCGCGCCATGTCAAGCCGCACGAGCACGTGATCAATGCCGGCGACGGCCGCCACGCCCACCCGACGCAGGGCCTGCTCGACCTGTACACCATTCGCCACTACAAGAAGGATTTCCGCGAGCTGACGGTGGCGGTGGTCGGCGACGTGCTGCACTCGCGCGTGGCGCGCTCGCTGATTCACGGCCTCACCACGCTGGGGGTGCCGGAAGTGCGCGCGATCGGCCCGCAGACCCTGATGCCGGCCGGCGTCGAGGCGCTCGGCGTGCGCGTGTATCACGACGTGCGCGAGGGCCTGCGGGACGCGGACGTGGTGGTGATGCTGCGGCTGCAGAACGAGCGCATGAGCGGGGCCCTGCTGCCGTCGGCGCAGGAGTTCTTCATGACCTACGGCCTGACCGCGGAGCGGCTCGCGCTGGCGAAGCCCGCAGCGATCGTGATGCACCCGGGACCGATGAACCGCGGGGTCGAGATCGATTCCTCGGTTGCCGACGGGCCGCACTCGGTGATCCTGCCGCAGGTCACCTTCGGCATCGCGGTGCGCATGGCGGTGATGTCGATGGTGGCGGGGCACTGATGCGAACCCTGATCCGGAACGGCCGTCTCGTCGACCCGGCCAGCGGGCGCGACGCGCCAGGCGACCTGCTGCTGGCGGAGGGGCGCATTGCGGCTCTCGACGGCGAGGCGAAGGGCGCCAGCGCGGACCGCGTAATCGACGCCACCGGACTGGTGGTGGCGCCCGGACTGATCGACCTTTCGGCGCGGCTGCGTGAGCCGGGCTACGAGTTCAAGGCCACGCTCGAGTCGGAGATGGATGCCGCGGTGGCGGGTGGCATCACCAGCCTTGCCTGTCCGCCGGACACCGATCCGCCGCTCGACGAGCCGGGTCTCGTGGACATGCTGCGCCGGCGCGCCAAGGCGCTGGCACGCGCGCGCGTCTATCCGATCGGCGCGCTGACCGCGAAGCTCGAGGGCGAGCGCCTCACCGAAATGGCGCAGCTGGCCGCTGCCGGCTGCGTCGCGTTTTCGCAGGCCAACACCCCGATCACCAACACCCAGGTGCTGTGGCGCGCGCTGCAGTATGCGGCAACCTTTGGCTATGCAGTGTGGCTGCGCGCCGAGGATCGGTGGCTCGCCCAGGGCGGCGTGGCGCACGACGGCGAAGTCGCGACACGGTTGGGGCTTGCCGGCATCCCGGTGTTCGCCGAGACGGTCGCGCTCGCGACGTTGCTCGAGCTGGTGCGCTCGACCGGCACGCGCCTGCACGTGTGCCGCCTGTCGAGCGCTGCGGGAGTCGCGCTGATGCGCGCCGCGCGCCGCGAAGGGCTGCCGATCAGCTGCGACGTCGGCATCCACCATGTGCACCTCTCGGACCGGGACCTGGGCTACTTCGATGCGCAGTGCCGGCTCGAGCCGCCGCTCAGAAGCCAGCGTGACCGCGAGGCGCTGGCAAAAGCGCTTGCGGATGGCGTGATCGACTGCGCGGTGTCGGATCACACGCCGGTGGACGACGACCACAAGCAACTACCTTTCGGCGAGGCCGAGCCGGGCGCTACCGGCCTCGAGCTGCTGCTGCCGCTGGCGCTCAAGTGGGGCGCCGAGCAAAAACTCGGTCTGGCGCAGACGCTGGCGCGCGTCACCAGCAGCCCGGCTCGCATCCTGGGCGTGGGCGCGGGTCGTATCGCTGCGCAAGCGCCCGGCGACGTGATCGTGTTCGACCCGGCGGCCGATTTCCGCATCGTCCCCGAGGCGCTCAGGAGCCAGGGCAAGAACTCGCCGTTCCTCGGCCATGAACTTGCCGGACGCGTGCGGGCGACGCTGGTCGCGGGCAAGGTGGTCTTCGAGCAGCCGTGAAGTGGCTCGCGGTGGTTCTCGCATTCTCGCTCTCGGGCTGCGGTCTGCTTGCGAAGCGCGAGCCAGCGGCCCCGGCCGCGCCGAAAGGCGGCTACTACAAGGATGACGGGCCCGGCGACACGCCGCCGCGGGACCTGCACACGGTCCCGGACGCCGTCCCCAGGGACGAGCCGCTGCACCGCTTCGCCAACCGCCCGTATCAGGTGTTCGGGCGCGATTACCTGCCGCTCGCTGCGCCGGCCCCGTTCCGGCAGCGCGGCACCGCGAGCTGGTACGGCAGGCGCTTCCACGGCGGGAAAACTTCGAGCGGCGAACTCTACGATATGTATGCGATGAGCGCAGCGCACCCGACCCTGCCGATTCCGAGCTACGCGCGCGTCACGCATGTCGCGAGCGGCCGCAGCGTCGTGGTGCGCATCAACGACCGCGGTCCGTTCCATTCCGAGCGCGCCATCGACCTGTCCTACGCCGCGGCGTTCAAGCTCGGCTTCGCGGAGCTGGGCAGCGCGCTGGTCGACATCGAGAGCGTGCTGCCACGCGAACCGGCGCTGGCTGCGGCTTCGCCGCCCGCGGCCGAGGCTGGGGGCGTCTACCTGCAACTGGGTGCGTTTTCGGTGCGCGAGAGCGCGGAGAACTTCCGCGTCCGCATGGTTCGCGAACTGGCGTGGCTCTCGGATGCGATTCACGTCGTCGCGGGCGGCGCGCTTTTCCGGGTGCACCTCGGGCCCTACCGTTCGCAGGACCAGGCGCGCCCGGTCGCCGAGCGCATCCGCGCCGAACTGAACATGGTGCCGCTGTTCGTCGTGCGATAATTCGCGCTCTTTTTTCGTTCCAGCTACCGATGCTTCGAGCGTTTCTCGCCACGCTGCTCGCGCTCGCGGTTACCGTGGCACCGGCGCAGCAGCCACCTTCGGTGATCGGGCGCGCCTGGGTGCTTGCCGATCTCGCGAGCGGGCAGGTGCTCGCGGCCGAGCGGGCCGACGAGCGCTTCGAGCCGGCATCGCTCACCAAGCTGATGACCGCGTACCTCGTGTTCGCGGCCGTAAGGGACAAGAAGCTCTCGCTCGAGCAGACGGCCAACGTGTCGGAGCGCGCCTGGCGCGCGGCCGGCTCGCGCATGTTCATCGAGCCGCGCCGGCCGGTCTCGGTGGACGAGCTGATCCGCGGCATGGTGGTGCAATCGGGCAACGACGCCTGCATCGCGTTGGCGGAGGCGGTCGCGGGTTCGGAGGAAGTGTTCGCGCAGATGATGAACCGCGAGGCGCAGCGTCTCGGCATGCGCGAGACCAAATTCATGAACTCGACCGGCTTGCCGGATCCGCAGCACTATTCCACGGCGCGCGACCTGCATCTGCTCGCTGCGGCCCTGATCCGCGATTTCCCCGCCGAGTACGCGCTTTACTACACGCAGAGGGAGTTCCGCTACAACAACATCACGCAGCACAACCGCAACCGCCTGCTGTGGCTTGACCCGACGGTGGACGGCGTCAAGACGGGCTATACCGAGGCCGCGGGATACTGCCTCATTGCGTCCGCAAAGCGCGGCCCGCGGCGGCTGCTCTCGGTGCTGCTTGGCTCGACCTCGGAAACGGCCCGCGCGCAGGAGTCCCAGAAGCTGCTCAATTGGGGTTTCCAGTTCTTCGACGCGGTGAAGCTCTACGACAAGGGCCAGGCGGTGAAGGAGATCGAGGTCTGGAAGGCAGACAAGCGCCTGCTCAAGGCGGGGTTGCGCGCCGACCTCGTGGTCAGCGTGCCCAAGGGGCAGGCCGACCGGATCAAGGCGGAGCTGCTCGCACCGCAGCCGCTGCTGGCGCCGGTGGCCGAGGGGCAGCGCGTCGGTTTGATGCGCGTCAGCTTCGACGGCAAGCCCTTCGGCGAGTATCCGGTGGTTGCGCTCGAAGCGGCGGCGCCGGCGGGAATCTTCGGCCGCGCCTGGGATACACTCAGGTTGTGGCTCAAATAGCGGGGCACGCATGATTTTCCTGAACGGCAAGTTCCTGCCGATCGAGCAGGCCACGGTGCCGGTGCTCGATCGCGGATTCATCTTCGGCGACGGCGTCTACGAGCTGGTGCCGGTGTATTCGCGCGTTGCGTTCCGGCTTGACGAGCATCTGGCGCGCCTGGAGCGCAGCCTCGCGCTGGTTCGCATCCGCAATCCCCACAACCGCCAGCAATGGCGCGGGATCATCGCGCAACTCATCGCGCTGCAGCCCTACGAGGACCAGGGGGTGTACTTCCAGGTCACGCGCGGTGTCGCCAAGCGCGACCACGCCTTTCCGCAAGGCGTCGAGCCGACGGTGTTCATCATGTCCAGTCCGCTGGTCAATCCGCCCCGCAAGCTGGTCGAGCGCGGTGCCGAGGCGTTGAGTGCGCCGGACTACCGCTGGCAGAAATGCGACATCAAATCGATATCGCTTATCGGCAACGTCCTGCTGCGCCAGGTATCGGCCGACGCGGGCGCAGCCGAGACCATCCTGTTCCGCGACGGCAAACTGACCGAGGCTTCGGCATCCAACGTGTTTATCGTGCGCGGCGGCACGATCGTTGCGCCGCCGAAGTCGAACCTGATCCTGCCGGGCATCACCTACGACGTGGTGCTCGAGCTGGCGCAGGCGGCCCGGCTGCCGCTCGAGGTCCGCGATGTCGCCGAGACCGAGGTGCGCGCGGCGGACGAGATCTGGGTCACCTCGTCTTCCAAGGAGGTGCTCGCGATCGTGCGGCTCGACGGCCAGCCGGTCGGCGAGGGCAGGCCGGGCCCGGTGTTCAGGCGCATGTACCAGCTCTACCAGGACTTCAAGAAGACGGTGATGCGCACGGGCAAGGAGAAAGCGGCGGCCTGAATGTCGCAGGTACAGGCGCTGCTCGCCTTTCCGTGCCCGTTTCCAATCAAGGTGCTGGGGCGGCGCGAACCCGGGTTGGCGCAGCAGGTGACGCAGATCGTGTTGCGGCATGCGCCCGACTTCGATCCGGCGACGATCGCCACGCTGCCGAGCCGCGAAGGCACCTACCTGAGCCTGACCTGCATCGTGCGCGCGAGTTCGCGCGAGCAGCTCGACGCCCTGTACCAGGACCTTTGCGACCACCCAGCGGTGGTGATGGTGCTCTGAATGCTGGTTGCGTCGGCACCCTGCATCGTGAAACGCCTCGGCCGGGTGGAGTACCAGCCGACCGCCGCCGCGATGCGCGCGTTTACTGCGCGCCGCGACGCCGGCACCGCGGATGAACTCTGGATCCTCGAGCACCCGCCGGTGTACACCCTCGGCGTGGGTGCCGACCCTGCGCACGGACCCAGGGGCGAGGACCGCATCCCGGTAGTGCGCTGCGAGCGCGGCGGCGAGATCACCTTCCACGGCCCCGGCCAGGTCGTGCTGTATGCGTTGCTCGATCTGGCGCGGCGCGGCATCCGGGTGCGCGAGTTCGTTGCCATGCTCGAGCAGGCGGTGATCGACCTGCTGGGCGAATACGGCGTCGCGGCCGGGCGCAGGCCCGGCGCGCCGGGCGTATACGCCGCCGATGCCAAAGTCGCGGCGCTCGGCCTGCGCGTGTCGCGCGGCCGCTGCTACCATGGCGTGGCGCTCAACGTCGACATGGACCTGGCGCCGTTCGCTGCCATCGACCCGTGCGGCTTTCCCGGCCTGCGCGTCACGCAGACGCGTGAATTGGGCATCGAGGCGTCGGTGGAGGAACTCGGTGCACGGCTCGGCGCGCGGCTGGCCGGACTGCTTGAGCATGCGTGAGCCGGGAAGCCGGGAAAAGGGGCAGGCCAAGACGGCACGAATTGCCGTCAAGATCGTGCCGCGCGCGCCGCTCGCCAAGCCCGAGTGGATCCGCGTGCGCGTCGCCGGCGCCGATTCGCGCTTTCACGAGGTGAAGCGGATCCTGCGCGCGCAGAACCTGCACACGGTCTGCGAGGAGGCCTCGTGCCCGAACATCGGCGAGTGCTTCGGCAAGGGCACGGCCACCTTCATGATTCTCGGCGACCTCTGTACGCGCCGCTGCCCGTTCTGCGATGTCGCCCACGGACGGCCGTTCGCGCCCGATGCCGGCGAGCCGGTGCATCTTGCCGAGAGCGTCGCGCGCCTCGGACTGGGCTACGTGGTCATCACGAGCGTCGACCGCGACGACCTGAAGGACGGCGGCGCACAGCACTTCGTCGATTGCATTCGCGCCGTGCGCGAACGCTCACCGCGCACCACGATCGAAGTGCTGGTGCCGGACTTCCGCGGCCGGCTGGAGCGCGCGCTGGAAGTGCTTTGCGTGTCTGCGCCCGACGTCATGAACCACAACCTGGAGACGGTGCCGCGCCTGTATCGTCGCGCCCGCCCGGGTGGCGATTACGCGCATTCGCTGGCGTTGCTGCGCGAGTTCAAGCGCCGCCAGCCCGGCGTACCGACCAAGTCGGGCCTGATGGTCGGTCTGGGCGAGAGCGACGCGGAAATCCTCCAGGTGATGCGCGACCTGCGCGCGCACGGCGTCGACAGGCTCACCATCGGGCAGTACCTCGCCCCTTCCCGGCACCACCTGCCGGTGGAGCGCTACGTGCGTCCCGAGGCGTTCGCGCATCTTGAACGCGAAGCGGCGGCGATGGGGTTCATGCATGCGGCGGTCGGTGCCCTGGTACGGTCCTCCTATCACGCCGACCGCCAGGCGCACGCCGCCGGTGTCGCCGCGCATGCTCCGGCAAAGCCTTAGGGTCAAAGTCGGGTTCTACGTCGCCCTGGCGCTGCTGGGGACGTTGCTGCTGTTCGCGGCGCTCGTCGTGCGGCAACAGCGCAACGCCTTGCTCGAATCGGCCGAGAGCCATGTGACGCAGCTCTCCGAAGTAATCACGCGCAGCACGCGTTTCGCCATGCTGCAGAACCAGCCCGAGTACGTGCATCGCATCATTCAGGATGTCGCGCGCGGAGGCAACATCGACCGCGTCAGGATCTTCAGCAAGGAAGGCGTGATCATCGACTCGACCCATGCGCCCGAACTCGGTCTGAAGGTGGACCGCAAGGCCGAAGGCTGCCTCAACTGCCACCAGACCGAGCGGCCGGCCGCCAGCCTGCCGCAGGGCTCGCGCGCGCGCGTGTTCAATGCGCCCGACGGCCGGCACCTGCTCGCCAGCATGGAGGTGATCCGCAACGAACCTTCCTGCTACAACGCCGCCTGCCACGCGCACCGGAAATCGCAGACGGTGCTGGGCGTATTGGACATCGTCTACTCGCTCGACGAGATCGACCGCAGCATGCAGGCCGGCGCCAGCGCGCTTATCGTGCTCTCGCTGGGATTCGGACTGCTCGCGGCGGTTGGCGTGAGCGTCTTCGTGCACCACCTCATTTACCGGCCGCTGCGTGATCTGGAGAGCGGGGCCAAGCGGATTGCCGCGGCAAACATGGAGACGCCGATCCCGGTGCGCAGCGACGACGAGTTCGGCCGCCTCGCGGCCTCGTTCAACGTCATGACGCAGGCGTTGCGGGCGTCCCGGCAGGAGCTGCAGCAATGGAACGAGACCCTCGAGCGCAAGGTCGAGGAACGCACCCGGGCGCTGCGCGTCGCCGAGGCCGAAGCGGTGCGCGGCGAACGCCTCGCCTCGGTCGGCCTGCTCGCCGCCGGCATCGCGCACGAGCTGAACAATCCGCTCACCGGCATCCTGACCTTCACCAGCCTGCTGCGCAAGAACCTGCCGGACGGCAGCGCCGACGCCGAGGACCTCGATCTGGTGATCAAGGAAACCAGGCGCTGCGCCACGATCATCCGCCGGCTGCTCGATTTCGCACGCGAAAAGGCGCCGGAAAAGAAGTTCGCCGATCTCAACCGCCTGATCGAGGACACCGTGCACATCGTCGAGCAGCCGGCACAGCTGCAGGAGATCGAGATCCGCCTGGAGCTGGATCGATCGCTGCCGCAGATCTGGATCGACCCGAGCATGATCGAGCAGGTCGTCATGAACATGCTCGTCAATGCACAGCATGCGATTGCGCAAAAAGGCCGCATCGCGATCCGTACCCGGCGCGTGCCGCAGCCGAAAAGTCCCTCGCCCGGGGCGGCGGCGGTGCCGATGATCGAGGTCTCGATTGCCGACACCGGCTGCGGCATCTCGGCGAACAACCTGAAGCGCATCTTCGATCCGTTTTTCACCTCTAAGGAGGTCGGCAAGGGAACCGGGCTCGGCCTGTCGGTGAGCCACGGCATCGTGCAGGCGCACGGTGGCGTGATCGAAGTGGAGAGCCGCGTCGGTGAAGGGTCGACGTTCCGCGTCTTTCTGCCGCTGCAGCCGGTCGGCGCGGCGCAGGAACCGGCGACCGAAGGGAGCCGTTGATGAAGGGCCGGATACTGGTGGTGGACGACGAGGAGATCGTCGTGCGCAGCTGCCTGCGCATCCTCGGCGGCGGCGACTACACCGTGGATGCGGCGCGCAGCGGCGCCGAAGCGCTGCAGAAGATCGAGCAAGCCCCTTGCGACGTGATCGTGCTGGACATCATGATGCCCGACATCGACGGCATCGAGGTGCTGCAGCGGGTCAAGGAGGCGCACCCCGACATCGAAGTCGTCATGGTGACCGGGCTGTCGCAGATCGAGACTGCGGTGCGCTCCATGAAGCTCGGCGCCTTCGACTACCTGCCCAAGCCGTTCGATCCCGACCAGCTGAAGCTGGCGGTGGAGCGGGCGCTGGAGCGGCGCCGCCTGCTGCAGGAAAACCTCGGTCTCGCGAGCGAGGTCAGTTCAAAGTACCGATTCGAGAACATCATCGGCTCGAGTCCGCGCATGCAGGAGATGTTTCGCCTGATCGCGCGCTGCGCGCCGACCAACACCACGGTGCTGCTCACCGGCGAAAGCGGCACCGGCAAGGAACTGGTGGCGCGCGCGATCCACTACAACAGCCTGCGCAAGGAGCGGCCTTTTGTCCCGGTGGACTGCACCTCGCTGAGCGAAAACCTGCTGGAGAGCGAGCTCTTCGGCCACGTCAAGGGGGCATTCACCGGCGCGGTCGCCAACAAGCGCGGTCTGTTCGAGGTGGCCAGCGGCGGCACGCTGTTCCTGGACGAAGTCGCCAACATCTCGCTCGCGATCCAGGCGAAGCTCCTGCGCGTGATCCAGGAGCGGGAATTCAAGGCGGTGGGCGACACGCGCACGCAGAGCACCGACATCCGGCTCATTGCCGCCACCAACAAGGATCTGCGTGCGTTGGTGGCCGAAGGAAGTTTTCGCGACGATCTGTTCTACCGCATCAACATCTTCCCGATCGAAATCCCGCCCTTGCGCGAGCGCCGCGAGGATGTCGCCGCCCTCGCCTTCCATTTCCTGAGGACCTTCAGCCAGGAACTCGGCAAGGAAGTCACCGAGATTTCCGGCGGCGCGATGAACGTGCTGCTGAATCACGCCTGGCCGGGAAACGTGCGCGAACTCGAGAACACGCTGCACCGCGCCGTGATTCTCGCCACCGACAAGGTGATCCGCAAGGCGCATCTGGTCAGCCTGGTGACGCCGTCGGCGCAGACCGCGGCGGACGTGCCGAGGACCGGCGACCAGCTCAAGCGCATCAAGAAAGCCGCGCGCGAAAAATCGGTCGAGCACATCGAGAAGGCGTTTGTCCTCGAAGCGCTCAGGCGCAATGCCTGGAACGTCACCCGCAGCGCCGAGGAAACCGGCATGCAGCGGGCCAACTTCCAGGCGCTGATGAAGAAGTACGGCATCCGCTCGCGCGACACCTCCGAAGGCCAGGAAGAATATTAGCGAATTCTAATATGATCTGATCTGCGTCAACTCACCGCGTGGGCAGCGGAGCACAGTTTCACCGGTGCAACTCCGTTCACGTACAGGGGGCAGATCATGAGACGCAGCATCTTGGGAATCATTACCGTCGCCGCCGCGGCCCTCGCCGGGCCCGCGATGGCGGCCGCGAATCACGCAGAACTCGTGCAAGGGCCGTTTCAAACAGGTTCCGATGTGACCCGGGCGTGCCTGCAATGCCACGAGCAGCAGGCCAGCGATTTCATGAAAACGGTGCACTGGACCTGGAGTTCAAGGCAGCAGGCTGGCGGCAGGGAATTCAATCTCGGCAAGATCAATGCGGTGAACAACTATTGCATCGCACTGCCGTCAAACGAGCCGCGCTGCACCAGCTGCCACGCCGGCTATGGCTGGAAGGACGCGTCCTTCGACTTCGGCAAGGCGGAAAGCGTCGACTGCCTCGTCTGCCACGACACCACCGGGAGTTACAAGAAATTTCCGACCGCGGCCGGACACCCGGCGTACAAGGACATCGAGTTCCCGCCCAAGTCCGGCAGGATCTGGCCGGCGGTGAACCTCGAGAAGGTGGCCAAGAGCGTCGGCAAGCCGGGCCGCGAAAACTGCGGCGCGTGCCACTTTTTCGGCGGCGGCGGCGACCACGTCAAGCATGGCGACCTCGACAGCTCGATGGCGAAGCCGCCGCGCGCCATGGACGTGCACATGGCGATCGATGGCGCCAACATGTCGTGCACCGCATGCCACAAGTCGGATAAGCACGTCATCCCCGGTAAGGCGCTGTCGGTGTCGGTGGCGGGCGCGCGTCAGACGCTCGATTGCAGCGACTGCCATGCCGGCACGCCGCATTCGAAGAATCCCCTGCTCGACAAGCACGCGGATCGCGTTGCGTGCCAGACCTGCCACGTGCCGAGTTTCGCGCGTACGCTGCCGACCAAGACATGGTGGGACTGGTCGACCGCGGGCAAGGACCAAGTGGTGGCGAAGGACCAGTACGGCCTCGCGACCTACGACAAGATGAAGGGCGACTTCAGGTGGGAAAAGGACGTGCGCCCGGTCTATGCATGGTTCAACGGCTCAGTCGATCGCGTGCTGATGGGCGACAGGATCGACCCCAAGACCGTGACCCATCTGAACTACCCCAGGGGCGAGCGGGGCGACAAGAGTGCCAGGATCACGCCGTTCAAGCAGATGCGTGGCAAACAGCCGTACGACTCCGGCAATAACGTGATCGCCGTGCCGCACGTGTTCGGACCCGGCGGCTATTGGCAGACCTACGACTGGAACAGCGCGATCGCCGATGGCATGAAGCTCGCCGGACTGAGCTACAGCGGCCAGTACGGCTTCGTCGAGACCGACATGTACTGGAAGGTGAATCACATGGTGGTGCCGAAGGCGCAGGCGCTCGCCTGCAACGCCTGCCACGGCGCCAATGGCCGCCTCGACTGGAAAGCGCTCGGTTACGCGGGGGATCCGCGGGTCAGGCGATAGCAGGCGCCGCATGCAGCGCCGCATTCCCGGGGCCGCGCGCGCGGCCCCGTTTTCTTCCGGGGTGGTCTACTGCTGCGGGCTTTTCGCCGGCTCTTCCTCCACCTCCTCGTAGCCGGTGAGCATCGCCTTGAAGTGCGCCGATGGCGTGTGACCGAGGCTCGCCAGGTAGGGGTGGATGAAGATGAAGGCGCTGAAGAAGATGAACAGCAGCACGTGCACCGTGCTCACCACGCGCACGCCGCCGAACAGCTCGATCGATCCCGCGAAGCCGTGCACATCCCAGAGCAGCAGCCCGGTATAGAACTGGATCGGGACCAGCAGGATCATGATGATCTGATAGGCGATGCTCTGCAGTGCGTTGAACTTGCGGTACACGCTGACGTGATGCGGGTTGGGCTGCCCCTTGAAGATGCCATAGCCGTAGAACACCGCCTGCCGCAGGCTGTCGCGGAAGTATTTCGCGGGATTGAGCTCGGGGTGGTAGACCTTGATCTTGTCGGTGAAGAGGTAGAACAGCAGCCAGATGAAGTAGTTGCCGATGAGCGCGAACCCGACCCCGTTGTGCAGGCGCACCGCAAGCTGGAACGGCATGACCGCAAGCAGGTCCGAGTAGCGGATCTGGATGCCGCTGAGAATCAGCACGACGAAGCCGAGCGCGTTGATCCAGTGCCAGATCCTGACCGGAAGCGGGTGAACGTAGATCCTGTGCATGGCCCTGGGCCTTCCCTCTAGTTCGCAGTGTCGCTGCCGGCACTCGGGTGGCGCGGCTTGCTGCGCAGCAGTCTTCGCAGCAGCAAATGGCCGACCGGCGCCGAGACGCCGGCGAGCACGGCGAGCGCGAGCAGCGCATCGAGCAGTTTGATGCGCGTGCCGCCGATGACGTAGAAATCGCCGACCGCGTCGACCGAGGCCGGATTGCTCAACACCTCTTTCTGCGCCTCGTAGCGCACCGGCCGGCCATCGGGTCCGATGATCGATATCGTGACGTTCTGGAACGCGTCGGCACCCTGCTTGTGGCAGGTGACACAGTCCTTGATGGCCTTCGTCTTGTCGGTCAGTTGGTGCGCCTCGGCACCGGTGCGCACTTCAAGGCGGCCGATCAGCGTCGCCTTGGCGGGAGCGCCTTCGCGATTGACGCCGCGCAGCAGATCCCAGAGCGCCTTGGCATCCAGGCTCTGGCCGCCCTGGTCGCTCATGCGTTGCTTGGTCGCGGGGTCGTAGAGCCTGAGATCGACCCTCTTTTGCGACGCCGGGGCGTGGCAGGCAGGGCAGGACACTACCTCGAGGTGCGTCCTGGTGTTCGGCAGCCATTTCTCGTGCGCGGCCACGGCGCCGGCGTGGCAGCCGAGGCAGGCATCGCGCAGGCGGGTACCCGTTGCGGCCGGGCTCACGTCGTGTGCGCGGTGGCAATCGACGCAGATCGGCGCCCTGACCTGCCCCGCCTTGCTGCGCGCCAGGCCGTGCATGCTGCCGGCATAGGCGTCGAAGATGTCGTCGTGGCACTTGCGGCAGGAGATCCCGTTCATCGGTTCCTGCGCCGCCTTGGCGCGCACCGCATGCGAGCCGTGGCAGTCGGTGCAGACCGGCGCCCACAGATTGCCCTGTTTCAGCGTGCTGGCGTGGATGCTGCCGTCGAAAAGCTTGGCCTTGTCTTCATGGCACAGGCGGCACACTTCGACCTTCGCGACTCCGTACTCGCGCGCCGAGCTGATTTTCTTGCCGGCACCCGGGTGCTTCTTCGCGTCGACGTCCGAGTGACAGGCGGCGCAGCCGAGCTCGCCGTGCACGGACTTGGCAAACTCGTCGCCCTGGACGTGGAGCGGGAGCGATTCCCCCTTGCCGAGGTTCTTTTTCAAGCCCTCCTGTGCGTGACAGCTGAGGCAGCCCTGGTCGTCTTCCGACAGTGCGGCGGCAGCCGGGAACGCCGCAAGGGCCGCAAGCGCGGCGACAGCAAGACGGAGCTGGCGTGCGAATATCATCTAGTCATCCTCTGGTCGCCGCGAGTTTGGCACGCGGCATCCGCAGACATTTGCTTAGGCGCAAAAAGGGGGCGATTTCGCCCCCTTTTCCCGGCGGCTGGACCTGCCGATTACGCCGACTTGCCCCGCTTCGCGAGTGCCCGGTAGCCGTGCAGGGCGAGCAGACCCAGCCCGACAAACGGCAGCGCGATAACGTACGCCAGACCGATGAACGGCGCGGCGAAGAACAAGCCGACGTTCTTGGCAAACGCTCCGCTCTTGTGCAGTTCGATCGGCATGCCGACGGGCGCCGGCGCGGGCACCGCGATCGCTTGCGCGGCGGCGCCGGCCTGGCGCTCAAACACCGCAGCCTGCGCGCTGTGCTCGATCATCTGGGGTGACAGCGGCTTGCGCAGGAACGCCGCGACGCCGGCCGCCTTCGCCCTGGCTTCATTGGCGTCGCTGCCGTATCCGGTGACGATGACCACGGGCAGCCACGGGCGAGCCGCCTTGACACGTGCGGCGACCTCGATACCGTTCATCCCGGGCATCTTGATGTCGGTGAACACGGCGTCGTAATCCTCGCGCGCGAGCTTGTCGAGCGCCTCCTGGCCGCTGCTTGCGCTGATCACGGCATAGCCCTTGCCGGAAAGAACCCGGTGAAAACTTTTCCCGATCACCGGATCGTCGTCGACTACCAGGATCCTTTTCAGTGCTGTCATGACATGCTCCTTTGAACGTAAATTGATTTTCAGAAAGTGCTGCGGCCCCGTGCTTCGCGCTGGCCCGATGCGTCGTTGCGCACCCGGCGCAACGCCCATTGCTTGCGGGTGATGGCGCCGTGCGTCGCACCGATCACCTCCTCCGGGCCGACGGGTTTGGCGAGATAGTCATAGGCGCCGAGGCGTACCGATTCCTTGGCCGAGTCGATGCTCGGGAAACCCGTGATGACCACCACCTCGCTCTCGGGCCACTTCTGCTTGATGGCCTTGAGAACCGACATGCCGTCGGTCCCCGGCATGCGCAGGTCGAGCAGGACCACGTCGTACGGTTGGCGTTCCATCGCGCGCAACGCCTCGTCGCCGTTCCATACGGCATTCGCGTTGCATTGCGCTGCGCTGAGGATCCTGGCGTAGCTGTGCCGTACGATCGCTTCGTCGTCGACGATCAGGATCTCGGGCTTGCGGTTCATTGGCCTCTCCGGTCCGGTGCGAGTTTCCCGGTTCGCGCCTAGTTCGTCGCCAACCGGTGTCCGGCGGCGTGCACGCCCCACCATGCCATCACCGCTACACCGACGAACGGCAGCGCGAGCGCATAGGCGAGACCCACGAAAGGCGCAGCGAAGAACAGCACCACGTTCCTGGCGGCGCGCGCTCCCGTTTTCCAGCGAGCCGCGAGCGCCTTCAAGCCCAGCCATGCCATCGCAGCCAGGCCGAGGACCGGCAGTGCAACCACGTAGGCCAACCCGATGAACGGTGCCGCGGCCACCAGCGTCACCGCCTTGACGGCGCGCGCGGCGTTCGCTGCTTCATGCATCACCCGTTCGAATTCGGCATCGGTGACGGGATAGGTGCTGACTGTCGCGGTGTTTGCAGTGACTCTCATGACATCCTCCATCGTCTGATTTTCGTTTTCCTGAGCCTTCACCCGATCTCACGCAATGTGCGTGCCACATCGCATCACGGAGCCCCGGGAAAGCCGGGACCGGAAATGAATTCAGCGAGTTATGGTGAAAGCCCCCGGATAAGACGCGCTACCCGTCCGGGCCACGGCACGAGCCTGAAGTACAGATTGGCCATGCAGCATCCGGCCAAGCACGAAGAATTGCGCTTTATCTTCAGTTGGATAACGAGGCTCCCGCAGCGCATGTTTTTTCCATGCGGCAGCGCTCGCGCGTTATGCTTCCAAGGACCGATATCCTGGGAGAAAACGGATGAAATCCGTACTTCGCGCTGGACTGGCCGCCACCTTTTTCGCCCTGCTAGGGAGCGGATCCGCGTTGGCGCAGCTCGACAGGATCAGCAACCAGGATGCGAATGCGGGTCTCAAGGCGGCACTGGAGAAAGGCTCGCTGGCGGCGGTTGCGGCGCTCGGCCGGAGCGATGGATTCTTCGGCAATGGGGCCGTCAAGATTGCGCTCCCCGATTCACTCAAGCGTTATGAAAAGCTGATGCGCGGCGTCGGCATGGGCAAGTACGC
>Ga0156179_1247_pt2 | contig 20466 bp, 19 predicted proteins | sample RifCSPlowO2_12_FD_107832 | JGI IMG/M metagenome (GOLD analysis project Ga0156179, IMG submission 107832) | Betaproteobacteria bacterium RIFCSPLOWO2_12_FULL_67_28 | reverse complement strand
ATTTGTCCGAGCTGGGCGCTGTGGGTCAGGATTTGTTTCATGTCTGCACGTTTATCGGTATTGGCGATAAACGTAATATATCGACTCAAACGATAACTGTCAATTATCGCTTTTGCCGATACCCATCCATGCCGAGGCCGAACGCTACGCTGACCACCGATTCAGCGCGTTTTCGGAAGAGCGCGTATTGGACTTCTTCGCACTTATAGCCTAAATAGGCCGCGTCGGTAGTTGAGCATTTCCGGACGCTTCGCTGGATCGCCACCGCCCTTCATGAAGCCAGTGGCGGTTTCCGCGCCGTGCGCGGATATCGCGACATGAAGCACCTCGTCAGCGCGCTGGGGAAACATGCTCATTCCGGTTCCGATACCCAACTCAACAAGGTCGCGTAACATGTTCAACCCGGAGCCGTCGCTCCCTCTCGGTTCAACACGCTACGGGACATTGCCGTCCTGAATGTTCGCCGGCCCTTGCGGTCTAGAAGTAGAGCATGTCCCTGAGGTCCTGGAAAAACCCGTTCAGGCGCGACGCGGCGCTCCAGTGCTCCATCGTCAAGTCTCCGGTACGAAATTGCAGAAACAGCGTGTTTCCCAACACGTGGCCGTAGGTCCCCTCGAGATTCGGCGGTGTGCTGCGCGGATGTTCCTCCATTCTTCGTTCGATCAGAGATCGAAGCTTCCTTTTCTCGGCATCGGTCAACGAGTCGATGTGGCCGATGGTTTTCGACATCATCTCCTGATCAGTCGCCGGGGGGCGAGGCGTGATAAGAATCAGGACCGAGGTCGTGAAGTCCAGCGTGGTCTTCTGGCTGAAGAGATATTGCAATACCGGGATGTCCTTCAGCACCGGAACACCGGAACTAGCGCGCTGGATTTCGCGCTCGGAAAGCCCCGAGAGTATGAGGGTCTGCCCCATCTTCAACAGCACGTTGGCCGACACGGCATTGCGCGAAGCCTGTATCGCCGATGTAAATGTGATGCTCGCATCCACCGCCTCGATGAATGAGCGTTGCGCCTTGACGGCGAGCAACATCGTCTCCGAGTCGATAAATGTGGGTGTTACCGAAAGGCTGATTCCGACTGGCTTGTCGGTAATGGTACTGGCGCTGCCGCCTGTTCCGGCGATGCCCATCGTTACGTTGCGCCCAGAAAAGAACGCGGAAGGCATGCCGTCAAGCGCTACCAGAGACGGCCTGGCCAGGACTTCAGCCCGATTGTCGGTGGAGTTTGCGATATTCAGCGCATAGGCGGCAGCAGTACCCGTGTTAAATGATCCGATGCTGCCTACGCCAACCCCTACGATCCTGTCGCGAGTGTCCGTGGTAGCCACGGCTCTGGTCGGATCGGGACTCAACACGGCGCTGACCGTCCGCGTTGCGGAAAATGCGTAACTCAGCGATTGGAGGAGGTTGGTGCCGTAAGTGCTCGACGCGTTGTCCTCGCTCCTGATTATGGCAACGTCTAGAACCGCCATGCGGGGATTACCCGCCGCCGCACAGGGTGTGGGCAGGCGCGGCATAGGCGCGAGATCGTCGGAACCCGACGGCGCGCCATAGGCTGCCGATGGACCGGACTCGGAACTAGCGCAGTCGAACCAACGCCTGGCGGGACCACCTTGTGGCGTTGGTACATCGCGCCCCCATCCCGCCGATTGCGCGGTTTGTGCAAACTGCTGCGAAAGCGGCGGACTCACCGGTTCCTGGCCGCCCATTTCCGGAGATGATGGAGACGATTCATGCCAGGCGCGCCAATCGGACACCCGGCCGGCAAGCCTTGCGCGCGCTCCCTCGTCTTTCTCCAGAACACCAAAGTGCGCAGACGCCGCGTTTGCCATTGCGTTTTCGCCCAGCGCGGCATAGACCATCGCCAGCGTGCGCGTCGCTTCGGCATCCGTGGAGCGCAACGAGGCGGCCTTGTTGGCAGCCGTGCGCGCCCGCGCCAGATCGCGCGCGTAATATGCGGCTTTGGCAAGGCCAAGATGGGCGTCACCGCTCTTGGGTTGGATATCGATCGCACGCTGAAAGGCCTCGACCGAATAAACGTAGCGCTTGGCGTAGAACTGCAGGCGGCCCAGTTGAAGCGCAGCATAGTAGAGCGCGGGATCATTGCTCAGCGCCAGTTCATAGCCGGCGACGGCCAGATCCTTCATGGTTTCATTGCCGCGAAGGTATTGCAGGTGATACGCCAATCCGTTGAGAAAGTGCAACCGCGCATCGGCCGGCGAGAATTTCAACCCCGCATTGAAAATGCGAGAAGCGTCCTCGTAGCGGTGCTCGCCGAGCTTCTTGAGACCCGCATCGGCCATTACTCGGGCAATGCGCAACTCGTGGCCCGGAGACGTGTCAGCGTTTCCTCCGGGGCTTGTCTGAAATGGAGCCGTGCTGCACCCCGATATCAGGAGCAGGAGAATCGATGCTCGCAGGCACAAGCGACTACCCGGGGGAATTCTCGCCAAGTGATCGATTCCGGCATCGGCAATTCGTTGAAATCTGCTCATAGGTATCGTCGACCGTTGCACGCTGGCTTCCCCTTGTTTATTCGCCATTGGAGGCCGGCGCGATAGCGTCGCTGCGGCGACACGGCCGGTGAGTTCGCTCTCCCTCGCACTCACGCGACGCTGCGCAGCGGCGTTGTTCAGGCGCGCGCAAAAAAGGCGGCAAGCGCGGATCAACGACGATCTTATCGAAAGGCGGGATGTGCTCGGGCGGATTCCGGGGACCATAGGCCGCCACGCCCGACGCCTCACCACTCGGCAATCATGCCGGCTTCAATATCCATATCCGAGAGGGCCCCATTCCCCGCGATAACCCCTCCCCTCCCTGCACCAATAGTCGTCTCGCTTGCTGTCGTTCTGGTACACCCAGTCGGGCTGCCTTACACCATTGATCCAGTATTGCAGAGTAAGGTGGGTTCCATTGATAGGCGCACCCCGACAGTCCTCCCATTCCTTGTATACGTCCACGTCCAGCCATTCGGTACACCAATAACCGGGCTTTGGTTGCGTGTCAATCACGACTTGCTGGGTATCCGGATCGATGAGTTTGAAGCGCATTTCTATATCCAGTTCCCAAGCGGGAAACCACTTGTGTGGATTTGGCAATTCAAGGGCTTTCTTGTAAAAAAAGCGCGGGTTAAGAACTGCGTCTGCAATATCAATGGCAGTTGCTAACTCCCCCTTGTGGGCCTGAATCCAGGAGTCTGGCTGAACCAGATAAACTCCAATTTCCGCTCCGATTCCGCCCGGGAACGCATTGCTAAAGAGGAACTTGTTGCAGTACCCCTTCCACAGGTGGACTATCAGGTAACGGTTACCTACCGGGACGTTTTCGATCACCCTTTCAGCATAGCCTGGCCAGCACACGCCGTGGAAACACGGTAACCAGCGGCACTGGTTTTTCCACGGTTCAGCTATTTCGCTCTTGAAATAACGTCTTCTCTTGAATTCCACAGGTATTCGGTTCACCAGATTGCTGTACTTAGAGGGCGGACCTATATCATGCGGGCCGCCGCAGCTCTGGACAGCAAAGGCATCCCGCATCGTCCACAATGGAGCCGCAGTGCCGAATAGCATGGTCGCCCCCGCCTTTCCCAGGAATTCGCGCCGGGATTCACTTCGCGGAACAAGCTCCTTCCCTCTTGTTTCAAGCGTTCCGTTCTTCGTATCCATCTGCCTCCTCCATACTGCGGCTTGAAAAGAAATGAATCATCTGAATTTGAGCTTGAGAATCTCGCCAGTCCTCGTTGCGCTGGAGGGGGGCTCGAGGTTTTCATTCTCCATTCCCGTATTCGAGGGCACATCTCCCCAGACATCCAGGTGCCCACTATTGCCAACGGCCATCCCCCAGAATCTTGCTCCGGCACCGAAGCTAACCCACCTGGACGGCTGATAATCGTGCCAATTATCATTGCCATCACGCTTTTCTACGCGGATCTGCCAGCCGCAATCGTATAGCCGGTAGGCGATATAGTCGCCCGGGCTCGCTCCATCGACAATGATCTTCAGGTAATACTTGACGGCATCTTTGGAGCAGCCCACGCCCTTCTGGCCAGAGACGGGCAAGCCCACATTCCTGATTCTCGCGCCGTAACGTTTGTTAGCTAACGCACGGTAAAACAACGACTCGTCAAAGAATGACTCCTTCGGCAACAACAGGAGAGGGTAATGAGGGACATCTACCCAGTCCGGGGGAGTTTCCCCGTAGATGTACACGTTTTTTGCACTGTTGTTATGCAGGAATTTGAGATACATAGCCGATGCGTCGTGGCTGACGACGAGAAGAGCAGCGGCACATAAGGCAGTCAGGATTCTCATTGCAATCCTCCATTCAAGAACTGAACGACAGGCACGGGGCAGGTCTCGATGCGCAGCCGCTGCTGCAAGCCAACCCGCAGCGGCGCTGCCGTTGCTGTCGATGATCATGCAAGCACAGTCGTCAATTGCAAATCTATTGAACTACTGAAACTGTATGTGTCAATTCAGTCGTGCCGTTTTTTGAACCTATCTCAAATTCGTTCCAGGAGCGTCATGATCGACGTCGGCTGGATTCTATGCGCGGGAGTGTGAACTCGCGGGTTCCAGATGTGAAAGGCATCGCTGCGGTCCTACTAGGAAAGCTCTGAAGAGTTTACTTACGGTCAATCGTGGACCAATTATTGTCGCCCGACCGTCATTGAAGCTGTTGCTTACATTGTGCTTACACGTAAGCATTTCCGCTTCGAATCAGAAGCCTAACTAACTGATTATATTGGTGGCCAAGGGCGGAATCGAACCACCGACACAAGGATTTTCAGTCCTCTGCTCTACCAACTGAGCTACTTGGCCGTGCCGGGCACGCCGCGCGATCTGCGGCGCGTTTTCGAAGGCGGCGGATTATAGCAAGCTGCGCGCGGCAACTGCCGCCCGCGCTAACGGGACTCGGGCTTCTCCAGGCTATAGCCCAGGCCGCGCACGGTGACGATGCGCACACCGCCCGGCTCGAGCTTCTTGCGCAGGCGGTGAACGTAGACCTCGATCGCGTTTGCCGAGACCTCCTCGCCCCATTCGCACAGATGCGAGACCAGCTGGTCTTTCGACACCAGGCGTCCGGCGCGCGCGAGAAACACTTCGAGCAGGCTCACTTCGCGCGCCGACAACTCCAGTGCATCGTCATGCAGGCGCGCCACGCGGCCGACCTGGTCGTAAGTGAGCGCGCCGTGCCTGAGCAGCGTCGGGCTGCCGGCCATGCCGCGGCGCGTGACGGCGCGCACGCGCGCCTCGAGCTCCGCGAGCTCGAACGGCTTCGCGAGATAGTCATCCGCGCCGGCGTCGAGCCCGCGCACGCGGTCGTTGACGCCGTCCAGCGCCGTCAGGATCAGCACCGGCAGGCGCGATTCGCGGCCGCGCAGGCGCTTGAGCACGTCGAGCCCCGACTTTTTCGGCAGACCGAGGTCGAGGATCAGCAGGTCGAATTGATTGGTGTCGAGCGCGGTATCGGCTTCCTGCCCGTTCTTCACCCAGTCGACTGCGAATCCGGATTGGCGCAGCGCGCACATCACGCCGTCGGCGAGTATGGCGTCGTCCTCGGCAAGCAGAATGCGCATTCCTTCTCCCGCGGGCAGTGTAGCAAACGCTGCGGCGCCAAAGAAAAAGGGCGCCGAAGCGCCCTTTTTCAGAGGTTCCGGCGAACCGGACTTACATATCCATCCCTTCCATGCCGCCCATGCCACCCATGCCGCCGTGGCCGTGGCCGCCGGCTTTCTTCTCTTCCACCAGCTCGGCCACCATCGCATCCGTGGTGAGCATGAGGCCCGCCACGGAGGCCGCGTTTTGCAGCGCGAAGCGCACCACCTTGGTCGGATCGATCACGCCCATGTCGACCATGTCGCCGAACTCCATCGTCTGCGCGTTGTAGCCGAAATTGCCCTTGCCTTCGGAAACGCGATTGAGCACCACCGAAGGCTCGCCGCCGGAATTGGAGACGATCTGGCGCAACGGCTCTTCCAGCGCGCGCATCACGATCTTGATGCCCGCATCCTGGTCGTGGTTTTCGCCCTTCGCCTTCGCGCCGAGCGCCAGGCGCGCGCGCAGGAACGCCACGCCGCCGCCGGGAACGACGCCTTCCTCGACCGCCGCGCGGGTGGCATGAAGCGCATCTTCGACCCGCGCCTTCTTCTCTTTCATCTCGACTTCAGTCGCGGCGCCGACCTTGATCACCGCTACGCCGCCGGCGAGTTTCGCCACGCGCTCCTGCAGCTTCTCCTTGTCGTAGTCGCTGGTCGCTTCCTCGATCTGCACGCGGACCTGCTTGACGCGGCCTTCGATCTGCTTCTTGTCGCCGCCGCCGTCGATGATCGTGGTGTTTTCCTTGCCCGACTCGATCTTCTTCGCACGGCCCAGGTCCTTCAGCGTCGCGTTCTCGAGCTTCAGACCCAGCTCCTCGCTGATCACCGTGCCGCCGGTGAGGATCGCCATGTCTTCCAGCATCGCCTTGCGGCGGTCGCCGAAGCCGGGCGCCTTGACCGCGATCGTCTTCAGGATGCCGCGGATATTGTTCACCACCAGCGTCGCGAGCGCCTCGCCCTCGACCTCTTCGGCGATGATCAGCAGCGGCTTGCCGGCCTTGGCGACCTGTTCCAGCAGCGGCAGCAGCTCGCGGATCGAGCTGATCTTCTTGTCGTGCAGCAGGATGTAGGCATCCTCCACGACCGCAATCTGCTTCTCCGGATTGTTGATGAAGTACGGCGAAAGATAGCCGCGGTCGAACTGCATGCCCTCGACCACGTCGAGTTCGTTCTTCAGGCTCTTGCCGTCCTCGACCGTGATCACGCCTTCCTTGCCCACCTTGTCCATCGCGTCGGCGATGATCTTGCCGATGTCGGCGTCGGCGTTGGCCGAGATCGACCCGACCTGCGCGATTTCCTTCGACGTGGTGCACGGCTTGGAGATCTTCTTCAGCTCTTCGACGATGCCGTCGACCGCCTTGTCGATGCCGCGCTTCAGGTCCATCGGGTTCATGCCGGAGGCGACATACTTCATGCCTTCACGCACGATGGCCTGCGCCAGCACGGTGGCGGTGGTGGTACCGTCGCCGGCGACGTCCGAGGTCTTGGAGGCGACTTCCTTCACCATCTGCGCGCCCATGTTCTCGAATTTGTCCTTGAGCTCGATTTCCTTCGCCACCGAGACGCCGTCCTTGGTGACGGTCGGCGCACCGAACGAGCGCTCCAGCACGACGTTGCGGCCCTTCGGCCCGAGCGTGACTTTTACAGCATCCGACAGAATGTTCAGGCCGTGCACCATCTTGGCGCGGGCACTATCGTGAAAACGCACTTCTTTTGCAGGCATTGGATGTTCTCCTGGTTGCGGATGTCGTTCGGAATCAGGCGCCTTCGATGACGCCCATGATGTCTTCCTCGCGCATCACGAGGAGCTCGTCGCCCTTGACCTTGACGGTCTGGCCGGAATACTTGCCGAACAGCACGCGATCGCCAACCTTGAGGTCGACCGGGATCAGCTTGCCGTCATCGGTTTTCTTGCCCTTGCCGACTGCGACGACTTCGCCCTGGTCGGGTTTTTCCGCGGCCGTGTCCGGGATGACGATGCCACCCGCGGATTTGCGCTCTTCTTCAATGCGCTTCACGATCACACGATCATGCAGAGGTCTGATTTTCATGCGGATCTCCAAATGAAATCTGAAAAGACAATGGATTGCAGGTCTTGGCCGATCCAGCCGACGACCTGCTAGCACTCACCTTGAGCGAGTGCTAATGATAGCGGCGGTCGCGCCGGGTTTCAAGACCTTGCCGCAAGGAAACCTCTCTTTTGTGCGTGTGAGTACACGCTTACATCGAGTGAACGACCTCACTCTGAATAGAATCCCGGCATGAACACTCGGCCTTGGCTCGGCGTGGCGACACTCACGTTTTCGCTTTGCGCCCTGGCGCAGGAAGGTTGGCCGCCGCCCGTGTTCAAGGCACTGCGGGCCGCGAATGTACCGACGGCAAGCGCCGCGGCCCTGGTCCAGGAGGTGGACTCTCGCCGCTACGCCCTGAGCGTCAATCACCACGCAGCGATGAACCCCGCCTCGGTGATGAAACTCGTGACCGCGTATGCGGCGCTCGAGCTGCTGGGGCCGGCCTACCGCTGGAAGACCGAGGCCTATCTGGAGGGCGCGCTGCGCGAGGGCGTGCTCGAGGGCAACCTGGTTCTCAAGGGCTACGGCGATCCCAAGCTCAATCAGGAGGCGTTCTGGATGCTGCTACGGGCGCTGCGTGCCAAGGGACTGCGCGAGATACGCGGCGATCTGGTGCTCGACCGCAGCCATTTCGAAAACGCGACCGGCGACCCGCGGAAGTTCGATGGCGACGCGTTCCGCCCTTACAACGTGCTGCCCGATGCCCTGCTGGTCAATTTCAAGTCACTGCGCTTTTCTTTCCTGGCCGAGCCGGAACGCGGCGCCGTGCGCCTTTCGGTAGACCCACGGCCTCCAGCGCTCGAAGTGGTCAACCTCCTGAAACTCTCCGACGGCCCTTGCCCGGAGGGTCGAGCGTTCCGCGATCTCTTGAAGCCAACGTTCGAACCGGCCAAGCCCCGTGCAGTCTTCTCCGGTCAATATCCAGTTAATTGCGGCGAACGTGATGTTAACGTCGCTCTTCTTGAACCTAACGACCAGGTAGCTGGCCTGTTCAGACAGCTTTGGAGCGAGATTGGCGGGGTGTGGAATGGCGCCGTCCGAGAAGGCAGCACCGGTGCCGCGGCTCGCTTGTTCCATGCGCACGAATCACCGGCGCTCGCCGAAGTCGTGCGCGACATGAACAAATTCTCCAACAACGTCATCGCGCGCCAGCTTTTTCTCACGCTCGGCGCCGAAGTCGGAGGAGCACCCGCGCGCGCCGAGCAGGCCCGCCGCGCGGTCCAGCAGTGGGTCGCGGCCAAAGGCATCACGGCGCCCGAGTTGGTACTGGACAACGGTTCGGGCCTGTCCCGCTCCGAGCGCATCAGCGCCGCCAGCCTGGCCAGCCTGTTGCAGGCCGCCTGGCGCAGCAACGTGATGCCCGAGTTCATCGCTTCGCTGCCGGTCGCAGCGATCGACGGCACCATGCGCCGGCGCCTCAGGAACGAAGGCGTTGCCGGCAACGCGCATATCAAGACCGGGTTGCTGCAGGACGTGCGTGCGATGGCGGGTTACGTGCGCGACGCGAGCGGCCGCCGATATACGGTGGTGATGCTGGTGAACCATCCGAACGCACACCAAGCTCAGGCCGCGCTGGACAGCCTGCTGCGCTGGGTTTACGAGCCGCCTCAATAGCCCGGCGTGAGACGGTTGACGTGGATCAACGGGACGCGCAGCCTCACAGCTACATTGGCTTTACCTACCGCGGAGATTCCCAGATGAACGACACCGTCAACCTGACCACCGACAAGCTGGTCCAGGATCTGCGCACGCTCGTTGCCGACGCCGAGGACCTGGTCAAGGCGACCGCAGCCGAGACCGGAGAGCGCATCAAAGGGGCGCGCACGCGTCTCGAAGACAACCTGCGCCTTGCCAGGGCTCGTCTGGCTGACGCCGAGCAGGCGCTGCTCGAGAAATCGCGGGTCGCCGCGGCGGTCACCGACCGCTTTGCGCACGACAATCCGTGGCAAATCGCGGGCATCGCAGCCGGCCTGGGTCTGCTGCTCGGTCTGTTGATCGGGCGGCACTAGGTCCGTAGCTGCTCCACCGCGCTGACGGCGGCGGCGCCTCGCGACGGCCCGCGCGCATTTGCCTCTCTCGGGTTTTCCGGCAACAGCGCCGGAAAACCCGAGACCATGGAAACCCATGATGCGGCAGCGCTTGAATATCTAGAGCGGCAGCGCTTTGCCCCGCGCCAGCGCAAGCCAGCCGCGCGCGACGCGATACGTCACCCAGGCTCCGACCAGCAGCAGAAACGGCACCGCGAACACGATGCCAAGAATCGTTGCCGTCAGCAGCAGCGCGATGCCGCCCCAGAGCAGCGTCCACCAGAAGGTGCGAATCTGCCAGCGGAAGTGCGACTCGAGCAGAGTCCCGGCCGCGTGCGAGCGCTTCAGATAATTCAGCACGACCGCGATGATCGAGGGCCAGCCGGTGACGAAGGCGGTGACTACGAACATTGCCGAAGTCAGGCCGGCGAACACGGAGATCGCGTGCAGGGCATAGATCACGTGCGTCCACGCCGTCAGCCCTTCCAGGTCGACGTCCACGCTCAAAGTCCGAGGCCCTTCCACAGACCATCGACCCGGCGCTTTACGTCGTCGGACATCGCGATGGCCCTGCCCCAGCGGCGCGCGGTTTCCGCGGGCCACTTGTGCGTCGCATCGATACCCATCTTCGAGCCCAGGCCCGCCACCGGGCTGGCGAAATCCAGGTAGTCGATCGGCGTGTTCTCGACCACCAGCGTGTCGCGCGCGGGATCGACGCGCGTGGTGATCGCCCAAACCACCTCTTTCCAGTCGCGCACGTCGATATCGTCGTCGACCACGACGATGAACTTGGTGTACATGAACTGGCGCAGGGTGCTCCAGACGCCGAACATCACGCGCTTGGCATGCCCGGGGTATTGCTTTTTCAGGCTCACCACCGCCATGCGGTACGAGCAGCCCTCCGGCGGCAGGTAGAAATCGACGATCTCGGGAAACTGCTTCGCCAGCAGGGGCACGAACACTTCGTTGAGCGCGACGCCGAGCATCGCCGGTTCGTCGGGCGGCTTGCCGGTATAGGTGCTGTGATAGATCGGGTCCTTGCGTTGCGTGATGCGATCGATCGTCAACACCGGGAAACTCTCGCTCTCGTTGTAGTAGCCGGTGTGATCGCCGAAGGGCCCCTCGACGGCCAGATCGTCCGGCTGAATCGCGCCCTCCAGCACGATCTCGGCGGCGGCTGGGACGCGCAGGTCATTGCCGATGCATTTCACCAGCTCGGTGCGCGCGCCGCGCAACAGACCGGCAAACTGGTACTCGCCCAGCGTGTCCGGAACCGGCGTCACCGCGGCGAGGATCGTCGCGGGGTCGGCGCCGAGCGCGACCGCGACCGGAAACGGCGCGCCCGGATGCGCAATGGCATGATCGCGAAAGTCGAGCGCGCCGCCGCGATGCGCCAGCCAGCGCATGATGACGCGGTTCGGTCCGATCACCTGCTGCCGGTAGATGCCGAGGTTCTGTCGCGACTTGAACGGCCCGCGCGTGACCGTCAGACCCCAGCTGATCAAAGGCCCCGCATCCTCCGGCCAGCAGGTTTGCACCGGCAGGCGCGCCAAGTCGACGTCGCGGCCTGCGCGGACGATCTCCTGGCAGGGTGCCGCGGAAACTTCCTTCGGCGCCATGTCGAGCACCTTGCCCGCAAGCTGCCGCAGCTCGGGAAGTTTCTCCCAGACCTCGCGCAACCCCCTGGGCGCCTCGGGCTCGCGCAGTGCGGCCAGCAGGCGGCCGATTTCGCGCAGCGACGCCGGATTCTCGGCACCCATCGCGAGCGCGACTCGCCGTACCGTGCCGAAAAGATTGGCGAGCACCGGGATCGTGTGCCCCGAGGGGCGCTCGAACAGGAGCGCCGGACCGCCCGCGCGCAATACGCGATCGCAGATTTCGGTCATCTCGAGGCGCGGCGACACCTCTACGGCGACACGCTTCAACTCCCCCATCGCTTCCAGCCGCGCGACAAACTCCCGCAGGTCGGCGTATTTCATGTCCTCCCCCGAATCCAGTGGAGAAGCACCGGAAACAGGATCCCGGCGAACACTGCGGCGCCGATCCAGTTGGCCTGCATGAACGCCCTGAAGCAGCCTTCGCGCGTGCGCTCGCGGATCAGCCACCAGTGGCGCGCCGCCAATCCTGCCGCCACCGCCAGTCCGGCAAAGTACGGCCATCGCAGCCCGAGCGCGATTCCCAGTCCGGCCAGGATGGCGAGCATCGCTGCGTAACTCGCCATCACGGCGCTCACGTCCCAGCGGCCCAGCGTGATCGCCGAAGTGCGCATCCCCAGCCTGAGATCGTCGTTGCGGTCAACCATCGCGTACTCGGTGTCGTAGGCAAATGCATAGCATACGTTGGCGGCGAGGAGCACCCAGCACTCCCACGGCAGGCGTCCCTGGATCGCGGCGTACGCCATCGGAATGCCGAAGCCGAACGCGATGCCGAGATAGGCCTGCGGCAGGGCGAAAAAACGCTTGGTGAAGGGATAGCTCCACGCGATCGCGAGGGCGACGAAGGAAAGCCCGATTGCCAGCGCATCGAGATGGAGCACCAGCACGAACGCCGCCGCGGCCAATGCGAAACCCACGCCGAGGGCTTCCGCCGGGCTGATTTCGCCGGCGGCGAGCGGCCGGCGCCTGGTGCGCTCGACGTGAGCATCGAAATCGCGGTCGGCATAGTCGTTGATGGCGCAGCCCGCCGAGCGCATCAGCACGGTCCCCACGACGAAAATCAGCACGATATCCCAGGGCGGCCGGCCGCGCGCGGCGAGCCATACCGCCCACAGCGTCGGCCAGAGCAGCAGCAGCGTGCCGATCGGTTTGTCGAGCCGCACCAGCCGCTCGTAGGCGTCAAGGCGGCGCGCGATGAAGGCGAGATCCATCGGCGCAAGGATATCTCACGCGCGCAGCAGTTCCTGCCGGCCCGCAAGCCAGCGCTCGACATGGTCGCGCGCGCTCTGCGGCCGGTGCTCGAGCAGCCACTCGGCTGCGGCGCGCGCCTGCTCGAGCAGCGCCTCGTCCTGCGCCAGGTCGGCAAAGCGCAGCAGCGGCGCGCCGCTTTGCCGCTCGCCTAGGTATTCGCCGGGCCCGCGCAGCAGCAGGTCCCGGCGCGCCACTTCAAAACCATCGCTATGCTCGTAAATCACCTTGAGCCGCGCGCGCGCCGGCTCCGAGAGCGGCGCGGCATACAGCAGGATGCACGCGCTCTCGCGGCCGCCGCGCCCCACCCTGCCGCGCAGCTGATGCAGCTGCGCCAGGCCGAAACGCTCCGCGTGCTCGATCACCATGAGCGAGGCGTTCGGCACGTCGACACCGACCTCGATCACCGTAGTGGCGACCAGCAACTGGATGCGCCCGCCGGCAAAGTCGGCCATCGCCGCCGCCTTGTCCTCCGCGGCGAGCCGGCCATGCAGCAGACCCACGCGCAGCCCGCTCAGCTCGGCGCTCAGCGCTGCGTAGGTTGCGAGCGCGGTGCGCAGGTCGCCCTGCTGCGACTCCTCGATCACCGGGCAGACCCAGTAGGCCTGCTGCCCTTCGGCGCAGGCGGCCCGGATCCGCCGCAGCACTTCGGCGCGGCGCGCCGCCGATACCAGGCGGGTCTTGATCGGCTGGCGGCCCGGGGGCAGCTCGTCGATCAGCGAGACATCGAGATCGGCGTAGTAGCTCATCGACAACGTGCGCGGAATCGGGGTCGCGCTCATCATCAACTGGTGCGGCACGATGCGCGCGCCGCCGGTGCGCCGCGCGGCGGCTTTTTTCCTCAGCGCGAGGCGCTGCTGCACGCCGAAGCGGTGCTGCTCGTCCACCACCGCCAGCCCGAGCCGCGCAAAGCTCACCGCGCCCTGGAACAGGGCATGCGTGCCAATGGCGACATTCGCCTCGCCCGCGGTGATCGCTGCGCAGGCGGCGCGCTTCGCGGCGCGCGACAGATCGCCATGCAGCCAGGCGATACGCACGCCCAGCGGCGCGAGCCATTCGCCGAACTTGCGCTGGTGCTGCTCGGCGAGAATCTCGGTCGGCGCCATCACCGCCGCCTGCCAGCCGGCATCGGCCGCGGCGAGGCAGGCAATCGCGGCAACGATGGTCTTGCCGCTGCCCACGTCGCCTTGCAGCAGGCGTTGCATCGGATGCGGCGCGGCCAGATCGTGCAGGATCTCGCCCATGGCACGCGCCTGCGCGCGCGTGAGGCGAAACGGCAGCTTGCCGAGGAAGCGCCGCAGGAGCGGGCCGTTCGCGGACAGCGGCGGCGCGCGCCGCGCGCGTCGCGCGCGATACGCGAGCCGCATCGAAAGCTGCTGCGCGAGCAATTCGTCGAACTTGATGCGCTGCCAGGCCGGGTGCGAGCGTTGCACGAGCGCTTGCGTATCGGCGCCCGGCGGGGGCTGATGCAGCAGTTGCACGCTTTCGGCGAAAGCGCTGAGCCGGTAGCGCCGCCGCACCTCCTCGGCGAGCGTGTCCTCGAGCGGCGCCTCGGCCAGCGCCTGCTGCACCAGGTGGCGCAGCGTCGCCTGGCCCAGGCCGGCGGTGGTCGGATAGACCGGCGTCAGCGCCGCGGCCAGCGGCTCGCCTTCAGCCGCGGTGCTACAGCGCGGATGAACCATTTCCGCGCCGAACCATCCGGGACGCACTTCGCCGAAAGCGCGCAGCAACAACCCATCGTCCGCGGCGCGCTGAAACGCCTTGAGCTGACTGCCGTAGAAATTGAAGAACCGCAGCACCAGCGAACGGCGCGGTTCGCCCGGCGACTCGGCGTGCACGACCAACTGGCGCTTCGGCCGGTACGTCACCTCGGCGCGACGCACGCGCGCCTCGACCAGCACCGGTTGCCCCGCGGGCGCATCCTCGATCGGCGTGAGCCGGGTTTCGTCCTCGTAGCGCAGCGGCAGGTGCAGCACCAGATCGGCGAGCGAGCGAACGCCGAGCCGGGCGAGCTTGGTTGCGGTCGCGGGTGGAAGCTCGCGCTTCAACCGGAGTGCAGGATCGCGTCGATCTCGACCAGCGCGCCGCGCGGCAGGCTTGCGACGCCAACGGCAGCGCGCGACGGATAGGGCTGCGGCACGTACTGCGCCATGATCTCGTTGACCCTGGCGAAATGCGCCAGGTCGGTGAGATAGACCGTCATGCGCACCGCGTGGCCGAGCCCCAGGCCCGCCGCCGTGGCCACCGCCTGGAGATTGCGGAACACGCGATGGATCTGCGCGTCGATGCCCTCGGCCATCTGCAGGCTCGCCGGATCGAGCCCGATCTGGCCGGAAAGGTATACCGTGTCGCCTGCGCGCACCGCCTGCGTGTAGGTGCCGATCGCTGCCGGCGCGTCCTGGCTCTGGATCACGGTCTTCATGGGGGCCCGGGAGTAGAATTGCCGCGGCCCTATCTTAGCGGAAATGGCGAGCGCGCTGATTGCCACCCTCGAGAAGCTGATCGGCACGCCGCGTGATGGCGCGCTGCTGCGCTTTTCGCTGGGCAACGAATATCTCAAGGCGGGGGACGCCGCGCGCGCCATCGCCGAACTGCGCGCAGCGGTACAGCGCGATCCCGCCTACTCCGCGGCCTGGAAAACCCTCGGCCGCGCGCTCGCCGATTCGGGCCATGAAAGCGAGGCGCTCGAGGCCTGGTCGCGCGGCATCGAAGCGGCCCGCGGCAAGGGCGATCGGCAGGCGGAAAAGGAGATGTCGGTGTTCGCGCGCCGGCTGGCGAAGAAGCTGGAAGGCAAGCCGCACGCGTGAGCCTGTACCAGAGCCTGCGCCAGTTCGTCGTCGGCGCGCCGCTCGATCCGCTGTCGCGCCGCACCCGGCACAGCCTGGCGCTGGTGGCGTTTTTCGCCTGGGTCGGGCTGGGCGCGGACGGCATATCCTCCTCGTGCTACGGGCCCGAGGAAGCGTTCAAGGCGCTCGGCGAGCATACCCATCTCGGTCTTTACCTCGCGCTCGCGACGGTGGTGACGGTGTTCCTGATCGCGCTCGCCTACAACCAGGTGATCGAGCTGTTTCCGACCGGCGGCGGCGGCTACCGCGTCGCCTCGCGCCTGATCGGGCCGTACGCCGGCCTGGTCGCGGGTGCCGCGCTGCTGGTCGATTACGTGCTCACCATCGCGATCTCGGTCGCCGCCGGCGTCGACGCGATGTTCTCGCTGCTGCCGATCGCGTTCCAGAAGTGGAAGCTCCTCAGCGGGCTCGCGATCGTCGCGGTGCTGCTGCTGCTCAACCTGCGCGGCATGAAAGAAGCGATCAAGGTGCTGCTGCCGGTGTTCCTCGGTTTCATCGTCACGCACGCAGTCATGATTGTCTACGGCGTGCTGGCGCACGCAGGAGAATTCGCGCGCATCGTCCCGGCCACCTTCGATGCGACCCGCGAGGCGATTTCGGTGATGGGATTCGCGCCGATGGCCGCCTTCCTGCTGCTCGCCTACGCGCAGGGCGGCGGCACCTACACCGGGCTGGAAGCGGTGTCGAACAACGTCAACGTGCTGGTCGAGCCGCGCGTCAAGACCGGCCAGCTGACCATGCTCTACATGGCCGCATCGCTCGCCTTCACCGCGGGCGGCATCATCCTCGTCTACCTGCTCTGGGACGCGCGCCCCATCGAGGGACAGACGTTGAACGCGGTAGCGTTCGGCGCGGTGCTGAAGGACATGGGGTTCGACACCCCGCTCGCCAACCAGGCGGCGCTGCTGGTCGTGCTCGCGCTCGAGGCCGGGCTGCTTTTCGTCGCCGCCAATACCGGTTTTCTGGGCGGCCCGGCAGTGCTCGCCAACATGGCGGCGGACTCGTGGGTGCCGCACAAGTTCCGCTATCTGTCGACGCGCCTGGTGACCCAGAACGGCATCGTCGTGATGGGGCTCGCCGCGCTCGCCATCCTGCTCTGGTCGGGGGGCAGCGTGACGCTGCTCGTGGTGCTGTACTCGATCAGCGTGTTCCTCACCTTCGCCATCGCGCTGTTCGGCCTGTGCGCCTACTGGTGGCGCCGCCGCGGCAGCGCGCGCTGGCTGCGGCGGCTCGCGCTGTCCGGCACCGGTTTCGCCGTCTGCGCCGGGATCCTGACGCTCATTGCCTACGAGCGCTTCGGCGCGGGCGGCTGGGCGGCGCTGCTGATCATCGGCGCGATCACCGCACTGTGCGTCGCGGTGCGACGCCATTACGATTTCACCAAGACGCAGCTGCACAGCATCGACGCGCAGTTCGAAGACGTTCCGTTCGGCTCGGTCGCCGAGCCGCCGAAGCTCGACTACGCCGCCGCCACCGCGGTCTTCCTGGTCGGCTCGTCGCGCGGCGGCGGCTTGCATGCGCTGCTCTGGGTGCAGCGCATGTTCCCCGGGCATTTCCGCAATTTCGTGTTCATCAATGCACGCGCCGTGGATGCGCACAGCTACGGCGGCGCCCAGGACATGGAGGCGATGACCGTAGAGGCGAACGTGGCGCTGCACTACTTCGAGAACTTCTGCCACTCCAACGGCCTGGCGTCGAAGTCCTACCTGTCCTTCGGCACCGACCCGATCGACGGCTTCGTCGACCTGTGCGCGCGCGTGCGCCAGGACTTCCCGAACTGCATCTTCTTCACCTCGAAGCTCATCTTCGAGCACGACAACTTCTTCATCCGCCTGCTGCACAACCAGGCGGCGCTGGTGCTGCAGCAGCGACTGCACCTGGCCGACATGCAGATGGTGATTCTCCCCCTCAAGGTGGAGGTGTGACGTGAAGGAACGGCGCAGCCCGGCACCGGCGCTCAACGTGCTCGGCGAGCCGCTTGCCCCCTGCGGCCTCGACCCGATGGCCGGGTTCTACCGCGACGGCTGCTGCAACACCGGCTATGACGACACCGGCATCCACGTCATCTGCGCCAGGATGACGCGCGCGTTTCTCGAATTTTCACGGCGCCGCGGCAACGATCTTTCAACGCCCGCGCCGGAGACCGGTTTTCCGGGACTCAAGCCCGGCGATCGCTGGTGCCTGTGCGCGGCGCGCTGGCGCGAAGCGCTCGATGCCGGCGTCGCGCCGCCGGTGGTACTTGCCGCGACGCACGAAGAAGCACTGGCGGTGGTGGCGCTCGCGGATCTCAAGCGCCACGCCATCGACATCAGTTGATCCGGTAGGAGCGGCGCCAACCGCCGCGTAGCGCTTGCCACAGCGCAATGGCGCGTTTCGTTTGCGCTACCGCCCCCGACTCTCAACTCAATTGGAACTCACGCGCCTGGCGCGCGATAGCCCACCCCGCCCGCCTTCTTCATCGCCTCCATGGCTTCGGCGGTTGTCAGGAGCGGGGTCGTGCGATAGGCGCTGATCCCACCGCTCGAGCCGACCGCCATCGAGACTGCGGCTGCACTTACGTTGTCGGGCATCTCGGCGATGACCACGGCGTCATACTCGCCAAACGCAAGCCAAAGACCGTGCAACTTGCCGCCCATGCGCTCGATCACAGGTCGGACTGCGGCGGCACGGTCCTGCGGGTTCTTGATCATCGCGGCAGTTGCCTGAGTGCCGTAGGACGCTTGCACGAGATAGAAAGGCATGACTGTCCTCCTCCTGGAATATGCGGGAAGCCCGCGCGGAAATGCTACTCCGGGTCATGCTGCGGTGCGAGCAATAGCGCGTAATTCGCACCTCTGCGGCGCTACGGAGCAACGAAAACTGCCGCAAATCGGCCCAGTGGCTGACGTGGCTTGGTGAGGCCATGCCACCGCATGCGTCGCTGGTCGTACGTTCCACCGAAAAGGGGTAGACTTTTCTGCGCCAGTCCGGCTGATTGCAGGGAGCGGGGCCATGCCGACAAGCACTTGGAGCATCGAGGGTCCGCACGTCACCAATTGCAATTGCGACTACGGGTGCCCGTGTCAATACACTGCGCTTCCAACCGACGGCACGTGCAAGGCGGCCGTGGCCTGGCGCGTCGATCGCGGCCATTTCGGAGACACGCGGCTGGATGGCCTGTTCGCTGTAAACCTCTACAGTTGGCCTGGCGCGATCCATCAGGGTAATGGCCACATGCAGAGCATCATCGACGATCGTGCCGATGAGGCGCAACGCCAGGCGCTTGCCGCCATTTTGCGCGGCGAAGGGGCTGATCCGGGATCCACCATGCTCCAGATCTACCGCGCCATGTGCTCGACGTACCACGAACCCCTGTTCATGCCCATCGAGCTGGAACTCGATATGGACAAGCGCACGGCCCGCCTCCGAGTTGCGGGACTGGTGGAAACCACTGTGGAGCCCCTGAAGAACCCGGTCACTGGCGCCGAGCACCGTGCCCGCATCGATCTCCCGATGGGCAAGGAGTTCCGCATCGCGGAAGTGGCGAGCGGCACGACTCGGGCGAGCGGCGTGATTCCGCTGGAATTCACGAATAGCCATGCGCATTTCGCCAATGCCAGGCTCACGTCCGCCGGGCTGGTGGCATGAGCGGTTATCCGGGGGCATCTTGAAAGGAGGATGAACATGGCTGGATGGCGCATCGAAGGTCAGTACATGGAGACCTGCAATTGCACCTACCTGTGCCCGTGTCCCAGTTCCAACCTGACGGCGCGGCCCACGGAGGGCGATTGCAAGGCAGCCCTCGCAATGCGAATCGACCGGGGCGAAAAGGATGGCGTAGAACTCGATGGTCTTTCCTTCATCGTGGTGATGCATTCGCCCGGGGCAATGGCCGAAGGCAATATCACGGTCGGCCTTATCGTTGACGAGCGCGCGACGGAGAAGCAGACCGAAGCGATCGGCGCCATTGCCACTGGTGCGGCCGGTGGACCGATGGCGGCGCTTGCGCCGCTTGTCGGCCGAGTGGCCGGGGTGGAAAAACGCCCGATCAGCTTCAAGGTGGACGGCTTGCGGTACGCCGTCAAGGCGGGTGAACTCATCGACCAAGCCTGCGAGGGTGTCCCAGGGCCGGCGCGTGCCGGTGAGCCGATCTACCTGGACAATACCGGCCACCCGGTTAATTCCAGACTCGCACTCGCCAAGGCGACACGCAGCCTGTTCCGAGCCTTCGGGATCAACTGGAACGATTCGGGTGGCACTCGCAACGGCCACTTTGCACCCTTCGCGTGGGCGGGGTAGCACCGCAAGCGCTGCTCGATCGGGGCATCGAGGCAACCCTGAGGCACGACCGCAGGGTTGTCGCGGTGAGCCTGGTCTTGGTCATCGCGCTGGCGTGGCTCTATCTCTGGCGCGACGCCCGGGCGATGAGTCACATGGACATGCCGGGCATGGCGATGGAAGGCATGTCGCACGGGTCGGGCGCATTCGCGGCAGGCGTCACGTTCGCCATGTGGACGGTGATGATGATCGGGATGATGCTGCCCAGTGCAGCGCCGACGATCCTTCTCTACGGCGCATTGGTCCGCAAGAACGGCGAGCGCGGCCACGTCTTGCCCGCGGTGTGGATATTCACGAGCGGATACCTGCTCGTCTGGACCGGCTTCAGCCTCGCGGCCGCGCTGCTGCAGGTGATTCTCGAACACAGCGGGCTGTTGACGCCGATGATGGCCTCGGCGAGCACGGGTTTCAGCGCGACGCTGCTCATCGCGGCGGGAATCTACCAGTGGCTGCCACTGAAAGACGTTTGCCTGCGCAAATGCCGCAATCCGATCGAGTTCTTCGCCACGCGCTGGCGTGCCGGGCGGGCCGGGGCGTTCCGGATGGGTGTCGAGCACGGCGCTTACTGCGTCGGCTGCTGCTGGGTGCTGATGCTGCTGCTGTTCGTGGCGGGAGTGATGAACCTGCTTTGGGTCGCGCTGCTGGCCGGCTTCGTCCTCGTCGAGAAAGTGCTTGCGAAGCGTGAATTGACGACCCGCGTG
>Ga0156179_1201_pt1 | contig 20827 bp, 17 predicted proteins | sample RifCSPlowO2_12_FD_107832 | JGI IMG/M metagenome (GOLD analysis project Ga0156179, IMG submission 107832) | Betaproteobacteria bacterium RIFCSPLOWO2_12_FULL_67_28 | reverse complement strand
CCGCGCATCATCAAGATCAAGATCAACCCGGACAAGATCCGCGACGTGATCGGCAAGGGTGGCGTGGTGATCCGCGGCATCCAGGAGGAGACCGGCACTACGATCGAGATCGAGGACGACGGCACCATCAGCATCGCCTGCGTCGTGGCCGAGGGCGGCGAGGCGGCGCGCAAGCGCATCCAGGATCTCACCGCGGACGTCGAGGTGGGCAAGGTCTACGAGGGCACCGTGCTGCGGCTGCTCGATTTCGGCGCCATCGTTCAGCTGCTCCCCGGGCGCGACGGCCTGCTGCACATCTCGCAGATCAGCCACGAGCGCGTCAACGCCGTGTCCGATCACCTCAAGGAGGGCCAGTCGGTCAGGGTCAAGGTGCTCGAGGCCGACGACAAGGGGCGCGTGCGCCTGTCGATGAAGGCGGTGGCGGCGCAGGAGGCGGCCAAGTCAGGCTGAGCGCCGCGTTCCCGCGCGACACAAAAAAAGGCGCCGCGGGCGCCTTTTTTGCGTTCTGCAGCGCCCCGGTTACTTCGCGACCTGGCGCTCCCTCATCTCATCCAGCGTCTTGCAATCGATGCACAGCGTCGCGGTCGGGCGCGCCTCGAGGCGCTTGAGGCCGATCTCGACGCCGCAGCTGTCGCAATAGCCGTACTCGGTGGCGTCGATGCGCGCGATGGTCTCGTCGATTTTCTTGATCAGCTTGCGCTCGCGGTCCCGGTTCCTCAGCTCGAGCGCCATGTCGGACTCCTGGCTGGCGCGGTCGTTCGGGTCGGCGAACACCGTGGCCTCGTCCTGCATCGTATGCACGGTGCGGTCGATCTCCTCGGAAAGCTCGGATTTGATGCTCTCCAGGATCTTGCGGAAGTGCGACCGCTGCTTCGCGTTCATGTACTCCTCGCCCTTTTTCACGACATAGGGCGCGAAGCTCTTGCGGGTCAGATCCAAAGGCATTTCCCTCGCGTTAGGCAAAAATGAAAGGCGCTCTTTGTAGCAGAAAAGGTGGGGTGCCGCAAGGGAACTCGGCGCCGCCGCGAAAGGCAGACGAATCCGGGACTTGCAATTGCCGAGTGCAGGGGCGAGGCGTATCATGGCGGCCCTTCTCGGGGTGTAGCGCAGCCCGGTAGCGCGCTTGCTTTGGGAGCAAGATGTCGGGAGTTCGAATCTCCCCACCCCGACCAAGGATCCGGCCCGGCAACTGCCCGTAGCTCAACCGGATAGAGCACCAGCCTTCTAAGCTGGGGGTTGTGGGTTCGAGTCCCGCCGGGCAGGCCAGAATCGCGGCAACAGTGGTGACCGTAGCTCAAAGGTAGAGTCCCGGATTGTGATTCCGGTTGTTGTGGGTTCGAGTCCCATCGGTCACCCCATCCCATTTCCCGGCCACCGCATTGCCGGCCGGCGCGGCGCGGAGTAGAGTCCGCGCGTCATTGATGCTCGCGCGGGGCAACCGAGTGAAACGGCGCCAGGCGATCGTTGCGTTCGGGCTGTTCGGCGCGTTTCCTGCGCTTGCGCGCGCACAGGGGCCGCGCCGGATCTACCGCGTGGGCTATCTGATCGACCAGCCGCTGGTCGATCCGCCGTCACGCGAGCGGGGGGCGTTTCTGCGGGGATTGCGCGAGCTTGGCTACCTCGAGGGGACCAACCTCGAGATCGTGTACCGCTCCTCGGAGTCCGATCCGACGTTTCTGCCCGAGCTTGCCGCGGAACTGGTCGGCATGCGCGTGGACGTGATCCTCGCGCTGACCTTGAACTCGGCGCGCGCCGCGATGCAGGCGACGGGCACGGTCCCGATCGTGTTCATCTTCGGCGTCGACCCGGTCCAGTCCGGTTTCGCCCGCAGTCTGGCGCGACCCGGCGGCAACCTCACGGGGATCACGCTCCTCATGCCCGAGCTCGAGCCCAAGCGCCTCGAGTTGCTGCGCGAAATTCTGCCGCGCGCGCGGCGCATCGCGGTCCTGAGCGCGCCGGCCTCGGCGGCCACGACGCGCGAGCGGCAGCAGACCAGGTCCGCCGCCGCCCAGCTTGGAGTTGCGCTCGAGGTGCACGAGGCTCGCGAAAGCGGTGAGGTCATTCCCTTGCTGGAAAAAATCGCCGCTTCCAAGCCGGACGCGCTTCTGGTGGTCCCGACCGCGCGACTGATCGCCGCCCGAAGCGTCATCGCCGAGTTCGCCCTGAAGCACCGCCTGCCGAGCATCATGGGCTTCGCCGATTACGCGCAGTTGGGCGGCCTCGCGGCCTACGCGGCGAGTACGTCCGAGCAGTTTCACCGACTCGCGAGTTACGTTGACCGGATCCTGAAGGGTGCCAAGGCCGCGGATCTGCCGATCGAGCAGCCGACCCGCCTCGCGCTTTCGCTCAATCTCAAGACGGCGCGCGCGCTTGGCATCGCGGTTCCGCGGTCGGTGCTGCTTCGCGCCGACCAGGTGATCGAGTAGTGCCTTCCATACTCACGCCGGCAACTCCTCGCGCTGCAGCGCGAACACGCAGCTCGGCGACTCGCTGGTCTCTACCCAAGTGAACGGGATTCGCGGATAGGCGCGCCCTAAGGCGCGTCGCGCATCGCCCACTTCGCACACGAGCAGTCCGCGAGAGTTCAGGTGACTTCCCGCTTCAAGCAGAATTCTCCGCACGAAATCGAGCCCGTCATGACCTGCGGCAAGCGCACTCCAGAATCGCGGCAACAGTGGTGACCGTAGCTCAAAGGTAGAGTCCCGGATTGTGATTCCGGTTGTTGTGGGTTCGAGTCCCATCGGTCACCCCAAATTCAAGCACTTGGCGCAGGCGCAGCCGGTGCTTTCCTAAGACGCGCTCCCTTGCCGCTGTTCCGTTGCCCGTACCAGCGAGCGCACCCGCCGCGGCGTCAGCGGCAGTTCATCGACTCGAACGCCATATCGGCTCAATGCGTCCTCGACCGCACGAGTGAGCGCCGGCGGCGCCCCCATCCGCCCCCCTTCACCCCCGCCCTTGATCCCGTACTCGGTGAAGGGCGATGGCGTTTCCACATGGCCGACCCGAATCTGGGCCGGCATTTCGTCCAATGTTGGAATCAGATAGTCAGCGAAACTCGCGGTCAGGAGCTGACCATTCTCATCGTAGTAGAAGTGTTCATAGAACGCGGTACCGATGCCTTGCGCTGTTCCACCGCGGATGTGTCCAGCAAGCGTCATCGGATTTACGACCGTTCCCGCGTCGTGTACCGCAACGTAGTCGAGGATCTTGACCTTCCCGGTCTTGGGATCCACTTCTACGAGCGCCATGTGGCACATGTGGCCCATGATCGGATAGAAGATACCGAGATGTGAGCGATCCGCGGCCGGCATGGTCGTGAGCGGGTGGTCATAGACGTAACTGGCGTCAAGGCCGCCGCTGTACTCATCGCCGTCGGGCAGACTGAGCCTGAAATAGTGCGCAAATAGCGCCACCTCGCCGATCGTCTTCTCCATCCCAGGCACGCCCTTGACGCCGATCTTGCCATCCCGAAACTCGAGATCGCCCGGGCTGGATTCCAGCATCTGGCCGGCGATGCGGCGGATCTTCTCCTTGATCTTCATTGACGCGCCGACGATGGCGCCGGCGATCATCACCGTGAAACGACTGCCTCCCGGGCCCGTAGAATTAAACGCGCTGTCGGTGCCGGCGTAGACAATATTGACGTTTGCCGGGTCGCACTGAAACTGCTCGGCAACGATTTGCGTCGCCATCGTTTCTGGGCTGTTGCCCCAGAACGGCGAACCGAGGGTGACTTGAATGTTCCCGGTCGGATCGATGCGAATCTGCGTGCTCTCGGGAGAGCTCGTGAGTTGGAAGCCCGGGGTGTCAAGCGGGTTCAGCGACCAGAACTCGGTCGCGCTAAATACGCTGCGTTCCTGGCAGCTGGCAACGCCGATACCGATGCATCGACCTTCGGCACGCCCCTTCGCCTGGATGTCCTTCCATTTCTTGATGTCCGCAATACGCAGGGCCTCGTCCATCACGGCGGGATAGTTACCGCTATCGTAGAGATTACCTGTGGGAATCACGTACGGAAACTGATCCGGCCGAATGAAATTCCTGCGCCGAATTTCGAACGGATCCATCCTGAGCTCGTCGGCAGCGGCGTCCACCATCCGTTCGATCATCCAGTTGGTCACCTCTGAACCGAAGCCGCGGTATGCGCCCTGCTGGCATTTGTTGGTGAGGACGGCGACCAGTTCCATCTCGACGCTGTTGATGCGGTAGGGACCCACTATTTGGCAGAGGGAATTGCCGTGCGTGCCATAACCGAACTGCAGGTAAGCGCCGTAATCGTCGATGACCCGGAACTTGAGCGCGAGGATCGTGCCGTCATTTTTCAGCGCCAGCTTGCAGTAATAGACGCGGTCTGAACCGTGGTTGTCGCAGTTCATCGTGTTATCAAGGCGGTCTTCAATGAACTTGACCGGCCGGCCGCAGGCGCGTGCGAGTGTCGCGGTCAGCGTGAGCACCTTGTGGGTGAAAAGCTTGCTGCCGAAGCTCCCCCCTGTCGTGACGGGGATGAGGTTGAACTTGTGCGCAGGGACTCCCAGCGACGCGCCAACCAGCCAGCCGACGTAGTTTACGAACGAACTGTTCCCGTAGACCGTGAACTTGCCGGTGCCGGAGTGGTACTCGGCAACCGCCCCCACAGTTTCCAAGGGCTGTGCGCCAGAGCGCGCCCAACGCAACCGTCGTTCAACGACGCGGTCGGCGTCGGCAAAATCCTCATCGACCGGCCCAAAGGTAAACGTTTTCCGATACGCAACGTTGCTCGGGCCACGGTCCGGGTGCAGCACGGCGTCGCCGGTCGAGAGTAGGGCTTTCTCAGGGTCGACGACCACAGGCAAGTCCTCGTATTCGACGTCGATCAATTCGCATGCGTCTTCCGCGATGTAGCGGTTTTCGGCAACGACCGCGGCGACCGCCTCGCCGACATGGCGGACACGGTCTACTGCGATGCAGTACTGGACCACAGGGGGACTCGCAAACTGAGCGGTCGGCCCGGTTACCTTCTTCGCGTCTTCGCCGGTCATCACCAGTAGCACGCCCGGCAGCGCATTCGCCTTGGACACGTCAATCTTCTTAATGCGCGCATGGGCGCGATCGCTGCGCAGCACTGCCGCATAAGCCATGTTCGGGAGCTTGATGTCGTCGATGTACCCAGCCTGCCCGGTCAACAGCCGAGGATCTTCGACCCGTTTCATGTTCTTGCCAATCCACTTGTAGTCTTTCCTAGGCGTTTCCCGTTGCCGGCTCCGAGGGATGTACCCGTCGCTCGGGATGTGCTTAGGAATATGTGGCGAGTTCATTGCTTGCCCCCCTTGATCATCGCTACGGCGGTTTGAACCGCGTCGACGATGTTGAAGTAGCCCGTACAGCGGCAAAGATTGCTCGAGACGGCTTCGCGAATGTCCTCATGCGAGGGGACGGGGTTATGTTCCAGCAGCTCGGTCGCGACCATCAGCATCGCCGGGGTGCAAAAGCCGCATTGCAGCCCATGCTTTTCCCAGAATGCCTGCTGAATTAGACTCAATTTGCCGTCCTTCGCAAGCGATTCGACGGTGCGCACTTCTGCGCCGTCAGCCTGCACTGCGAACATCAGGCAAGCGCGCGCTGACTCTCCGTCGACGAGCACCGTGCACGTCCCACATACGCCGTGCTCGCATCCGATATGCGTGCCCTTGAGTTCAAGCTCCTCGCGCAGAAAATCGCACAACAGCATGCGCGGCTCGACGTCGCGCGCGTAGGCCGTCCCATTTACGCGGAGATTGACTTTTACGGTGGACATGGATCGCCTTCCTTCTCTATTTGCAGCGGGCGCGGGCGTTCTTCAGCGCGCGTTCGGTCAGTGCCTCCGCCAAGTCCCGCTTGAAATCCGCGTCTGCGTGATAAGACGAATCGGGGTTAACGCTGTTCTTTGCGAGCAGCGCGGCTCGCATGATCAAACCGTCGTCAAGCGCCTGTCGTTCAAGCAGGACCTCGAGGGCGCTCAGGCGCGTCGCGCGCTCACTCATTCCGGCCACGGCGATGGCGGCCTGCGAGCAGATCCCGCCGCTTAGAGTGAGCGTGGCGCCTACTGCTGCCATCGCAAAGTCGCCCTTGCGGTTTGCCGCTTCCTCAAACGCCCAGCCTTGATTCGTGGGTGCGACCGGTATTCGTATCTCTGTCACCATCTCGCCGGTCTGCAGCGCGGTTTGCATGAGACCGAGAAAGAAATTCGCAGCGGCGATCTTGCGTTGGCCCTTGGCGCTCTGGACAACGATCGTCGAATCCGTGGCGAGGAGCACAGCCGGCATCTCCGAAGCAGGATCGGCATGACTGATATTGCCCCCGAGCGTGCCGCGGTTGCGAATGGGTTTGTGCGCAACGTATTGATACGCCTCGCTCATCAAAGGACAATGTGTCGCGACGATCGGAGACTCGCGCAATGTGCTATGGCGTGCGAGCGCCCCCACTACCAACTCTTTGCCATCAATGTGAATCCCGTCAAGGCCCGGCACGCGATTGATATCGATGATTACTGCCGGATGGACCATGCGCAGGTTCATCATGGGCACCAGACTTTGTCCTCCGGCAAGGATTTTGGCGTTGTTGGCGTGGTAGCTGAGGGCCTGCAGTGCCTCGTTCAAGCTTCCAGGCCGGACGTATTCAAATGCAGCTGGCTTCATCCAATCCTCCTTCGAGGCGCATCGTCAGGTGCAAGCATTTGCGCCTATTGGCGAACTAATGTGCGCGCTTGGTAGAACGATGTCAATTGAGGTTCGTCAGCCGCCCGATGCGCACGGCCACGTCAGCCGAGAGAGCGCGCTTGCCGTGCAGCAGTTCGGACACGCTTAGGCGGTCTACACCAAGGCACTTGGCGAATTCGCCCTGGGTCATGCCGAGCGCTGGCATTACGTCCTCGCGCAGCACTTCTCCGGGGTGAGCGGGCTTCCGCTTCGGGTCTCGCAGGCTTTTCATGAGGTCGTTACGGTGGTCCGAGGAGGTCTTCCAACGACCACGGCTTCTGGTGGTGCTGCATGCACGCCAGCACGAACACGCGGCCGATCTTTATCACAGACCAGCGGATCCCGATTTCGATCTCGGCAGTCGCCGCCTCGTTGTAACGGACCGGGTAGGGCACTACTTCATGCCGACCCTGGCTTTGATCTCTGCCAGCGTGACGGTGGGTTCGTCCGGGCGCGCGCGGTAGTGCGCGAGACGAACCTGCAATTCCGCGCGTTGCTCCGGAGTCAGCGGGGTGGCGAACGTCTCGCTCGCGACACTGTCAAGCAGATCCTGTGCAAGCTGGAGTCGTGTGGCTGCGTCGAGTTTGACGATTTCCTCGTACAGGTTGGAGCCCATATCGCTCACCATACTGAAATGGAGAACGTTCTGCAACCACTCTCACGCGCGCCGAGGAAACTCAATCCGTTGCTCAATCCGGCAACTGTTCGCGCTCAAGCACGAACACGCAGCCGTGCGGATCGCTCGTCGCCGGCCAGATGAACGGCAAGCGCGGATAGGCACGCTCCAGCGCGCGCCGCGCATCGCCGACTTCGCACACGAGCAATCCTTTGGGGGTGAGATGGTCACGCGCCTGCGCCAGGATGCGCCGCACGGCGTCGAGGCCGTCCCGTCCTGCCGCGAGTGCAAGGCGTGGTTCGTGCCGGTACTCGCGCGGCAGGGCGCGCATCGTGCGAGCATCGACGTAGGGTGGGTTGGTCACGATCAGGTCGTAGGTCTCGTTCTCAAGCGCATCGAATAGATCGGAGCGCACCAGCCGCACGCGCCATTTCAGCCGGTAGCGCTCGACGTTCATCTGTGCCACCTGCAGCGCCGGCGCCGAAATGTCGGCGGCATCGATCCGCGCGCGCGGAAACGCGAGCGCGAGCAACACCGCAAGGCAACCCGAACCGGTGCACAGGTCGAGCGCGCGTCGCACGGGCCGTCGCAGCCAGGGGCGCAACCGGTCGCGCAACAGCTCGGCAATGTACGAGCGCGGCACGATCACCCGGCGATCGACGTGGAAGCGCCGGTCGTCGAGCCAGGCTTCGCGCAGCAGATAGGCGAGGGGAGTGCGCTGGCGCGCGCGCTTCTGCGCCAGCGCGCGAATGCGCTTCTCCTCGCGCGGGGCGACCACGCGTTCGAGTTTCATACCGACATCGCCGGGATGGATCTGCAGGACGTGCCCGACGAGCCACGCGGCCTCGTCGCGCGCATTCATCGTGCCGTGGCCGTAGTGCAGCTGCGCCGCCCGGAAGCCGCGGGCGGTGGCGCGCAGGATTTCGCCGACCTTCAAGGCAGCAGCGCGCGCAGCGTATCGAGATAGATCTTCGGCAGCAGCTCGAGCTCGGCGAGCGCGATGTGCTCATCGACCTGGTGAATGCTGGCGTTGACCGGCCCGAGCTCTACGATCTGCGGGCAGATCTCGGCGATGAAGCGCGCATCCGAGGTGCCCCCGGTGGTGGACAGCTCCGGCGTGCGCCCGGTGTGCGTGCGGATCGCGCGCGCCACCACCTCGACCAGCTCGCCGCGCCGCGTGAGGAAAGGTTTGCCTCCGAGCACCCACGCCAGCGCGTAGTCGACGCCATGCCGGCCGAGCACCGCCTCCAGCCGTTCCCTGAGCGAATGCTCGGAGCTCGCCGTCGAGAAACGGAAATTGAAGTCGAGCTCGAGCGACCCCGGGATCACGTTGCCGACTCCGGTGCCGGCATGGATGTTCGACGCCTGCCAGGTCGTGGGCGGGAAGTGCTCGTTGCCCTGGTCCCATACGGTAGACGCCAGCTCGGCCAGCGCCGGCGCGAAGGCATGAATCGGATTCTTCGCCCGCTGCGGGTAGGCGACGTGGCCCTGAACGCCGCGCACCGTGAGGCGCCCCGAAAGCGAGCCGCGCCGGCCGTTCTTGATCATGTCGCCGAGCGCGTTCACCGACGAAGGCTCGCCGACGATGCAGTAATCGATGCTCTCGCCCAGCGCCTTCAGGCGCTCCACCACGCGCACGGTGCCGTCGACCGACGGCCCTTCCTCGTCGGAGGTTATGAGCAGCGCGATCGAGCCCGAGTGCGCCGGGCGCTCCTGCACGAACGCCTCGGCCGCGACCACGAACGCCGCGATGGACGACTTCATGTCGGCGGCACCGCGGCCGTAGAGCCTGCCGTCGCGCTCGAGCGGGACGAACGGGTCGGACTGCCAGCGCTCGAGCGGGCCGGGCGGGACGACGTCGGTATGTCCGGCAAAACACACGAGCGGATGCCCGCTGCCGCGCCGCGCCCAGAGATTGGTGACTTCGCCGCAACGCAGGCTCTCGCAGCCAAAGCCCGCCGCGGCGAGCCGCTGCGCGACGAGATCCTGGCAGCCCGCGTCCTCCGGCGTGACGGAGCGGCGGGCGATGAGCTGCCGGGCGAGGTCGAGCGCGCTACGCAACGGCCAGGGCGGCGTCAGCTGATCTTGATTTCGTCGAAGGAGGTGTCGCCGCCGGCAGTGGCGGAGAAAACGCTCTCCTTGGACTCTTCCTTGCGCGCGGGCGCGGCCGCCGTCGCGGCATTCGAAGTCAGCTGTCCGGCGGTCGCCTGGTTGATCAGCCACAGCATGTTGGTGGCCGAATCGGCGTTCGCCATCGCTTCGTCCTTGGTGATCACGCCCTCGCTGAACAACCGGAACAAGTCCTGCTCGAAGGTCTGCGAGCCCGGCGACATGCTTTTTTCCATCGCGTCCTTGATCTCGCTGATCTCGCCCTTGCCGATCAGCTCCGCGATCAGCCGCGAGTTCAGCATCACTTCGACCGCCGCGCGCCGCGCGCCGGTCTTGGTGCGCACCAGGCGCTGCGCGATGATCGACTGCAGGCTGGCGGACAGGTCGAGCAGCAGCGTCGGCCGGTTCTCCAGCGGATAGAAACTGATGATCCGGTTCATGCAGTGGTAGCTGTTGTTCGCGTGCAGCGTGGCGAGGCACAAATGGCCCGACTGCGCGTATTGCAGCGCCGAGGTCATGGTCTCGCGGTCGCGGATCTCGCCGATCAGGATGCAGTCGGGCGCCTGGCGCAGCGCATTCTTCAGCGCCGTCTGGAACACCTTGGTGTCGGTGCCGACCTCGCGCTGGTTGACGATCGACTTGCGGTTGCGGAACACGAATTCGACCGGGTCCTCGAGCGTCAGGATGTGGCCCGACTTCTGCGCATTGCGGAAATCGAGCATCGCCGCGAGCGTGGTCGACTTGCCCGAGCCGGTGGCGCCGACCATCAGGATCAGGCCGCGTTTCTCCATGATGATGTCCTTGAGCGCGTCCGGCAGGCCGAGGGTATCGAGCGGCGGGATATTGCCCGGGATGTAGCGCACCACCACCGCGGGCGAGCCCTTCTGGCGGAAGGCGCTGATGCGGAAACTCCCTACGCCCTCGAAGGTGAAGCCGGTGTTGAGCTCCATCTCGTCCTCGTACTCGCGGATCTGCTTCTCGCTGAGCACCTCGTAGATCAACTGCCGCACGGCGTCGGCGTTCAGCACCGTCTGGTTGACCGGCACCGCGACGCCGTTGATCTTGATGTTGATCGGCGCGCCGACGCTGAGAAAGATGTCCGAGGCGTTCTTCTCGGCCATCAACTGGAACAGGCGTTTCATCGCCGACATGGTGGTCTCCCCCGGATGCTCGATTCGCTAGTTTAGTCGCCGCGCAGCAATTCGTTGAGGCTGGTCTTGGCGCGCGTCCTGGCGTCGACCCGCTTCACGATCACCGCGCAGTACAGGCTGTAGCGGCCGTCGGGCGCGGGCAGCGAACCCGACACCACCACCGACCCGGCGGGCACGCGGCCGTAGAGGATCTCGCCGCTGGCGCGATCGAGGATGCGGGTGCTCTGGCCGATGAACACGCCCATCGAAATAACGCTGTTTTCCTCGACCACCACGCCCTCGACGATTTCCGATCGGGCGCCGATGAAGCAGTTGTCCTCGATGATCACCGGGCCCGCCTGCAGCGGCTCGAGCACGCCGCCGATGCCGACGCCCCCCGACAGGTGCACGTTGCGACCGATTTGCGCGCAGGAGCCGACCGTGGCCCAGGTATCCACCATCGTGCCTTCATCCACGTAGGCGCCGATGTTGACGAATGACGGCATCAGCACGACGTTGCGCGCAAGGTACGCGCCGCGCCGCGCCATCGCGGGCGGTACCACGCGAAAACCGCCGGCGGCGAACGCCGGCTCGTCGTAGGAGGCGAACTTGCCCGGCACCTTGTCGTAGTAATTCGTCGCGCCGCCGGGCAGCAGGCGGTTCTCCTCCAGGCGAAACGAGAGCAGCACCGCCATCTTGATCCACTGGTGGGTGATCCAGCCCGCGGCGGTCTTCTCGGCCACGCGCAGGCGCCCCGTGTCCAGTCCGGCGATCACCGCTTCGACCGCCTGGCGCGTCTCGCGCGACGCCGCGGCCGGACTCAGTTGCGCTCGATCGGCCCACGCCTGCTCGATGATCGCCCGCGTGTTTTCCAATGCTAGAGCCTCGACCCCAGTTGTGCGATGCGCCCGGCCGCCTCGAGGCATTCGGCGAGCGGCGCAACCAGCGCGAGGCGCACGAAGTTTTCGCCCGGATTCTCGCCGTGCGCCGTGCGCGCGAGATAGCTCCCGGGCAGGGCGCGCACATTATAGTCGCGCTGCAGGCGGCGCACGAACTCGCAGTCGTCCACCGGCGTACGCAGCCACAGGTAGAAACCGCCTTCCGGGAGGTAGGTTTCGAGCGGCGCGCCGAGCAGCGGCAGCACGGCGCGGTATTTCCCGGCGTACAGCTGCCGGTTTGCGCGCACATGCGTCTCGTCGCTCCAGGCGGCGATCGACGCCTGCTGCACGGCGAGGCTCATGGCCGAACCATGGTAGGTGCGGTAGAGCAGGAAGCGCTCGAGCAGTGCCGCGTCGCCGGCGACGAAGCCCGAGCGCATGCCGGGTACGTTGGAGCGCTTGGAGAGGCTTGAAAACACCGCCAGCCGCGGAAAACCGGCGCGCCCCAGCTGCTGCGCGGCTTCGAGCGCGCCCAGCGGCGGATTGGCCTCGTCGCAATACAGCTCCGAGTAGCACTCGTCGGCGGCGATCGCGAAACCGTGCCGCTCGGACAGATCGAACAGGCGTTGCCAGTCCGACAGCCGCAGCACCGAGCCCCCGGGATTGGCGGGCGAGCAGGTGTAGACGAGCTGCACCGCACGCCAGGTCGTATCCGGCAGGGCATCGAGGTCCATGCGGTGGCCGTTGGCAGCGGTGGCGTTGAGGAAAACGGGCGACGCGCCCGCCAGCAGCGCGGCACCTTCATAGATCTGGTAGAACGGGTTCGGGCAGGCGACCAGCGCCCCGCCGCCAGCCGGATCGATCACCGCCTGGGCAAACGAGAACAGCGCTTCGCGCGAGCCGTTCACCGGCAGGACCTGGGTGTGCGGGTCGATGCCGGGCAGGCGGTAGCGTCGCATCAGCCACGCGGCGATGGCCTCGCGCAGCGCGGGCAACCCGGCGGTCGGTGGATAGACGGCGAGTCCGTCCAGCGACCGGATCAGTGCGGCGCGGACGAATTCCGGGGTCGGGTGTTTCGGCTCGCCGATCGAAAGATCGATCGGCGCCAGAGCCGGGTCGGGCGTCACCCCGGAGAGCAGCGCGCGCAGTTTTTCGAACGGGTAGGGCTGCAGCTTCCCCAGCCGCGGGTTCATCCCCTCCAGCCCCGCTTGCGGTGTTCGGCCACCACCGTGGTGTGGATGCCGCCGCGCACGTTGAAGCGCGCGCTCAGGCGCATGAAGCGGGGCCGCACCGCGCGCACCAGGTCCTCGAGAATGCGGTTGGTGACCGCCTCGTGAAACGCGCCCTGGTCGCGATACGACCAGAGGTACAGCTTCAGCGACTTGAGCTCGACGCACAGCGCGTCCGGCACGTACTCGAGCTGCAGCGTGGCGAAATCCGGCTGCCCGGTCATCGGGCACAGGCAGGTGAATTCCGGCAGCTCCATCTGGATGCGGTAGTCGCGTTCCGGCGCCGGGTTGCGAAAGCTCTGCAGCCGCTGGCTGGGGCGCGTTGGCATCGAAGGACGGGGAACGAACGGCGCGAGAATTGAGGCAAGGGGATGTTATCATGGCGCGCCGTTTTTACGCGGCGCGGGCGGTCAGCGGACGGCGTTTTTTCTGCCCGCCAGAGCGCGCCCCCAAAGAATCCGAACCGCAACCCGAATTCCGTGCGCCTCACGCAAATCAGGCTTTCCGGCTTCAAGTCGTTCGTCGACCCGACCAGCATCCACGTCCCGGGGGCCCTGGTCGGGGTCGTCGGCCCGAACGGTTGCGGCAAGTCCAACGTCATCGATGCGGTGCGCTGGGTGCTCGGCGAGAGCCGCGCTGCCGCGCTGCGCGGCGATTCGATGCAGGACGTGATTTTCAACGGCTCGGGCCACCGCAAGCCGCTCAACCGTGCCAGCGTCGAGCTGATCTTCGACAACGCGCTGGGACGCGCTGCCGGCCAGTGGGCGCCGTACGCCGAGATTTCGGTGCGGCGCGTGCTGCAGCGCGACGGCGAGTCCGGCTACTACATCAACAACACGCACGTTCGCCGGCGCGACGTCACCGACATGTTCCTCGGCACCGGCCTCGGGCCGCGCGCCTACGCCATCATCGAGCAGGGCATGATCCAGCGCGTGATCGAGGCGCGGCCCGAGGACCTGCGCCTGTTCCTCGAGGAGGCGGCGGGAATCTCGCGCTATCGCGAACGGCGCAAGGAGACCGAAGGCCGGCTTGCCGGTACGCGCGACAACCTGGCGCGCGTCAACGACATCCGGCAGGAGCTGGGCACGCAGCTCGAGCGGCTCGAGTCGCAGGCGCGCGTGGCGACGCAGTACCAGGGGTTGCACCAGGACCTGCAGTTCAGGCAGCACCTGCTGTGGTTCCTGCGCCGGCGCGATGCGGCCGCGGAGCGCGGGCGCCACGCCGGCGAGATCGCGAAGGTCGGCCTCGAGATGGAGGCCGCTACGGCGCGCGCGCGCCAGATCGAGAGCCGGATCGAGTCGGCACGCGCCGCGCATTACGAGACCGGCGATGCGCTGAACGCCGCGCAGGCCGCGCTGTACGCAGCCAATGCCGAAGTGGCACGGCACGAGTCGGAGCTGCGGCACGTGGAGGAGAACCGGCAGCGCCTCGAGAGCCGCCACACGGAACGTCGCGCCCAGTTGGCCGCATGGCGCGAGCAGCGCGCGCAACTGACGCAGGCGCTGCACCTGTGGGTCGCACGCTCGGTGAGCGCGAGGCAGCGTGTCGCCGAGCTGGAGCAGCGCCTCGCGCTGGAGACCGAGCACCTGCCGCGGGCCGAGCTGGCACACCGCGCCGCGCAGGAGCAGCTGAGCGAGGCGCGCAGCCGGCTGCTGATGGCGGAAAGCAGCCTGCAGATCGAGCAGGCGACGCGCTCGCACATCGAGAGCGACGTGCAGTCGCTCGCGCAGCGGCGCTCGCGGCTCGAGGGTGAGCTGCACGCGCTGCAGGAACCGGTGGCGGATGCGTTGCCGGCGGCGGACCAGCACGTCGCCGCGCTCGACGCCGCGCTCGCGCGCGCGCAACAAGATCTGAATCGCGTGCAAACCGAAGCGGCGGTTCTCGAGGGGCAGCGCGTGGCGAGCGCCGGCGCGCTTGCCGAGGCGACGCGCGAGCGCACCGCCGTACAGGCCCAGCTCGCGACCCTGCAGCAGGTGCAGGCGGCCGCCGAGGAAAACGCGCCGCTGCACGACTGGCTCGACAAGCATGCCCTGGCTGCGCTGCCGCGCTGCTGGCAGAAGATCCGCATCGACGCCGGTTGGGAGACTGCGCTCGAGTCGGTGCTGCGCGAGCGCTTGCATGCGCTCGAGCTGAGCGACGCGGGCGTCTGGCTCGGCCTGACCACGGACCGACCGCCGGTCAAGGCGAGCGTATTCGAGCGCGCGCCGGCCGGCGTTCAGCCTGCCGCCGCAGGACTGGTGCCTCTCGCACACCGCGTTCACGCCATCGATCCGGCGGTCGGTGGCGCGCTTGGCGACTGGCTGGCTGGCATCTACACGGTGGATGGCACTGCGGATGCGGCGCAGCGCGCCGCTCTGCCCCCGGGGACGGTTTTGGTGAACCGCGACGGCGATCGCTTCACGCGCCATACGGTGGGATTCCATGCGCCGGACCCGGCGGACGCCGGTATCCTCGCGCGGCAGACCGAGATCGATGCGCTCGAGGTGCAATGCCGCGTACTCGTGGAGCGCCACGTTGCAGCTCGCGGCGCGGCAGAGCGGGTCGAAGCCGAGGTCCAGGCGCGGCAGGGCGCGCTCGAGGCGGCACGCACGCAACTGGCGACGCGCCTGTCCGAGCGGCACGAGGCGGAGCTGCAGCGGCTGAGGCTCAGCCAGGCGCTCGAGCGGTACCGCGAACGCAGCGCACAGATCCGAAGCGAACTCGCGGAGATCGCGGCACAGTCCGGCCGCGATGCGCTGCGCCTGGAAAACTGCGACGCCGCATTGGCGCGGCTGGCCGGGGAAATCGCCACCGGGCGCACGGCGCTCGAGACGGTGAACGCGGCGCACGCCGCGGCCGAAGCCGCCATGGCGGCGCAGCGCCGCGCCACGCAGCAGGCGGAGCGCGATCTCCAGGATGCGGCCTTCGGCGAACGCGAATGCACCTCGAAGATTGCCGAGATCGAGCGCTCGGTGGCGCTCATCGACGAGCAGCTGGTGCGCGCCGAAGCCGAAGCCGCCAGCCTCGGGGAGGAACTTTCGGTCGATCCGCTGCCCGAGTTGCGCCAGGCGCGCGAGGTCGCGGTCGAGGCGCGCCTGGGGTGCGAGAAATCGCTCGCGGTGGCGCGCGATACGGTCGAGGCGGCGGCGGGCGCGTTGCGCGAGTTCGAGGAGCTGCGCCTGCAGGGCGAGGCGCGCATCGCGCCGCTGCGCGAGCGAATCGGCGAGCTGCGCCTGAAAGAGCAGGCGGCGCAGATCAATCACGAGCAGTTCGCCGCGCAGCTGCGCGAAGGCGGCGCCGATGAGCTGCGCCTGGCGGCCGAGCAGGAGCGGGCGCCGCGTCCAGCCGCGCTGCAGGGCGAAATCACGCGCCTCGCGCAGGCGATCGGCGAGCTGGGCGCGGTCAATCTTGCGGCGCTCGATGAACTGAAGACGAGCAGCGAGCGCAAGAGCTATCTGGACGCGCAGGCGACCGACCTGGACGAGGCGGTGAGCACGCTGGAGGACGCGATCCGGCGCATCGATCGCGAGACGCGCGAGCTGCTGCGCGAGACCTTCGACAGCGTGAACCGCCATTTCGGCGCCCTGTTTCCGGCGCTGTTCGGCGGCGGCGAGGCGCGGCTTCTCATGACCGGGGAGGAAATTCTCGATGCCGGCGTGCAGGTCCTGGCGCAACCGCCCGGCAAGCGCAACAGTACGATCCACCTGCTGTCGGGCGGCGAAAAGGCGCTCACCGCGATCGCGCTCGTGTTTTCCATCTTTCAGCTCAATCCGGCGCCGTTCTGCCTGCTCGACGAGGTGGACGCGCCGCTGGATGATTCGAACACCGGGCGCTTCTGCGAGCTGGTGCGCAAGATGGCCGCCCAGACACAGTTTCTCTTCATCACGCACAACAAGATCACCATGGAGCTTGCGAGCCAGCTGGTCGGAGTGACGATGCCGGAAGCGGGCGTCTCGCGCGTGGTCGCGGTGGACATCGACGAAGCGCTGCGCCTGCGCGAGGAGCTCGCTGCCTGAGTCGCGGCGGGCGCGCGCGGCGCAGTGGCCCCATGACCGAACTTCAGCTCGCACTGCTCGTCATCGGCGCTCTGGTGGTGGCGGGCGTGGTCGTTTACAACCGGCTGCAGGAACGCGGCGCGCGGCGCGCTGCCGAACGCGCGTTTCGCTCCTCCGCGGGCGACGCGCTGCTGGACGATCCGGCTCCGCGCCGCGAGCCGGCCATGGGCCCTGCGGCGGCGATTCGTCCGGCACCGCCGCCGCCGGCCGCGCTGCCCGATGCGCGCATCGACTATGTGGTGGAGCTTTCGTTCGCCACGCCGCCCGCGGTCGGCGTGCTGCTCGAGCAGTGGAAGCCTTACGAGCATCGCTACGCGAAGAGCGCCTGCCTCGCGTACGCAGGCGACGGCGCGCGGGACTGGCTGCCGCTTGCGCCCGGCGCCGGCGGACAGGCGTCGGTGCTGCAGGCGGGCCTGCAACTGGTGACACGCGAGGGCGCGGTCGGCGAGGCGGAGCTGATCGAATTTCGCGCCGCGGTCGAGACCCTCGCTGCGGCCACGGGGGCGAAAGTGTCCGCACCCGAGATGCGGCAGGCCGTCGAGCGCGCGCGAGAGCTGGACCGGTTTTGCGCCGACGCCGACCTGCAGACCGTATTCCACGTCATGCCGCAGCCGGGCGCGCGGTTCGCCGGCGCGGCAGTGCAGCGCGCGGCCGAGGCTGCCGGGCTCACGCTCGGCGACGATGGGCGCTTCGTGCTGCACGATGACGCGGGGCGCCCGCTGTTCTACCTCGGCCCGCGCGACGGCGCCGGTTTCATTGCAGGCGCCGTCGATGCGGCCGCGCCGGCGGGCCTGTCGATCACCTTCGATGTGCCGCGCGCGCCCGGCGCGCAGCGGACGTTCCAGGCGATGACCGGCTTCGCTCGCTTGCTCGCCACGGAACTCCAGGGGACACTGGTCGATGACAACGACCGCACCCTCGATGAGCGTTCCCTCGCGGCGATCGACGCGCAGTTGAGTGCGGTGGACGCGGCCTTTGCCGGCCGGGGCATCGAACCCGGCGGCGCTGCCGCGCTGCGCCTGTTTTCCTGACGCATGGCCGCGCCGAAGCAGGCGCGCCTGCGCGCCGGGCAGCTGCGGCGGGAGATCGAGCGGCACAACGAGTTGTATTACATCCGCGACCAGCCCGAGATCACGGACGCGGAGTTCGACCGGTTGTTCGCCGAGCTGGTGCAGCTCGAGACGCGATTCCCCGAGCTGGCGTCGCCTGATTCGCCGACGCAGCGGGTCGGCGCCACGCCGCTGGCGCAGTTCGCGGACCACAGCCACCGCACGCCCATGCTCTCGCTCAGCAACGCCTTCTCGGACGACGAAGTGCGCGCCTTCGACCGGCGGCTGCGCGAAGCGCTCGAGACCGGCACGGTGGAGTACGCCATGGAACCGAAGCTCGACGGCCTGGCCATCAGCCTGAGCTACCGCGACGGCGTGTTTGCGCAGGGCGCCACGCGCGGCGACGGCAGCACCGGCGAGGACGTGACGCCGAACCTGCGCACGGTGCGCTCCATCCCGTTGCGCCTGCCGCGCGCCGCGGACACCGCGGACCTCGAAGTACGGGGCGAGGTGCTGATGTTCACGGCCGATTTCGCGCGCCTCAACGAAGGCCAGCGCAGCAGAGGCGAACGGGAATTCGCCAACCCGCGCAATGCCGCCGCGGGCAGCGTGCGGCAGCTCGACTCGAAGGTGACCGCGCGGCGCCCGCTGCGATTCTTTGCCTATGGCGTCGGCGCCGCACCGCAAGCGCGCTGGAAGACGCACGCGCAGGTGCTCGATCGCCTGATGGAGCTGGGCTTCCCGGTGTGTCCGCAGCGGCGCGTGGCGCAAGGCGCGGAACGAATGCTGGAGTATTTTCACGACATCGGCCGCCAGCGCGCGCAGTTGCCGTATGCGATCGACGGCGTGGTCTACAAGGTCAACCGGCTCGACTGGCAGGAGCGGCTGGGCTATGTCTCGCGCGCGCCGCGTTTTGCGCTCGCGCACAAGTATCCGCCCGAGGAGCAGGTCACCGAGGTCACCGGCATCGACGTGCAGGTCGGGCGCACCGGCGCGCTGACGCCCGTGGCGCGCCTGAAGCCGGTGGCGGTCGGCGGCGTCACGGTGACCAACGCGACCTTGCACAACGAGGGCGAGCTGCGGCGCAAGGACGTTCGCATCGGCGATACGGTGGTGGTGAGGCGCGCCGGCGACGTGATCCCGGAAGTCGTCGCAGTGCGGCCGGAGCACCGGCCCGCCGGCAGCACGCCGTTTCAGCTCCCGGCCCGCTGCCCGGTGTGCGGCTCTGCGGTGGTGCGCAACGAAGACGAGGCGATCGCGCGCTGCAGTGGCGGCCTGTATTGCGCAGCCCAGCGCAAGCAGGCGCTGCGCCATTTCGCCAGCCGCCGGGCGATGGACATCGAAGGCCTCGGCGAGCGGCTCATCGACCAGCTGGTGGAGCGCGGGCTGGTGAACACGCCGGCCGACCTGTTCCGGCTGGACCTGGCGACCCTCGCAGCGCTTGAACGCATGGGTGAGACGTCGGCAGGAAACGTGCTCGAGGCGCTCGGGCAGGCGATGCAGACGCGCCTCGAGCGGTTTGTCTTCGCGCTTGGCATCCGCAACGTGGGCGAAAGCACGGCGCGCGACCTGGCACGCCATTTCGGCTCGCTGGATCGCCTGATGGCGGCCGACGAGGGAGCGCTGCAGGAAGCCCCCGACGTCGGCCCGGTGGTGGCCCGCTCGATCCGGCAGTTCTTCGATGAGCCGCACAACCGCGAGGTGATTCGCAAATTGCGGCGGGCCGGAGTACGCTGGCCCGAGGGCGAGGGTGCGGCTCGGCGCGCACCCGACGCGAGCAAGACTTTCGTCCTCACCGGCACCCTTCCCGGGATGACGCGCGAAGAGGTACGCTCGCGCATCGAAGCGAAAGGGCACAAGGTGGCAGGCTCGGTGTCGAAGAAGACCGATTACGTGGTCGCCGGGACGGACGCGGGCAGCAAGCTGGAAAGGGCCCAGGCACTCGGAATCCCGGTGCTCGACCTCGAGCGCCTGTTCGAGCTTCTGGGGCCCCGGTGAGCGTCACCGCGCGAGGCGTGAGGAAAGCAGTTTTTCCGGTGGCCGGCCTGGGCAGCCGTTTTCTGCCGGCGACCAAGGCAAGTCCGAAGGAAATGCTGCCGATCGTCGACAAGCCGCTCATTCAGTACGCAGTGGAAGAGGCGGCCGCCGCGGGCATCACCGACATGATCTTCGTCACCGGGCGCAACAAACGCGCCATCGAGGATCATTTCGACAAGGTCCACGAGCTCGAAAGCGAACTCGCGGCGAAGGGCAAGAACGACTTGCTCGATCTCGTGCGCGGCGTCCTGCCGGCGGGCTGCCGCTGCATCTATATCCGCCAGGCGGAACCGCTCGGGCTCGGCCACGCGGTGCTGTGCGCGCAGCCGGTGGTCGGCGACGAGCCCTTCGCGGTGCTGCTGGCCGATGACCTGATCGACGCCGAACCGCCCGTGATGCGCGTCATGGCCGAGTGTTTCGCTCGCGAGAATTGCACGCTGCTCGGCGTCGAGGACGTGCCGCGCGCCAGCACCGCGAGCTACGGCATCGTGGTACCGGCTGACGCAAGCGCCGACGTGACGCCGATCAGCGGCATCGTCGAGAAACCAGATCCTGCTGCGGCGCCTTCCACGCTCGCGGTGGTGGGGCGCTATGTGCTCATGCCGGCCGTATTCGGTTTGCTGGCCGACGCGCAGCCCGGCCGTGGTGGCGAGATCCAGCTCACCGACGCCATCGCGCGCCTGCTGCCGCACGAGCGGGTGCTCGCGATGCGCCTGCATGGCCGGCGCTACGACTGCGGCTCGAAGCTGGGCTACCTGCAGGCCACGGTCGAGCTGGGACTCAAGCATCCCGAAACCGGGGCGGAGTTCCGCCGCTACCTGGCGCAGCGCGGGGGATAGGGCACCTCAAGGCGATCGAGGCGTTGCACGGATGATTCTGAATTGCCGCCTCCTGCGGCGCTCGGTTATCACGTGAGGGTGCGCCGCACGCGCTGATTGCCAAACAGCCGCTGGGCGGGCCTGAGCAGGTGCTCGAGTATCTGGGCCGCTACACGCATCGGGTGGCGCTCTCCAACGAGCGCATCCTGGGCAT
>Ga0156179_1160_pt2 | contig 20903 bp, 21 predicted proteins | sample RifCSPlowO2_12_FD_107832 | JGI IMG/M metagenome (GOLD analysis project Ga0156179, IMG submission 107832) | Betaproteobacteria bacterium RIFCSPLOWO2_12_FULL_67_28 | reverse complement strand
TCGCCTCACGTCTCCTCGACGAAGACTTCCTCGCGCTTCTTGCGCAACGCGGGCAAAGCGATGATGACGAGCAGGATCACCGAGGCGATGATGAAACCGGCCGAGATCGGCTTCTGGACGAAGGTCATCGGATCGCCGCGCGACAGCAGCATCGCGCGCCGCAGGTTTTCCTCCATCAGCGGGCCGAGGATGAAGCCGAGGATCATCGGTGCCGGCTCGCACGCGAGCTTGACGCAGACGTAGCCGAGCAGGCCGAAGATTCCCATCAGCAGCACGTCGAACGGGTTGTTGGAGAGGCTGAATACGCCGATCGACATGAAAACGAGGATCGACGGGTACAGGATCCGGTAGGGCACCGTGAGCAGCTTGATCCACATGCCGATGAGCGGGAGGTTCAGTACCACCAGCATCAGGTTGCCGACCCACATCGAGGCGATCATGCCCCAGAAGAGCTGCGGCCGCTCGGTCATCACCTGCGGCCCCGGGGCGATGCCCTGGATCATCATGGCGCCGATCATGAGCGCCATGACGGCGTTGGACGGAATTCCGAGCGTGAGCAGCGGAATGAAGGAAGTCTGCGCGCCGGCGTTGTTCGCCGACTCCGGCGCCGCCACGCCCTCGATCGCACCCTTGCCGAACTCATGCGCGTACTTGGAGACCTTCTTCTCGAGCGTATAGGCGCCAAAAGACGCAAGCAGAGCGCCGCCGCCGGGAAGGATGCCGAGCGCCGAACCGAGGAAGGTGCCGCGCAATATCGGCGCCCAGATGCGCTTCCAGTCTTCCTTCCTGGGCCACAGGTGCGTGACCTTCTTGGTGAACACCTCGCGCTCGCCCTTTTGCTCCAGATTGGCGATGATCTCGGCCAGGCCGAACATGCCCATCGCGACCGTCACGAAACCGATGCCGTCGGCGAGTTCCGAAATGCCGAACGCAAAGCGCAACACGCCGGAATTCACATCGGTGCCGATCAGACCCAGCAGCAGTCCCAGGATCACCATCGCGATCGCTTTCAGCAACGATCCGTGCGCCAGCACCACCGCGGCGACGAGACCGAGCACCATGAGCGAGAAGTACTCCGCGGGCCCGAATTTCAGCGCCACCTCGGCGAGCGGCGGGGCGAACATCGCCACGATCAGGGTGGCTACGCAACCTGCAAAAAACGATCCCAGCGCCGCCGTGGCGAGCGCGGGTCCGGCGCGGCCCTGCCGCGCCATCTGGTAGCCGTCGAGGCAGGTCACCACCGACGACGCCTCACCCGGCAGATTGACCAGGATCGCGGTCGTCGATCCGCCGTACTGCGCGCCGTAATAGATCCCCGCGAGCATGATCAGCGCCGCAATCGGGTTGAGGTTGAAGGTGATCGGCAGCAGCATGGCGATGGTCGCCACCGGCCCGACGCCGGGCAGCACCCCGATCAGCGTGCCGAGGATCACTCCGATCAGGCACATCAACAGATTGAAAGGCGTCAGCGCAACGCCGAACCCGAGCGCGAGATTGGCGAAGATGTCCATGCTGCGCGCCTATTCCATGAACGCCGGCCAGATCGAGAAGGGCAGCGTCAGCCCTTTCACGAACACCAGCACCGAGAAAATCACCAGCACAAAGTACAGGATCGCCACTTCCTTGAGCTTGAATTCATTGCCGCCGAATGCGCCGATGAACACCAGCAGGGCGGTGGCGCCCACGAGGCCGAGCGGCTTGAGCGTGTAGGCGAACGCCAGGCAGCCGAGCAGGATCATGATCAGCGGCCGGAAGTGGAACCTCGATACCTTGGGACCTTCCTCGACGAAGGCGTCGATCAGCACGAACGCGCCGAGAACCGCCAAAAGTCCGCCGAGCACGCTGGGAAAGTAAGCCGGGCCCATGCGCACCGCGCTGCCCATCTGATAGTTGGCCAGCGCCCAGGCGAGGAAGAACAGGCCAAAGGCGATGAACATCAGCCCGGCCCAGAACTCCTTCGGTCCCTTGATTTTCATCCGTCTCCTCCTGCGCGCGGCCCTCTACGTGGCGTGCGAGGAAGTGTAGCATGCAGCCCCATGGCGCCCAGCGTCGTCACGCGGCTGCTTGCCGTGCTCATGCTCGCCGCGCTGGCACTGTTCGCCGCCGGCTGCAGCAAGCCGCCGCGCCTGCAGCCCCTCGCGCCCGAGGCAACCGTGCTCGCGTTCGGCGACAGCCTCACCTATGGGACCGGCGCGAATGAGAACGAAAGCTATCCCGCCCAGTTGTCGCAGATCATCGGCCGCAGCGTAGTGCGCGCCGGCGTTCCGGGCGAAGTGACGGCCGAGGGCCTGGCGCGCCTGCCAGAGACTCTCGAAGAGCACCGGCCGCGCCTGCTCCTGCTGCTGCATGGCGGCAACGACTTGCTGCGCCGGCGGCCGAAATCCCAGGCGGCGGAGAACGTGCGCGCCATGATCCGCCTGGCGAAGAGCCGCGGCGCGGACGTCGTGCTGATCGGCACGCCCGAGCCCGGCTTGACCGTCACGCCGCCCGAGTTCTATGGCGAAATCGCGAAGGAGTTCGGCATCCCCTACGAGGATGCGGTGATCGGCAAGATCCTCAGGACCGCGGCACAAAAGTCGGATCCGATCCATCCCAATGCGATCGGCTATCGCATCCTCGCCGAACGCGTCGCCGAGCTGCTGCGCAAGTCGGGCGCAATCTGAATTCGCCGCTCCTCAGCGCGTCAGACGGCCCAGCAGGCGCGAGCGGCGCAGCCGGGCGTAGTCTTCGGGCCGATCGACATCCCAGACTTCGCGCAGCTCGTGCCATCGCCAGTCGAGCTCGCGCAGGCGCCGCCGCGTTGCCGCCATCACGCGGGCGCTGCCCCATTCGATGTCGCTGAACAGCCGCGGCGCGCTGCGCCGCAAGCCGACCAGCGTATAGCCGCCGTCCACGGCCGGCGCGAACACCGCGTCCGCGCCGGCCCGCAGGGCGCGCACCGCGCGTCGCAGGTCGCTTGCGCGCAGGACGGGGCAGTCGCAACCGATCAGTACGGCGGCCTGCGCCGTGCGCAATGCGCGCGCCAACGCGTGCTGCATGCGCGCGCCGACATCGCCCCGCCCCTGCGACCGCAACACGACCCCATGACGCGACGCGATGCGCGCGAAAAACGCGTGACGTGTATCGGGCGCGCAATGCAACTCGACCGCTCCGGCGCGCGCGGCCAGCGCGGTAGCCACCGCGCGCTCGACGAGGCGCGCATGCAGCCGCGCCGCCGCCTCGGCCCCGATCGCCGCGGCCAGGCGTGTCTTCGCCTTGCCCGCGACGGGCGCACGGGCGAAGACGATCAGGATCGCTTCAGGTTTTTCCGGAGTACTGACGCGCAAGCTCATCGTCACGGGCGCCGAGAAAGTGGGCGAGGCGCAGCCGCCACATGAACACGATGGTGCGCAGCACGCCATGCCGGTCCCAGCGCCGGCCCGATGTCGTTGCCGCCGCGCGCAGGCAGGCGGGAAGGGATATGCGCTTCGCACGCTGGCTGAAGGCGACATCCTCCATGAGCGCAATTTCGGGGAAACCACCGACACGCAGGAATGCGGCGCGCGTCGCGAAAATCGCCTGGTCACCGGTGGCGATGCCGGTGAGCCGCGAGCGCAAGTTCATGCACAACGCCACCACGGCGAGCAGCGGCGAGCGGCCTTCGATCCTGACGTCGAATCGCCCCCAGCAGCAAGCGCCGCAGAGCGCCTGGTCGATGAGCCGGTCGGCAGACCGGGGGAGACGGGTATCGGCATGCAGAAACAGCAGCGCCTCGCCTGCGGTCGCCGCAGCGCCCTGGTTCATCTGGCTGGCGCGGCCGCGCGGCGCGGCAATCACGCGGTCGGCCAGCGGCACCGCGAGCGCCGCCGTGCCATCGCTGCTTCCGCCATCCACCACGATCACCTCGTGGCCGCGTGCCCGCAGCGGCTGCAGTGCCGCGAGTGACGCGGCGACAATCGACGCCTCGTTCAGCGTGGGGACGATGATCGAGAGCTTCATCCCCGTCTCCAGGCGTGATAGCGCTCCACCAGGCGCAGCAGCCCCTGCGGCGCGTGCGCCTTTTTCCAGGCCCCGGCGGCGTACTTGTTGGCTTCCGCCAGCGTCGGATAGATGTGGATCGTGGCGAGGATCTTGTTCATGCCCAGACCGTGGCGCATTGCCGCGACGAACTCGGCGATCAGGTCGCCGGCGTGCTCGCCCACGATGGTGACGCCGAGAATCCGGTCCTTGCCCGGCACGGTGAGCACCTTGACCAGGCCGTGCGCTTCCTCGTCGGCGATCGCGCGGTCGAGATCGTCGATGCCGTAAACAGTCACTTCGTGCGCAATGTTCCGCTCCCGGGCCTCGCTTTCGTTCAGCCCGACGCGCGCCACTTCCGGCTCGGTAAAGGTCGCCCAGGGAATCACCGAGTAATCCGCGCGGACCCTCCACAAGCCGCCCAGCATCGCGTTCACGGACGCGTACCAGGCCTGGTGCGCCGCGGTGTGGGTGAACTGGTACGGCCCCACGACATCGCCGCAAGCGTAGATGTTGGGATAGATCGTCTGCAGGTACTCGTTGGTCTCGACGGTGCGCGCCTTGCTGAGCGGGATGCCGAGTTCCTCCAGGCCATAGCCGCTCGTGTTCGCCACGCGCCCTGCCGCCACCAGGATTTCGTCGCACGCAATGCGCACTTCGCGGCTTTCGTGCTCGCAGACAAGGACCTTTTCCGCGCCGCTCACGAGCACCTGCTTCGCCCGGTGGTTGGGGCGCACATCGACGCCTTCGCTCGCCAGGCGCGCGCGCAGCATCTCCGATACTTCGGGGTCCTCCCGGACCAGGATCCGCGGCAGCATCTCGACCTGCGTCACCCTGGCGCCAAAGCGTGCGAACGCCTGCGTCAGCTCGCAACCGATTGGTCCGCCGCCCAGCACCACCAGCCGCCCGGGAAGCTTGCGCAGGTCCCATACCGTGTCGGAAGTGAGATAGCCCGCCTGCTCGAGACCCGGGATCGGCGGCACCAACGGCCGCGCCCCCGCGGCGATCACGATCGCGCGCGTCGTGAGCGTCTGGCGCGCGCCATCGTCACGCTGCACCTCGACCGTCCACGGCGAGGTGATGCGCGCATCGCCCCGCAGGCACTCGACGCCGAGACCGGCATAGCGCTCGACCGAATCGTGCGGCTCTACCGCCTGCACCACGCGCTGCACGCGCTCCATGACCTCGGCAAAGTCGAACTCGGCGCTCGCGTTTCGCAGGCCGTATTCCCTGGCGCGCCGGATCATGGCCAGTACGCGCGCCGACTTGAGCAGTGCCTTCGAGGGCACGCAGCCCGTATTGAGGCAATCGCCGCCCATGCGGTGCTTTTCGATCAGCGTGACCTTCGCCTTGACCGCGGCAGCGATATAGGCAGCGACCAGCCCCGCCGAGCCGGCGCCGATCACCACGAGGTTGCGCTCGAACTTCGCCGGCCGGGTCCAGCGCGCGTAGACCTTTCCTGCCCTGGCGCCGTCGACGAGACGCTTCGCGACGAGCGGAAAGACTCCGAGCAGCACGAAGGCGCCGACGAGGCCCGGCGAAAGGATGCCCGCGGGCGACTGGATTGCCGCCAGCTGCGTGCCGGCATTCACGTAGACGACGGTGCCCGCGAGCATGCCGAGCTGGCTCACCCAGTAGAAGGTCCAGGTGCGGATCGGCGTCAGCCCCAGCGCGAGATTGATGGCGAAGAACGGAACCACGGGAATCAGGCGCAGGGTGAACAGGTAAAAACCGCCGTCCCTCGCGATGCCCGCGTTGATCGCCTGCAGCGCCGCAGCGAAACGCTGCTGCACCCAGTCGCGCAGCAGGAAACGCGCCGCCAGGAACGCAAGCGTGGCGCCGATGCTCGAAGCGAACGACACGATGAGCGTTCCCCAGCCCAGCCCGAACACGGCGCCGCCCACCAGCGTCATCGCCGCGGCCCCGGGCAGCGAGACGGCCGTGACGACGACGTAGAAAGCGAAGTAGCCGATCACCGTCTGCCAGGGGTGCGACCGGTAGGTGGCTTCGATCGCCGCCTGCTGCTGCTTGATGCTCTCGAACGTGAGATAGCGATGGCCGCCGAGCGCGAAGAATGCCGCGGCGAATGCAGCGAGCGCGGCGAGCAGCAGCCAGCGCGAGCGCATCATGCCGCGCGTTGCGCCAGCGGCAGATCGTAGGCCGGACCGTGCACGATGCGCCGGTGGTAGGACTCGAAAGCGTCGCTGCCCGGCGGCCACAACTCGACGAAGCGCTCGAGCCAGCGCGGATGGTCATAGCGTATCGGCTGCGCCTCGACGTACAGGCGGCCCGCGCGCACCGCGTACAGCGCCCCCGCGCGGGGACGCACCGAGACGCGCGTCGCGACGCCGAACTGCGTGGCGCGGAAATTGGGCATCCCCGCGGCGCCGTTGTTGACGATCACGCCGGCTTCGCCGCAGGACTGCAGCACCGGCAGGCAGGTATGGCTGGAGGCGATGACGCGCGCCTGCGCGCGGCGCAGCGCATCGCGCGCCGCGGCGATGCCCCCGGGCGCAGCGAGCCGCTCCTGCGAGAAACCCCAGCCGGCGAGCGAATCGGCGTCGCCGTGCACGATGGCGATGCGCTCGCCCGCCACTGCGGCGGCACGGAACATCGGCAGCGCACCGAGAGCGCGCCGGGTTTCCGGGAAGCCGCACGCCACGCCGCGCAGCCGCTCCAGGATGCGATTGGAGCGGGCGACTTCGGCCTCGCCCACCCACTCCGGGTAGGCGCAGCCGCAGCCCGCGCCGGCGTCGGCGCCGGCGAGCTCGGTCTCGACGTTGCCGCGCGTGGCGCGATGCCGGCCTACCGCCTCGTCGATCGCCGCAAAATCCGCGCCGTCGCAATCGAACCAGTGGAAGTCGCCGTTGAAGACCAGCGCCTTGGAGCCGCTTTCCGCGTCGAACAACTCGAGCAGCCGCGCGAGCGCGAAGCGGTTGCCGTACAGGCCGCCCGCGACCCAGAGCGTCTCGACCTCGAAGGCGGCGCACGCGGCGAGCGCCGGCGCGCCATAGCGATAGGGCACCGGGCAGCTGCGGCCCGGCGCCTCACTCATGCAGCGCCCCGCCGCACGACGAGCCCTGACCCGCGGTGCAGCCGTAGCAGTGGTCGCGCACCGTGATCGGCAGCCCGGTGAGGTCGCGGCCGATCAGGTCCGAAAGATGCGCGCGGCGCTTGCCCGGCAGCGCGAGCGGCAGCTCGAGCATCTGGTTGAAATCGCAGTCGTACACATAGCCCTGCCAATCCACCGAAAGCAGGCTGCGGCACATCACGGTCTCGAGATTCTGCTCGCAGTGCGCGCTACGCAGCAACGCCATATACGGCTCGAACTGGCCCCTGGAGACGAGCGTCGAGCCGAAGCGCTGGATCGGCATGTTGGCGAGCGTGTAGAGGCGCGTGAAGACGATGCCATGGCGCTCGCGCAGGACGCGACGGTAGTCCGATTCAAGCTCGGCCTGTGCCGGCGGCAACGTCGGTCCCTGCGGGTTGTAGACCAGGTTGAGCTCGAGCCCGCTGCCGTCGCTGCCGTAGCCCAGCGCATTGAGCCGGCGCAGTGCGCGCAGGCTCTTTTCGAACACCCCCTTGCCGCGCTGGCGCTCGACATTTTCCTCGAGGTAGCACGGCAGCGAGGCCACCACCTCGACCCTCTGCCCGGCGAGGAACTCGGCCAGCCCCTCCTGCCCCGGCTCCTCCAGGATCGTGAGGTTGCAGCGATCGATCACGTGCGCGCCGAGGCCGCGCGCGCGCAGCACCAGGTCGCGAAAATGCGGGTTCAGCTCCGGCGCACCGCCCGTGAGATCGAGCCGCCGCACCCCTGAGACGCCGAGGAAAGCGAGCACGTCGGCGAGTGTGTCGCGCGCCATCATCTCCGTGCGGCCGGGCCCGGCGTTGACATGGCAATGCAGGCAACTCTGGTTGCAGCGGTAGCCGAGATTGACCTGCAGCGTCTCGACGCGGTGCCGCGCGAGCGCCGGGAAGCCGTACCGTCGCATCAGGGGCAGCGTTGCATGCATGACCTTCTCCTCTAGCTGATTGTCGCCGGATCGTTGGTCGCCGTGTGACCGCCCGGACTTACAGCGCCGGCGCCGCAACGGCGCCGCGCGGGCTCAAAGCGTCCCTGGCACGCCGCCCGACCAGTCCTCATGCGCCTCGATCAGGCGCGCGCTGGTGAGCCGCAGGCGCTGCGACAGCATCAGCACGAACTCCATCAGGATCTTGGCGCCGAGCATCGGCTGCTCGACGATGATGCGCGCCAGATTCTCGCGGTCCAGCGCCGCGACCAGGCAGGGCTCGAGCGCCACGCAGGTGGCAAAGCGCGGCTCGCCGTCGATCATCGACATCTCGCCCAGCGTCCTGCCTGCCTCGACCGTGGCAATGGCGCGCGGCTCGCCGGAGCGATCGCGCTTGCGCACTTCGACCCTGCCCTCGATCAGCATCAGCATGAAGTCGCCGCCGTCGCCTTCGCGCAGCAGTTCGTTCTCCGGGTCGGCGCGATAGACATCCATGAAGTGCGCCAGCAACCGCACTTCGGCCAGGGAAAAGTTCTCCAGCATCGCACAGCGCGGAATCAACGCATGCAGCTGGGCCGAGAACCGGGTGGCGTCCCCGAGATACTCCAGGTGCGCGAGCCTCTGCGGGCGGTCGTTCATGGCGGCGCGATTATGCCTTAGTCTCGAATCCGGCACGTACTGGCAAGGCACGTTACGATTTTGCAGTTCCTCATCGCTGCCGACCTGGAGCGATTGCGCGAGCGCAACCGCTCCAGGTCGGCAGACCGGGGGAATCAAAACCGAGCCGCCTCTCCCGCTTGCCCCCCTTACCCCAGCAGCCACGCCACGGTCGCCGCCCAGCCGAGCGTCGACAACGCGAGCACCGGGTCGCGCAGCAGCTCATCGGCCGGATCGCCGCCGCCACCGCGGTAGTTGAGGCGATACAGGTAGCGGAACGTCCCCAGCAGCACCCAGGGCAGCGTCAGCACCAGCCGTTCGGTGTCGTGCAGCGCCGCCGTCTCGGGCGCTACCGTATAGAGGGCGTAGCCGACGATCACGCCACCGGCGCAGACGAGCACCGCCTGGTCGAGAAAGTCCGCCGAATACGCATCGAGCACCGCGCGATGCCGCCCGGCCTCCTCGTTCAGCTGCTCCAGCTCGGCGCGGCGCTTGCCGAAACCGAGCATCAGCGTGAGCAGCAGTCCGCACAGCAGCAACCAGTTCGACGGCTCGATGCCGATGCCGGCCGTGCCGGCCAGCAGCCGCAGCATGAATCCGGCAGCGATGACGAACACGTCGAGCACCGGAATGTGCTTCAACCCGCGCGTATAGGCGATATTGAGCGCCAGGTAGGCAGCGACAATGCCCGCCGCGAGCGTGCCGGCCGCGCCCGCCACGGCCAGTGCGGCGAGTCCGTGCACGGCCGCAGCGGCAAAGGCTTCGCGCGGAGCGATGGCGCCGCGCGCCACCGGTCGCGTGCGCTTGACCGGGTGGTCGCGGTCGCGGGGCGCGTCGACTGCGTCGTTGAATGCGTACACGGCGCTCGAGGCCAGGCAGAACGCTGCCGTGGCCGCAGCGGCGGCCGCGATCAGCTGTGGATCGCGCCAGGCGTGCCCGAACAATAGGCCGGTCAGCACGAAGCTGTTTTTGGCCCACTGCTGCGGGCGCGCCAGCTCGACGAACGCCGGCAACCGGCTCATGCGGGAAAGTAACGCTCGAAGAAATAGCAGCGCCGCACCGGCAGCAGGGACGGGATGCGGTAGTAGCGGTCGCGCACCTCGGTCAGAATTTGCGCGCGGTAGGCCTCGAAGTTGAAACCGCGGCCACGCACCGCGTAGAACGCAGTGTCAGCGAGTTCCACCGGCGCGATGTCGAGCTCGCGGAAATACGGCCGGTATTGCGCTTCCGGCGGGCGCGTCCGCCGCAGGATCAGCAGGTCCTTGCCGGCGTAGTCCCGCCAGTCGGTGAGGATGTCATCGTGCCGTGCATGCGAAGTGCCCAGTCCGAAGACCGGCACTTCGCGCCGGCTGTGATACGCAAGCAGCGCCGCGAGGACGTAGCTGTCCGCGGCGAGAGCGTAGCCATCCAGCTGCGGCGCGAGCGACTCGACGAATGCCGGCCCCTTGAGCAGGAACACGAGGCGCGGATACAGCCGCGTGTCCTTCCAGGCCTCGAGCGGTGCCAGCGCGACGGCCGCTGCCAGCACCACATGCACCAGCGCGAACACGGCAAAAAAACGCACCACCGCCCTCAGCTGATGCCGCGCCGCGACCAGCGCCAGCGTGATCACCAGCGCGGGAATGAACGACTGCAGCCAGTGCAGGCCGATACGCTTGACCGGCGACAGGAGCGCAAACACTGCGAGCGGCAGCAGCCACGCAAGCAGCAGCGCGCGCCCCGCGCTTGCCGCCGGTGGCGCGAGCACCTGCGTGCGCTCGCGCCACAGGAACCAGAGCAAAGGCGCCGCAAGGTAGGCGAGCGCGCCGGCATAGAGCAGCGGCGTCGTGGGCGACCAGCCCGCGTCGTCATGCCGGTTGATGGCATTGAACATGACGTTGCACCAGCACGCATTGAGGTTCCAGTAGAGATTGAGCAGCGCGGCCGGCAGCGCGCCCGTGATGACCATGCCGGCGGCGCCCCAGCGCCGCGCCTGCACCGCCCAGGCGAGATACGCGAGCCCCAGCAGGACGGCGAAATACTTCGACAGGAAGGCGGCGCCGAGCAGCACGCCGGAGGCGAAGAACAGCCACGGCGCGCCGCGCTGCACTGCGCGCAGGAACACCAGCAAGGACGCGGTGCTGAACGCGAGCAGCGGCGCATCGGTGGTGACGATCACGTTCCAGAGGTTGATCGGCGCGAGCAGCACCGCAGCCGCGGCGAGGTTCGCCGTATCGTCGTCCTTCGCGAACCAGCGCATGAGCGCAGCACGGAGCGCCAGCGCGACCGCCGCCGGCGCAAGGGTCGCCGGCAGGCGCGCCACCCAATCCGCATCCGACAGCGCAACCAGCGGGGCGAGCAGCCAGCCGATCATCGGCGGATGATCGTAGAACCCCAGGTCGGGTCTGCGCCCCCACAAGACGAAGTAGGCCTCGTCGCCCGTGAACGGCAGCGCGAACGAGAGCCAGACGCGAAACGCGAGCGTCGCCGCGAGAGCGAATTGAAACCAGTCGCGCGCCGAACGCGCGCTCAAGCGCGACGGCCCCTGGCGCTGCGCCGGCGCTTGCGCACCGCGTCGGCGAACGTTTCCAGCACGCCAACCGACTCATCCCAGCCGATGCAGCCATCGGTGATGCTCTGTCCGTAGCGCAGCGGCCTGCCCGGCTGCAGGTCCTGGCGGCCCTCGACCAGGTTCGACTCCACCATCACGCCGACGATGCTGCGGCTGCCGGCGGCCACTTGGCCGGCCACCGCCTGCGCCACTTCGATCTGGCGCCGGTACTGTTTCGCCGCGTTGGCGTGCGACAGGTCGATCATCAGGCGCTGCGGCAGCTTGGCGCGGGCGAGTTCCCCGCACGCCGCCTCGACGCTGCCCGCGTCGTAATTGGGTTGCTTGCCGCCGCGCAGGATGATGTGGCAGTCCTCGTTGCCACGCGTCTCCACGATCGCAACCTGCCCGCTCTTGTGCACCGAGAGGAAGTGGTGCCGCTGGCGCGCGGCGAGGATCGCGTCGACCGCGATCCTGACATTGCCTTCGGTGCCGTTCTTGAAGCCGACCGGCGCCGAGAGCCCCGAAGCCAGCTCGCGGTGCACCTGCGACTCGGTGGTGCGCGCGCCGATCGCGCCCCAGGCCACCAGGTCGCCGATGTACTGCGGCGAGATCACGTCGAGGAACTCGCAACCCGCGGGCACGCCGAGGCGGTTGATGCTGACCAGCAGGTCGCGCGCGATGCGCAGGCCCTCGTTGATGCGGAAGCTGCCGTTCAGGTAGGGATCGTTGATCAGGCCCTTCCAGCCCACCGTGGTGCGCGGCTTCTCGAAATACACGCGCATCAGCAGCTCGAGTTCGCCCGCGTGGCGCTTGCGTTCGGCGAGCAGCTGAGCGGCGTAGGCGAGCGCCGCCGCCGGGTCGTGGATCGAGCACGGCCCCATCACCACCAGCAGCCGGTCGGTGCGGCCGTGCAGGATGTCGCGCACGCGCCGGCGGGTATCCACTACCAGCTTTTCCGCCGCCGTTCCCTGGATCGGAAAGAAGCGGATCAGGTGCTCCGGCGGCGGCAGCGGAACGATGTTCTCGATGCGCTCGTCGTCGGTGAGCGAGGTCTTGTCGGCGGGCACCAGTGAAAGGTAGTTGTCGGTCGGTGTCGTCATGTGCGGTCTCGGGTCGATGCAAAAAAAAACCGCCAGGCATCTCTGCGCTGGCGGTTTTTCGGGATCCCTGGAATGCGCCTAGCCGATCCCCTCCGCCAGCGAGCGGGGAAAGCAGGAAAACGGGAACTCGAGCCAGCGCTTCATGGATGCGAATTCAAGCATGAACCGGGCGCGGCTGTCCACTCGGCCGGCACTACGGCCTTGCGCGCCGCGCCAGCCAGTCGCGCAGCGCGAGGCCGGTGCCGAACTCCCATGGCCGCAGTTTCTCGGGCGCGATGCGGCGGAAATCGACCAGTTCCTCGCCGAGCCGGATCTCGCCCGCGGCCGGAACGTGGTAGGCGATGATCAGTTCGTTGCGGCGCGCGAACGCATAGAGGCCGACCCAATGGGTCGCGAGCGCTTGCAGCGAAAGCTCCTCCTTCACCTCGCGCGCCACCGCGGCCTCGGGCGTCTCGTCCTTTTCCAGAAAACCGGTGATCAGGCCGAACATCTTCTCGGGCCAGTCGCGGTTGCGCGCCAGGATCACGCCGCCCGCGTGCTCGACGATCGCGGCCACCACCGGAACCGGGTTATCCCAGTGCACGAAGCCGCAGGCACAGCCGAGCCGCGTCGCGCCGCCGTATTCGCCTGCGGCGAGCGGCTGCGCGCAGCGCGGACAGAACCTATAACCGTTGCTCAACCCAGGCCCTGACCGAGGCGAGCGCCGCCGCCAGCTTGCCCGGCTCGCTGCCGCCGGCCTGCGCCATGTCGGCGCGGCCGCCACCCTTGCCGCCGACCTGCCGGGCGACGAAATTGACGAGCTCACCCGCCTTCACGCGCGCCGTGAGATCCGCCGTGACGCCGGCGATCAGCGAAACCTTGCCGTCGCCGCAGACGCCGAGCACGATGGCAGCCGATTTCAGCTGCTGCTTGAGCTGGTCGACCGTATCGCGCAAGGCTTTCGCGTCGGCGCCCTCCAAGGTCGCGGCGAGCACCCGCGCGCCTTTCACCTCGAGCGCCTGCGCCGCGAGGTCGGCGCCCTGCGAGGCGACCGCCTTCGACTTGAGGCGCGCGAGCTCCTTCTCGAGCGCTCGCTTCTCCTCGAGCAGGTTGCGCACCGCTTTCTCGACCATGCCGGCGCCGGGTTGAGCGCGCAGCTGCCGCGCAACCTCGCGGAACTCCTGCAGCTGGCGGTTCATCATGGCGAGCGCGTTGGCGCCGGTGGTCGCCTCGACGCGGCGTATGCCCGCCGCCACGCCGCCCTCCGCATAGAGCTTGAAGACGCCGATATCGCCGGTGCGCTCGACGTGCGTGCCGCCGCAGAATTCGCGCGACGAGCCGATGTCGAGCACGCGCACCTCGTCTGCGTACTTCTCGCCGAACAGCATCACGGCGCCCGACTTTTTCGCCTCCTCGATGGGCATGACGCGGGCCCGCGTCGGCGTGTTCTGCATGATCTCGCCGTTCACGAGCTGCTCCACCCGGCGAATTTCCTCGTCGCTCATCGGCTTGTCGTGGGCGAAGTCGAAGCGCGTTTTGTCGGGGTCGACCAGCGAGCCCTTTTGCTGCACGTGGGGGCCGAGCACCTCGCGCAGCGCCTTGTGCATGAGGTGCGTCACGGAGTGGTTGCGCATGGTGCGCTGGCGTGACGCAGCGTCCACGCGCGCCTCGACCTTGTCCCCCAGCTTGAGCGCACCGGCCCTGAGCGTGCCATGGTGGCCGAATGCATCGGGCTGGATCTTCTGCGTGTCGGCGACCGAGAACGTACCCGCAGAGCCCAGCAGCTCGCCGCGATCGCCCACCTGGCCCCCCGACTCGGCGTAGAACGGCGTCCGATCGAGCACGACGACGCCGGTGTCGCCTGCGTTCAAGGTCTCGACCGGCGACCCCTCCCGATACAGAGCGACCAACTTGCCGGAGAGATTCAGCGTCTCGTAGCCGTGGAACTCGGTCTTGCGGCCCGAATATTCCAGTCCGACCGGCACGCTGAACTTGCTGCGGTTGCGCGCCCGCTCGCGCTGCTGCTGCATCGCGGCCTCGAAGCCCGCCAGATCGAGGCTCACGCCGCGCTCGCGGCAGATGTCGGCCGTGAGGTCGACCGGAAAGCCGAACGTGTCGTAGAGCTTGAACACGGTGTCGCCGTCGAGCAGCTTCTCGCCCGAGGCGAGCGCGCCTTCAAGCGCGACCATGCCGTTGTCGAGCGTCTCGGCAAAGCGCTCTTCCTCCTGCTTCAGCACGCCAGCCACCCGCTCGGCCGAACGCCTCAGTTCCGGGTAGGCATCGCCCATCGCCCGGTCGAGGTCCGGCACCAGCCGGTGGAAGAACGGTTGTTTCTGGCCGAGCTTGTAACCGTGGCGGATGGCGCGCCGGATGATCCGGCGCAACACGTATCCCCGGCCTTCGTTGCCCGGAATGACGCCATCGACGATGAGGAAGGCGCAGGCGCGGATGTGGTCGGCAATCACGTTGAGCGACGGGTCGGTGAGGCCCCGGCAGGCGGTTTCGCGCGCTGCGGCCCCGATCAGGTCCTGGAACAGGTCGATCTGGTAGTTGGAATGCACGCCCTGCAGCACCGCGGCGACGCGTTCCAGGCCCATGCCGGTGTCGACCGACGGCCTGGGCAGCGGATGCAGCACGCCCGCTTCGTCGCGGTTGAATTGCATGAATACGAGGTTCCAGATCTCGATGTAGCGGTCGCCGTCGGCGTCCGGCGATCCGGGCGGGCCGCCCGCAATGCCGGGGCCGTGGTCGTAGAAAATCTCGCTGCACGGCCCGCACGGCCCGGTATCGGCCATCTGCCAGAAGTTGTCGGACTGGTATCTCTGGCCGCCCGGCTTGTCGCCGATGCGCACGCAGCGCTCCGGCGGCACGCCGATCAGGCGCGTCCAGAGCTCGTAGGCCTCGTCGTCGGTCTCGTAGACCGTGGTCCAGAGCTTCTCCGGCGGCAGCTTGTAGATCTCGGTGAGCAGCTCCCACGCGAACAGGATCGCGTCGCGCTTGAAGTAGTCGCCGAACGAAAAATTGCCGAGCATCTCGAAGAACGTGTGGTGGCGTGCGGTGTAGCCGACGTTTTCCAGGTCGTTGTGCTTGCCCCCGGCGCGCACGCAGCGCTGCGCGGTGGTGGCGCGCGTGTACGCGCGCCGCTCCTTGCCGAGAAACGCGTCCTTGAACTGCACCATGCCGGAGTTGGTGAACAGCAGCGTCGGGTCGCTCGCCGGCACCAGCGGGCTCGAGGCGACGATGGCATGGCCCTTGGAACGGAAGTACTCGAGGAAACTGGCGCGGATCGCGTTCGATTTCATGACGCTGCTATTCTAAAGGAGGCGCCGCGCGCGCTCGGGCGCAAGAGCGCCCGTATATAATGCCGCCTTCCCGCCAGTTCCGCCGCAATCACTCTGCGCAACGCTGCGATGCCTCAACCAGGACGCGCCATCATCCTCGTGGTCGACGATGCCGAGGATATCCGCAACCTGCTGGCAGCCACCCTGCAGAGCCGCTACGAGCTGAAATCGGCGGCCAACGGCAAGGAGGCCCTGCGGCAGGCGGAATCCGAGCCGCGTCCGGATCTCATCCTGCTCGACATCCAGATGCCGGGGCTGAACGGCTACGAAGTGTGCGCGCGCCTGAAATCCAACCCGGTGCTTTCGCCGATTCCGGTGATCTTCCTCACCGCGCTCACCGATCCGAAAGACGAAGTGAAGGGCCTGGAGCTGGGCGCGGTGGACTACATCACCAAACCGGTGAGCGCGCCGCTCATGCTCGCCCGCGTCAGCACGCAGCTCGCGCTGTACCACCAGCGCCGCTCGCTGGAAGAGGAGGTGCGCCAGCGCGTCGAGGAACTGTACGCGACGCGGCTGCAGATCATCCGGCGCCTCGCCTGCGCCATGGAATACCGCGAAGGCGGCCTGAGCCATCGCGTGATGCGCGTCAGCCACTATGTGCGCATCCTGGCGATCGAGCTGGGCATGGACGAGCAGACCGCGCAGCTGCTGTTCGACGCCGTGCCGCTCTACGACATCGGCAAACTCGGCGTGCCGGACTACATCCTGCGCAGCGCCGACCGGCTCAACAAGGTCGAGTGGCAGGAGATGCAGCGGCATCCGGAGATCGGCGCCGCCATCGTCGGCGAGCACAACGACCCGCTGCTCGCGATGGCGCGCATGATGGCGCTCAGCCACCACGAGCGCTGGGACGGTGCCGGCTATCCGAACCGCCTCGGCGGAGAGCGCATCCCGCTATCGGCGAGGATTCTCGCACTCGCCGATGCCTTCGAAGCGATGACGGCGACGCAGCGACACCGCCGGCCGATTCCGGCGCAGGACGCGGCGTCGCAGCTGGTGCAGGACTCGGGCAAGCAGTTCGATCCGCGCGTCGTGGCCGCCTTCAGGAAGGTGGTGCCGCAGTTCGAGAAGATCATGGCCACCTTCAACGACGAGCTCGAAGGCATCCACGACCTCGATTTCGTGGCCAGCGGCAGCGCCGCGCTGGCGGGCGCGAAACCGGCCCAACGCAAGGGCTAGTCCCGCGCCCGCCCGCCCGCGGCGAGCCTCAGGCCGCCAGGCGGCCGTACTTCACGAGCCGCGCGCGGATCCCGGTCTGCGTGCGCTGATGCGCTGACGCCAGCTCGGCAAGGCCGCGCCCGGCATCGAACGACGCCAGGAGGCTCCGATCCTCTTCTTCGGACCACGGTTGCCCGGTTTTCGCCGGCAGATCGACACGCCGGCGCTCGATGCGCTCGGCCTGCTCGAGCGCCTGCGCGGCCGCGAACAGCGCCCGCACCGTGTCGGCCCGCTGGTAGGGGCTGCCGGTCGGAAACGCTTCGCCGCTCGCCGGATCGACGCCGTTGGCGAGCGCGCGGACGATGCCCAGGGCTTCGGTCTGATTCATGCTGATCACCTCCTTCCGTTGCAGTAGCCAGGAGATGAACGTTTATTCAGTATCGGCGGATGACAGCAGGCGCCGGATGATGTCGTGCGAGAAGCCGCGGCCCTGCAGGAAGCGCATGCGCCGCGCGCGTTCCGCCGCGCTGCGCGCCGGCTGGCGGTACTTGCGCGCGAGGATGGCACGCGCGCGCTCGACATCGCCGGCGCCGCTGGCCGACGAGAGGCGCGCCGCAGTCTCCGCCGGCACGCCTTTCGCGATCAGATCGAGCCGGATGCGTGCGGCGCCGTACTTGCGCGCGAGCTGGCGCGCGCGCTCTTCGGCATAGCGTTCGTCGGAGAGCTGCCGTCTGGCCGCCAGCGCGTCGAGCAGTTGCTCGAGCGCCTCGGCGCTCGGTGCGTGCGCGGCGAGCTTGCGCGCCAGCTCGGCACGCGAATGCTCGCGGCGCGCGAGCAGCCGTAACGCCCGCGCCCGGAGCTCCGGCGCCGAATCGGGGGAACCCCTCAATCAGCCGCGCTTGCGCGTGGGAAGCTTCTCGACCTTGTGGTCTTCCGCTTCCGGCGCCGCGGCCGCCGGCGCGGCGGCGACGAGGCCCGCCTTTTCGCGGATCCGGGTCTCGATCTCGCGCGTCAGCGCCGGATTCTCCTTCAGGAACTCGCGCGCGTTGTCCCTGCCCTGACCGAGGCGATCCTCCTTGTAGATGTACCAGGCGCCCGATTTTTCCAGCACGCCGTGGTGCACGCCGAGCTCCAGGATCTCGCCCTCGCGCGAGATGCCCTCGCCGTAGAGGATATCGAACTCGGCCTGGCGGAACGGCGGCGCGACCTTGTTCTTCACCACCTTGACGCGCGTCTCCGAGCCGATCACTTCGTCGCCCTTCTTGATCGAGCCGATGCGGCGGATGTCCATGCGCACCGAGGCGTAGAACTTGAGCGCGTTGCCGCCGGTGGTGGTCTCGGGGTTGCCGAACATGACGCCGATCTTCATGCGGATCTGGTTGATGAAGATGACCAGCGTGTTGGTGCGCTTGATGTTGGAGGTGAGCTTTCTGAGCGCCTGGCTCATGAGGCGCGCCTGCAGTCCCATCTGCGGTTCGCCCATTTCGCCTTCGATCTCGGCCTTCGGGGTGAGCGCCGCGACCGAGTCGATCACGATCACGTCCACCGCTCCGGAGCGCACCAGCATGTCGGCAATCTCGAGCGCCTGCTCGCCGGTGTCCGGTTGCGAGATCAGCAGGTCTTCGGTCTTGACGCCCAGCTTGCCGGCGTAGCTCACGTCGAGCGCGTTCTCGGCGTCGATGAAGGCGGCCGTGCCGCCCAGCTTCTGCACCTCGGCGATCACCTGCAGCGTGAGGGTGGTCTTGCCCGAGGACTCCGGGCCGTAGATCTCGACCACCCGGCCGCGCGGGAGGCCCCCCACGCCGAGCGCGAGATCGAGCCCGAGCGACCCGGTGGACACCACGTCGAGGTCCTTCACCGCTTCGGCGTCCATGCGCATGATGGAACCCTTGCCGAACTGCTTTTCGATTTGCGACAGCGCCGCAGCCAGCGCCTTGCTCCTGTTGTCGTCCATGCTGTACCTCTTCTTCGGGTTGTCGGCATCTACGGCAGGCTGGGCCTGGGCCGGCACCGGATACTGTATAAACGTCCATGCATTGTAGCGGTTGACGCTTGCCTGTCAACGGCGCCGGTGTACCATCCGCGCTGACTGCGGAATTTCCTTTTTTTCACAACAGCTTGGGAGTTGAACGATGGCGAAGGTCGCATTTCTGGGTCTGGGCGTGATGGGTTATCCGATGGCCGGCCACCTGCTGAAAAAGGGCGGCCATGAGGTGACGGTGTACAACCGGAGCAGCGCCAAGGCGGCGCAGTGGGTGAAGGAGTACGGCGGCAAGACCGCCGCAACGCCGCGCGAGGCCGCCACCGGGTGCGAGTTCGTGCTGATGTGCGTCGGCAACGACAACGACGTGCGCGCGGTGGTGCACGGCGAGCAGGGCGCGCTCGCGGGCATGCGCAACGGGGCGATCCTGGTGGACCACACCACGGCCTCCGCGATTCTGGCGCGCGAGCTGCATGCCGAATGCAACGGCAGAGGGGTCGGTTTCGTTGACGCTCCGGTCTCGGGTGGACAAGCCGGCGCGGTGAACGGACAACTGGGCATCATGTGCGGCGGCGACCAGCCCGATTTCGATCGCGCCAAGCCGGTGCTCGACATCTATGCCAAAAGCTGCGTGCTGATCGGCTCACCGGGCGCGGGGCAGCTCACCAAGATGGTGAACCAGATCGTGATCGCGGGTCTGCTGCAAGGGCTCGCCGAGGGGCTGAATTTCGGCAAGCGCGCTGGCCTCGACATCGAGAAAGTGATTGCCGTGATCTCGAAGGGCGCGGCGCAGTCCTGGCAGATGGAGAACCGCTGGAAGCAGATGACCGAGGTGAAGTTCGACGGCTTCGGCTTCGCCGTGGACTGGATGCGCAAGGACCTCGGCATCTGCCTCGAGGAGGCGAAGAAGAACGGCGCGCGGTTGCCGGTGACGGCGCTGGTGGATCAGTTCTACGCGCAGATCCAGGCGCGCGGCGGCAGCCGCTGGGATACTTCCAGCCTGATGAATTTGCTGGCGAAGGACTGACGTCCCGGGGGATCAGACTTTGGTCTGGTTCCGATCATCCTTTCGTCTGATGAGCGGCGATCTTGCGGCTCGCCGACGAGTTTGATATCGTGATATCAACGTTGTCACCAGACGAACCCGCCATGGCCCAAGTGATCGTTCGCAACCTGGAAGACGAGGTGAAGTCCCGCCTCGCGCGGCGCGCCCGGCGCCACGGGCGGAGCATGGAAGAGGAACTCCGGCACATCCTGCGCAACGCGCTGCGCGAGGAACGCAGGCCCGCGCTGAGGCTCGGCTCGCGCATCGCGGCGCGGTTCGCGAAGGCCGGACTGGACACCGATTTGCCCGAACTGCGCGGCGCAGCACCGCGCGCGCCGGACCTCGCGAGTTGATACTGCTCGACACCAATGTGCTCTCGGCGCTCATGCGCAGGGCGCCCGAGCGCGCGGTGGTGGACTGGCTGGATCGTCAACCGGCGGATTCGATCTGGATCACGAGCATCACGCTGTTCGAGGTGCGCCTTGGACTCGCGCTGCTGCCTGCGGGGCGAAAGCGCAAGGCGCTGCAGGACGCCTTCGCCCGGCTGCTCGAGGAGGATCTGCAAAACCGCGTGCTCGATTTCGACGCGGCTGCGGCCACTGAAGCGGCGGCGCTCGCCGCCACGCGGCAGCGGACCGGGCGACCTGTGGACTTGCGCGACCCCCAGATCGCGGGTATCGCACTCGCGCGACGCGCCACGCTCGCGACCCGCAATGTCCGGCATTTCGCGGACCTCGACGTACCGCTGATCGATCCCTGGCAGGCATGAGCCAGTACTCATCCAGCAGTACCTCAGGCAGCTTGCGACGCTGAAGAAGGTCGGCGGCACCTCGCGCGAGAGCGTGGTGCGCGAGGCGTTCAAGGACCTGCTGAAGGCCTGGGCGCTCCAGACCTCAGAGCTGGACCGATCACCCCCAAATATGGGACAATCGCCCCTAAATGGGGGCTAGAAACGAATCACGGGGACTCGGCAATGCCCTATTCTCGAGCGGGCGCCAGCGCGTTCTGCAAGTCCTGTTCGGCAATCCGGACCGTGCCTATCACGTCAACGATCTGCGCCGGCTTACCAAAACAGGGAAAGGCGGGTTGCAGCGCGAGCTGACAGC
>Ga0156179_1115_pt1 | contig 21111 bp, 20 predicted proteins | sample RifCSPlowO2_12_FD_107832 | JGI IMG/M metagenome (GOLD analysis project Ga0156179, IMG submission 107832) | Betaproteobacteria bacterium RIFCSPLOWO2_12_FULL_67_28 | reverse complement strand
GAATTTCTCGCGGTCCCGCGCCGGATCGCCGATCCGGACCCTGGCGCCGTAATCGAGCCACTCGATCGGCGAGCGCGCCATGTCCGACCAGGCGATGTCGAAATAAAGACCGATGTCCGTGATCGCCGCATAGGTCACGCCGCACCGGTACAGCTCGGGGGTCTTGATCAGGCCCCAGAGCGCGGCGTAGCCGCCGTAGCTGCCCCCGAACAGGCAGATCCGGTCGCGATCGGCGATGCCCTCCCGGACCAGCCATTCGACGCCGTCGGTGATGTCGTCCTGCATGGCGAGGCCCCACTGCCCGAAACTCGACGCGTAATGTCGCCTGCCGTAACCCAGCGTGCCGCGGAAATCGGGCTGCAGCACGGCATAGCCGCGTGAGGCGAAGAATTGCGCGTCGCGGTCGAACCCCCAGCTCTGCTTCTGCACCCACGGTCCGCCATGAATCTCCACCAGCAGCGGCAGGTTCTTCCCGTTGCTGCGCTTCGGGATCGTCAGGTAAGCCGGAATCTCGAGGCCGTCGCGCGCCTTGTAGCGCACGAACTTGCGCTCCGACATGTCTTCCGGCCGGATCCAGGGGCGGGTAGCGGCGATTTTCTCCAGCGTCAAACGGTCGGCGTCAAAGAGGTAGTAGCTCGGCGGGCTGGTGTCCGAGTAGGCCGCGATCAGCGCCCGCTTGGGGTTCTCGTCCGCAACCCGCAGCTGGTTGAACGTGCCCGGCAGCGCCTTGTCGACGGTCGCCTGCAGCCGCGCCATCTCCTCGTCGAGCCACACGACGCCCGGCTTGTCGGCATCAAAGGCGATGCCGAGCAGCGTGCGCCTGGCGCGGCTGAAAAGCATTGCCCCCAGATCGACGTCCTTGTGGCGCGCCAGACGCTCGCCCGGCCGCAGCCGCTCGAAGTCGTAGCGGTAGATGGCGGACTTGTCGTCGCTCCCGGGCGACGCGACGTAGAGCGTGCGATTGTCGAAATCGAACGCCAGCGGCAGGACCTTGAGCTTGCTATCCTCGCCCTCGTCCAACTTGATCCACGCCTGTCCATCGCCAGGGCGGTACCAGATGGTGGCAATGCCCCGCAGGTAGGAACGCGCGACACGCGGCACGCCCGTGCGGTCGACGAGCCAGCGGGTCACGTTGGGCGGTCGCTCGAAACCGAGCCGCGTCATCTGCCCGCTCCTGGTCTGATAGCGGTAGACATCGGGCGCTTCCGGATCCCGATACCGCGCCTCGACAATAATGCTGTCGCGCTCCAGCGGATCGCGCGCGAGATAGCGGAAGCCGCGCAGGTAGGTTCTCGCCCCTGGTGCGCGCGGCGATGCGCTCGGCCCGTGAGTGTCCGGCGCGTCGATCGCACGCAGCTCGGAACCATCGGCATTCACCGCATACCATCCGAAGAAGCGCGCTTCGCCCGATGCCTCGTACGCCTCGCCGACCGCGAACAGCAGGCGTTCGCCGCTGATCCAATGGTGACGCAGCACGTCGGCGTCGCCGAAATCGGTGATTCGCCCGCCCTTCCGGGTATCGAGTTCGAGTATCGTCAGATGGTCGCGTCCTTTTGCCGGGACGATCACCGCGAGGCGGCGGCCATCCGGTGAAAGGCTTGGCTGCGAATACAGCGGGCGCTTGAGAAACTCCTCGACCGAAAGCGGCTGCGCGGGCGCGGGAATCGCCAGCGCGACCAGTGCCAGCGCGTAGAACGTCCGGACCATTCATCCCCCCAACCACCAGTGCAAACGATTATAGACTTCAGGCCATGCCGCGACTCGCAGCGCCCCGCACCATCTTCTTCGACTGGCACGGCACGCTCGCCGACACCTTCGAGGCGATGTACCGGGCGGTGGACGACGTCCTGCCGCTGCTCGACGAACTCGGCCTGGTTGAACGCCTGCAGCCGACCGGCAGCGGCCGCACCCCGGAGCAGGAGATGCTCCTCCAGCGCGTGCGGCAGGATCGCTCGCTGCCCGCGGAGGTCAAGGCGGAGCGGCGCATCTCGCGCACCGAAATCTTCGAAATCCTGTTCGGACCGGACGACGACGCCAAGCACTGCGCGCACGAGGCCTTCGACCGCTGCTACCTGCGCCATTTCGGCGAAGTGCAGCCGTTCGAGCCCGGCGTGCGCGCGATGCTCGGCAAGCTGCGCGCGGCGGGACTGCGCATCGGCATGCTCACCAACCGGCGGCGAGCGCTGTTTACGCACGAACTGAACAAGGTGGACGGCAGCGGCTGGGGAGAATTGTTCGATGTCGTCGTCTGCGGCGACGATGTGCGGCGCCGCAAACCCGCGCCCGACATGGTGCAGCGCGCGCTCGACGAGCTGGGTGTCACGGCGGGGCCGGAGGTCTGGTTCGTGGGCGACAGCACCACCGACACGGTGGCTGCGAAGGAGGCCGGCGTGACCGCGATCTACTACAACGGCGCCAAATGGGAGCCGGCGTATCTGGTGCGCATCTTTCCCGGCAGTCAACGCCCCGACGCCATCGCCGGCGATTTCGCGGCGCTCGAAGCGCTTGCGCTGCCGCGTCAGCGCCGCTCGGGGTAGCTCGCCGCCATCCCCGCGCGCACGTCCTGCTGGATGCCGTACTGCGGGAACGGGTAGCGGAAACCATTCTTCGCCAGCGCTTCCATGCCCGCGATGGCCTTGGCGATCTCCTCAGGCGGCAGCGCCATCAGCAGCTCGTCGTCGAGCACGCCGCCGTAGCGCCGTTCGGCGAAGCACGGAATCGACAGGCTCGGCTGGCGCGTCGCGAGCGCGCGGCCCCAGGAATCGGCGCACGCCGATTCGCCGACCACGCTCCAGTCGAAGCGCTTGTAGCCCGACCATTGCAGGCCGTTGATGAAGTAGATCATGGCGCCGGGCGTGGCATAGAACAGGGCGATGTCGGGCGGATCGAGCCGGCCCGAAGCCAGTGGCGCCACCGCCAGAGCCTGGTACTTTCCTTTGGGCGCGCAATGCATGGCCGCCTGATGGGCGGCGGCGTCCGCCGGCGTGGCGAACCACACTTTCACCATGTGCTGGCCGGAGAACCATTTCTCGTCCTGGCCGCCGAGCCCCACCACCGAGCGGCACTGGTCGCCCACCAGGTCCTCGCCCGTGATGCCTACGGTCCAGCCGAGGCGCGCCGCCTGCGCCACGACCTGATCCATGGTGTGGATCGACGCCTTCGGCCGGCGGACTTTCGGAATCGCCTCCATGTCCGCCTGGCGCTCGAAGAGCTTCATGCCGAAGGGAATCGTGCGCAGCCTGAGCAGGCGCTCGAGGTCCGCGGAAATTCGTTGCCAGTCGCTGGTGCTCATCGGTTTCCTTTGCGCCGCTGCGGCGGCAAGTGGCACGCTCAGCGGATCAGGCGCGTGTTCGCCAGCGCCAGCCGGTCGGCGAGATTGCGCGCCAGCGAGCGCATCAGGTGCAGCTGCGTCTCGAGCGCCATCTGCTCCACACCGGCAGAATCGTATTCGGCGATCAGCAGGTCGCTCATCGACTCCACGGTTGCCTGGCGCGGCGGGCGGCCCGACCAGAGGTACGCCATCTCGCCGTAGTACTCGCCGGGATTGAGCACGTTGAGCAGGCGCCCGCCCTTCACCACCTTGGCCTGGCCCTGCGCCAGGAAGAAGAAACTCTGTCCGGGATCGTTCTCGCGCACCAGCACCTTGTTTTTCTCCACGCGCGACCAGCTCGCCGCGCGCACCAGCTCCCACAGGATGGAATCCGGCAGCCCGGCGAGCATCTCCACCTTCTTCAGCGCCAGGTACTTCTCGCTGTCGACGATGGCGCCGCCCGCCTTCACGCCCTGGCAGGCATCGGAAAGTTCCTGCGCGAAATCCGCCCAGGCGGCGTAGCGGTGCTCGGGCTTTTTCTTCAGCGCCCGCAGCACGGCGCTGTCGACCTGCGGCGGCAGCGTGCTGCGCAGGCTGCTTGGCGGCGCCGGAGTGGCGTTCAGGATCTTGTCGACCAGCGCCTCGATGTTGTCGGCGACGAACGGCCGCTTGCCGGTGAGCAGCTCGTAGAGCACCACGCCCAGGGAAAACATGTCGGTATGAAAGGTGAGCTCGCCGCCCGAAATCTGCTCCGGCGACATGTAGAACGGAGATCCCATCGACGCGACCTGCACCGCCTGGGCCTTGCGCAGGATGGCGGCGCCGAAATCGGCGATCTTCGGGTCCGTGCCCTGCGCCAGCATGATGTTGGCGGGCTTGATGTCGCGGTGGACGATGCCTTCCTTGAAGGCGTAGTCGAGCGCGCCGCAACACTTGAACCCGATCTGCAGCACGTCGGCGACCGGCAGCAGGTGATCCGGACTGACGTGCCGCGACAGCTCGCCGCCGGTGACCAGCTCCATCGCGATGTGGCCCGAATCCTCCTGTACCACGGCATCGAAAATGCCGACGATGTGCGGATGGCGGAGCTTCCCGGCGAGCGAGGCCTCGTTGAGGAACTGCGCGCGGTAGACGAGGCCGAACTCGGGATCGCGGAACACCTCCGGCTCGATGGTCTTGAGCGCGACTTCCTTGCCCGAAAAGGTGTCGCGGGCCAGATACACCGTGCCGGTGGCTCCCTTGCCGAGCAGCTTGTGGATGTCATATTTCCCGACCTGGAGACTCAGGTCCATTTCAAACGCCGGCTTGTCGGTCACATCGACTCCTTTCAGGCGCTAGTGTAAGGCGATCCCCGTCCGCTACCGGGACGGTCGCGGCGCGGCGCCACCCACGGCAGGCTCCCCGGGATGAATCGCCGCAACAGTTTGTTACCAAAAGTGACCACCGAAGCGCAACGCTCTTGCTACTCTAGGCGTCGAATCATGGTGGGGTCGCGTACCTGCGGAGGATCGATATGAAACGCCTTAGACTCACCGCCATTGCCCTGGTTGCCGGACTCCTCGGCGTAGCGCTGGCTGCGCCGGCAGATGCGCACGGGCGGCGAAGCCGCGCGCACATCGGATTCAGTATCGGCATTCCGCTCGGCTGGCCGTATTGGGGCTATCCCTACCCCTACTATTACCCGCCATACCAGCCCAGCGTCGTCGTGGTGCCGTCCGAACCTACGGTGTACGTGGAACGGCCGGGCGGCCCGGCCGCGCCGGAATCGGCCGCCTACTGGTACTACTGCGAGGGTGCCGGCGCGTACTACCCCTATGTCCGGGAATGCCCGGGCGGATGGCAGCACGTCTCGCCGCGGCCTCCCGGCAACTGATTCAAGGAGAACAGGCATGAACGCAGCGAAACTTCGCTGGACCGCCCTTGGCGCCGTGCTCCTGCTGGGTGCCTGCGCTACTTTGCCGCCGAGCGGACCGAGCGTGATGGTGCTGCCCGGAAGCGGCAAGAACTTCGACCAGTTCCGTGCCGACGATTACGAGTGCCGCAATTTCGCCAGCGCGCAGACCGGCGCCACGCCGGAACAGGCGCAGGTCGACAGCGGCGTGAAAAGCGCGGCCATCGGCACTGCAGTCGGCGCCGCCGCCGGCGCCATCATCGGCGGTCATCGCGGCGCCGCCGCCGGCGCCGGGACCGGGCTGATCTTGGGTTCCGCCGCGGGCGCCGGGGCCGCACAGAGTTCCGCCGGCGCGATGCAGCGACGCTACGACGTGAGCTACGTGCAATGCATGTACGCCAAAGGCCATCAGATCCCGACTTCGGGGCGCTACGAAGGACAGCGCCGCGGCTACAGCGCGCCGCCGCCGCCACCGCCCGGCACCCCGCCGCCGCCACCGCCCCGCTGATCGCGGCGCCGGCCAGCCGGGGCTAGAATCCCCGCTCCCGGCCGGAGGCGGTGGATGAAGCAGCGCAGTAAATCCGAGAACGCATCGCAACCCGCCGCGCCTGCGCCGGCGCGTCCCGGCGATTACGAACTGCGCTACGTACCGTGCCCCAAGCGGGTACGGGTCGAATTCAACGGCACGTGGATCGCCGACACGACGCGCGCGATCGTATTGCATGAAACGCGCCAGCCGCCCTCGCACTACATCCCGAAGGAGGACATCCGCATGGATCTCCTCCGCAAGACGACCCACCACTCGCATTGCCCGTTCAGGGGCGATGCGAGCTACTGGTCGCTGGAAATCGATGGCCGGCGCGTGGAAAACGCCGCCTGGGCCTACGAAGCGCCCTACCGGGGCGCCGAGGCGATCCAGGGCCATCTTTCGTTCTATCGCAGCAAGATCTCGGCGCTGTATGAGGGCGACGACGAAGTGCCGTTCCTGGAGGCCAATATCGCCGGCCTGCACGCCAACCCGCTCGCCGGCTGGCTGCTGAAGGACGCCTGGAAAGCCGCCTCGGCCGCGGAGCTGGCAAAGCAGTTTCTCGGCTTCCTGCGCGCGAGCGGCTGCCCGGTGGACCGCAGCACCGTCATCATTCCCACGCTGCACCCGCAAATCTTCGCCACCGTGCTGGTGTGGCGCGCCGACTCACCCGAGATCCGCATCGTCTACGAGCCGCACGACATCCTGCTGCAGCCGCGGTTCGCCGACAGCCCCTTCGCGCCCATCATCCGGGGCGCCGGAGGCGTGCGCCGGCGGCTCGAAGACGCGGGCGTCAAGCTCGATTTCCCGGTGGTGCGCGACCTGCACCGGGAAGGCGCGACCGATTACCTCGCGATGCCGTTTCGCTTCAGCGACGGCCAGATCAACGTCATCTCGATGACTTCGTTCGCGCGCGGCGGCTTCGGCGTGGCGCACCTGGGCCAGATGTACGAGGTGATGCCGATGCTCGGGCGCCTGTTCGAAGTGCATGCCCTGCGGCGCACCGCCGTCGCGCTGCTCGAGACCTACCTCGGGCACCACACCGGCAAGCGCGTGTTGAACGGCCTGGTGAAGCGCGGCGACGGCGAGCACATCGATGCCGTGATCTGGTTCTGCGATTTCCGCGACTCTACGGTGCTCTCGGGAAGCCTGCCGCGCGAGGAGTACCTGGAACAGCTCAACCGCTTTTTCTATTGCATGGCGGGAGCGGTGCTGAAAAAGGGCGGCGAGGTGCTGAAGTACATCGGCGACGCGGTGCTGGCGATCTTTCCCACCGCCTCGGGCGCCGAAGATGCCTGCCGCCGCGCCTTGCAGGCGGCCGCGTTGGCCGCGGAGCGCGTCGCCGCGGCCAACGGCGAACACCCGGACGCGCCGCCGATGCGCTTTGGCATCGGGCTGCACGTGGGCACCGTCACCTACGGCAACGTCGGTGTGCCGCAGCGGCTCGATTTCACCGTGATCGGCACCGCGGCGAACGAGGCGGCGCGCATCGAGAGCATGACCAAGGAACTGAACCACGGGCTGCTCGCCTCGGCGGCCTTCGCCGCGCAGGTACCGGGCAAGCTGGTGCCGGCGGGACGCCACCGGCTGAAGGGTCTCGAAGGCGAGTACGAGCTGTTCACCGTAGCGCCCGCCGATATCACGCCGGCCGAAGCGAAACAGGCGTAGCATGAGCCCCCATTCACGATCAGGCGGACTTTCATGAGCGCTCCGGCGGCAACGGCAAAGGCAACCGACCCGGTCGCGGATCTGGCCCGGAAAATCTACGTCGAACTGACGGGCCGCGTCTACGCCGGCAGCGGCGGCGTGGGAGCCGGTCTGCCGCAGCCGCAGGCACTGGCCCAGTTGAGCTTCCGGCTCGCTGAGGCGTTCTACCTGGAAGACCGCGAAGCCAATCCCATCACGCTCGCTGCGGCGGCTGCGGCCAAGGCCGCGGTGCGCTTCGACGCCGCGGATCTCGATCTCGGGAGCCTGCATCAGCGCCGCTAGGCGCGCTCAGGGATTGCCGATGTAGTCGTGCTTGCCGAGCTCGACGCCGTTGTGGCGCAGGATCGCGTACGCGGTCAGGACATGGAAGTAGAAATTCGGCAGCGCGAAACCGAGCAGATACTGCATGCCTTTCCAGGTGACTTCCCTCTTGCCCAGCTTGAGATGGATGTCCTTGTCTTCCGTGCCGTCGATCCGTGCCGGCTGGACGCCGTCGACGAACTCGACCGTCTTCGCGATGCGCGCCTTCAGCTCGTCGAAGGATTTTTCCGTGTCCTCGTGCTTCGGGATCTCGATCCCGGCGAGGCGCGCGACCGCGCCCTTGGCGTTGTCGCAGGCGATCTGCACCTGGCGCGCCAGCGGGAACATGTCCGGATAGAGCCGGCTGCCGAGCAGCACCTGAGGGTCGATTTTCTTCGCTTCGGCGTGCGCGGCGGCCTTGTCCAGGATGGCGGCGAGGTTGTTCAGCATGTTGACGAAGCGCGGCGCGCTCGCCTGGTGCATGGAAATATTCATTTCGGTTTCCGCGGGAGGGCTGGGATAGGCCGCGCATTCTAGTCCCACTCCGGTCGTTGTACCCTCCCCTTGCAATGGCAGCGACCCCGCGCCGCATCATCCACCTCGACATGGACGCGTTCTACGCCTCCGTGGAGCAGCGCGACGACCCGGCCCTGCGCGGCCGGCCGGTGGCGGTCGGCGGCTCGCCCGAGTCGCGCGGCGTGGTGGCGGCCTCGAGCTACGAGGCGCGAGCTTTCGGCGTGCGCTCCGCGATGCCGATGGCGCGTGCGCTGCGCCTGTGTCCGCAGCTTGTCGTGGTGCCGCCGGATTTCGCGCGCTATCGCGCCGTGTCACAGCAGGTGATGGCGATCCTGCGCTCGGCCACGCCGCTGGTGGAACCGCTGTCGCTCGACGAGGCTTACCTGGACGTCACCGAGAACCTGTGGCGCGAGCCGCTTGCGCGCGACGTGGCGCTGCGGCTCAAGGCGCGCATCCGCGACGAAACCGCCTTGAGCTGCTCGGCGGGCGTGGCGCCGAACAAGTTCCTGGCCAAGATCGCCTCGGGCTGGCGCAAACCCGACGGCCTGACGGTGATCGCACCCGAGCGCGTCGAGAGTTTCCTGCAGCAGCTTCCGGTCGAGGCGCTCTGGGGCGTCGGACCGGTCACGGCACGCAAGCTGCGCGCCATCGGCATCGAAAGACTCGTCGAGGTGCGCGTTGCCGACCGCGTCGCGCTCTCGCGCGCCGTCGGCAGCCTGGCGGAGTGGCTTGCGCGCCTGTCGCACGGCGACGACCCGCGGCCGGTCGAGCCGCACCGGCCGTGGAAATCGATCTCCGGCGAGACGACCTATGCGCAGGATCTCGACGACCTGGGCGAGATGCGCGCCGAACTCGAGCGGCTCGCGTACCGCGTCGCGGCCTCGCTCGGGAAAAAGAACCTGCTCGCGCGCGGCGTGACGATCAAGGTGCGCTACGCCGATTTCACCACCGTGACGCGCAGCCACACCGAAGCGGCTCCGACAGGCGAACCGGCTGCAATCGCGGCACGCGCGCTGGCGCTGCTCGAGCGGACCGATGCTGCGCGGCGGCAGGTGCGGCTGCTGGGTGTCGGGGTGCATGGACTCGCCGGCGACGACGAACGGCCGCCCGCGGAGGAATGGCTTCCGTTCGGCGATTGACCTCTCGTCAACCAGCGGCGGTTGGTCGCCACCAATTCGCCTCATTTGACGCTGCGAGTCGCCACGATTCGGCCGCGCGACGCCGCAATCCCGGTTCAATCTCGCTGCCGTTGCCACCTGGAGCGAGCGAGTTCCCGTGAATCGCACCATCGCCATCAAGACCTTGCTCATCGCGGCGCTCGCGCTGGCGCTGCTCGTGCCGGTGAACATGATCCGCGACCTGATCGCCGAGCGCCAGGCGCGGCGCAACCAGGCGGTCGACGCAATCGCGCTGGGCTGGGGCAAGCGCCAGGTGCTCGCGGGTCCCTACCTGCTGATTCCGTACGAGCGCAGCTGGACCGAGACCACGCGCGAGACGATCGACGGCGCGCTCCGGGAGCGGCGCAGCGAGCGCACCGAATCAATGCGGCTGCGCCTGCCGGTAGAGCGCGTGAGCTGGTCGATCGCCGCCGCCACGCACGTGAAGTCGCGCGGCATCTACACGGCGCGCCTGTACACCGCAAGTGTCCAGGCACAGGGCAGCATCACGCTGCCGGCGCACTTGCACGACGCCAGTTACCGCTACCTCTGGGGGACGCCGCAGCTCGTTCTCGGCATCTCGGATCCGCGCGGCATCCGCAAGGTCTCGCCGCTCTCGCTCGACGGCGAGACGTTCGCCTTCGCACCCGGCGCCGGCGACCCGGCACTCGCCGCGGGGATTCACGCCGACCTCGGCCTCGCGCCCGCCGCCGAAGCGCGCACGCTCGCTTTCGCCTTTTCGCTCGAGCTGGCGGGCTCCGAATCGCTCTCCGTCGTGCCGCTCGGCCGCGATACCGGCGTCGCGCTGCGCGCCGACTGGCCGCATCCGTCCTTTCAGGGTCTGTTTCTGCCGGTGAAATCCGAACGGCAGGACAACGGCTTCAGCGCCGAGTGGCAGGTCTCGCGCTACGCGGCGCAGGGTGCGGAACGGCTCGCCGCGTGCCGCAAGGACGCCTGCCCGGGACTCGCGGCGCAGGAGCTGGGCGTTTCCTTCATCGAACCGGTGGGCCTCTACCAGCAGCTCGAGCGCGCCTCGAAATACGGCTTTCTCTTCGTCGGCCTGATGTTCGCCGCGTTCTTCCTCTTCGAGCTGCTGAGAAGACTCATGATCCATCCGATCCAGTACGTCCTGATCGGCCTCGCGCTGGCGATCTTCTTCCTGCTCCTGACGGCACTCTCGGAGCACCTGCGCTTCGGCCTCGCCTACGCGCTCGCGACCCTCGGCTGCGTAGGCATCGTCACCGCGTACGTGGTTCGCGTGTTGCAAAGCGCCGCGGCAGGCTTCGCGTTCGGCGGCGCGCTTGCGGCGCTCTACGCGGTCCTCTATACCCTGCTGCAGGCCGAAGACCACGCCCTCCTCGGCGGCTCGGTGCTGCTGTTCCTGCTTCTCGGCGGCGCCATGCTCGCGACACGCAACGTCGACTGGTACCGGGTCACGCGCCGCGACGCCCCGCAGGAGTGAAACAGGCGCGCGCCGACCCGCGGCTGAGGTACGCTGCCGCAGGCGATGAAGCGGATCTTCCACGGCTGGAAAATGGTCGGCGCGGGCTGCGCCATGCAGTTCGTGCTGTCCTGCCTGCTGCTGCAGGCCTTCGGCGCCTACGTCGCGGTGCTGCGCGACGATCGCGGCTGGTCGAAGACCGAGCTCGCCGGCGCTGCCGCCCTGCACCAGGTCGAGGCCGCGATCCTCGGCCCGGTGCTCGGCTGGGTGATCGACCGTTTCGGCACGCAGGGCGTGATCCGCACCGGAGTGGTGGTGTTCGGTGTCGGTTTCATGCTGCTCTCGCAGATCGATTCGCTGCTCGGCTTCTATGGCGCCTTCCTCGTGGTTGCGCTCGGCGCGAGCCTGTGCGGTTTCTTTCCGCTCAACGTCGCATTGATCCACTGGTTCGAGCGCAAGCGCGCCCGCGCCCTCTCCTCGCTCCAGTTCGGCTTCGCGCTCGGCGGCATCGCGGTGCCCGCCGTAGCGTGGTCGCTCGCGGCGTACGGCTGGCGCGCCACCGCATTCGCCTCCGGTGTGATCGTGCTTGTGACCTGCATTCCGCTCTCGCTCGTCTTCCGGCGCCGGCCGGAGGATTGCGGCGAGCTGATCGACGGCGAGCCCGCTCCGGCGCCTGCGGCTGCCGCTGCCGCGCCGGATCTGCGGGCGGACGAGAAGCACGAGACGCGCGATTTCACCGCGCGCGAGGCGGTGCGCACGCCCGCATTCTGGCTGCTCTCGCTCGGCCACGGCTTTGCTCTGTTCGTGGTGAGCGCGGTCAACGTGCATGCGATCACCCACATGAAGGAGGGCCTGGGCTACACGGTCGAGGTGGCGTCGCTTTTCATCATGCTGCAGACCGTTTCGCAGATCGGCGGCATCGCGATCGGCTGGGCGATCGGCGACCGCTACGACAAGCGCGTCATCTCGGCGGCCTGCATGCTGATGCACATGGCGGGGCTGCTTTGCCTCACGTATGCCGACGCCACGGTGCTTGCCACTGGCGCAATGGTGGTCGCCTATGCGCTGCTGCATGGCAGCGCCTGGGGCCTGCGCGGCCCGTTCATGCAGGCGATCCGCGCCGACTACTTCGGGCGCAGCGCCATCGGCATGATCCTCGGCCTCTCGTTCATGATCGTCGTGCTCGGCCAGATCGGCGGCGCGATGATCTCCGGCATCCTGGCCGACGCCACCGGCAACTACCGCGCCGGCTTTACCGTGGTCGCGCTGCTCGCGGGCCTTGGCTCGGTGTTCTTCCTGCTGGCCAGGCGCCCCGCGCGGCCGGCCTGAACCGCAGCGGCCCTACTCGTCGAGCCACCGCACGACGCTTGCGATCTCCGCGCGCTCGGTGCGGAACCGGTTCACCGGCTGCGCGCCATCCTCGTGGCCGAACGACATGCCGCAGACGATGCGGCGATCCTCGCCGATGCCGAAGAACTCCCGCACGAGCTTCGGGTGCGCGGCAAGCGCCGCCTGCGCAATGCACGCCACCCCACAGGCGCGCGCCGCGAGCATGAAATTGTTGACCCAGGCGCCGCAATCGAGCACGCCGTAGACGCCGAGCGCCTCGTCGGTGGTCACGATCATGGCGTGCGGCGCGCCGAAGAGGCGAAAGTTCTCCATCGTCTGCCGCGCCGAGGCCTGGCGGTCGCCGCGCGCGATGCCGACCGATGCGTAGAGCTGGAAGCCGCAGGCGCGCCGCCGCTCGAGGTAAACGCCGCGGTATTCGCGCGGAAACGGGTACTCCGGTTCGGCCTTGTGGGCCGCTGCGTATGCGAAGAGTTCTTGCCTGAAGCGCCCGGTCGCGCCGCCGCGCGTGATGTAAACCTGCCAGGGCTGCGCGTTGCACCACGAGGGCGTGCGCTGCGCGAGCGCGAGGATGCGCTCGATCGTCTCGGTCGCCACCGGCTGCGGCAGGAAGGCGCGGCAGCTGTAACGCTCGGCGAGCAGGCGTTCGAATTGTTCTGCTGTGGAAGGCACAGGACCCCTTGTCCGGATCTCGATCGTATCATCGCTCGGACGCGACCGCCGCGGGCATCGCCTGCGTCGCCATTGTCGCGATGGCGGCGTTGCCACGGCGCTAGGGCAGTATCGTCGCCAGCTCTAGTTTTCCCGACTGCAGCGCCGGCAGAAGCCGCTCGATCATTTGCGCGGGCGTCATGCGCGCGGCCTGCAGGCTGACCGCGATCGCAACCACGGTCTGACCACGGGAGTTGGTGACGGGCACCGCAATCGAGCGCAACCCGAGCTCGAGTTCCTCGTCGCTGATCGCGTACCCCTGCCGGCGCGCCTGGAGGATTGCCTCGAAAAGCTCGCGCGCTCCGGTCCTTGTCTTCGGGGTGAGTTTCTTCGGCCGGATGCCCTTCAGAAGGCGCTCGATCTCCGCGTCGCTCCGGCTGGCGAGCAGCACGCGCCCCATCGCCGTGCAGTATCCCGGCAACCGCGTTCCGGCGCCGGTCGCCGCGGAAAGAATACGGCGGCGCCTCGACTGGCCGAGAAACAGAACGTCGCTGCCATCGAGCACGGCGATCGAAGCCACTTCGTGGGTGCGCTCGCCGATCCGCTCGAGAACCGGCTGTGCGAGTTTCGGCAGCGGAGCGCTCGAGAAGTACGCATATCCGAGCCGCAGCACCAGCGGCGTCAAGGCGAAGCGCCGACCGTCGTACTCCGCGTAGCCGAGCTTGGTCAGCGTGAGCAGGTAACGTCTCGCGGCCGCCCGGGTGAGCCCGGTCCGGCGTGCCACGTCGCTCAGGGTGAACCTGGACTCGGCGGCGCCGAGCGCCTGTATCACCGCGAGCCCCTTTTCCAGCGCGCCGACGAAGTCGCGCCCGCTGACACGCAGCTCGTTCTCGTTTTTCATCGCCGTCCTCCCATCATGTGCGCATTGCGCACACAGAGCATATGCCGCGGCTTGACCGCGGTCAACGCCGGGGCGAGACTGGTCCGGTTTGCGGATTGACAACGCACGACGGAAGTGAAACACTGCGCGGCAAAATCGAGTTGTGCGCAAGTCGCACACGATTCCTGGACCCCACCACTTGGAGAATCGATCCTTGTCACAGCAAGCATCGCAGGATTTCAGAAGCTTTCTCGCGGCGATCCGGGCCTCCGGCGACCTCGTCGCGATCGACCAGCAAGTGGACTGGGACCAGGAGTTGGCCGGAATCGGCCGCCTGGGCTGCGAGCGCAACGGCCCGGCGTTCCTGTTCAACAATGTCAAGGACTATGCGCCGCAGTGGCGCGTCGCCACCAACCCGATTGCCACCTGGCGCCGGATGGCAATCGCGTTCGGTCTGCCCGCGGACACGCCGGTGCCCAGACTTTATGCGACCTACGCGGCGCGCGAGAGCAAACCGATTCCGCCGGTCGTGGTGAAGGACGGGCCGTGCAAGGAGGTGGTCATCGCCGGGGACCAGGTCGATCTTTTCGATCTGCCGGTACCCATGGTCCACGACGGTGACGGCGGACGCTACGTCGGCACCTGGGACCTTGTCGTCTCCAAGGACGCGAAAAGCGACTGGGTCAACTGGGGCATGTACCGCTTCATGATCCACAACGAGAAGCTGATGACCGGTTTTCCGCGCCCGACCAGTCATCTCGGGAAAATGCTTCTCGACGGTTACGTGCCTGACGGCAAGCCGATGCCGATCGCGATCGCCATGGGCTGCGATCCGCTGTGCCACCTCGCTGCGGCGGCGACGTTCCGTATCGGGGGCAACGAAGCTGATCTTGCCGGCGGCCTGCGCGAGCGGGCGGTGGAGCTGGTGAAGTGCGAAACCTCCGGCCTGCATGTCCCGGCCTCGGCCGAAGTCGTGATCGAGGCCGAGGTCTATCCGGACCGTGTCAACCAGGAAGGACCCTACGGCGAGTACCCAGGCTACCGCAGTGGCGAGATGGGCAACGCGATCTGCGCGCGCGTGACCGCGATTACGCACCGGCGCGATCCGATCTGGACGCTCGACACGACCGGTTTCATGGATTCGAGCGCCACCACGACTTCGATCTCCGGCGCGATCGCGATCCAGCGGCGCCTGGAGGCAAACGGCGTGGCCGTGAAAGCCGTGTACGTGCCGCCGGAAGGCGGCGTGCATCTCGCAATTGTCTCGGTGCGCCGCGGCGGCGCCGAGGTGGCGCAGAAGATTGTCAATGTTCTCACCGTGCGCCGTGCGCTGATCTCCAAAGTGATCGTCGTGGACGAGGACGTCGACGTGTTCAACGTCTCTGCGGTGCTGCATGCGTTCGCCACCAAGTGCCACCCGGCCAGAGGCATCCACGTCGTCCGCTACGAGGGCAAGGCGAACACGCTGACCCCGGCGTATACGCAGGAGGAGCGCGTCACGCGCACCGGGGCGAGCGTGGCGTTCGACTCGACCTGGCCACCCGAGTGGCCGGCGGACGCCACGCCGGTGCGCGCGACCCTTGATTCGATGTATTCGCCCGAGGTCCAGCGCCGTGTGCTCGAGCGCTGGAAATCGCTCGGGCTCAAGTGAGGAGCAACGTCATGGCGAGCGAATACGAAGCCTTTGTGCGCGACCGCGCGAAAATCCTGTCGGGGAAGGAACTGGTCCTGACGCTGCGCGACCTTGCCCCGGGACGCAAGAAATACCGCGGCGTCAACGTGCGCTGCGTGGTTTCGCGACCGCCGCGTCCCGGCGAGCCGGTGCTGTGGATCCGTTCGGTGGTCGGGTTGCGCGATCCCGAGCCGTACAGCGTGCGCATCGTGGAGCAACTGCCGGAAACGTTCCAGGCCACGCCTTACAGCGACTTCTTCGACGCAATGGAGCGTGCGGAGCGGCGTTGAGCGAGACGATCGTCGCTGCGCTCGCACGGCACGCGCGTGAGCGGGCCGCCGCCTGCGCGCTGGCCGACGACCGCGTACGCCTGAGTTGGCGCGAAACCGAAGGTTGGGTCGCGCGCGCGGCGGGCTGGCTTGCGGCGCGCAAGCTCCCGCGTGGCGCCGCAGTGCTCGGCTGGCTGCCGAATTGCGCCGAATGGTATCTGCTGCGCCTTGCCTGCGAGCGGGCGGGGCTTTTCTGGGTGCCGGTTCCCGCGAGCTTGGGCAGGCGCGAGCTCGCTTCGATCGCCGAACGCGTGCGTCCCGCGGTCGCGGTGAGCGTTGCGCATTTGCGCGAGCGCGAGCCCGCCGAGGAGCTGAGCGGCGTATTGACCGCGCTCGACCTGGAACCGATCCGCGTCACGGTGCGAGACCAGCCGCTGCTGCGGCTTGACGGGCCGCCCTTGGGCAAGGGCGACGCGCTGCGGCCCGAGGAGGATGCGCACGCGCTGGCGACGACCGGATCCGAGGGCGTTCCCAAGCTCGCGGTGTATACGCTCGCAGCCGCCTGCGCGCGCGGGCACGCGCAGGCGCGGCTGCTCGGGCTCACCGCGGCCGACGTCCTCTTGACACTTTCGCCCGGCGTGGGGCCGGCGCGGGCGGCGTGGCTCGCGGCGCCGGTAGCGGGGGCGTGCGTCGTAGCACTGCCGGTGTTCGGGGCCGATGCGGCGCTGCAGTGCATCGAACGCGAGCGCCCGACGGTCGTCTGCGGTACGCCTTCGCAGCTCGCGAAGCTCGCGCCCGGGCTCGCCCGGATCGACTGCTCGACGGTTCGGCTGTGGTACATGGCGGGCGCGGTGCTGCCCGTCTCGCTCGCCGAGGAGCTGGAGTCCAAGACACGCGGCAAGGTAGTCTCCACCTACGGCGGCGCCGATTTCGGCGGTTGGGCGGCGGCGGATCCCGATGATTCGCCCGCCGTTCGCCATCGCACGGTCGGGCGGGGTCGCGGCGGCACTGAGTTCCGGATCGTCGACCTGCAGGGCCGCGACGCGCCCGCTGACGGGGCGGGCGAGCTGATCGGCCGCGGTCCCTGCTGCGTTCGCGGCTACCTCGGAGAAGCCGGTCGGGACCGCTGGCGCGACGGCTGGTTCCACACCGGCGATCTCGCCTCACTCGACGATGCCGGCAATATCGCGATCGTCGGACGGCTGAAGGAGGTCATCATCCGCGGCGGGGATAATGTGAGCCCCACCGAGGTGGAGGCGCTGCTGCGCGCCCATCCGGAGGTCGTCGACGCCGCCGTTGTCGGCGTATCCGATCCGGTCCTCGGCGAGCGGGTATGCGCCTGCGTCGTACCGGTCGCGGGGACGGCGCCGGGTCTCGAATCGCTGCGGGAGCGCCTGCGCCAGAGCGGGCTCGCCCACTTCAAGCTGCCCGAGCGACTGGTTGTGCTTGACGCGCTGCCCTCGGTCGGCGACAAAGTCAACCGCCGCGCGCTGGCCGAGCTCGCCGCCGCGCGGCTCGCCGCGGTCAGATGAACTCACCAAGGAGGAGACGCCCATGAAAACGTTGGCCCACACCCTGCTCGCCTTGCTGTTCGCGTGCGCATCGCTCGCGGCGCAAGCGCAGAACTACCCGGCGAAGCCGGTCCGGATGGTGGTTCCTTATCCCGCGGGCGGCTACTACGACCTGCTCGCCCGGGTCATCGGCGCGAAGCTCGGCGAAAACTGGGGTCAGCCGGTGGTGGTGGAAAACCGCGTCGGTGCGAACGGCATGGTCGGTACGGACTTCGTGGCGAAGAGCCCGCCCGACGGCTACACGATCCTGATGGGCGGCATCGGGCCATTCGGAATCAGTCCGAGCCTGTACGCGAAAATGGCGTACGATCCGGTGCGCGACTTCGCTCCGGTGATCCACGTCGCCTCGGCGCCGAACGTGCTCGTGGTGCATCCGTCGGTCGATGCCCGATCGGTGAAGGAGTTGATCGCGCTCGCACGCTCCGATCCGGGCAGGCTCACCTTTTCCTCGGCTGGCAGCGGTTCCTCGCAACACCTCTCCGCAGAGATGTTCGACACCATGGTCGGCGTCAAGATGACGCACGTTCCGTACAAGGGCAGCGCGCCTGCGGTCACCGCGACGCTCGGCGGCCAGGTTTCGGTGCTTTTCGGCACCATGGCCGACGTCGTGGCGCATATCCGGGCGGACAAGCTGCGCGCTCTGGCGGTAACCAGCGCGCGCCGGATTCCCGCCCTCCCCAGCGTGCCGACGATGATCGAGGCGGGGGTGCCGGACTTCGAGGCCGCGGCCTGGTTCGGCGTCTTCGCGCCCGCAGCGGTGCCCCGCGACATCGTCACGAAGCTCAACCAGGACATCGGCCGCATCCTGCAGATGGCCGATGTGCTGGAACGCATTTCGCAGCAGGGCTCGGCCGAAATCGTCGGCGGGTCGCCTGAGCAATACGGGGCGTTCGTCCGCGCCGAAATCGCGAAATGGGCGAAGGTGGTCAAGGAGTCCGGCGCGAAGGCCGATTGATCCTCGCGCCGCCGAAGCGCGCCCGAGCAATGGTACCCGAGCGCTTCCTCGCCTACCGGATCCACGCCGACGGACGCTTCGGCAGCGGCCGGCTCGAGCGCATGGGCCGGGCGGAGCTCGACGCGGGCGATGTCATGGTGGGCATCCGCTTCGCCGGGGTCAATTACAAGGACGCGCTCACCGCGCTCGGGCGCGCCAGGCTCGCGCGCAAGTTTCCGCTGGTCGGCGGAACGGACCTCTCCGGCATCGTCGAGTCATCGGAGGATTCCCGCTTCCGGCCTGGCGACGAGATTCTTATCCATAGTTTCGGGCTGGGCAGCCACCACGATGGGGGCTACGCCGAGTTCGGCCGCTTTCCGGCCGACTGGATCTTTCCGCTGCCGCCCGGCCTCACGCTGCTCGAAGCCGCGACGCTCGGCGTCGCCGGGCACTCGGTGGGAATTGCCCTCGAGCTGATGGAGCGTAACGGCCTCGCGCCCGACCGCGGCAAGGTGCTCGTCAACGGCGCGACCGGCGGCGTGGGGAGCATCGCGATCGACGTGCTCTCCAAGCTCGGCTATCACGTCGTCGCGCTCACCGGCAAGATTGGCGAAGCCGCGTACCTGCACTCTCTAGGGGCGGCAGAAGTGCTCGACCGGAACACGCTGCAGCACGGCGCCAAGCCGCTCGAGGAGGAGACCTGGGCTGGCGCGGTGGACTCGGTCGGCGGCAAGCAGCTCGAATGGCTCGCGCGCACCCTGCAGCGCGACGGCGCGATCGCCGCCATCGGCAACGCGGGCGGCAGCACGTTCGAAGGCAACGTCCTGCCGTTCATTCTGCGAGGGATACGGCTGCTCGGGGTGAACGTCAACAATCCAGTCGAGACGAAGCTGCGCATCTGGCGGCGGCTCGCGTCGGATCTCAAGCCCCGGCACCTCGACCGGATCGTGCGCCGCATCGCGCTCGACACGCTGCCGCAGGCCTTCGACGACCTGCTCGCGGCGAGGGTACGCGGCCGGCAGGTGGTCGATTTCGATAGCGCTTGAACCGGGAGATCGGATGAAACGGATCATCGTCGCCATGTCGGGTGCCTCGGGTGCGATCTACGGCGTTCGCGCGCTGCAGGCGCTGAAGGACGCGCCGGAAGTAGAGACGCACCTGATCCTGTCACCCTCTGCGAAGCGTACCATCGCCGAAGAAACCCAGTGGAACATCGGCGAGGTCGAAGCCCTCGCCAGCGTGGTGCATTCGCACCGGGACATCGGCGCATCGATCGCGAGCGGCTCCTTTCGCACTGCCGGCATGCTGGTGGCACCCTGCTCGATCAAGTCGCTCTCGGGGATCGTGCACTCCTACAACGACAACCTGCTGGCACGCGCCGCCGACGTGTGCCTGAAGGAGCGGCGCACGCTCGTGCTGCTGGTGCGCGAGACGCCGCTGCACCTCGGCCACCTCGAACTTCTGGCGCAGGCAGCGCGCTACGGCGCGGTGATCCTTCCGCCGGTGCCGGCGTTCTACAACCGGCCCCGCACGATCGAGGATCTGGTCGATCACACGGTGGGCCGGGCGCTCGACCATTTCGACATCCCGCACCAGCTGGTCAAGCGCTGGAAGGAGCCCGACACGGCGCCGCAACCGGCGGGCGGAACGGCGAAACTCGCGTGAGCGACAAGAAATTCGATTCAGCTCGGGGATGAAGGCGCTGATGTCGTCGCAACCGCGGCGCTCGTGCGCGCCGCGTGGTGATTTCGTCGGAGATCCCATGCGCCGCGGCCATTGCCGATGCCGGGCGAGCCTCGATCCGTTGCGCTGCCGACGCCGTAGGAATCACCGGATTGTCTTTCTCCCTTGGCGCAGGTAGTGTCCTGCGCGCAGCCTCCGTGCTGCACCGATGGAGGCCATTGCGAGGAGGTAGCGAATGAATGAGTACCCGGGGAGTTGCTTTTGCGGCGCCGTGCAGTTCACGGTGAGCGGCGAACCCGCCGCCATGGGATATTGCCATTGCGGCGACTGCCGCCTTTGGTCGGCGGGTCCGGTCAACGGCTTCACGCTGTGGAAACCCGACGCGCTGAAAGTGACCCGAGGCGCGGAAAAGATCGGCACCTACAACAAGACCCCGGGGAGCGCGCGCAAGTGGTGTCTGTCCTGTGGCGGTCACCTGTTCACCGACCACCCGCACTGGAGTCTCGTGGACGTCTATGCCGCGACCATCCCGCGTTTTCCATTCAAGCCCGGCGTTCATGTTCACTATCAGGAAAGCGTGCTGCGCATGAAAGACGGATTGCCGAAAATGAAGGATCTGCCCAAGGAAATGGGTGGCTCGGGCGACGTGCTGCCCGAATGATTCGCGCTACGCGATCCTGATCCGCCGCACCGGCTGTTTCGCGATCTCGCCCGACTGATAGTCGGCGATCGCGCGCTCGATCTCCTCGCGCGTGTTCATTACGAACGGACCGTACTGCACGACCGGCTCGCCGATCGGCTTGGCGGCGAGCAGCAGCACGCGCGCGCCGTCGGTACCCGCTTCGATGCGAACTGAATCGCCGTCGGAAAGGAGTCCCGCCGCGCGGTGCGGCAGAGGCTTGCGTTCGGCGCCTACCGCGGCCTCCCCTTCGTAGGCGTAGAGGAAAACGTTGTGCCCCTTCGGCACGCTCGCCTCGAATGAGGCCTTCGCGGGGAGCATCACGTCGAAGTAACGCGGATCCGTGGAAAGCCCATGTATCGGCCCGGTCGTGGTGCCGCCGCCCTGCTCGAGCGTCCCCGCGATGACCTTTACTCTGACCCCGTTTTCCGCGTCCGCAACCGGGATCGCTGCGGACGGAATGTCGCTGTATGCCGCAGGCTTCATCTTTTCCTTTGCCGGCAGGTTGAGCCAGAGCTGGAAGCCGCGCATGCGCCCTTCGGTCTGCTGGGGCATCTCGGAATGCACGATGCCTCGC
>Ga0156179_1208_pt1 | contig 21164 bp, 23 predicted proteins | sample RifCSPlowO2_12_FD_107832 | JGI IMG/M metagenome (GOLD analysis project Ga0156179, IMG submission 107832) | Betaproteobacteria bacterium RIFCSPLOWO2_12_FULL_67_28 | reverse complement strand
ACAAAATCGGCGACAAAGCGGCCTGGGGCAAACTCGGCAAGGTGGGCCTCGGGGGCATGCTCAAGAATGCTGTCAAGGGCAAGGGCGCGATGCCGCCGCGCGGCGGCGGCGCCGATTTGTCCGATTACGAGCTCGCGCGCGCCATCGTTTACATGGCGAACCAGTCCGGCGCCAACCTGAAGGAACCGGCCGCGCCAGGCAAGTAGCACGGGCGCCGCGGCGAACCGCAGGGGAACGCATGCAGCTGCTGTTCGTCATCGATCCGCTGGAAACGCTCAAGGCCTACAAGGACACCAGCATCGCGATGATGCGCGCGGCGCAGGTGCGCGGCCACGCGGTGCACGTGTGCGAGCAGGCCAGCCTCGGCTGGCGCGACGGCGAGGTGGCGGCTGAGACGCTGCGCATCACGCTCACCGACCAGGACGACGACTGGTACCGGCCGCAGGAAAGCGCGCGGCGCGCGCTCGCCTCGTTCGGCGCGGTGCTGATGCGCAAGGACCCGCCGTTCGACCTGGAATATGTCACCAGCACCTGGCTGCTGTCGGCAGCCGAGCGCGGCGGCGCACGCGTGTTCAACGCACCCGGCGCGATCCGCGACCACAACGAGAAACTGGCGATCGCCGAGTTCCCGCAGTTCGTCGCGCCGACCCTGGTGACGCGCGAGCCGGGGCGCCTGCACGCTTTCATCGACGAGCAGCGCGACGTCGTCGTCAAGCGGCTCGACGTCATGGGCGGCGAGAACATCTTCCGCGTGCGCGCCGACGACCCCAACCGCAACGTGATCGTCGAGCTCATGGCGCGCGGCGGCGCGAGGAGCGTCATGGCGCAGCGCTTCATTCCCGAGATCCGCGACGGCGACAAGCGCATTCTCCTCATCGACGGCGTGCCGGTGCCCTACAGCCTGGCACGCATCCCGAAGCCGGGCGAATCGCGCGGCAACCTCGCTGCCGGCGGGCGCGGCGTGGCGCAGCCGCTGTCGGCGCGCGATCGCGAAATCGCGGCACACCTCGGGCCGTTGCTCGCCGCGCGCGGCCTGCTGCTCGTCGGCCTGGACGTGATCGGCGATTTCCTCACCGAGGTGAACGTCACCAGTCCGACCTGTTTCCGTGAAATCCAGGACCAGTCCGGGTTCGACGTCGCGGGCATGTTCCTCGAGGCGCTCGAAGGCAAGCTGCAATGATCGGCGTGCTCATCGTGTCGCACGGCGCCACCGGTGCCGAGCTGCTCGCCACGGCGGCGCAGGTCCTGGGCACCGAGCCGCCGCACGCCGCCGCGCTCGGCGTCGCGCGCGACGCGGACCCGGAAGCGGTGCTGGCGCGCGCGCGCGAGCTGCTGGCGCAGCTGGACGACGGCTCCGGGGTGCTCGTCCTGACCGACATGTTCGGCGCCACGCCCGGCAACGTCGCGGCGCGGCTGCTGGCCGATGGCCGCGTCGAGGGCGTCGCCGGACTGTCGCTGCCGATGCTGCTGCGAGCGCTCGCGGGCCGCGACGGCACGCTCGCGGCGACCGTGCAGCGGGCGCTCTCGGGTGGCACCGAGGGCGTGCTGTACATGAACCGCGACTGCTGCCGCGATGCCAAGCGCTGAGGCGACCATCGTCAACCGGCTCGGCCTGCACGCGCGCGCCGCGGCCAAGCTCACCCAGCTCGCGAGCGCGTTCCAGTCCGAAATCTGGCTGACGCGCAACGAGCGGCGCGTCAACGCCAAGAGCATCATGGGCGTGATGATGCTCGCCGCCGGCAAGGGCGCCACGGTGCGCATCGAGGCCGACGGCGGCGACGCCGACGCCGCGCTGTGCGAATTGCTCGCGCTGATCGCGCGCCGTTTCGGCGAAGCCGAATGAATTTCGCGCTGCACGGCGCGCCGGTCTCGCCGGGGATCACCATCGGCCGCGCGCACCTGGTCTCGAGCGCGCGGCTCGAGGTGGCGCATTACGCGATCCCGGACGAGTCGGTTCCGGCGGAGGTGTTCCGCTTCGACGCCGCCATCGCGCGCGCCAAGCAGGATCTGAGCGCGCTCGAGGCGCATATCGCGGCCGATGCGCCGCAGGAATTCGGCGCCTTCATCGAGCTGCACCGCATGATCCTGGAGGACTCGTCGCTGTCGCACGTGCCGCGCGAGCTGATCCGCGAGCGCAAGTGCAACGCCGAGTGGGCGCTGGTGCAGCAGATGGAGACGCTGGTCGAGCAGTTCGAGCGGGCGGACGACGCCTACCTGCGCGAGCGCCGCCACGACATCGAGCAGGTGGTGGAGCGCGTGCTCAAGGCGCTCGCCGGCGAGCACGGCCTGGGCGAGCCGCCGCTCGCGGAAGAAGCGCGCCTGATCGTGGTGGCGCACGACCTTTCGCCCGCCGACATGATGCTGTTCAAGCGCCACCAGTTCGGCGGCTTCGTCACCGACGTCGGCGGCGTGACCTCGCATACCGCGATCCTCGCCCGCAGCCTCGACATTCCGGCCATCGTCGGGCTGCACTTCGCGCGCCACATGATCCGCGAGAACGATCTGCTGATCGTCGACGGCATCCAGGGCGTGCTGGTGGTCGATCCGGACCCGCTGGTGCTCGCCGAGTACCAGCTGCGCCAGTCGCAGCACGAGCTCGAGCGCAAGAAACTGCGCCGCCTGCGCCGCACCCCCGCGGCGACGCTCGAAGGCACGCCGGTCGAGCTGCATGCCAACATCGAGCTGCCGCAGGACGTGAAACAGGTGCACGAGGCCGGTGCGCAGGGCATCGGCCTGTTCCGCACCGAGTTCCTGTTCTTGAACCGCAGGGAACTGCCGTCGGAGGACGAGCAGTTCGAGGCCTACCGCGAGGTCGCGCGCGCGATGGACGGCAAGCCGGTGGTGATCCGCACGCTCGACGTGGGCGCCGACAAGGCGCTCGGCCTCGACAGCCCGGCGCTCGCCCCCAACCCGGCGCTCGGCCTGCGCGCGATCCGCTTCTGCCTCGCCGAGCCGCAGATCTTCCTCGTCCAGCTGCGCGCCATCCTGCGCGCCTCGCACTACGGGCGCGTCAGCGTCCTGCTGCCGATGCTCGCCCACGCGCACGAGATCGAGCAGGCGCTCAATCTGCTGCGCCAGGCGAAGGAGCAGCTCAGCGCGGCCGGCGCACGTTTTCTGCGCGGCATCAAGGTGGGCGGCATGATCGAGATTCCGGCCGCGGCGCTCGCGCTGCCGATGCTCATGCGCCGGCTCGATTTTCTCTCGATCGGCACCAACGACCTGATCCAGTACACGCTCGCCATCGATCGCACCGACGACGCCGTGGCGCACCTGTATGACCCGGTCCACCCGGCGGTGCTGCAACTGATCGCGCACACCATCCAGACCGCGGGTCGCGGCGGCACGCCGGTGGCGGTGTGCGGCGAGATGGCAGGCGATGCCGGACTCACGCGGCTGCTGCTCGGCATGGGGCTGCGCAATTTCTCGATGCATCCGGCGCAGCTGCCCGCGATCAAGGAGCGCATCCTGCGCACCAGCCTGGAGCAGGCGCAGCCGCTCGCGCAGCGGCTGCTGCGCGCGACCGACCCGGAAAAGATCCGCGAGCTGCTCGCGCAACTGAACGCATGAGCGGCCCGCTCGCGGGCGTGCGCGTGCTCGACCTCACCACGGTGGTGATGGGGCCGTTCGCGACCCAGGTTCTGGCCGATTTCGGCGCCGACGTGATCAAGGTCGAGCCGCCGGAGGGCGACATCATGCGCCACGCCGCACCGATGCGTTCACCCGGCATGGGGCACATCTTCCTCAACGCGAACCGCAACAAGCGCTCGGCGGTGCTCGACCTGAAGCAGGCCGGCGGCCGTGACGCCTGCCTCGCACTTGCCGCGCGTTCGGATGTGCTGGTGTACAACATCCGCCCGCAGGCGATGGCGCGGCTGAAGCTTTCCTATGCAGACGTTTGCGCGGCGAACCCGTGCATCGTCTATGTCGGCGCCTTCGGCTACAGCCCGCGCGGGCCGTATGCGGCCCGCGCCGCCTATGACGACCTGATCCAGGGCGCCGTGGGCCTGCCGTGGCTGCTCGCGCAATCCGGCGCCTCGGAGCCACGCTACGCCCCCGCCGCCATTGCCGACCGCACCGTAGGGCTTCACATCGTCAACGCCGTGTGCGCGGCGCTGTACTCGCGCGAGAAGAGCGGGCGCGGCCAGCGCGTCGACGTGCCGATGTTCGAGCACCTGCTGCAAACCGTGCTCGGTGAGCACCTGGGCGGCTACACCTTCGAACCGCAACTGGGCGAGCCGGGCTATGCGCGCATGCTGGCGAAGGGGCGGCGCCCCTACCAGACCAAGGACGGCTACGTCTGCGTGCTGGTCTACAACGACAAGCAGTGGCGCGCGTTCTTCCGCCTGATCGACCGGCAGGACCTGCTCGCCGATGCGCGCTTCGCGACGCAGGAAGCGCGCAGCCGGAATTACGACGTCGCCTACGAGCTGGTGGCGCAGGCGATGAACCAGCGCGGCACGGACGAGTGGATCGCGGCGCTCGAGGCCGCCGACATCCCGGTGCAGCGCATGAACAGCCTCGGCGACATCGTGAACGACCCGCACCTTGCCGCGATCGGCTTCTTCCACACCGTGGAGCACCCGAGCGAGGGACGCCTGAAGTCGATGGCGGTGCCCTCCGAATGGTCCGTTACGGCGCCGGAGCACCGGCGCCACGCGCCGCGCCTGGGCGAGCATACGCGCGAAGTGTTGCGCGAGGCCGGCCTGGCGGATTCGCGCATCGATGCCCTCGTGGCGAGCGGAGCCGCTCGGCTATAATGCCCGCCAGCGCCGATTTGACGTTCAGCTTGCGGGCGCTCAACAAATACCGCTAAAGAGACGGTCCTCGAAGACCCGTTCTCGCGCAAGCTGGACGGGTTTTGCATTTTGAGGCGTACTTTGAACGCACCCCAGCTGCCGCCCGGTTCCGTAGGCCTCGTTGAGGCGAAGAAGGCGGCCTTCGCCGACCCGCTGCAACTGACGAGCGGCGCGGTGCTGCCGCAGTTCGAGATCGCCTACGAAACCTATGGCAAGCTGAACGCCGCGCGCTCCAACGCGGTGCTGGTGTGCCACGCGCTGAACGCCTCGCACCACGTCGCCGGCAGCTATGCCGACGATCCCGCCAACATCGGCTGGTGGGACAACCTGGTGGGTCCCGGCAAGCCGCTCGACACCAACCGGTTCTTCGTGGTGGGCAACAACTATATCGGCTCGTGTTTCGGCTCGACCGGTCCGGCGTCGCCGAACCCGGCCACCGGCAAGCCCTGGGGGGCCGATTTTCCGGTCGTCACCGTGGAGGACTGGGTCGCAGCCCAGGCGCGGCTCGCGGACCGTCTCGGCATCGAGCGCTTCGCTGCGCTCATCGGGGGCTCGCTGGGCGCGATGCAGGCGCTGCAGTGGACGCTTTCGTTTCCGCAGCGCGTACGCCACGCAGTCGTGATCGCGGCAACGCCCCGGCTGTCGGCACAGAACATCGCCTTCAACGAGGTCGCACGCCAGGCGATCATGACCGATCCCGATTTTCACGGCGGCCATTACTACGACCACGGCGTGGTGCCGCGCCGGGGACTGCGCATCGCGCGCATGATCGGCCACATCACCTACCTGTCGGACGACGCCATGATGGAGAAATTCGGGCGCGTGCTGCGCGGCAAGAGCGGGCCGGGATTCGGCTTCGACATCGACTTCGAGATCGAGAGCTACCTGCGTCACCAGGGCGACAAGTTCGCGAGCTATTTCGACGCCAACACCTACCTGCGCATCACCAAGGCGCTCGATTACTACGATCCGGCGGCGGAATTCGGCGGCGACCTCGCCGCGGCGCTGGCGCGCGCGCGCGCCGCGTTCCTGGTGATCTCGTTCACCTCGGACTGGCGCTTCGCCTCGGCGCGCTCGCGCGAAATCGTGAAGGCGCTGCTCGAGGCCCGCAGGATCGTCTCCTATATCGAGGTGAACGCGACGCAGGGCCATGACGCGTTCCTCATGGACGATGCGCGTTACCACGGCGCGCTGCGCGCCTATTTCGAGAACATCGCGCTGTGACCGCGGCACAACAGGCGCTGCTGGCAGCGCGGCCGGACCTGGTGGCGATCGCGCGCTGGGTGGCGTCGGGGGCGCGCGTGCTCGACCTCGGTTGCGGCGACGGCGCGCTGCTCAAATACCTGTGGCAGGCCAAGCAGGCGCCCGGTTACGGCGTCGAGATCGACGCCGCGCACGTGGTCGAATGCGTGAGAAACGACGTCAACGTGCTGCAGATGAACCTTGAAGACGGCCTGGCGACGTTCGGCGACCGCTCGTTCGATTGCGTCATCCTCTCGGAGACGCTGCAGGCCATCCATCACACGGAGCAGCTGATGCGTGACATGCTGCGCGTCGGGCGCGAGGCGATCGTGTCGTTTCCCAACTTCGGCTACTGGCCGGCCCGGCTGCAGGTCGCGTTCGGCCACATGCCGGTGTCGCAGGAGTTGCCCTACCAGTGGTACGACACGCCGAACGTGCACTTGTGCACGCTCCAGGATTTCGAGGATTTCTGCCGCCGTCTCGGATTCCGCATTCTCGAGCGCGTGGCGTTGGACCGGGGGCGCAGCGTGGGCCTGCTGCCGAATCTCCTGGGCAGCCTCGCGGTCTACCGCCTCGGACACGGGCTGACCCCGTGAGCATCGCGCCGCGCGATCTCGCCCGCACCACCTTTCTGGTGCTCGTCATCGGCGGCCTGATCGCGGCTGCGCTCTGGATCGTGAAGCCGTTTCTGCCGGCGCTCGTCTGGGCGGCGATGATCGTGATCGCCACCTGGCCGCTGCTCATTGGCCTCGAGCGGCGCCTGTGGCGGCGGCGCTGGATCGCGGTCATCGTCATGACACTTGCGTTGTTGCTCGCCTTTGTCGTGCCGCTGTCGCTCGCGATCGCCGCCGCGGTGGCGAACGCGGGCGAGATCGCAGCCTGGATCAAGTCGCTCGCCGGCCTGAGCCTGCCGCAGCCGCCGCACTGGGTGCAAACGCTGCCGATCGCGGGCGAGTCGATCGCCACGGCCTGGCGCGATCTCGCCGCTGCCGGCTGGCCGGAACTGGCGAAGCGGGTCACCCCCTACGCCGACGTCGCGCTGCGCTGGCTTGCCTCCGAGGTCGGCGAGGCCGGGCTGGTGGTGGCGCAACTGTTCCTCACCGTGCTGCTGTCCGCGATCCTCTACGCCGACGGCGAAGCGGCGGCGGCGCGCCTGCGCCGCTTCGGCTCGCGCCTCGCGGGCGCGCGCGGCGACGCCGCGGTCGGCCTCGCCGGCAAGGCGGTGCGCGCGGTCGCCCTCGGCGTGGTCGTCACTGCGATCGTGCAGTCGCTCGCGGGAGGCCTCGGTCTGCTCGTGGCCGGAATTCCTTTCGCCGGGGTTCTCACGGCGCTCATGTTCGTCCTCGCGGTGGCACAGATCGGTGTCGTCCCGGTGCTCGCCTGCGCGGTCGCCTGGCTTTACTGGAGCGATGCGACGGTCGCCGCGACAGCGCTCCTCGTCTGGACCGTCATCGTCGGTACGCTGGACAATGTGCTGCGGCCGATCCTCATCCGGCAGAGCGCCGACTTGCCCCTGCTGCTCATCTTCGCGGGCGTCATCGGCGGCCTGATCGGCTTCGGCCTGATCGGAATTTTCGTCGGCCCGGTGGTGCTTGCGGTCGCGTACACGCTGCTCGAGGACTGGATGAACGACGCAGCGGCGTGAATCGAGTCCGCCGTCTTATTTCCGCCCCGGCGCGTCGAGCGCTTCGAGCGTGCCGCGCATCGCGTACAGCATCAGGATCCCGGGCAGGGCGATGACGAACGTGGCGAGAAAGAAAGCCGTCCAGCCCAGCGCGCTCACCATGTAGCCGGCCGCCGGGCCCACGTAGACCCGTCCCACTGCGGACAGCGCCGAGAGCAGCGCGTACTGGGTGGCCGAAAAACGCCGGTCACATAACGCCATCAGCAGCGCCACGTAGGCCGCGGTTCCCATGCCGCCGCAGAGGTTCTCGGCGCCGATGACCGCGGCCATGAGCACGTAGTCCTTGCCGCTGGCCGCGAGCAGCATGAAGCCGAGATTGGTGATCGCCTGCAGCATCCCGAACAGCAGCAGCGCGCGAAACAGCCCCAGCCGCGCCATCATCGCTCCGCCCGCGAGCGCGCCGAGGATCGTGGCGACAAGCCCGAAACCCTTGTTGATCGCGCCGACTTCGGTGGCTGAGAAGCCCGGCCCTCTCAGCAGGAAAGCGGTGGTGAGGTTACCGGCAAAGGCATCGCCCAGCTTGTAGAGCACCACCAGCAACAGGATCCATACCGCGCCGTGGCGCGAGAAAAACTCCGCCATCGGCTGTGTGACCGCCGCGTTGAGAGTCTTGGGGGCGGCCGCAGCGCCGGCAGGCTCGAGCGCGAACCAGGTCGCCGCCATGCCTACGACCATCAATCCGGCCATCAGCCAGTAGGTGCCGTGCCAGCCGAGCCATTGATCCGCGACGACGAGAGCGCCGGCGCCGGAAACGAGCATCGCGAGCCGGTAGCCGAGCACCGACACCGCTGCCCCGGCGCCGCGTTCCTCGGCGCGCAGGATGTCCGAGCGGTAGGCATCGGCCACGATGTCCTGCGAGGCGGACACGAACGCCACGGCCAGCGCGGCCATTCCGGTGAGCCACGGTGAATCCTTCGGCGACAGGCTGCCGAGGAGCGCGATCAGCGCCAGCAGCACCAGCTGGGTCGCCGCGAGCCAGCCGCGGCGCCGGCCGAGAAACGGCGGCGCGTAGCGGTCCATGAGCGGAGCCCAGAGGAACTTGTAGGTGTAGGGCTGGCCGACGAGCGCGAACCAGCCGATGGTGACGATGTCCACGCCTTCGACCGCCAGCCAGGCCTGCAGCGTTCCGGCGGTGAGCGCGAGCGGCAGCCCGGAGGAAAATCCCAACAGCATCAGCAGCAGGATGGTCCGGCTGCGAAACACTGCGGCGTAAACGGAAAGCGGCATCGCGGCGCGAGTGTAAACGGTTGCCACCGGGGCCAAAAATCGGTAGCCTCTTTTTTCTTGTTTGCGCGCCCCGCGCGCCGGGCACCCCAACCATGAACTCCACCCAAGACCTTTCCAAAGACAAGCTGGTCGCCGACCTGAAGATCGTGGTCGCGGATGCAGAAGAGCTGCTGCGCGCCACCGCGTCGCAGGCGGGCGAAAAAGTCGGTGTTGCGCGCGAGCGCATCCAGGCCTCGCTTGCCAGCGCACGCGTCAAGCTGGTCGAAGCCGAGCGCGTGCTTCTCGAGCGCACGCGGCAGACAGCCAAGGTGGCGGACGAATACGTGCGCGAGAACCCCTGGCAGGCCGTGGGCATCGCTGCGGCGATCGGGTTGGTGCTCGGCGTGCTGATCAGCCGCCGCTAGGCCCGGCCCGCGCAACGCACGCCTCGACTTGTCCATGCTCGGCTCCACCCGAGAGCTTGCCCGAACGCTGCTCGGGTTTGCGGAAACGCGCGCGCGGCTGGCCGCGAGCGAAGTCGAGGAGCAGGCGCTGCGCTTCATCGAGATCGCGCTGTGGACCGCCGGCGCGCTGTTTTTCTTCGGCCTGGCGATCGTGTTTGCCTCGGTGATCGTGGTGCTCGTGTTCTGGGACGCGAACCGCATCCTCGCTGCAGCGCTGCTTGCCGCGCTGTACCTCGGCGCCGCTGCAGCGGGTGCGCTGATCGCGCGCGCGCGCTGGCGCGAGCGGCCGAAATTCCTCGACGTGACGCTCGAGGAACTGCGCAAGGACCGCGAGCGCGCGGGGTCGGCGCCGTGATGCGCGCACGCCTGATCGAGCTGCGCGAACGCAGGCAGCGGCTGGCGGCGCGAGCTCAGCTGGAGCGCGAGCAGCTTGCGGTTCAGCTGGCGCGCGCGGACGTCGCCCTGGCATGGCTCGAACGCGGCCGCAGCGCACTCGAGGCGGTGCGGCGGCGACCGCTGGTGCTCGCCGCCGCTGCGGCCTTGATCCTCGCGTTGCGGCCGCGGCGTACGCTGCGGCTGCTTGCGAGCGGCTGGTCGCTTTGGCAGCTCTATCGGCGTGCGCAGAGCTGGTGGGAGCGCATCGCGCCGCCCGTGCAGAAGCCGGCCGGCCGCGCAACATGACGCGCGTTCGCACAATTGCGGTGCTGCGCCGTGCGTTTGCGCTCGCCGAGCGCGAGCGCAAATTCATGTTGAGCGAACTCACCCAGGTCAAGGGCCTGATGCCGCTGCTGATGAAGCCGCGCAACAAGCAGCAGTGGTCGCCACAGGACAGGGCGCAGCTCCGCGCCCACTTCAAGCGCCTGTCGGGTCTTTCTCCCTATTTCGTGGCGCTCGTGATGCCGGGCGGCTTCGTCGTGCTGCCGGCGCTCACCTGGTGGCTCGACCGGCGCCGCGGCCGCCGCGCGCTGCCGGCAAAATCAGCTTAGCGCCCAGTCGTAGTCAATCGTCAGCGGGGCGTGGTCGGAAAAGCGCCGGCGCTTGTAGATCGATTCGCGCTGCGCGCTCTGCGCCACGCCGGGCGTCGCGATCTGGTAATCGATGCGCCAGCCGACGTTCTTCGCCCAGGCCTGGCCGCGGTTCGACCACCAGGTGTACTGCTCGGGCTTGGCGTTCAGCCGCCGGAACACGTCGACATAGCCCAGCTCCTCGAACACGCGGCTGAGCCAGGCGCGCTCCTCGGGCAGGAAGCCCGAATTCTTGCGGTTGGCGCGCCAGTTGCGCAGGTCGATCTCGCGATGGGCGATGTTCCAGTCGCCGCACAGGATCGCTTCGCGCCCCGCGCGCCGCAGCTTCTTCAGTTGCGGCACAAACGCGTCGAGGAAGCGGAACTTCGACGCCTGGCGGTGCGGCCCTGAAGACCCCGAGGGCAGGTAGATCGAAATCACCGAAAGCCTGCCGAAGCGCGCTTCGAGGTAGCGGCCCTCGGCGTCGAATTCGGGGTTGCCGAAACCCTCGATGACCGCATCGGGCTTGGCGCGCGAATAGATCGCCACTCCGGCGTAGCCTTTTTTTTGCGCATGCGCGAAATGGCCGTGCAGGCCCCGCGGCGCGCGCAGCTCGGGCGCGAGATCCGATTCCTGTGCCTTGATTTCCTGCAGGCAGGCGATGTCGGCGCGCTGCGCCGCGAGCCAGCGCATCACGCCCCTGCTCGCCGCCGAGCGGATGCCGTTGACGTTCAATGTGAGGACTCGCACTTCGCCGGCGGCGGGTGGTGCGGAGCGCTCGAGGCGCCCTCTCAGCCCGAGGGAAAGCTCGACGCGCCACCATGGGCGGCCGACCACGCGGCGGGCGCGTGCAGGAATTTCTCGACTTCGGCGGTCTGCACCGACGGCAGATAGGAGGTCTTCTTGACCAACGCCAGCACGTCCCACCAGGTCGCGAGATAGTGCAGCCGCACGCCCAGATCGCCGAGAATCGTCTTCGACTCCGGAAAGATGTCGTAGTAGAAATTGACGTAGACATGCTCCACCACGGCGCCCGCGTCGCGCAGCGCCTGGCAGAAATTGATTTTCGAACGGCCGTCGGTGGTCAGGTCCTCGACCAGCAGGGTGCGCGCGCCTTCACGCACGTCGCCTTCGATCTGCGCGTTGCGGCCGAAGCCTTTGGGCTTCTTGCGCACGTATTGCATCGGCAGCCCGAGCCGGTCGGCGATCCACGCGGCGTACGGAATGCCCGCGGTTTCGCCCCCCGCGACGACGTCGAACTGCTCGAACCCCGCGTCGCGCGCCAGCGTCGCCGCGGCAAAGTCCACCAGCTGCTTGCGGATGCGGGGATAGAAGATCAGCTTGCGGCAGTCGATGTACACCGGACTCGCCCACCCGGAAGTGAAGATGAACGGCTGGTCCTGCGAGAACAGCACCGCCTGCACCTCGAGCAGCATCCTGGCGGTGGTTTCGGCGATGAAAGACGGGTCGGCGGAATGCATGCGGCGGGGCAGACGCAAACGGCGCCGATTCTAGCAGGCCGACTCGCGCCGCCACCGGGGGTTGGATAGAATGCCGCGATGCCACGCTTTTCGGAGGTCGTGATGCCCCGTTTCGCGCTTGCCGCCCTGGTTGCCACCGCCTGCGCGCTGGCGCCGCTCGCCGCCGAGGCGCAGAAGGTCGAGTCGGTGTCCTACCGCTGCGTCGGCAAGGACCGCAAGACCTATTACGGCCAGACGCCGCCGCCGCAGTGCGCGGGGCAGCCGATCGAGCTGCTCAATTCGCAGGGGGTAGTGGTGAAACGCATCGATCCTCAGGCCGACGCCGAAAAAAAGCAGCTCAAGGAAGCCGAGGACGCGAAAAAGCGCCAGGAGGACGCGGCGCTGAAGGAACGGCTGCGGCGCGAAAAGGCGCTGCTCGCTTCCTACTCCAGCGAGAGCGACATCGAAGCCTCCAGAAAGCGCGCGCTGCTCGGCAACGAGAAGGCGATCCAGGAAATAGACGCCAGGATGGAGGGCATCAAGAAGCGCCAGGCCGAGCTGGCCAAGGAATTGGAGTTCTACAAGGGCAAGAACAAACCTCCGGTCAAGCTCGATCAGGAGGCGAAGAACAACGAGACCGACCTGAAGGCCCAGGAAGGCCTGCGCGAGCTGAAGAAGAAAGACGTCGACGCGATCAACGCGAAATACGACGAGGACAAGCGCCGCTACATCGAATTGACGCGCGGCAGCGCGAAAAAATAGGGCGCGCTCAGACCTGCAGCTTGCGGCGCAGCAGCTCGTTCACCTGCGCCGGGTTGGCCTTGCCGCGCGAGGCCTTCATCACCTGGCCGACCAGCGCATTGAGGGCCTTGTCCCTGCCGGCGCGGAATTCGGCGACCGACCTGGGGTTCGCCGCGAGCACCTCGTCGACCAGCTGCTCGATCGCCCCGGCGTCGCTGATCTGCTTCAGGCCGCGCTGCGCGATGACGGCATCGGGGTCGCCTTCGCCCGCCCACATGGCGTCGAAGACCTCCCTCGCCATCTTCGCGGAAAGCGTGCCGTCGCCAATGCGCAGCAGCAGAGTTCGCAGCTGATCCGGGCGGATTCGGCTCTGCGAGATGTCGAGGTTCGACTCGTTCAACCTGCCGCTCAGCGTTCCCGCGATCCAGTTGGCCACCTCGGTCGGCGCAAGCGGCGGCGTGCCCGACACGGTCCGGTCGAAGAAATCGGCCATCTCGCGGCTGGCGGTGACGAGCCCGGCCTGGTACGCGTTCAGGCCCTGGGCCACGTACTCGGCGCGCCTGGCGCCGGGAAGCGTCGGCATCGTGGCGCGGACGCGCTCGATCTGTTCCTCCGGAATCACGAGCGGCAGCAGGTCCGGGTCCGGAAAGTAGCGGTAATCCTGCGCGTCCTCCTTCGTGCGCATCGGACGCGTCTGGTCGCGCTCGGGGTCATAGAGCCGCGTTTCCTGCGTCACCGTGCCGCCATCGTCAAGCACGCCGATCTGGCGTCGTGCCTCGTACGCGATGGCCTGCTCCATGAAGCGGAATGAATTGAGGTTCTTGATCTCGCAGCGCGTGCCGAGCACCGGATCACCCGCGCGTCGCACCGATACGTTGGCATCGCAGCGAAACGACCCCTCCTGCATGTTGCCATCGCAGACGCGAATCCACCGAACCAGGCCGTGCAAGGCCTTCGCATAGGCAACCGCCTCCGCGGCACCGCGCAACTCCGGCTCGGACACGATCTCGAGCAGCGGCGTACCGGCCCGGTTGAGATCGATCCCGGTCATGCCGTGGAAATCCTCGTGCAGCGACTTGCCGGCGTCCTCTTCGAGATGCGCCCGGGTCAGCCGGATGACCTTGTGCGCGTCGCCCGAGGCAATGGTGAGGGTGCCGCCGACGACGATCGGCAGCTCGTACTGGCTGATCTGGTAGCCCTTCGGCAGGTCGGGATAGAAGTAGTTCTTGCGCGCGAACACCGAGCGCCGGCTGATCGTGCCGCCGACCGCCAGCCCGAAGCGGATTGCGAGCTCGACCGCGGCCCGGTTAAGCACCGGGAGCACGCCGGGCAGCGCGATGTCCACCGCCGAGGCCTGGCTGTTCGGCGCAGCGCCGAAGACGGTCGAGGCACCCGAGAAGATCTTGCTGCGCGTCGTGAGCTGCGCGTGCGTCTCGATGCCGATGACGATTTCCCAGCTCACGCCGTCATCCCGCCGCGGCCGGCTTCACAGCGGCGTCTCCGCCGGGACCCGCAGGTGCCAGTCGGTCGCCTGCTGGTAGCGGTGCGCGGCGCCGAGCAGTCTGGCTTCGGCGAAATGGCTGCCGGTGAGCTGCAATCCGATCGGCAGGCCGGCGCCGTCGAAGCCGCACGGGATGCTGAGCGCCGGCAGTCCCGACAGTGGCGCCGGGATCGTATAGATGTCGTTCAGGTACATCTGCACCGGGTCGTCGGCGTTGGCGCCCAGCGGGAACGCGGTCGAAGGCGCGGTCGGTCCCATGATCACGTCGCAGCGCGCGAACGCCGCGGCAAGATCGCGCGCGATCAGCCGCCGCACCTTCTGCGCCTGCAGGTAATACGCATCGTAGTAGCCGTGCGACAACACGTAGGTGCCGATCAGGATCCGGCGCTTGACTTCGGCGCCGAAACCCTCGGCGCGCGTGCGGCAGTACATGTCGGCGAGATCGCCGTATGCGCGCGCCCGGTGACCGTAGCGCACGCCGTCGAAGCGCGACAGGTTCGACGAGGCCTCGGCGGGCGCGATGACGTAGTACGCCGCCAAAGCGAGCCCGCTGTTCGGCAGCGCCAGGTCGATGAGCTTGGCGCCCTGCGATTCGAACCAGGCGATGGCCTCGCGCACGCGCGCCAGCACGTGCGGTGCGCAACCAGTACCGAAATACTCCCGCGGCAAGCCAATGCGCAGACCGGCGAGCGGGGTTTGCAGTTCGCGCGTGTAGTCCTCGGCGTCGCGCGCGAGGCTGGTTGAATCGCGCGCGTCGTGCCCGCCCATCACGTTCATGAGCAGGGCGAGATCCTGCGCGGTCTTTGCCATCGGCCCCCCCTGATCGAGCGACGACGCGAAGGCAACCATGCCATAGCGCGACACCACGCCGTAGGTCGGCTTCAGGCCGCAGACGCCGGTGAACGCCGCGGGCTGCCGGATCGAGCCGCCGGTATCGGTACCGGTGGCAGCGGGCGCGAGGCGCGCCGCCACGGCCGCGGCCGAGCCGCCCGAGGACCCGCCCGGCACACGCGCTCGATCCCAGGGATTCCTGACCGGACCGAAAAACGAACTCTCGCTGGAGGACCCCATCGCGAATTCGTCCATGTTGGTCTTGCCCAGCAGCACCGCGCCGGCGCTGGCGAACCGCTCGATGACGTGTGCGTCGTAGGGGCTGACGAAGTCAGCCAGCATTTTCGAGCCGCACGTCGTGAGCATGCCGCGCGTGCAGAAGATGTCCTTGTGCGCAACCGGGATACCGGTGAGCGGACCGGCGCCGCCCGCGGCACGGACCTGGTCGGCGGCGTGCGCCTCGCCCAGGCTGCGCTGCGCATCGACCGTGATGAATGCGTTCAGCGCGCCGTTCAGGCGCTCGACGCGATCCAGAAACAGCCGCGTCAGCTCGACGCTCGAAATTGCCCTGCGCTCGAGTGCCGCGGAAAGTTCGCAGAGGGTCGAGTTGAGCAAGCTACTCGATCACCTTCGGCACCAGGTACAGACCGCGTTCCACGGCGGGCGCCACCGACTGATACTCGGCATGGCAGTCGGACTCGGTCACCTCGTCGTCGCGCAGCCGCTGCCCCGCCGGGATCAGCTCGGCAACCGGGTGCGACATCGGTTCGATGCCGGTCGTATCGACCGCCCGCAGCTCGTCGATCAGTTTCAGTACCCGGTTCAGCTGCTCGCGCACGGCGGAGCTCTCCTCCGGGCTCACCGCCACCCGTGCAAGCCGGGCCAAGCGCTGGATCTGTTCAGGGGAAAGGGGCATGCTGCAATACGGAAAAACCCCCGCGGCGCAAAAAAAGGGGAGTAATATTTCGCCATTATAGGGCCTTTGGCGCCATGCCTTTGGCGCGCATACTTCACGCACAGCACAAACGCACCCATGCTCGGTTTTCTCAGAAGCTATTTTTCCAACGACCTCGCGATCGACCTTGGCACCGCGAACACCCTGATCTATGTGCGCGGCAAGGGAATCGTGCTCGATGAACCCTCGGTCGTCGCCATCCGGCAGGAAGGCGGCCCGAACAGCAAGAAGACGATCCAGGCGGTCGGCAGGGAAGCGAAACAGATGCTCGGCAAGACGCCGGGCAACATCACCGCCATCCGGCCGATGAAGGACGGCGTGATCGCCGACTTCACGATCACCGAGCAGATGCTGAAGCTGTTCATCAAGAAGGTGCACGACAACAAACTGTTCTCGCCGAGTCCGCGCATCATCATCTGCGTGCCCTGCGGCTCGACCCAGGTCGAACGCCGCGCGATCCGCGAATCGGCGATCGGCGCCGGCTCGGGCCAGGTGTTTCTGATCGAGGAACCGATGGCGGCGGCGATCGGCGCCGATCTGCCGGTCGCGGAAGCCACCGGCTCGATGGTGGTCGATGTCGGCGGCGGCACCACGGAAGTCGGCGTCATCTCGTTGGGCGGGATGGTGTACTCGGGCTCGGTGCGCGTCGGCGGCGACAAGTTCGACGAAGCGATCATCAACTACATCCGTCGCAATTACGGCATGCTGATCGGCGAGGCCACCGCGGAAAACATCAAGAAGGGCATCGGCTCGGCGTTCCCGGGGAGCGAGGTGCGCGAGATGGAAGTCAAGGGCCGCAACCTCGCCGAGGGCATCCCGCGCAGCTTCACTATCAGTTCGAACGAAATCCTCGAGGCGCTCACCGAACCGCTCAACCAGATCGTGTCGGCCGTCAAGTCCGCACTGGAGCAGACGCCGCCGGAGCTGGGCGCCGATATCGCGGAAAAGGGCATGGTGATTACCGGAGGCGGCGCCTTGCTGCGCGATCTCGACCGCCTGCTGATGGAGGAGACGGGGCTGCCGGTGGTCGCGGCCGAAGATCCGCTCACCTGCGTGGTGCGCGGCTCGGGCAAGGCGCTCGAGAAGATGGAGCACTTCGGGCCGATCTTCACCAGCGAATAGCACCCCGCCCTCCGGAAGCGAGTGAGTGATGGCGTGAGCGGTCGCAGCCGCCTCCGCGGGAATTCGTTTTCGCGGCCTCGCGCTTTCACCGGCCGCTGACGTGGAGCACACGCCACCGCCGTTTTTCAAGCGCGGCCCCGCGCCGCTGGTGCGGCTTGCGTTTTTCGCTTCGCTGTCGGTCGCGCTGCTGGTTCTCGACGCGCGTTTCCGCTACGCCGACGGACTGCGCCAGGCGCTGATGCTGGCGGCGCAGCCGCTGCAGGAGTTCGCCGCGCTGCCGGGCGAGCTTGCCGGGCGCATCGCCGGGTATTTCTCCAGCCAAACGCAGTTGCAGGACGAGAACGCAGCGCTGCGCCGGCAACTGGTGGAAGCCTCGCTGTCGGTGCAACGCCTCCAGGCAGCCCTCGCGGGAAGCGAGCAGCTCAGGCGCCTCGCGGGCGCCGCCGAACGGCGCGGCGACCGGGGCACGGCGGCGGAGATCCTGTACAGCGCGCGCGATCCGTACGCGCGCCGGGTGATCATCGATCGCGGTACCCAGCACGGAGTGCGCGCCGGCTCGCCGGTGGTCGACGAGATCGGCGTCGTCGGGCAGGTGACGCGCACGTACTCCGGCGCCTCGGAAGTGACGCTGCTGGTTGACAAGGACCAGGCGATTCCGGTGCAGGTCGCGCGCAACGGCTTGCGCGCGGTCGCCTTCGGCAGCGGCGTCTCCGGCATGCTCGAGTTGCGCTTCATGGCGGCCAACGCGGAGATCGAAGCCGGCGACCGCCTGGTCACCTCCGGCCTCGACGGCGTCTACCCACCGGGTCTGGCGGTGGCCAGCGTGACGCGCATCGAGCGCGATGCCGCCAATTCGTTCGCCCGCATCCTGTGCCAGCCCGCTGCGGGCGTCGAACGGGGCCGCTTCGTGCTGGTGCTGAGCGCCGAGGCACGCGCCGCGCCCTACCCCGAGGAGGCGACCACGGGAAGCGAACGCGACACGCGCACCGGCAAGGTGCGCCGCGCCCGCAAGAAGGCAGCCGATGGTGCCTGAGAGGCGGCAACGGATCCTGCTGCCGGTTCGCGTGAGCTGGATCGTCGGCTCGTTCGCCGCAGCGCTGCTGCTCAACTTCGTGCCGTGGCAGCCGGTTGGATTGGCGCCGGATTTCGTCGCCCTGGCGCTTGCCTTCTGGTGCCTGCGGCAGCCCCGCCTGGTGGGATTGGGCGCCGGCTGGCTGCTTGGCCTGCTCACCGATGCGGGCAGCGGGGTGCTGCTTGGCCAACACGCGCTCGCCTACTCGCTGCTGGCTTTCTCCGCGATTACGCTTTCGCGCCGCGTGCTGTGGTTTTCGGTCTGGGGCCAGGCGTTGCACGTCGCCGCGCTGCTGCTGGTTGCGCAGGGTGTGGCGCTCGCGGTGCGACTCGCTGCGGGCGCCGACTTTCCCGGCTGGATGCTGATCGTCTCTCCGCTGCTCGGCGCGGCGCTCTGGCCGGTGGTGAGCTTCGTGCTGCTGGCGCCGCAGCGCCGCCCGATCGAAGTCGACGAAACGCGGCCGATATGAGACTTGCCCAACTGCGCGACCACGAGCGCGAGCTTTACTATTTCCAGCTGCGCATCGGCTTCGCCGGTGCCGCGGTGCTGGTGGCGTTCGCGCTGCTGTTCGCGCGCTTTTTCTACCTGCAGGTGGTGCAACACGGCGCCTACGTCTCGAAGGCCGAGGACAACCGCATCTCGGTGGTGCCGGTGGCGCCCAACCGAGGCCTCATCCTGGACCGCAACGGCGTCGTGCTGGCGCGCAACTATTCCGCCTATACGCTGGAGGTCTTCCCCGCGAAAGTGCGCAACCTGGAGCGCACCGTCGCCGAGGTGGCACAGCTGATCGAGGTGCAGCCGAAGGACCGCAGCCGTTTGCGCAAGCTGCTCGCCGAGACCCGGAACGCGGAGAGCCTGCCGATCCGCACGCGGTTGTCGGACGAGGAGGTGGCGCGCTTCGCCGCCAACCGCTACCGCTTTCCGGGCGTCGATATCAAGGCGCGGCTGTTTCGCCAGTATCCGCTGGGCGAGAGCGCTTCGCACGTGCTCGGCCACATCGGGCGCATCAGCACGCGCGACCGGGAAAAGCTCGAGGAACTCGGCGTCGAAGCCAACTACCGCGGCACCGATTTCATCGGCAAGGCCGGAATCGAGGCGAGCTACCAGCACGAGCTGCACGGCATGGCCGGCGTCGAGCAGGTCGAGATCGACGCCGGCGGGCGCGGCCTGCGCACGCTGGCGCGCACGCCGGCGCAACCCGGCAACAACATCACGCTCACGCTTGACATCCGGCTGCAGCAGCTCGTCGAGAGGCTCTTCGGCGAACGTCGCGGCGCGCTGGTGGCGCTCGAGCCCCAGAGCGGAGCCGTGCTGGCGTTCGTCTCGCGGCCGGGCTTCGATCCGAACCTGTTCGTCGACGGCATCGATCCGGCCAACTGGGAGGCGCTCAACAATTCGCCCGACCGGCCGCTCAACAACCGCGCCATCGCGGGCCTGTATCCGCCAGGCTCGACGTTCAAGCCCTACATGGCGCTCGCCGCGCTCGAACTGGGCAAGCGCACGCCGCGCAGCGTGATCCACGATCCGGGCTACTTCGTGTTCGGCGAGCGGCGCTTTCGCGATTCGAAGCCGGGCGGCCACGGCACGGTCGACCTGTACAAGTCGATCGTCGTGTCTTCCGACACTTTCTACTATCAGCTCGCCAACGACCTCGGCATCAACGCGATCGCCGGATTCATGCAGCACTTCGGCTTCGGCGCGCGCACCGGGATCGACCTCGAGGGCGAAGCGACCGGCGTGCTGCCCTCGCCGGAGTGGAAGATGGCGCGCTTTCGTCGCCCGGAACAGCAAAAGTGGTATGCGGGTGAAACGATCTCGATCGGCATCGGCCAGGGCTACAACGCGTATACGCCGGCGCAAATGGCGCTCGCGGTGGCCACGCTGGCGAATCTGGGCGCCATGTATCGGCCGCACCTGGTGAGTCACATCGACGATCAGCGCTCGGGCGCGCGCCGCGCCATCGAGCCGGTGCTCGTCAGGCAGCTGCCGCTGCGCACCGAGAACCTCGAGTTCGTCAGACGCGCCATGGCCGGAGTCAATCGGGAGGGCACCGGAGCGCGCGTCTTCGCCGGCGCGCAATACACCAGTGCGGGCAAGACCGGAACCGCGCAGGTGATCGGCTTGAAGCAGAACGAGAAGTACGACGAGCGGCGCGTGAGCGAGCGCCTGCGCGACCATTCACTGTTCATCGCCTTCGCGCCGGTCGAGAACCCGAGGATCGCGCTCGCGGTGCTGGTCGAGAACGGCGGCTTCGGTGCGCGGACCGCGGCGCCGATCGCGCGCGCGGTACTCGACTACTACCTGCTCGGCAGGCTGCCGGCGAGGCTCGACAAACCCCCATCGAGCGAGGAACCCGAGAACGAGGAAGGCGACTGATGGAGCTCACCCGGGTTTCGCTGCGCGGCATCGCGGCCCGGCTTGGCGACGGCGTCGATGGCACGCTGCTCACGCTCGCGCTCTTGCTCGCCGCGCTCGGGCTGCTGACCCTGTTCTCGGCGAGCTACGATCAACCGGGGCGCGTTACCGGCCAGCTGGCCAACCTCGCCGTCGCTCTCGGCGCGATGTGGGTGGCGGCTCGCATCCCGCCTCAGGCGCTGCTGCGCTTTGCGCCGCCGGTCTATGTGTTCGGTGTGCTGCTGCTGCTTGGGGTGGCGCTCTTCGGCGATGTGGTCAACGGCGCGCGCCGCTGGCTGCACATCGGCGTGACGCGCTTTCAGCCCTCCGAGATGATGAAGCTCGCGCTGCCGCTGATGCTGGCGTGGTATTTCCACCGCAATGAGGCGGGCCTGCGGACGCGCGATTTCGCTGTCGGCGCGCTATTGCTGGCGTTGCCGGTGGTGCTGATCGCGCGCCAGCCCGACCTCGGTACCGCGGTGCTGGTCGCGGCCGCGGGCTTCTACGTCATATTCTTCGCCGGCGTCGGCTGGAAGCTGCTGGTCGGGCTCGGCGTACTGGGTCTCATCGGACTGGCGCCGCTCTGGGGCCTGCTGCATGACTACCAGCGCAAGCGCATCCTCACGCTGCTTGACCCGACGCAGGACCCGCTCGGTGCCGGCTATCACATCATCCAGTCGACCATCGCGGTC
>Ga0156179_1123_pt1 | contig 21961 bp, 20 predicted proteins | sample RifCSPlowO2_12_FD_107832 | JGI IMG/M metagenome (GOLD analysis project Ga0156179, IMG submission 107832) | Betaproteobacteria bacterium RIFCSPLOWO2_12_FULL_67_28 | reverse complement strand
TTCCGCAGTTGATTCTCGATGACCTCGAACATCGCTGCCCTGGCACGCTCAGGATTTCCGGATGTCATTGGCGCGGGAGTGATATCCAAAATCAACGTAGAAGTGTGCGGCGGACGGCGCGATGACTGAATGCAGCACAGCGCTTCTCGCCGTCCTGCCATGATCGGATGCGGTGCGCCATCTCCTCATTTGAGATCGTGCGTTTCGTTCAAGGGCAGCTAAGAACCCTGCGCGCCAAACCACGCCGCCGTCAGGCGCAGCCCCTGTTCCATGGAATGCGGCGGCGCCCATGCGAGATCGCGCCGGATCGCGCCATCGTCCACCTCGAGCGATCGGGTGAGTTTCCGCGGCGGCGCGACAAGTTCGATCCACGCCACGGGAAACGAGAACAGCCGTGCCGGCACACCGAGCGCCACGCCCAGCGCACGACACAGTGCGGGGGTGGAAAGCGCGCTGCCGTCGCTCACGAGGTATGTCTTGCCGATGGCCTGTGGCGCCTCCAGGCAGCGCGCCACCGCGTCAGCGAGGTTTCCCGAATAGATGAGACTCCGCCGGTTTGCGATGCTTGCGAACGGCAGCGGCCAGCCGCGCGCAACCGCGCGCAGGAGACTCAGGAAATTCGCCTTCACGCCAGGTCCGTAGACGAGCGGCGGGCGGATCACGGTCAATTTCAGGTCCGCCATCGAACGCAGGGCTTCCTCGGCTTCCGCCTTGGCGCGGCCATACGCATCCTCGGGCGCCAACGCGCTCGTTTCGCAGAACGCCGCGGCGTGAGTCTCCTCGCCGTGCACCTTGACCGTGCTCATGAACAGAAGCCGCACGCCCGCGTCCGCGGCGGCGCGTCCGAGCGCGGTGGACACGCCCACGTTGACCGCGCGCAGCCGTGCTTCATCGACGCCGCGGCGATGCGCAATTGCGGCCAGGTGCACGACCGCATCGGCCCCGGTAAGCACGCGCGGCCAATCCGCAAACGCGGTCAGGTCGCCCGTCGCGCCACGCTCCAGCGCCACCACCTCATGTCCGCGCGCAATCAACACCGGACAGAGCGCCCGGCCGATGAATCCGGATGCGCCGGTGACGACAATCCGCATGTTCGCCGCGACTACACCGGCTCGGCCATGCAGCGCGCGAGGCCGTCGCGCCAGTGCGGCAGCGAGATGCCGAACTCGTGCGAGAGCCTGGCGCAATCGAGCACGCTGTAGCGCGGCCGCGCGGCCGCGGTCGGATACTCCGCGCTCGTAATGGGCTTCACCTCGGCGGCAATGCCGGACAGCGCGACGATCGCACGCGCAAATCCGTACCAGGTCGTCTCACCACCGGCGGTCAGGTTGTAAATGCCATCCGCGTCGCTTTGCTCCGCGACAATGCGCGCCGTGGCCTCGGCGATCTGCCGGCACCAGGTCGGCGCGCCGACCTGGTCGTCGACCACCCGCAAGGGCGCCCCGCTTTGCGCGCGCTGCAGGATCGCAAGCAAGAAATTCCGGCCGCGCCGGCCGTACACCCAGCTCGAGCGCAGGATCAGGTGGCGCGCGCCGCTCGCGGCAATCGCCTGTTCGCCCGCGAGCTTGCTCCTGCCATAGGCATTGATCGGGTTGGTCGCGTCGCCCTCGGCATAAGCGCGCTTGCCCGAGCCGTCGAACACGTAATCGGTCGAATAGTGAACCAGCAGCGCGCCGAGCCGCTTCGCCTCATCCGCGAGCACGCCGGGCGCTGCGCCATTGATCCGCATCGCCAGATCGGGTTCGGCTTCGGCTTGGTCCACCGCCGTGTACGCAGCCGCGTTGACGATCAACTCGGGTTTCGCTTCCCGCACCACGCGCCGTATCGCGCCGGCATCGGCCAGATCGAGCGCAGCGCGATCGGTGGCGATGATTTCGCCCAGCGGCGCCAGCGTGCGCGCCAGTTCCCAGCCGACCTGGCCATTGCGGCCCGTCAGCAGGATTCTCACGCGCAGCCTTCGGCCTCGGCGAGCGGCCTGCCGCGCTGGTCCTTCTCGGTCATGATCGGGGTCCCGGCGAGCGGCCACGGAATCGCCAGCGCGGGGTCGTTCCAGAGGAGCGTGCGTTCGTGCTCGGGCGCGTAGTAGTCGGTCGTCTTGTATTGCACTTCTGCCGCAGCCGAAGTGACGAGGAAACCATGCGCGAACCCGGGCGGGATCCACGCCATGCGTTTGGTTGCCGCCGAAAGCTCGAACGAAACCCAGCGGCCGAAGCTGGGTGAGCTTCGCCGCAGGTCGACCGCCACGTCCCAGATCTCCCCAAGCGTGACGCGCACGAGTTTGCCCTGCGGCTGGCGCAGCTGGTAGTGCAGGCCGCGCAAGACGTTGTGCAGCGAGCGCGAATGGTTGTCCTGCACGAACTCTGCGTCGATGCCGGTCGCCTGCGCGAAGTCGCGCCGGCTGTAGGACTCGAAGAAAAACCCGCGCGCGTCGCCGAAGACCTTCGGCTCGATGATCAGCACCTCCGGGATCGCGGTGCGCGTCACCACCATCAGTAGAGCTTGTCCGCCAGCACGCGCAGCAGGTACTCGCCGTAGCCGCTCCTCGCGAGCGGGCGTGCCAGCGCCTCGAGCTGCGCGGCGTCGATGAAGCCCATGCGAAAGGCGATCTCCTCCGGACAGGCGATCTTGAGCCCCTGGCGCTTTTCGATCGTCTCGATGAACTGCGAAGCTTCCAGGAGCGATTCGTGCGTGCCGGTATCGAGCCAGGCAAAGCCGCGCCCCATGGTGCGCACTTCCAGCTCGCCCCACTCGAGGTAGCGGCGGTTGACGTCGGTGATCTCGAGCTCGCCGCGCGCCGAGGGCTTCAGGCCGGCCGCGATCTCCAGCACCCGGTTGTCGTAGCGATACAGGCCCACCACGGCGTAGCGCGATTTGGGCGCGCGCGGCTTCTCCTCCAGGCTCATCGCGCGCCCCGCCGCGTCGAACTCGACCACGCCGTAGCGCTGCGGGTCCTTCACCGGGTAGGCGAACACCGTGGCCCCCGTGGTTCGCGCCGCCGCCCGGCCCAGCAGCGCGGTCAGTTCATGGCCGTAGAAAATGTTGTCGCCCAGGATCAGCGTCACGCCATCCCGGCCCACGAACTCGCGCCCGATGACGAACGCCTGCGCGAGCCCCCCGGGCGAGGGCTGCTCGGCGTAGGCAAGGTGCAAGCCCCACTGGCTGCCGTCGCCCAGCAGTTCGGCAAAGCGCGGCGTGTCCTGCGGCGTCGAGATGACGAGGATGTCGCGGATGCCGGCGAGCATCAAGGTGGTGAGCGGGTAGTACACCATCGGCTTGTCGTACACCGGCAGCAATTGCTTGGAGACCACCTGCGTCACCGGGTAAAGCCGCGTTCCCGATCCCCCCGCGAGGACAATGCCCTTCATGCCGCGCCTCTTTCCGCGTAGTTCATCTCGACCCAGTTGCGGTAGGCGCCGCTGGTCACCCCGGCGACCCAGTCCTGGTGCTCGAGGTACCAGTGCAGGGTCTTGCGCAGCCCGGACTCGAAACTCTCCGCCGGCCGCCAGCCGAGCTCGCGCCCGATTTTCGCGATGTCCATGGCGTAGCGGCGGTCGTGGCCCGGGCGGTCGGCGACGAAGCCGATCAGGTCGGCGTAGCGCCCCGTGGCGCGCGGCTGCGCCTCGTCCAGCAGAGCGCACAACAGGTGCACGACGTCGAGGTTCTTCATCTCGCAGTGGCCGCCGATATTGTAGGTCTCGCCCACCCGGCCCCTCGCGAGCACTTCGCGGAGCGCCGCACAGTGATCGTGCACATAGAGCCAGTCGCGCACGTTCTGGCCGTCGCCATACACCGGCAACGGCTTGCCGGCGAGCGCGTTGTGGATCATGAGCGGCAGGAGCTTTTCCGGAAACTGGAACGGCCCGTAGTTGTTGGAGCAGTTGGTGGTGAGGGTGGGCAGGCCGTAGGTGTGATGGTAAGCACGCACCAGGTGATCCGCTCCGGCCTTGGAGGCGCTGTAGGGGCTGTTCGGCGCGTAAGGCGTGGTTTCGGCGAACGGCGGATCCTCCGGACCGAGCGAACCGTACACCTCGTCGGTCGAGACGTGCAGGAAGCGGAACGCGCGCCGCTCGCTTTCGGGCAGCCCCATCCAGTAGGCCCGCGTTTCCTCGAGCAGCGCAAACGTGCCCACCACGTTGGTCTGCACGAACTCGCCGGGGCCGTGGATCGAGCGGTCGACGTGGCTCTCGGCAGCGAAATGCACCACCGCGCGCGGCCGGTGACGCTCCAGCAGCTCACGCACCAGCGGCCGGTCGCAGACGTCGCCGCGCACGAACACGTGGCGCGCGTCGCCGCGCAGCGCCTCCAGGTTGCGCAGGTTGCCGGCGTAGCTGAGCTTGTCGAGATTCACCACCGGCTCGCCGCTCAATCCGATCGCCTGCAGCACGAAATTGGCGCCGATGAATCCGGCGCCGCCCGTCACCAGCAGCATCGGCCGCTTATGCGCGGGCGACGCGCGGGTCGGAGGCGCGCGTCGCGGCGTCGATGATGCGGTCCTGGTCGGCCTGCGTCAGATACGGATGCATCGGCAGGCTGATCACCTCGCGCGCCAGCTGCTCGGCGGTCGGACAGATGGCGTCCGCGGCGAGGGCCGCATAGGCCGGCTGCTTGTGCAGCGCCGCAGGGTAGTGCACCGCGGTCGGCACTCCCAGGTCCTTCAGGCGCGCTTCGAACGCGGGACGGTCGAGTGCGCGCACCGTGTACTGCGCATACACGCTGGTCCGGTCCGGCCTGACGCGGATGGTCGCCATGTGACGCGACAGCGTGGCGTTGTAATGGTTGCCGATCTCGATGCGGCGCTCGATCTCCCAGTCGAAGCGCTTCAGCTTGGCGAGCACCACCGCGCACTGGATCGAGTCCATGCGCCCGCCCACGCCGATGCGCGTGTGCACGTAGCGCCGTTCCTGGCCGTGGATGCGGATCTCGCGCATCGCCTTGGCGAGCGCGTCGTCCTGCGTGAAGAGCGCGCCGCCGTCGCCGTAGCAGCCGAGCGGCTTCGAGGGAAAGAAGCTGGTGCAGCCGATGGTCGAGAGATTGCCGCTCTTCGCACCCTTGTAGGTCGCGCCGAAGCTCTGCGCCGCGTCCTCGATCACCGGCAGCCGGTGCTTGGCGGCGATGGCGTTGATCTGGTCCATGTCCGCAGGCTGCCCGTACAGCGACACCGGCAGGATCGCGCGCGTGCGCGCGCTGATCGCCGCCTCGATCCTCGCCGCGCTGATGTTGGCGGTGTCCTCCTCGACGTCCACGAACACGGGCGTGGCGCCGAGCAGCACCACCATCTCGGCGGTGGCGACGAAGGTGAACGGGCTCGTGATCACCTCGTCGCCCGGCTTGACGCCGAGCGCCATGAGCGCGATCAGCAGCGCCTCGGTGCCCGAGGCCACCGTGATGCAGTGCTTGGCGCCGGTATAGGCCGCGAGCCGGTCCTCCAGCTCGCGCACTTCCGGCCCGAGGATGTACTGGCCGTGGTCCAGCACCAGCTGGATGCGCGCGTTGATGATGTCGCGCATCGCGGCGTACTGCGATTTGAGATCGATGAAATCCATTGCGGTTCCTTGCGGCGTGGCCTGCGAGGCGGCGATTATCTCACCGCGAGAGGTAGAGGACGTTCTTGCGCATCAGCGTGAAATCGAGCGCGAAGCCCTGCGCGATGAGTCCCCCCAGCATTTTCGACAGCGCCGCGCTCGAGTGGATCGCGGGGTGCGTCTCGACGCAGATCTTGCGCACGGTGGCGAGATCCGCGAGTTCGAAGAACTCGATCTCGCCGCCCTCGATGTCGACGATCAGGAAGCTGGGACGCACGCGCTGCAGCTCGCTGTTGAGGTCGGCCTGCGGCACGCGGATCGTCTTGGCGTTGCCCGACCCCGGCAGCGCCGAGGACGCCCAGAACTCCGGCTCGACGTGGAATTCGCGCGTCCCCTCGCCCCGCGCGAGCAGCACATTGCGCACCGTGGGGGCGACGCCGTTGGCCCGGTAGGTGGCCGCGATCAGCTCCATCAGCGCGGGGTTCGCCTCGTAGGCGAACACGCGCTCGCTGCCGATGCGCTTGGCGCAGTAGGCCGACAGAAAGCCGATGCCGGCGCCCACTTCCATCACCACGTCGTCGGAGGCGAGGCGCTTGGCGACGATCTCGATTTCCTTGTCCTCGTACTCGCTGAAGAAGATCTGCCGGCGGATCCCGCGCGAGATGCCGCTGCCCTCGGTGGGCAGCAGCACGCCCTGATTGTCCACCCAGCGCGGAACGTGGACCTGCCACAGCAGTTTCTTGATGCGCCGCGCAGTGCGGCCGTGTTTTCGCATGCAGGTGTCTCCGGATGGCTGGCCGCGCCCTAGGCTTCCAGCGGATGCGCTTCGAGCCAGACGAGCAGCACGACGAAAGTGTAAGCGAGCCGGCGCGAGCCGCGCCCGGCGCACGCCGCGTGCCATAGCCGCTGCACGGCGCCCGCATCGAGATACGGCGCGAGCGTTGCGCAGCGCGCCAGCGCGCCTTCGGCGGTGGCGCGCCATGCGCCGTTGAAAAGCTCGCGCAACGGCACTGAAAAACCGTGCTTGGGCCGGTCCCAGACCGCCTGCGGCAGGCTGCGCCGCGCGATTTCCCTCAAAAGCGCCTTGCCCCCCCCGGCGTCGTAATGCAGCGCTGCGGGCAGATCGAGCACCGCGTCCAGCACCACGTTGCCGAGCATCGGCACGCGCACCTCGAGCCCATGCGCCATGCTCGCGCGGTCGGCCTTGGCGAGGCAGTTCTCCGACAGATAAGTCCAGAGGTCGGCGCGCATCAGGCGCGCCGTATCCATGCCGCCGGCGAGATCGCGCCAGAGCTGCAGCGTCGCCTCGGGCCGGCACGCGGCGAGCGCCGCGGGTGCGAGATAGCGGCTGAGACTCTTGCGGCCGGCACGCCAGGGCCCGAGTTCCACGCGCCGGTAAAAGAGCAACTCCCGCCCGTGCAGCATGCGGCGCAGGAGCGCGGCGGGCAGCAGTCCCGCCTCGAGCAGCGCGCGCCCCGCTGTCTGGCCCAACCGCGCCGGATGCTGCGCCGCCTCGTCCGCGAAGCGCGCATAGCCGGCAAACAGTTCGTCGCCGCCGTCGCCGCTGATGGCTACCGTCACGTGGCGGCGCGTCAGCGCCGCAAGCGCCTGCGTCATGACGTACGCGGGATCGGCGAGCGGCTGATCGAGCACCCGCACCGAGTGCGCAAAGACGTCGCCATCGATCGCCGGCGCTTCGAGCACATGATGCCGGCAGCCGAACGCCTCGGCCACGGCGCGCGCCTGCGGCGTCTCGTCGAAACCCGGCTCGGCGAACGCGAGCGTGAAGGTCTCCAGCGGCCGCGCGCCCGCTTCGGCCATGTAGCGCACCATGAGGCTCGAATCGATGCCGCCGGAGAGGAACGCCCCGAGCGGCACGTCGGCGACGAGCTGACGCCGCACGCTCTCGCGCAGCGCCCGATCGACCCGCTGGAGCGTCTCTTCGCGATCCGCCGCCTGCGCACGGGCCAGCGGAATCTCCCAGTAGCGCTGCAGCTCGCAGCGCCGGTCAGCGGCGCGCCAGCGCAGCCACGACGCGGGCGGCAGCTGGCGCACCTCGCGCAGGAACGAATGCGGCGCGAGGCAGGTCTGGAACGCGAGGAAATCGCGCAGCGCCTCGTAATCGAGCCGGCGCGGAAAGCCGCGCAGCGCGAAAAACGCTTCGAGCGTGGAGGCGAAGGCGAGCCCAGCGTGCGTCGAATAGAAAAGCGGCTTGACTCCCATGCGGTCGCGTGCCGCGAATAGCGACTGCTCCAGCCGATCCCAGAGGGCGAAGGCGAACATGCCGTCGAGCCGCGCGGGAAGGTGCACGCCCCAGGTCGCGTAGCCGTGCAGCAGCACTTCGGTATCGGAGCGCGTGGCGAAGACCCGACCGGCGGCTTCGAGTTCGGCGCGCAATTCGCGGAAGTTGTAGATCTCGCCGTTATGCACCAGGACGTAGCGTCCGTCCGGCGAGTGCATCGGCTGATGGCCACCGTCGGGGTCGATGACGGCGAGCCGCGTATTGCCGAGACAGGCGCTCTCGCCGCGCCACAGCAGCTGCTCGTCCGGTCCGCGCGAGCGAATCGTCGCCAGGGCTGCGGCTGCGCTTTCCTGCCATGGCGTGGCGATCAGGCCGATGATGCCGCACATCGCTTAACCGGTCTCCTGCGCCAGCCGCTCGTATGCGGCGACCACGCGCGCCGTCGCATACGGCGCCAGATCGACGCGCAACGCATCGGGAGGATGCGCCAGCGCTTGCTCGATCGCCGCGCGCAGTGCGGGCGCGTTCCCCACGGGGACGAGGCATTCGGGAAGCTGCTCGCCGAGGATCTCGCGCGGACCCGACGGACAGTCGGTGCTCACGACCGGAACACCGAGCAGCAAGGCCTCGACGATCACGTTGGGCAGGCCTTCATGGTCCGAGCAAAGCACCAGCAGCTCCGCGCCCGCGATCCAGGGATAGGGATTGCGCTGGAAACCCGCCACCTGCACGCGTGCGCCGAGCCCGCGCGCGGCGATCATCGACGCAAGCGCGGGCGCCGGATCCGTGAGCAGGACCAGGCGATGGGCGGTGTCGAGCCCGCCGAACGCATCGAGCAGCAGGTCGTGGCGCTTCTGCCCCGAGAAACGGCCGACGTGAATCAGGTACGGTTTCTCGGGCAGCACCGCAGCCTCGCCCGCCTGGGCGCGCAGCGCCTCGCCGTCGAAGGGATTGGGAATCACCTCGATCCGTGCGCGCGCAAGCCCGAGTTCCTTTCGCAGGTCCAAGCCGACGCCACGCGAGACGGCGATGAGCCGCTGCCCGTCGTAGAGTCGCCGGTACCGAGCCAGCCGCCGCGCCGACTTCGAGGGCTGCGTCGCGCCGAGCCGCGCCACTTCGACCGACAGCGTGTTGGCGATCCGGCACCAGTGCCTGGGCAGGCGGGCGCGCCGCGCGACCTCGTCCGCGAACGGCAAGGTCGACACCAGCAGGTCGAACGGTTGCTCCCGCGCCAGCAGCGCGTGCAACTGCGCCAGCCGGCGCGCGGCGAGCCGCTTGCCGAGCCAGCCGGTGCTGATCCTGCGTCCCGCGGGCGTCGCTGCGCGCAGCTGCACTTGCGGCGGAACCGCATGCGAGGTGACGTTTTCGAGAAGGATCACGTCGCTGCGGTGGCCGCGCGCCGCCAGCGCCGCGGCGATCTTCAGCACCGCCTTTTCGGCCCCGCCGCCGGCGAGATTGGTCACCACGAACCCGATCCTCATGGCCGCGGCGGATGTTCGTGCAGGGCACGCTCGACGGCGGCAAACACCGTGTCGACACCGATCGCCGCCATCGGCGTTTCCTCGGGGCAGGGATGCGCATGCGGATGATCCACCGGATAGAAGCATGGATGCTCGAGCGGACCCAGCAGCCGGCTGGGCGAATGGCAGTGGTACATGACCACCAGCGGAATGTCGAAACAGCCCATGACGTGCGTAGGGCCGGTATCGACGCCTACGTAAAGGTGGGTGTGGCTCATGAGAGCCGCGCTCTGGCGCAGGCTGAGCGTGCCGGCGAAGTTGGTCGCCGCATCGCCCAGTTCGCCGGCAAGCCATCGGGTGCGCGTTTTTTCCTCTGCGCCGCCGAAGATGAGGAAATGGGCCTCGGGCCAGCGCGCGCGAATGCCGCGTGCGAGCTCGGCAAAGCTCTCCACCGGCCAGTCGCGGAAGGCCTTGGTGGGAAAGCTCGCGACCTGCAGGCCGATGCACGGCATCGCAGCGGGCCGGAGGGCGGCGAGGGTCTTGCGCGCCCAGGCGCGTTCTTCCTCGGTGACCTGGTAGGCGAGCCGCAGCCCGGCGGGCGCGATGCCGAGCGGCTCGACGAGCGCGAGACGCATGAATACGGCATGCCGGCTGAGAGGCTCGGGCGCGGCGACCGCGGGCGCGAGCCGCGCATCGAGCGCGGCGCTTTGCTGCCGGAACGCCACCACGCGGCGCGCCACGCGCAGCGCGTAGCTCACCAGCGTGCGGTCGAATCCGTACACGAACGCGAGGTCGAAGCGGCGCCCGGGGCCGCGGCCGAGCAGCGCGGCCACGCGCTTGTCGATGCGCCCGACGCGCGCGAGGAACGGCAGGTGTTCGAGCACTTCGGCGCGCTTCGGGTGCGCGAGGCAGGTGAGCTCGGCCTCCGGAAAGGCGCGCGCGAGCGCCCGCAGCGCCGGGGTCGCGAGCAGCGTATCGCCGATGCGCGACACGTTGATCACCAGGACCGAGCGGGTGCGCTCCGCTGCCGCAGCGTGCTCAGCCACGAACCGCAAACTCGTACACGAAATCGGGAAACGAGTACTCGAGCGGCGCGAAGCGCCACGCCAGGCGCTTCACCAGCAGGCGCAAGGGCGAAAAGCGCTTGATCAGGTGGTAGGCCGAGAGCGCGAGGCCGGCGCGCCGCCCGATTTCCATCGCCTGGGTCGGCGTGATCCAGGCGACATGGTCGAGGTTCACGATCGCCGTGCCGTCGCGCCGAAAACGCCGCCAGAACTTGCGGCTGAAGGGATTCGGCGTCGTGGCGTAGACGCGCCCGCCCGCTTCCAGGTGGCGCGCCGCGAAGCGCAGCAGCGCCACCGCGTCGTCGACATGCTCGAGCACGTCGCCGATGAAAACCCGCTCGAAGCGCTCGCCGATGTCCGCGCCCGAAGTCGCATCGACGCACAGCACGTGAAAGCCGCGCTGGTTGAGTTCCGCCACCAGCGGCGCGAGGATGTCGATGCCGACGCAGCGGCGCGCGCGCCGCGCGATGCGGCCGTGGCGCCAATCCGGCTGGTCGAAGTAGCGCGCGCTGTGGGAGACGACCCCGATATCGAGCACCGAGCGCTGCGCCACGCACTGTTCGATGAACTCCAGCAGGCCGCTGTCGGTGTGCACCTGTCGCACCGATCCGAGGTAGCGCTGCACCGCGCGCTGTGCGTCGCGATTGTTGGGATCGTCGCTGAGCCGCGTCCAGTCCGGCGCGGCCGGTGCGCCGTGCTCCGGGGTCACGTCGCGACCGATTCACGCGGCGGCGGCACCAGCAGGACGTTGCGGATGCCGCCCGCTTCGAACGGTGCGCGCTCGCCGAGATAGTCGTCCCAGGTCGCCTCGCAAATGCCGCCCGGAAGCACGATGCCGAGCATGCGGTAGTCCAGCTCGTCGCGCAGCAGCGCCGCGAGCCGGGCCCTCTTGGCGAGGTCTTCGGCGCCCACTTCGAGATACATCGGCGGCCGGTGCCTGGCGAGCGTGGCGCGCGCGCCGCGCAGCACCTCGAGCTCGAACCCCTCGACGTCCACCTTGATGAAATCGACGCGGCCGATCTTGCTTCGTGCGATCAGGCCGTCCAGGGTCTCGACGCGCACCGTGATGGTGTCGCACGCCTCCGCGCAGTAGCGGCCGAGCCGCGAGCCTCCGGTGTTCGCGCGCTCCACGGAAAACTCGCCCTGCCCCTCGCTCTCCGAGAGCGCCACGGCGGCAATCGAGACCTGGCGCAGGTTGTTGGCCCAGGTCGATTTCTGCAACGCCGCGGCCAGATGCGGTATCGGCTCGATCGCGATCACGCGGCCGCCGGGGCCGACCGCATCGGCCATCTGCAGCGTCCACTCGCCGATGTTCGCGCCGACGTCGACCACGGTGTCGCCGGGCCGGCAGAAACGCCGGATGCAGGGTTCCGTCTTGAACGGCTTGAGCAGCTTGTAGGCGCCCATCAGGTCGAGCCGCTCGGGGACGTAGAAGTACAGCCCGTCGGTCTGCAGCACGTAGCCGCCGGGCCATTCCCGGTGGGCGCGCTTGCGCAGCCGGTCGCGCCACCACGGCACGCGCACCGCCAGCGGATCGGCGACCTCGCGCCGCGCGCGGTAGCGGCGCAGCACCGCGAGCTGGCGTATCAGGCGCACCAGGGCGCCGAGCGTTTTTTCTCCCTTCACGTGCCGATGGCTCGCGACGCAGTCCTTTCGCCGCAGTTTACTCTGGCTGCACTCGCGCGCGGCCGGGCCCGCGGTGACCCGGTATCATCCGGCATCGGCCATGACGTATTGCGCAGCGCCTTCTGCCGGCTATCCAGCGTTCCACTTCGTCGCGCTCGTTGCAAAGCGCCGCGCGGCAGCGCGATGAGCGCGGCGTCGGTCGCGCCGACACTGAGCCTGGTGGTGCCGGTCTACAACGTCGCGGCGTTCCTGCCGCGCTGCCTGGAAAGCCTTGCCAGCGCGCCGGCCGCGGCGACCGAGGTGATTTTCGTCGATGACGGATCCACCGACGAGTGTCCGCGCCTCCTCGCCGAGTGGCGGCGAACGCATCCCAACGCGCAGCTCATCCGCCAGGCGAACGGCGGGCTTTCCGCAGCGCGCAACACCGGCCTGGAGCGGGCGCAGGGCCGCTTTCTCGCCTTCGTCGATTCGGACGACTACTTCGACCCCGGTTACCACGAGCGCCTCGCAGCGCTGTGCGAAGCACACGCGCTGGACCTGGCGATCGGCAATGCAAGCTATCACTTCGAGGGCCGCCGCAGCGATCAGCCGGTGTATACCGATCAGCCGCCGGCCGGGGTGATGCGCGGCGCGGACCTGCTTCGCTACCGGCTGCGCAACCGCAACCTTCTGCACATGGTGTGGATGCACGTCTATCGGCGCGAGTGGCTCGAGCGGCACGCCCTGCGCTTCGTGCCGGGACTGATTCACGAGGACGTGCCCTGGACGACGCGGGTCCTGCTGCTGGCCGAGCGCGCAAGCTACGACGCGACGCCCGGCTACCACTACCGTCAGCGCGTTCGGCGCTACCGAGCGGACGAACTCGACCGGCGCCTCGGCGCGATCATCGAGAGCTCGATCCACAATGCGCGCGCGCTCGATCGGCTGGCGGGCGGACTCGGCGACGACACCGAGCTGCAGCAGCTGCTGCGCTGGCAGCTGGTCGACGGCGCGTTGTCGCTGTTCCACAAGATCCGCCAGCTGAGCCGCGCCGAACTGCGCCGCGCGCGGCTCGCGCAGCTGCGTCGCGACGGGGTCTTCGGCCTGCTGTGGCGCAACGCGACCCAATTCGCGCAGCGCCGGCGCATCGCGCGCAACTACCTCAAGGCGCTTCTCGGGACGGCATGAACCGCGACGCGCAATGACGCCGACCTGCTACCAGGTCAACCTGCAGAGCGGCTTCGGCGGCGGCGAGAGGTACACGGCGTTCTTCGCGCAGGCGCTGGAGGCGCTCGGCATTCGCACCGTCCTGTTCGCCCACCCGCAGGCGACGTTCTGGCGCGCGCAACTGCCGCCGGGGGCTCGGATCGAGCCGGTCACGAGCGACCAGCTCACGCGGCGGTTGGCTTCGCTGCACCAGGCGTGGGTTGCGTTTCACACGCCGCTACCCGCCGCCGCGGTGGCGGTGCTGCATGCCGCCGGCGCCCACGCCACGGCCTTCGCCCACCTGCCGTGGCACGACCGCGATCCCGCGGCGCTGCGCCCCTACGATCTCATCGTCCCGGTGTCGCACCATGTCGCCGCCAGCTTGCGTGCGCGAGGCCTGTCACGGGTGTACGCCGAGCCGCTCTACGGCATCGCCGACCTGAGGGGTCCGCGCAGCGCGCCCGGCGAGGTGATCCACGCCCGTCCGGTCTACGATTGGGACCTGCGCAAGGTGCGTGAGCGCGTGCTGCGCACCCTCTATCCGCTGTATTGGCGATTGCAGCCGCCGCGCACCTTCACGCGCGCTCCCGGCATTGCGCTGGGGATCGTCTCCCGGCTGACCACCATCAAGCAGTTTCCGCAGCTATTCGAGCGGCTCGCCCCGGTGCTCGCGCGCCACCCCGCTTTCGGGCTGGAAATCTTCGGCAGCGGGGGCTACGCCTCGGTCAGGGACCTGCGCCGCGCGCTCGCCCCGCTGCAGGGCCGCGCGCGCTGGTGGGGGCATCAGCAGAACGTCGGTGCGGTGTTCGCACAGCTCGACTACCTGCTGACCGGTCTGCCCGAGAAGGAGGCCCTCGGCCTCAACGTGATCGAGGCGCAGTCGAGCGGTGTCCCGGTGCTGGCGGTGGCTGCGCCGCCGTTCACCGAGACGGTGGCCGACGGCATCACGGGATTGTTCTATGACGATCCGCGAGCCGACGGCGGCGCCGCTTTCGAGCGGTTGTTGCATCGCCTGGAAAATGAATCCTTCGTCATCGAGCCGCAGCGCGCGGCCGCGCATCTGGCGCAGTTTTCGGTGGCGGCCTTCACCGCGAGGGTGGCGCGGCTCGTCGAGCACGTCGGAAGACTGCGCCCCGGCGCGCGCCTTGCGCCATGAATGTCGTCATCCTCAATTTCAGGAAAGGCTTTGCGCCGCTGCGCGATGCGTTCGAATCGCTCGGCTTCGAGGTCGCGGAAAACCTGTGGACACCGCCCGCGGCGGTGCTTGCGCGCACGCGCCTGTGCATCGTGAATCTCTACGAGGCGGCGCGGCAGCCGCTCGGCGCGGTTCGCCTGAAGCGCGCCGCCGCGCGCGGCCGCGTTCCGGTCATCGCCCTCGATCGCGATGCGCCCTGGCACATGGGCCTGAGGAAGCGCCGGCTGCGGCTGCTGCAATGGCTCAAGCCCTTCGACCTCTACGCCACGCACACGCTGCAGCCGACGTACGAGTTCGCGCCGGTGAAGATCTACAATGCCAACGCGGCATGGACCCGTCACTTCAATCTGCACGGCCAGACGCTCGAGGCGATGCGCGACCCCGGTTTCCACGCGCTCGACGTGTCGTTCCTCGGCAACATGAACGGCCGGCGCTACCGGGAGCACGCGCTGCGCGAGGCGTTCTTCGCCGAGCTGTCGCAACGCCTGGCGCCATTGGGCCTGCGCTTTCGGTTCGCGGATTCGGCGGGCATCGCGGATGCAGAGCAGATCCGGGTCATCCAGCGCAGCCGGATCAACCTGAGCTACCGCTCGTCGTGCGATCATGAAAGCGACGGCAGCTGGGGGCTTCCGGAACGCTGCTACGGGGTCCCCGCGCGCGGCGGTTTCCTGCTGTCGGACGCGCGCCGGCACGCTGCGGACGACTTCGACCTCGCCACGGAATGGGCGAGCTACCAGGGGATCGACGACTGCGTCCGGCAGATCCGCCACCACCTCGGGCATTTCGAGCAGACACGGCGCATCGCCGAGGCGGCGCACGCACGCGTCCTGCGCCAGCATACCTACGTGCATCGGGCGCGCGCCCTGATCGCGGCCGCGGATGCACTCAGGGACAGGACCGCGGCTGGCGCACGCTAGGCACCGAAGCGCAAGAACGCATCGCATGAGCGGTATCGCGTCGGTCGCCGGCCAGGACGGCAGCTATCATGCGCAGAACGGGGAAGATCGCTGGCTGGAGGCGTACTTCGGCGGCAGGCGCGACGGCTACTACGTGGAAGTGGGTGCCTATGACGGCAGCCATTTGAGCAATACCTACCACTTCGAGCAGATCGGCTGGAGCGGAGTGCTGGTCGAACCGGATCCGGTCATGGCGGCGCAGTGCCGGCGCACTCGCCCCGCATCGCGCACCTTCGCCTGCGCGGTGGTCGGGCCGCGCGATGGCGGCGAGACCGTTTTCTTCCGCGTCGCCGAAGGCCAGGTGTACTCGACCACCCACCTCAGCCCGGCCCATCGCCAGCGGCTGGACCGGATGGGGTTGCAGTGGCAGGAGGTGCGCGTCCCGGCGCGAACCCTGGACTCGATCCTCGCGCAAGCGGCCCCCGCGCGAATCGACTTCGTCAGCATCGACGTCGAGGGCGGCGAGCTTCAGGTGCTGCACGGGTTCGATCTCGGCCGCTGGAAGCCCGCGATCGTGATCGTCGAAACCAACGCCCGCCGCCGCGACCCGGCGATTCGCGATTACTTCGTGAGCCGCGGCTACGCCTACCGTCACAGCATCGACGTCAACGATTTCTACGCGCCGCTCGAACACGGCGCGATCGCGACGCGCATCGTCGACGGCGCACGCTACCTGCGGCACCGCTTTCGGCGGCGCCTCGCCAGGCTGGGTCAGCTGGCGCGCCGGGCGTGGCGCAAGCGCTTCGCCGGGCCCACCGATGGCTGAGGCCGGGGACGCGACGCGCATTCTGGTCCTCAGGCGCGACAACATCGGGGATCTGGTGTGCACCACGCCGTTGCTCAGCGCTTTGCGCGCGCAACTGCCGGCGAGCTTCATCGTCGCCCTGGTCAACCGCTACAACGAACCGGTGCTGCACGGCAATCCGGACCTCGATGCGGTGCATTCCTACCAGAAGGCGAAGCACCGGGGCCCCGACGAAAGCCTGGCGGGCGTCTACTGGAGGCGCCTGAAGACGATGGCGGAACTTCGCCGCCAGCGCTTTCACTGGCTGCTCTTGCCAGGCGGGATGCAGGCGGGCACAGCGAGCGCGGTGCGCATGATCGCGCCGCGCCGGGTGCTGGTGCGCGCGGCCGAGGACGCGCTCGCCGGCGCGCACGAGGTCGAGCAAGGATGCCATCTCCTGGCGAGGATGGGACTGCGCTACGAAACGCCGCCGCAGCGGGTGGTGCCCGATCCGGCCATCCGCGAGCGGCTCGCTGCGCGCCTCCAGGCGCGCCTCGGATTCAGTCCGGCCCGGGTGATCGGCGTCCACGTCAGCGCCCGCAAGGCCTCGCAGCGCTGGCCGGCGGAGCGCTTCGTAGAACTGCTGCAGCGCCTGCCCCAGGTGCCGGGCTCGGTGTTCCTGCTGCTCTGGGCCCCCGGCTCGGAGCGCAATCCGCGGCACCCGGGCGATGACGAGAAGGCGGCGCGGATCGAAGCGGCGCTCGGCGCATTTCCCCTCGTGCCGGTCGCCACGCAGCGCCTGGACGAATTGATCGGCGCGCTCGCGCTGTGCGACCGCGTGATCTGCGCCGATGGCGGCGCCATGCACCTCGCGGCCGCGCTCGGCAAGCCGATGGTGTGCCTGTTCGGCGGTTCCGACGCCGCGCGCTGGGGCCCGTGGCGGGTAGCGCACGAGTTGCTGCAACCGGCCTCGCGCAACGTAGCCGACATCATGGTAGAAGAGGTGCTGCGCGCCTACGAGCGCCTGTGCGCACGCGAGCCTCCCGGAGCGATGATTCCATGAACCTGCTCAGCGATGCCGTCCCGCTCGGCCAGGTCTGCCGCGCGCTGGTGATCAAGCTGCGCCACCACGGCGATGTGCTGCTCGCGAGCCCCGTGATCGCGGTGCTGAAGAACCACGCACCCGCGATCGAGATCGACGCGCTGGTGTACGCGGACACGGCGCCGGTGCTCGCGCTGCACCCCGGGCTGTGCGAGCTGCACACGATCGATCGCGGCTGGAAGGAGCTGGGAGTCTTCGCGCGCGCGGCGGCGGAATGGGCGCTGTACCGGCGTCTGGCCGCGCGCCGCTACGACCTTCTGATCCATCTTTCGGAAAGCTGGCGCGGTGCCTGGCTCGCGCGCAGCCTCGGCGCGCGCTGGACGGTGGCGCCGCAACGCAAGCCGGACGGCCGGCGCTGGCGCAACAGTTTTTCGCATCTCGTGCCGGGTGCCAGCGGACGGCATACCGTGGAAAGCAATCTCGACGCGCTGCGCCGCATCGGCCTGCAGCCTGCGGAGAACGAGCGTCAACTGCTGCTCGAGCCGGGCGAGCCGGCGCGCCAGGCGGTCCGGACGCTGCTTGCCGCGCACGGCCTCGTGCCGCAGCGCTTCGTGCACATCCATCCCACGTCACGCTGGCAGTTCAAGTGCTGGACCGTCCCTGGCTGGGTCGAAATCATCACCCGCCTGCAGGCGGCCGGCTGGGCCGTGGTACTGACTGCGGCACCGGACGCCGACGAACTGGCCCTCACCGCGGCGGTGCAGCAGCAGCTCGCGCAGCCGGCGATCGATCTGAGCGGCCGTCTCGGCCTGAAAGAACTCGCCGCGCTCGCCGGCGAGGCGCGGCTTTTCATCGGCGTCGATTCGGCGCCGATGCACATCGCGGCGGCGATGGGCACGCCTGCGGTGGCTCTGTTCGGGCCTTCCGGAGCGGACCTGTGGGGACCGTGGGGAATTCCGCGGCGCGGCCGGCATCGCGTAGTGGCGAGCACGCGGCACAGCTGCCGGCCCTGCGGCCTCGACGGCTGCGGCGGCGGCAAGGTGAGCGACTGCCTCGAGACCCTGGAAGCCGAGCGCGTCTGGCGCGCAATCAGCTCCGAACTGCAGGGCCCGGCATAGCGCCGCCGCGCACCGCCGCGAAGATCGCCTCCATGCGATCGAGCATGCGGTCGTAGGAAAAATTCTCCACGCAGTGCCTGCGCGCAGCCTCGCCCAGCGCGCGGCGCAGGCCTGCGTTCTCCGCGAGGCGCGCAATCGCCGCGGCGAGCGCGTGGGCGTCGTGCGGCGGCACGATCAGCGCGGTCGCGTCATGGGTCGCGAGCTCCGCAATGCTTCCCACGGTCGTGGTGACGCAGGGCAAGGCGCAAAGCATCGCCTGCACCAGAGCCTGCGGCACCCCCTCGTTGGCGTAGGACGGCAACGCGAAGATGTCGAGCGCGTGCAGCCAGGGCACCACGTCCGCCTGGTTGCCGGGCAGATGCACGCGCTGGCGCAGGCCGAGCGCGTCGATCTGCGCGCCGAGCGCCTCGCGCATCGGGCCATCGCCCACGATCACGAGTTCGATCGCCTGCGGCAGTTGCGCCAGAGCCTCGATCAGATAGCGGTGTCCCTTCCAGCTGCGCAGCGTCGCGACGATGCCGACGAGCACCCGCTCGGCGGGCAAGCGCAGCGCAGTGCGCGCCGCGGCGCGCGCACCCGGGCGAAAGCGCGCGGCGTCGACCCCGGTCGGCACCGACACCAGGCGTGCCGCATCGAAGCCGTTCGCCTCGATGAGCTGGCGCCTGAGCGCCTCCCCCGTGGTGACGATCATCGCCGCGGCACTCTGGTAGAGCCAGCGCGAGAGCGGATTGCGCGGCACCGCCGCGGAAATGTGCCGCGTGCGCACGATCGGAACCGCCCGGCCGGCGAGCCGCAGAGCGAGCGCCGCGAGCCACGAATCGGTCGAGCTGTGCGTGTTCACGACGTCGCAGCGATGGTCGCGAAACCACGCCGCGAGCGCGCGCAGCCCGGCAACGTTCTTGTGCGCAATCGGCAGCGCCACCGCCGCCACCTGCCAGGCGGCGGCCTCGGCGGCAATGCGCGCGCGCGGCGCGCACAGGAGCGTGACCTCATGGCCGCGCCGCGCGAGGCCCTGCGATTCGGCGAGGATGCGGATCTCCTGCCCGCCCCAGCCGAGCGAGGATTCGGTATGCACGACCGACAGCGGCTTCACGCTTCCGAGGCGAACTGGATCCGGTAGAGCTTCGCGTACACGCCCTCGCGCGCGAGCAGTTGCGCGTGCGTGCCGGTTTCCGCGATGCGGCCGCGCTCGAGCACCACGATGCGGTCGGCGCGCTCGATGGTCGAAAGGCGGTGCGCGATCACGATCGTGGTGCGCCCGCGCATCAGCACCTCGAGCGCCGACTGCACCAGGCGCTCGGATTCGGAATCGAGCGCCGAGGTCGCCTCATCCAGGATCAGCACCGGAGCGTCCTTCAGCAGCGCGCGCGCAATGGCGAGCCGCTGGCGCTGCCCGCCCGACAGACGCAGTCCGTTCTCGCCGATCAGCGTGCCGAGGCCCTCCGGCGTGCCGCGGATGAATTCCATGGCGTGCGCGGCTTCCGCTGCCGCGATCACCTCGGCTTCCGAGGCGCTGCCCATGCGCCCGTAGGCGATGTTGGCGCGGATCGAATCGTTGAACAGCACCACGTCCTGCGAAACGAGCGCGAGGTTGCCGCGCAGGCTCTCGAGCGCGAGGCCCTGGATGTCGTTGCCATCGAGCAGGATGCGCCCCCCCGTGGGGACGTAGAAGCGCGGCAGCAGGTTGACCAGCGTGGTCTTGCCGCCGCCCGAACCGCCCACCAGCGCCACGGTCTCGCCCGGGCGGATCGCCAGGCTGACGCCGCTGAGCGCCGGCTCGTCGCGCGTAGGGTAGGTGAAGCTCACGTTCTGGCAGTCGATCGCGCCGCGCGCGCGCTCGAGGCGCAGCGTGCCGCGGTCCTCCTCGACCGGCGCGTCGATCAGGCCGAACACGCTCTCGGCCGCGGCGAGGCCGCGCTGCAGCGGCGCATTGACGTCGGTCAGGCGCTTGAGCGGCGCGAGCAGCATCAGCATCGCGGTGATGAACGAAGCAAACTCGCCCACCGTGGTGCGGCTCGAGAGCGACTCCTCGAGCGCGATGTAGACGATGATCGCGAGCACCCCCGCCGCCAGGAACTGCGTGATCGGCACGGTCGCCGCGGCGGGAATCGTCTGCCGCATGTTGAAGCCGCGCAGCTTCTGGTTGGCGCGCTCGAAGCGCCTCATTTCGTAGTCCTGGCCGCCGAAGATCTTGACCACGCGCTGGCACTCGATGGTCTCGTCGAGCACCTGCACCAGGTCGCCCATCGCGTGCTGCGCCTCGCGCGCCATGCGCCGCAGCCGCCGCGAAAAAAGCCGCACCACGAGCGCGATCGCCGGTCCCACCGCGAGCGCGATCAGGGTCAGCTTCCAGTTGAGGTAGCAGAGCCACGCCAGCAGGCCGATCACGGCGATCGAATCCTTGACCACGATCGTCAGCACGGTGGTCGCGGCGGAGGTGACGCCGCCGACGTCGTAGGCGATGCGCGACAGCAGCACGCCCGAGCTGTGGTCGTCGAAAAAGCGGTTCGGCAGGCGCAGCAGGCGCGCGAACATCGCCGCCCGCAGGTCGAGAATGACGCGGTTGCCCACCCAGGCCATGAAATACGACGAGGCGAAGCTGAGCAGGCCGCGCGCGAGGAAGATCCCGAGCAGCGCGGCGGCAAACCACTGCGGCTGCAGCGCCGGCGCGCTGCCCTGGCCGAAGCCGCCGTCGAGCAGCGGCTTCATCAGCGCCGGAAAGAGCGGCTCGGTCGCGGCCGCCGCGATCATGCCGACGACGGCGAGGCCGAAGGCCTTCGCGTGCGGCCGCACGTACTGCAGCAGCCGGAAGTAAAGCTCGCGGCTTGATGTAGCGGGATTCATGCGGCGGCGCGTGGCATCAGGGTGGCGTACAAAGCCGCGAGCTGCTGCGCCATGGCATCGATGCCGAAGGGCTCCGCGCTGGCGCGCGCTGCGGCGGTGCTGGCGGGAAGCCGGGCGCGCTCGGCCGCGGTGCGCATGCACGCGGCCAGACCCGGGGCGTCGGCGGGTTCGCACAGCCAGCCGTTCTCGCCCTCGCGCACCAGTTCCGCCGCTCCGCAGCGGCGGCTGACGATGATCGGCACACCCATGGCGAGCGCCTCGAGCGCGGCATTGGGAAAAGGGTCGTAAAGGGTGGGGAGGATAAAGCAATCGGCTGCCGCGTAGAGCGGGCGCACGTCCTCGACGCCGCCGAGCAGGCGCACGCGTCCGGCAATGCCCAGGCGGGCAGCGAGCGCGGCATAGCGCGCGGCATTGCGATCGTGACCCGCCACCACGAGTTGCGCCTGAGGCAGCAGCGCGAGGGCGCGCAGCGCCGTGTCGAGCCCCTTGCGCGCAAAGCCCGAGCCCACGAACAGAAACACGAACGGCGCAGCGCGCGCCCTGCCTTCGCCGGGGGGCCGAAAATGCTCCAGGTCCACGCCGTTGTAGATCACCGGCAGCTGCTCCTGCGGCAGGCCGAAATGGCGCTGGATGTCGGCGCGCACCATGTGCGAATTGCAGATCACGGCACGCAGCGCCGGATGCGCGAACATGCGGCGCTCGGCCTCGCACACGTAACGGTGGTAGGGATTGGCGCGCAGCGCGGCGCGCTCGAGCAGCGACGCGGCCGCGGCGCGATATGCAAGCCATTGGCAGTGCACGCCGTCGCCGGCGCGGTAGACGGTGCAGCCCGGAATGCGCTCGTGCGACTGCACCAGCTCGAAACGCTCGCGCTCCCACGCCGCGCGCGCCGCGCGCGCGAACCCGGCATCGCGCCAGAGGCTCCCCAGGTAGGGCGGATCGACGATCAGCACGCGGTAGGGCGGATCGACGATCAGCACGCG
>Ga0156179_1093_pt1 | contig 22164 bp, 17 predicted proteins | sample RifCSPlowO2_12_FD_107832 | JGI IMG/M metagenome (GOLD analysis project Ga0156179, IMG submission 107832) | Betaproteobacteria bacterium RIFCSPLOWO2_12_FULL_67_28 | reverse complement strand
TCGCCGCCGTCAGCGTCGTCTTGCCATGGTCCACATGCCCGATCGTGCCCACGTTCACGTGCGGCTTGGTACGCTCAAATTTGCTCTTTGCCATGACCCCGATACCTGTATCAAGAAATGGAAGGAAGCCTGGTGCCCATGATGCGGATTGAACGCATGACCTCTCCCTTACCAAGGGAGTGCTCTACCACTGAGCTACATGGGCCGAAACCCGTGCCTTGCTCTGGAGCGGGTGAAGGGAATCGAACCCTCGTCATAAGCTTGGAAGGCTTCTGCTCTACCATTGAGCTACACCCGCCTTTTCAACTCACCCGTGATGTCCGCCGCAACGTCCGGAGTGCCGAATGCCTGGTGGAGGGGGTTGGATTCGAACCAACGTAGGCGCAAGGCCAACAGATTTACAGTCTGCCCCCTTTAGCCGCTCGGGCACCCCTCCGGCGGAACCTGCAATTATCAGTTTGTTGCGCTGCTAGGTCAAGCAATTGAAAGGGAAAACCCGCTCACGTGCCGTAGCGTGCGGACGCTCCAAAGCCCTTGATCGCCGCAAGCGCACTGTAGCAGGCGAGCCATGCGGTCTTGGGGTTGTCTGGGGCCGGGACGTTTTCCAGGACGACCGTAACACGCCCGCTCTTGCCCGAAACCCGGATCGTGTGCGTATTGAGCGTAAGTCCCGGATCCGCCACGACCTTTAGCCGCGTGCGATCGAATCCTATGCCGGCGAGCGAAAGCACTGCAGCGATATTCACGTTTTGGGGAAAGTGCGGCACGCCGTCCCGCGCGCAGCCTTCGAAGAGCGTGGCTGCCGCCGACAACCGGTCGAGATCCAGCCCGAGTGCCTCAACGTAGGGTATCCCTTTCCAGGCGGCCGGGGGTTTCGCCACCAGAATGCTGACCTCGTCCACGCCAGCCGCACAGGCCGCTTTCAGGGCGTCCAGCCCGCCAATGCCACCTGAGGGGACGTAGAGCAGTGCTCCGCTGCGAGCGGCTGTGCCTTCGGCTTGCATCCGCAGCCGGTCATCGACAAGTGCGCCGGCCGACAGCACGATGACTGACACTCCCGCTGCCAACAGCGCCACCAGATGGGTGCGCACTGCGTCATGGGAAGCCGCCTCCAGCACTACTTGAGGGTTGAAGGCCAACAGGGCGTCAGCGCCGACCACGTACGCCACGCCGAACTCCGCGGCGAGCGACGCGCCGCGCGAATCAGGCCGGCGCCCGGCGATGCCGACCACCTCGACACCCGGCAATTCGCCGCGGCGCAGGTGTTCGAGGACCAGCCGCGCGATCGTGCCGCCGCCGAGAATGGCTACTCGCATGGACCCATGGGTGCGTGGATAATGCAATTTTCGCACGCTGGTCAATCTGGCACATGAAGCGCAAGAAAGCACAAGCCGCGCCCGCCAGAAAAATCGCTCTCGTCACCGGCATTACCGGACAGGATGGCGCCTATCTGGCCGAGTTCCTGCTCGGCAAGGGTTACGTGGTGCATGGCGTGAAACGGCGCGCCTCGCTCTTCAACACCGACCGCATCGATCACCTGTATCAGGACCCGCACCAGCCCGGCCGGCGCTTCATCCTTCACCATGGCGACATGACCGATTCGCTCGCACTGACGCGCGTCATCCAGCGCGTTCAGCCCGACGAAATCTACAACCTTGCCGCGCAGAGCCATGTCGCCGTGTCGTTCGAAGAGCCCGAATACACGGCGAACGCCGACGCGCTCGGGGCGCTGCGCGTGCTGGAGGCGATGCGCATCCTCGGCCTCGAGACGAAGACCCGCTTCTACCAGGCCTCCACTTCCGAGCTCTATGGCCTCGTCAAGGAAACGCCGCAGCGCGAGTCGACGCCGTTTCATCCGCGTTCGCCCTACGGCGTGGCAAAGCTCTACGCCTACTGGATCACGGTCAATTACCGCGAGGCCTACGGCCTGTACGCCTGCAACGGTATCCTCTTCAATCACGAATCGCCGTTGCGCGGCGAAACCTTCGTCACGCGCAAGATCACGCGGGCGCTGGCACGCATCACGCTCGGCCTGCAGGACTGCCTTTACCTCGGCAACCTGGAGGCCAGGCGCGACTGGGGCCACGCGCGCGATTTCGTCGAAGCGCAATGGCTGATGTTGCAGCAGAAGACGCCCGAAGACCTGGTCATCGCGACGGGGGAGCAGCACAGTGTGCGCGAATTCGTCGAAGCTGCGGCTGCGGAACTGGGCATGCAGCTTCGCTGGAAGGGTCGGCGCCAGCGCGAACACGGCGTCGACGCCAGGGGTCGCGTTGTGGTGCGCCTCGACCCGCGCTACCTGCGCCCCGCGGAAGTCGATTCGCTGCTCGGCGATGCCGCCAAGGCGCGCCGCAAACTTGGCTGGAAGCCGCGCGTGCGGTTTCGTGAATTGGTCGCCGAGATGGTGCGCGAGGACCTGCGCGCCGCGCAACGCGACGCGTTGGTGCGGCGCCATGGCCACCGCGTGCTCGAGCGGCGCGAGTAGTGGATAAGTCTGCGAAGATCTTTGTAGCGGGTGCGCGCGGTCTGGCAGGCTCGGCGATCGTGCGTGCACTTCGTGCGGCAGGCTTTCAGAATCTCCTCCTGCCAACGTCTGGTGAACTCGATCTCACCGAAGGCGCTCTGGTCAGATCGTTCTTCGAGAAAGAGCGGCCCCACTACGTGTTCGATGCCGCCGCCAAGGTGGGCGGGATCGTCGCCAACAACACGCTGCCCGCGGAATTCATCCACAGCAACCTCGCGATCCAGACCAACCTCATCCACGAATCCTGGCGCGCAGCCGTGAAACGTCTGGTTTTTCTTGGCTCGAACTGCATTTATCCGCGCGATTGTCCACAGCCGATCCGGGAGGACTACCTTCTCACGGGGCCGCTCGAGCCCACCAACCGCCCCTATGCGATCGCCAAGATCGCGGGCCTCGAGATGTGCTGGGCCTACAACCGCCAGTACGGCACCCGCTTTGCCGCACCCATGCCGACAAACCTTTACGGCCCCGGAGACAACTACCACCCCGAGCACTCGCACGTGATCTCCGCTTTCATCCGCAAGTTCTGGGAGGCGAACCAGACCGCCGCGCAATCCGTCACGGCTTGGGGCACCGGCACTCCCAGGCGCGAGTTTCTCCACGCCGACGACATGGCTGCGGCCTGCCTGCATCTCATGCGCCTGAACGACGCGGCGTGGGACGAGCTGTTTCCGCTGACGCGCGCACCGATTGTCAATCTCGGCTCCGGCGAGGAGCGGACCATTGCCGAACTCGCGGATACGGTGCGCCGCGCGCTCGATGCGTCGGTGCGCATCGAGTGGGATCGCTCAAAACCTGACGGCACGCCGCGCAAGAGATGCGACTGCAGCCGCATGCTCGCCACCGGCTGGCGCCCGCGCATTGCGCTCGAAGATGGCATCCGCGCGCTGATTCCCGAACTGGCCGAGCGCTGGTCCGAGCGGAGCGTCCGAAATCACCCTGGGTAAGGCGCGGTCCCGCTCCGCACGAAATGCGGAGCGGGACGTAACCCCGCCGCGGAGGAGGAGGGAGGAGGAGACCGCGGCGGGCGCGTTCTTGCAGGCATTTAACGTTAGCCTGCTGCGTTGCAGCAAATCTAAGGCTTTGCGCGCTCGGATACAATCACACAGACAATCAAAACACTGTTTCCATATCGGCAACAATATGCCTGCCTCCTTGTACGAGATGTCCATCCTTGCCAAGACTGTTGCCGCTGGCAGCCTTTCGGCTGCAGCCCGCGAGCTCGGCGTGTCCACTGCGGTGGTGAGCCGCAAGCTGGCGGCGCTCGAGGCACGCCTCGGCGTGCGCCTGCTCAACCGCACCACGCGCCGAATCGCGCTGACGGATGAGGGCGGGCGTTACCACGAGGCCTGCGTGCGCATACTCTCGGAGGTCGAGGAAGCCGATGCGGCTGCCGCGGCGCAGCGCGTCGAGCCGCAGGGTGTGCTGAAGGTCGCGCTCCCCGCGTCGTTCGGCCAGAAACACGTTGCGCCGCTCATCCCGCGCTTTGCCGAGCTCCACCCCAAAGTGCAGCTCGCGCTAAGTCTGTCCGACCGCACCGTGAACGTGATCGAGGAGGGCTTCGATCTCGCGGTGCGCATAGCGGAACTGGAAGATTCCTCGCTCGCCGCGCGCAAGCTCGCCCCCAACCGGCGCGTGGTGTGCGCGAGCCCCGATTACCTGCACCGCCACGGCACGCCGCAAATACCACAGGATCTTGTCAGGCACAACTGCCTGACGACGACCGAGTTCCACATGATCTGGGAATACCGGGACCCGGACGCACGGCCGGGCTCGGTGCGCGTCTCGGGCAACCATGCCTGCGACAACTGGACGGTGCTGCGCGACTGGGCGGTGGCCGGCCTCGGTGTCGCGCTCAAGTCCACTTGGGACGTGCGCCGCGACCTCGAGGAGGGTGCGTTGATACCGCTGTTTCCCGGCTATACCTTTGGCCGCGACGTGGCTATTTACGTGGTGTACCCGCATCGCCGTTATCTGCCGGCCAAGACGCGTGTCTTCATCGATTTTCTGGCCGAATCGTTCGGCCCCGAGCCCTACTGGGACCGCCCGGTCGAGCCGCGCCGTGGCGAACCCGCCGTGGCATGATGCTGGAAATCCGCTTCGAGGAGACGACTCGATGAACGCGCCCGTCGATCCCGCGATTCTCGCCCGGGCTTCGCTCGATGATAAATACACGCTGCCGCAGGGCCGCGTGTTTCTGACGGGGCTGCAGTCGATCGCGCGCCTCGCGATGCTGCAGCGGGTGCGCGACGAGCGCACCGGCCTGAATACGGCGGGCTACATCTCCGGATACCGCGGCTCGCCGCTCGGCGGCCTCGACCAGACGCTGGCGCGCGCGCGCACCCATCTCGAAAAACACCACGTCAAGTTCCAGCCCGGGCTGAACGAGGATCTCGCGGCGACCGCGATCTGGGGCACGCAACAGGTCGGCATGTTTCCCGGCGCGCGCTACGACGGCGTGTTCTCGATGTGGTATGGCAAGGGACCCGGCGTCGACCGCTGCGGCGACGTCTTCAAGCACGCCAACGCCGCGGGCACGTCCAGGAACGGCGGCGTGCTGGTGCTTGCGGGGGACGATCACGGCGCCAAGTCCTCGACGCTGCCGCACCAGAGCGAGCACATCTTCAAGGCCTGCTGCATCCCGGTGCTGAACCCCTCGAATGTGCAGGAATATCTCGACCTCGGCCTGCACGGCTTTGCCATGAGCCGCTACTCGGGCTGCTGGATCGCGTTCAAATGCGTCACCGACGTGGTCGAGTCGGGCGCCTCGGTCGACGTCGATCCGGAGCGCGTCGCGATCCGCCTGCCGGAGGATTTCACCCTGCCGCAGGGCGGACTCAACATCCGCTGGCCCGACAGCTTCCTCGAGCAGGAGTCGCGCCTGCTCGACTGGAAGGTGTACGCGGCGCTCGCGTACGTACGCGCCAACCAGCTCGATCGCATCGTGTGGGATTCGCCGCAGGCGCGGCTCGGGATCATCACCACGGGCAAATCGTACGGCGACACGATGCAGGCGCTCGCCGACCTGGGCATCGACGAGGACGCGGCGCGGCGCATCGGACTGCGCGTGTACAAGGTGGCGATGAGCTGGCCGCTCGAGCCGCAGGGCGCGCGCCGCTTCGCCCGGGGGCTGGAGGAAATCCTCGTCATCGAGGAAAAACGCCAGCTGATCGAATACCAGATCAAGGAGGAACTGTACGCCTGGGAGCCGGGTGCGCAGGCGCCGCGCGTGGTGGGCAAGTTCGACGACAATGGCGAGTGGAGCCGCGCCGACGGCAAGCCCGCCGGCACATGGCTGCTGCCTGCACACTACGAACATTCGCCGGCGCTGGTAGCGCAAGCGATCGCGAGCCGCCTGGCGCGCCTCGGCATGGATCGCCTGCTTGGCAGCGCGTTCCGCGAGCGTCTCGCGTTCCTCGAGTTCAAGGAAAAGGCGCTTGCCAGACCGCGCGTCACCGCGCTGCGCCAACCCTACTTTTGCTCCGGCTGCCCGCACAACACGTCGACCCGCGTGCCCGAAGGCAGCCGCGCCACCGCCGGCATCGGGTGCCACTTCATGGCGGTGTGGATGAACCGCAGCACCGCGACCTTCACGCACATGGGGGCGGAGGGCGCGCCGTGGATCGGCCAGGCGCCGTTCACGGAGGAGAAGCACATCTTCGCCAATCTGGGCGACGGCACGTATTACCACTCGGGATTGCTCGCAATCCGCGCCGCGGTCGCCGCCAAAGTGACGATGACCTACAAGATCCTCTACAACGATGCCGTGGCGATGACCGGCGGCCAGATGCACGACGGCCCGCTCGATCCGGCCATCATTTCGCGCCAGATCGCGGCCGAAGGCGTGCAGCCGATCGTCGTCGTCACCGACGAGCCGCAGAAGTACCCGGCGGGCACCGCGTGGGCGGCGAACGTCAGCATCCGCCATCGCGACCAGCTGGACGCGGTGCAGCGCGAGCTGCGCGAGCTGCCCGGCGTCTCGGCGATCATCTACGACCAGACCTGCGCCTCCGAGAAGCGCCGGCGCCGCAAGCGCAACGAATATCCCGATCCGGCCCGGCGCGCGCTCATCAACGAGATGGTGTGCGAGGGTTGCGGCGACTGCAGCACGAAATCGAACTGCCTGTCGGTCGAGCCGCTCGAGACCGAATTCGGCCGCAAGCGCAAGATCAACCAGTCCACCTGCAACAAGGACTTCTCCTGCGTGAATGGCTTCTGCCCGAGTTTCATCACGGTCGAGGGTGGGCAACTGAGGAAGGGCCGCGTCAAGGCGCGCCGCGACGTGGCCGATGTCTTTCCCGGGCTCGAGGAGATTGCGCCGCCCGAACTGGCGGCGCCGTACGGGATTCTGGTGAACGGCATCGGCGGCACCGGCGTCATCACGATCGGGCAGATTCTCGCGATGGCGGCCCACCTCGAAGGCAAGGGCGTGTCGGTGCTCGACATGTCGGGCCTGGCGCAGAAGGGCGGCCCGGTGATGTCGCATGTGCGTTTGGCCACGCGGCCCGGGGAGCTGCACGCGACGCGCATCAGCACCGGAGAAGCGAATCTCATCATCGGCTGCGATCTGGTCGTGACGGCGAGCAGCGAGGCGCTTTCCAAGATGAGTCCGGCGAAGTCGCGCGCGGCGGTCAACGCCACCACCGCGCCGACCGCGGAATTCGTTCGCAATCCGAACTGGCAGTTGCCGGGCAGCGATCTGCTGCACGACGTGAAGGAGGCTTGCGGCGCGGACCACGTGGCATTCGTGCCGGCGACCGAGATCGCGGCCAGCCTGATGGGCGATTCGATCGCCACCAACATGTTCATGCTCGGCTACTGCTGGCAAAAGGGCTGGGTGCCGCTCGCGCGCGCCTCGCTCGAGCGCGCGATCGAGCTCAATGGCGTACAGGTCGAATTCAATCTCGGCAGTTTCTTGTGGGGACGACGCGCGGCGGTCGACGTGGAACGCGTGCAGCGCATCGCGACGCCAGCCGAGGTGATCCCCATCGAGCGGCACCTGTCGCGCAACCTGGACGAAGTGATCGAGCGGCGCGTGGCGCATTTGACTGCGTACCAGGATGCGGCCTACGCGGCGCGCTACCGGGCGCTCGTCGATCGCGTGCGCGCGGCGGAGCAGGAGCGCGTCGGCTCCACCAAGCTGGCGGAGGCCGTGGCGCGCAACTGCGCCAAGCTGATGGCGTACAAGGACGAGTACGAAGTGGCGCGGCTGCACGCCGATCCCGCGTTCGTGAATTCCATCCGCGAGCAGTTCGAGGGCGACTACAAGCTGGTGTACCACCTAGCGCCGCCGTTGCTGGCAAAGGCGGATCCGCAGACCGGTGAGCCGAAGAAGATGCAGTTCGGCCCATGGATGCTGACGGCGCTGCGCGTCCTCGCGAAATTCAAAGGACTGCGCGGCGGCGCGCTCGACCTCTTCGGCCATACCGAGGAGCGCCGCACCGAGCGTGCGCTGATCGCCGAATACGAGCAGACCGTGCAAGCGCTGCTGCGCGATCTCAGTCGCGACAATCACGCGCTCGCGCTGGAAATCGCTTCCCTTCCCGACTTGATCCGCGGTTATGGCCATATCAAGGCGAAAAGCATCGCCGATGCGCGCGCCAAGCGCGACGCGCTGCTCGCGCGCTGGCCCGCCGTGACCGCCGGGGCAACGGCCCGTGCCGCCTGATCTTCAACTGGGGTCAGGGTAACTTTTTCTGCGACCATTCAAACACTTGGGAAGTCCGTCCAGGCGGTTGAATTCAAGGCAAGAAACGTACCCGGACCCCGATTGGAATTGATTGAATCGTGAAGAATAAAGTTGCTCTGACCCCATTGCTGTTGTTCCTGGCGACGGTTGCGGTGGCGCAGGAAACACGCGTGCTGGAACTGGAGGACGGCGGCCGGATCCGCTACACCCTGAGCACTTTTCCGGCGGACGCGCATCGGCTCGAAGCTGCAGCGCCGCTCGCGCCGACCGACGCGCTCAGCACGGCCAAGCTGGTGACGCAACACCTCGCCGCGGGACGCATCGAGGAAGCGTCGCTGCTGTCGAATGCGCCCAAGGCGCGCTACGAGCGGCTGCGCGAGAGCCTCGCCGACTGGACCGAGGCCGACTTCGCGCGCGCCTATGGCCGCTACTTCGCGCCGGAAAACCGCATCATCGGCGACGCTGCGATCGGCAAACACCGGCTGCTGATGTGGTACCTGAAAGACACCGATTACCTCACCGGATATTTCGTGGTCGAGGTGGACGGCAAGTTCCTGCTCGACGACGTCCCCAGCGAAACACGATCCCGGCTGCGCCAGGTGCTCGAAGCGCACCGCTCCGGCCGCGCCCGCTAGGCATACCCGCTGCGGCTGCGTCAGCGGCGGCGAGTCTTGATGCCGATCATGATCGCGTCCCCGGATGCGGGTGAAATGAATCCGGGCCGCACCCAGTCGGACCCGCCGTGACCCCAGCCATTCGAGACCAGACATGAGCCACACCGAAGAACGCCACTACCTGTCAGCGCTGTTTCAGCCCGCCTCGGTAGCGATCATCGGCGCCAGCAACGAGGCCGGCAGCGTAGGCGCGGTGCTCGCCGAGAACATGGCCGCCGGCTACCGCGGCTCGCTCTACGCCGTGAATCCGAAACATCGCAGCGTGCACGGGCTGGATTGCTACCCGGCGGTCGGCAAGATCCCGCAGCGCATCGATCTTGCGGTGATCGCGACTCCGGCGCACACCGTGCCCGGAGTGATCGAGGAATGCGGCGAGGCCGGCGTGCGTGCCGCCGTGGTGATCACGGCCGGGTTCTCCGAAACCGGCCCGCAAGGCGCGCGCCTCGAGCGCGCGCTGCTGGAGAACGCGCGGCGCTACCGCCTGCGCGTCATCGGCCCGAACTGCCTCGGCCTGATGCGGCCCGAGACCGGACTCAATGCGACTTTCGCACGCGGCGGCGCGCTGGTGGGCTCGATCGGCCTGATCTCGCAATCGGGCGCGGTGTGCACCGCGATGCTCGACTGGGCGCACTCGCACGGCGTGGGTTTCTCGAGCGTGGTCTCGCTCGGCGGCTCGACCGACGTCGATTTCGGCGAGATCATCGATTTTCTCGTCAACGACCCGAAGACCGAGCACATCCTGCTCTACATCGAGGGGGTGCGCGATGCGCGGCGCTTCGTTTCGGCGCTGCGCGCTGCGGCGCGCGTGAAACCGGTCATCCTGATGAAGGTCGGGCGCCATCCGGCCGGCTCGCGCGCGGCGATGTCGCATACCGGCGCGATCGTGGGCGCGGACGACGTGTTCGACGCGGTCGTGCGGCGCGCGGGAGCCGTGCGCGTGAGCACCATCGGGCAGATTTTTGCCGCCGCGCAGGCGTTCGCCTCGCATCTGTGGCCCAAGGGCGACCGGCTCGCGGTGATCACCAACGGCGGCGGCCCCGGCGTCATGGCCGCGGATCGTGCCGCCGACCTCGGCATTCCGCTCGCCGAACTGTCGCCGCGCACCATCGAATCCCTCAAGAGCGCGCTGCCCGCCAACTGGTCGCACTCCAATCCGCTCGACCTGATCGGCGATGCCGATGCGGCGCGCTACGCGGCGGCCACCGCGGCCTGCCTCGCCGACGACGGCGTCGACGGCGTGCTCGTGATGCTGACGCCGCAGGCGATGACGGATCCGGCGAGCGCCGCGAGAGCCGTGATCGAGGCCGCGCGCGGCTCGCAGAAGCCGATGCTTTCGTGCTGGATGGGCGAGGAGCAGGTGATCCCGGCACGCCGCCTGCTGGCCGAGGCGCACATTCCGGTGTTCCGCAACCCCGAGGGCGCGGTCGAGCTGTTCGCGCACGTGGCTTCGTTCTACCGCAATCAGCGCACCTTGCTGCGCACGCCGGGCCCGTTGTCGCTGCAGGCGCGTCCGGACCTCGAAGGCGCGCGCGCCATCGTCGAAAGCGCGCTCGCCGAGCATCGTGAGGTGCTGAACGAGATGGAATCGAAGGCGCTGCTCGCAGCGTTCCGGATTCCGATCGCCAAGACCATGGTCGCGCACTCGCCCATGGAAGCGATGCTGCTGGCGCAGGAGCTGGGCTATCCGGTGGCGATGAAAGTGGATTCGCCCGAGATCACGCACAAGACGGACGCGGGCGGGGTGCGCCTCAATCTGGGCAACGCGCAGTCGGTGCGCGCGGCTTATCAGGAGATCGTCGAGGCGGTGGGCCGGCACCGGCCGGGGGCGCATATCCACGGCGTCGCGGTCGAGCCGATGATCGTGCGGCCGAACGGCCGCGAGCTGATGATCGGCGTGATCCGCGATCCCGTTTTCGGCCCGGCGATCACCTTCGGCACCGGCGGCACCGCGGTCGAGGTGCATCGCGACCGCGCGGTCGCGCTGCCGCCGCTCGACACCTTCCTGGTGGCGGACCTGATCCGCTCGACGCGCGTCTCGAAGCTGCTGGGCGCGTTCCGGCACCTGCCGCCGGTGGATCTTGCGACGCTCGAGAACGTGCTGCTGCGCGTTTCCGAGATGGTGTGCGAACTGCCGTGGCTCGTCGAGCTGGACATCAATCCGCTCATCGTGGACGAGCACGGCGCGATTGCCGCCGATGCGCGCGTCGTCGTTGGCCGCCGCGCCCCCGGGCGCATTCCCTACAGCCACATGGCGATCCACCCCTATCCGTCGAAGTACGTGCGCACGTGGCAGCTGCCCGACGGTCAGGTCGTGACCTTGCGGCCGATCCGGCCGGAAGACGCGGCGATCGAGCAGGAGTTCGTGAAGAGTCTCTCCGACGAGAGCCGCTATTTCCGTTTCATGAACACGCTGCGCGAGCTCACGCCCATGATGCTGGTGCGCTTCACGCAGATCGACTACGAGCGCGAGATGGCGTTCATCGCGGTGATCGAGGAGGGCGGGCGCGAGTTCGAGATCGGCGTCGCACGCTATATCACCAATCCGGATGGCGACACCTGCGAATTTGCGCTCGTGGTGACCGACCACTGGCAGCGCCACGGGCTCGGGCGGCGCCTGATGGAGCTGCTGATCGAGGTCGCCCGTTCGCGCGGGCTCTCCGCCATGGTCGGGCACGTGCTCGCCAACAACAAGAGCATGCTCGAACTGTGCTCCGACCTGGGTTTCGTCATCGCCGAGAGCCCCGACGAGCCCACCCAACGGCGCGCCACCCTGACCCTCGTCCCCTGAAAACAGGGGTCAGAGCCCGATTTCCTGAACCATGGGGCTCTGACCCCTATTTCAGCTTGAAGGGGTTGAAGTCGGTGTGGCGGTCGTAGTAGTCCTCGTGCTCGGCGCGCTTGAGCACCGCCACGACCTTGTAGGTGAGCGGCGTGAACACCACCTCGACACCTACCTTGAAAAAGAACTGCGCGGCCATCACCAGCGGCAGCTTGTCGTCGGGGATGATGCCGCTGCCGTAGAACGCGAGCGGATAAAAGAGCACCGAATCCACCGCCTCGCCGGCAACGGTCGAGCCGATGGTGCGCGTCCACAGCCACCGGCCAGCGGTGAGCAGTTTCATCTTGGCGAGCACGAAGGAATTCACGAATTCGCCGCAGAAGTACGCCGTCATCGAGGCGGCGACGATGCGTCCGGTCGAGCCGAAGGCGATCTCGTAGGCGCCCTGGTGCTGCCAGAAGGGGGCCGGCGGCAGCGCCACCACCACCGACGACATGAACGAGGCGAATCCCAGTCCGGCGAAGCCCGCCCAGATCACCTTGCGCGCGCGCGCGTAGCCGTACACCTCGGTCAGGATGTCGCCGAAGACGTAGGAAATCGGAAAGAACAGCACTCCGGCACCGAAGGTGAGTGCACCCACCAGCGGGAAATCCACCTGCGCGATCTTCGCCGGGCCGATCAGGTTGGAGCAGATCAGCACCGTGACGAATGCCGCCATCACCAGGTCGTAGTAGCGGTAGTTGCGCGCCGGGGTCACGACAGCTTCGGTGCGTAGTCGAGTTCGTGCGCGTCGAGCTCCACGCCGAGCGCATCGAGCATGCGCGACACCATGGCGTAGGCCGCCGCGGTGAGGCACAGTTCCACGTAATCCGCGTCGCTGAAATGGCGCTTCGTCTCCGCGTGCACGGCGTCGGTCATGCGGCAGGCGGTGACGGCCTCGGTGAGCGCCAGCGCGGCGCGCTCGCGCTCGTCGAACTGGCGCGATCCGCGCCAGTCCACCAGTTCGGCAATCTGCTCCTCGCGCACGCCCGCCTTGCGCGCCATCGCGAGGTGATGCGCCCACTCGTACTCGGAACGCGCGAGCTGCGCGGTGCGCAGAATCATGATCTCCCGCAGCGGCCGCGGCGTGCGGCTTTCGTGACGCACTGCGTTGAAGAACTCGGTCCAGGCCGCCACCAGCGCCGGCTGATTGCCGAGCGCGCGATACAGGTTAACGGGCTTGCCCCAGAGTGCCTCCAGCCGCTTCTGCAACTCGGGCGCAAACTCGGCCATCGGGACGCGTTGCATGGGCCGTGCATAATAACCGAATGATCCCGCGCGAGGCGGCGCTCGCTTTCCAGCTCACTTCGGCGCCGGCCGATTTTTTCGACGACCCCTATCCCTGGTACGCCGCACTGCGTGAATACGATCCCGTGCATTCGCTCGCAGGCGGTGCCGTGCTGCTCACACGCTACGAGGACGCGCTCGCGGTATACCGCGATCCGCGCGCGAGTTCCGACAAGAAGATCGAGTTTCGGCCGAAGTTCGGCGATTCGCCGCTCTACGAGCACCATACCTCGAGCCTGGTGTTCAACGATCCGCCGCTGCATACGCGCGTGCGGCGCCTCATCATGGGCGCGCTGAACCAGAAGGCCATTGCGCGCATGGAAAGCGACGTCGTGCGGCTGGTCGACGCGCTGCTCGAGCGCATGGCCGGGGCGCGCCCGCTGAACTTCGTCGACGCGTTAGCCGCCCGGGTTCCGATCGAGGTGATCGGCAACCTGCTCGAGGTGCCGCGTGCGGAGCGCGGTCCGCTGCGCGGCTGGTCGACCGCGATCCTTTCCGGTCTCGAGCCGGCGCCGACGCCCGAGATGCTCGAGCGCGGCAATCGCGCCGTAAGCGAATTCGTCGCGTACCTGGAAGGCCTGATCGCCGAGCGTCGCCGGTGCCCCGGCGACTGGGATTCGGATGTCCTCACGCGGCTCATCCAGGGCGAGCACGACGGCGAGCGGCTCACCGCCACCGAGCTCTACCACCAGTGCATTTTCATGCTCAATGCGGGCCACGAGACCACTACCAACCTGATCGGCAATGGTCTCTGGCTGCTGCTGCAGAACCCGGCCGAACTCGCGCGACTGCGCGCCGACCCGGAGCTGATGCCTGCCGCGATCGAGGAGATGCTGCGTTGCGAAGGTCCGATCCAGTTGAACAACCGGCGCCTCACCGCGTCGATGGAACTCGGCGGCCGCACTCTCGCCGAGGGCACGTTCATCACCATCGCGATCGGCGCGGCAAACCACGATCCGGCGCAATTCGCACAGCCGGAGCGCTTCGACGTCGCGCGCAACCCGAACCGCCACGTGGCCTTCGGCCAAGGCGCGCATGCCTGCGCCGAGATGAACGTCGCACGGATGGAGGCGCGCATCGCCTTCAGCCGGCTGCTCGCGCGCTTTCAACATATCGAGCTCGCAGGCGAGCCTCAACGTGACCGCCGCATCCGCTTCCGCGGCTTCCGGACGCTGCCGGTGCACGTCGGCTAGGAAATCGGGCGTCCCGAGCGACCACGGCTGACTCTGCGCCTTGACGTTTCCGCCAGCGCGGCCTTGAAGCGATCGCTGCCAAGCGGATAACCGCCACTCGTCGCCTTCCGAACGTCGTCGAGCAGCATAGCGTCCATGCCGTCCTGAACCAGGGCTCGATAGATCTTCCGGCGCCGTGCCGGATCGTCGTCCAGATTCAAGAATTCTGGGCAAGGCGTTAGCCATGAGTCACCTTCCTCCTGCGTATTTGCCCAATAGCTCGACCAGCGGTAAGCCTCCGGATCACTGACCATTGCAGCGCGGACCGGATTGAGTTCGATGTATCGGTAGCACGCCAGCACGTAGCGGGCGGACTGTACAAGGCACGACCGATATCTGCCTTCCCAGAGCGTACCCGTGCGTAGATGGGTTCGATTGACGTACTGGACGTAGCGTTGTCCAAGGTTTCTCATCAAGGCCACGCAGGCATCTGCCGAGGGCGGTGTGACCAGCAAGTGGACGTGATTGGTCATCAGGCAGTATGCATGCACCGCGCAGGCGAATTCGATCGAGAGATCGCGCAGATGGCGCAGATAGCAGCGATAGTCTCCAGGTCGGAAGAAACATGGACCGCGGTTATTTCCGCGCTGCACGATGTGCACGGCAACATCGGGCAAGATCAAGCGTCGCTGTCGAGGCATGACCGCAGAACGACGCCGCGGTCTGCTGAGTTGACACGGAAATAGGGGTCAGACCCCAATTCATGCGGAAATCGGGCTCTGACCCCTATTTCTAGGCGAGCTGCTGCAGCGGCAGCGCGGTGGTGTCCTTGACGCGCTCGAGGACGAAATTGGACTTGATGTCGATCACGCCGGGTTGCTTGAGCAGCTTCTCCATGATGAAGCGCGAGTAGTGATCCAGGTTCTCCACCTGGACGCGCATCAGGTAGTCCATGTCGCCGGTCATCGCGTAGCAGGCGATCACCTCGGGCCAGGCGAGCACCGAGCGGGTGAACTGCTCGACCGGCATCTTGCCGCGCTTTTCCAGCTTGACCGTGACGTAGGCGAGCAAGCCGAGGCCGATCTTCGCCGGCTCGAGCAGCGCCACGTACTGCCGGATGACGCCGCTTTCCTCCAGCGCGCGAACTCGCCTCAGGCAGGGGCTGGGCGAGAGCGCGACCCGCTCGGCGAGTTGCTGGTTGGTCAGGCGCGCGTCGCCCTGCAGGGTTTCGAGGATCTTGCGATCGGTGCGGTCGAAGGCCGGTTTCTGCATGTTTATGTCCTAACAATGGACATTTGAGCCATATTATTGCGCCATCATCCAGTATCATGGCTCAACAAGCAAGCTCATTGCGTCTTTCCCGGCATACACTCGCGCCAAGAGGGAGACTCCAATCGATGAGTGCTGTCCTGAGACCGGCCGCAGCCGAACGCGCGGCAAACGCATTCCTGTCCGGCAACGAGGCCGTCGCGCGCGGCGCCTGGGAAGCAGGGGTAGAAATCGCCGCCGCGTATCCCGGCACCCCCTCGACCGAAATCGTCGAGACGCTCGCGACCCTGCCCGGCGTGTACGCGGAATGGTCGACCAATGAGAAAGTGGCGCTCGAGGTGGTGCTCGGTGCCTCGATGACGGGTCGGCGCGCGATCACGGCGATGAAACACGTCGGCGTCAACGTCGCCGCCGATTCGCTCATGACGATGGGGCTGGTCGGCGTCAAGGCGGGTCTCGTGATCGCGGTGTCGGACGACATCGGCTTCGCCTCGTCGCAGAACGAGCAGGACACGCGCTTCTGGGGACGCTTCGTGCACCTGCCGGTGCTCGAGCCCGCGGACGCGGCCGAGGCCTACGCCATGACGCGCGAGGCGTTCGAACTATCCGAGCGCTTCCAGGTCCCGGTGATCCTGCGCCTGACAACGCGCGTATCGCACGTCAAGCGCGTCATCACAACCGGCGAGCGCGCGGCACCGGACGCGCAACGCCACGGCTATCAAAAGGACGTTGCGCGCTGGATCATCACGCCGAACCACGTCGGCAAGCGGCTCGAGCTGCGCGCCGCACGCGACGCCGCGCTCGCCGTGGAAACCACGGCTTCGGCCTGGAACCGGATCGAACCGGGCGGCGATCGGCGCCTCGGCTTCGTCGTGCAGGGTCCGGCGTATCACGTGGTGAAAGAAGCATTTCCCGACGCACCGCTCCTCAAGCTCGGGTTCTCGCACCCCCTGCCCGTGTCGCTCGCCAGAACACTCGCGGCGAGCGTGGATACGCTGCTGGTGGTGGAGGAAATCGAGCCGATCGTCGAGCAGGAACTCAAATCCGCGGGCCTCGCGGTGCACGGCAAGGATGTGCTGCCGCTGCAAGGCGAGATCACCCTGCCCATGGTCGAGCACGCGGTGGCCCGCCTGCTCGGCACTTCGCCGGCGAGGGAAGCCGAAGTGCGCAAGGCCAAGGTGTTCCCGCGCCCGCCGACGCTGTGCGCCGGATGCCCCTACATGGGCGTGTACTTCTGGCTCGGGCAGTTGAAGGACACCATCATCTGCGGCGACATCGGCTGCTACACGCTCGGCTGCGGCTCGCCGTGGCACGCCATGGACTCGATCATTTCGATGGGCGCTTCGCTCGGCGTGGCGCACGGCATGACGAAGGCGTTCGAGGGCGACAAGGCGGGCAAGCCGGTGCTCGCGGTGATCGGCGACTCGACCTTCCTGCACACCGGCATGCCGGCGCTCGCCAACATCACCTACCACGGCGGCAACGTGACGGTACTGCTGCTCGACAACCGCTCCACCGCGATGACCGGCGGCCAGCACAACCCGGGCAATGGCCGCAAGCTGGACGGCTCACCCGCGCCTCGCCTCGACTTCGCGAAACTGGTGCAGGCGCTCGGCGTGCACCCGGAGCGCGTGCGCGTCGTCGATCCCTACGAACTGCCCACCTTCTTCAAGGTGCTGCGTGAGGAGATGAAGGCGCCCGAGCCCTCGGTGATCATCACCGACCGCCCCTGCGTGCTGACGGAAGATTTCGAGCGCCGCCCGCCGCTCAAGGTGGTGGATGACGATTGCAACGGCTGCGCGCGCTGCTTCGATGTCGGCTGCCCCGCGATCACCGCGACGCGCCGCGAGCGGCAGACGCGTTCGACTGGCAAGGTAGTGGATCTCGCCTGGGCGCGCATCGAGCGCGCGATGTGCACCGGCTGCGAGCTGTGCGCCAAGGCCTGCGCGCGCGGTGCGATCGTGCCGCAATGAACACTACCGACATTCTGGTGGTCGGGATCGGCGGCCAAGGCGTCATGACCGCAGCGGAAGCTCTGGCGCGCGCCGCGATCGCCGCCGGCCTGCAGGCCAGCAAGACCGAAGTCACCGGCATGTCGCAGCGCGGCGGCGTGGTGTGCTCGCAAGTGCGCATCGGCGAGAAGGTCGAAGCGAGCGACGTGCGACCCGGCAGTGCGCAGCTGCTGATCGCTTTCGAGGCGGCCGAGGGGCTGCGCTGGTGCCACTACCTCGCGCCCGAGGGCAAGGCGCTACTGGATCAATGGCGCGCCGTGCCGCCGGTCGTGTCCTCGGGGGATTTTGCCTATCCGGAGAATCCGGCCGAGGAGATGCGCGCGCTCGGCGCGAAGGTGCTCGAGCTCGACGCGCGCGGCGTCGCCATGCAAATCGGCGACGCGCGGCTCGCCAACAGCGTCATGCTGGGTGCCGCTGCGGACCGCCTGCCCTTTCCCGCCGAGCGGCTGCGCGACGAAGTCTTGCTGCGCTTCGGCAAAAACGCCAAACTCGCCGAATCCAACGCCAGGGCCTTCGACGCCGGCCGGAAACTGGGGTCCGAGAAATAGGGGTCAGAGCCCGATTCCTTTTGGAATCGGGCTCTGACCCCTATTATTTGCCTATTATTTGCCATGGATCTTTGGGACAACCCGCTCGGCACGGGCGGCTTCGAATTCGTGGAGTACGCGGCACCCGACCCGCTGGCGCTCGGCGCGCTGTTCGCGCGGATGGGCTTCAGCGCCGTAGCAAAGCACCGCCAGAAAGATGTCACGCTCTACAAGCAGGGCGACGTGCATTTCCTCATCAATGCCGAGCCGCGCTCCTTTGCGCAGAACTTCGCGCGCCGGCATGGCCCGAGCGTGTGCGCGATGGCGTTCCGCGTCACGGACGCGCGGCGCGCCTACGATCGCCTGCTCGATGCCGGCGCCTGGGGCGTCGAGGGCCATGCCGGCCCGATGGAGCTCAACATCCCCGCGATCAAGGGCATCGGCGATTCGCTCATCTACCTGGTCGACCGCTATCCCGAGAACGACTACGGGCACACCATCTACGACGTCGATTTCCGGCCGCTGCCCGGCTTCGAGGCCTTCTGGGCGGGCAAGGCGCCGGCACCCATGGGGGCAGGGCTGACGCACGTCGATCACCTGACGCACAACGTGCACCGCGGCCGCATGAAGGAATGGGCCGATTACTACGAGCGGCTGTTCAATTTCCGTGAGATCCGCTACTTCGACATCGAGGGCCGGCTCACGGGGCTGAAGTCGAAGGCGATGACGAGCCCCTGCGGCCGGATCCGCATCCCGATCAACGAATCCTCCGACGACCGCTCGCAGATCGAGGAGTACCTCGACGCCTACCACGGCGAAGGGATCCAGCACATCGCGCTGCACACGAGCGACATCTACGCCACGGTGGACGCGCTGCGCGCTTCGGGCGTGGTGCTGCTCGAGACGCCCGATGCGTACTACGAGGGCATCGAGCGGCGACTGCCCGGCCACGGCGAGCCGCTGGAAGCGTTGCGCCAGCGCCGCATCCTGATCGACGGCAGTGCGGGCGGCGGCCTGCTGCTGCAGATCTTCACCAAGACCCTGATCGGCCCGATCTTTTTCGAGATCATCCAGAGAAAGGGCGACGAGGGTTTCGGCGAGGGCAACTTCAAGGCGCTGTTCGAGTCGATGGAACTCGACCAGATCCGGCGCGGCGTGCTCAAGGCCTCCGCATAACGCAGAACGCTGCGATCAGCGTCCCTCCGGCCGTGCGCCGGTGAGCGTCAGGATTTTCCGATAGCGCTCGATATCGCCGTGCACCCAGGCTTCGAGCTGTTCGGGCGTGCCGGGCGCGGCATCCACGCCCACGCCCGCGAGGCGTTCCACCACCGCGCCCGTATTGAGCGCGGCCACGATGGCTGCATTCAGTTTCGCGATCACGTCGCGCGGCGTGCCGGCGGGCACCAGGATCCCGTACCAGTTGAGCAGCACGAATTCACGAAAACCGGCTTCGGCGAAGGTCGGCACCTCGGGCGCGACCGCGGCGCGCTGCGGCCCCGTGACCGCGATCGCCGCGAGCTTGCCGGCGCGCGCATGGCGGATGCCGTTCGCCGCGACGATGAACATGAGCTTCACCTGTCCCCCCAGCACGTCGGCGAGCGCCGGGCCGCCGCCCTTGTACGGGACGTCCAGGATGTCCACGCCCGCCAGGCGCTTCCACCATTCGAAGCCCAGATGGTGCGGGCTGGAGGTGCCGAGCGAGGCGAAGCTGAGCTTGCCGGGACTCGCCTTGGCGACCGCCACCAGTTCGGCGAGCGATTTTGCGCCCGCGGAAGGGTGCGCGACCAGCATCAGGGGCGAGGTGGATACGCGCGCCACGAAGGCAAAATCCTTGAGCGAATCGTAGGGCAGCGGCACGCCGAATGCCGCATTGATCGAATGGAAATCGGTGGTCAATAGCAGGGTGTGACCGTCGGGCGCCGATTTCGCGAGCGCCTCGGTGGCGATCACCGAGTTGCCGCCCGGCCGGTTGTCCACCACCACCGGTTGCGAGAATTCGCGGCCAAGGTGCTCGGCAAGCGCGCGCGCCGCGACATCCGTCCCGCCGCCCGGCGGGAAGGGCACCAGGATTCGCAGGGCGCGCGCCGGAAAGGCCTGTGCCGAAGCCAGTTCACACATCACCATGAGCAGCAGGGCAGCAACATGACGGATCATTTCGATTCCTTTCCGGGTCGCGGCAGGCTGGGCGCCGCGAGCATCGTGCCATAGAACGAAAGATAAACGACAAAACCGCCACCCCAAAGGAGCGCGGAGCCGGCGATTGCCCAGAGTCCCAGACCGTGCACCGACCAGGCGAGCCGCAGGAGCGCGGCGGCAAGCACCATGACGTAGGCGCCGCGCATCCAGGGTGCTACCGTCATTGTGCGCCCGGTATGACGCAGCACGACGCGCGTCATGAGGCCGGTCATCGTCAAGCCGAGCGCGCCGAGCGTGAACGCATGGATCCAGGCTTCGCGCGGAACAAGATCCGTCAGTTCGGCGAGTGCGCGCAGCGCGAACATCGCGATGAACCAGAGATAGCCGAGGTGCAGCGTCCAGAGCAAGGGTTCCGAACCCGTTTTCCAGCCCTGCCAGCGCGCGGCGCGCACGACATGGACCGCGAAGGCGAAGGACGCGGTTCCTGCGACCGATTCCGGCGCGGCGCCGGCGAGATCCGCAGCGGCGAATGCGACCATCGCCGCCGCGGTGAGGTATTCGAGCGGCACGTGGATCGCTGCGCCCGCGACACCGCGCGCGCGCAGCCAGGTGCGCGTGAACGCGGGGGTCAGCAGCCCGCCGTAGAGGGAGTAGAGAAACGCCAGGCCATGCAGGCCCAGCATGATTCCCCAGAGGGCCGCTTCACCGTCCCCCCGGGCGAGCGCGGCGTGATACCACACGTTCCCCGCAAAGAGCGCGACGAGCGGCGGCAGCGTCCACACGAAGAGCCGCCAGCGCGCTCCCCCGAGGCTGGGGACGACGATCGCAAGCAGCGCTGGAACGAGCAAACAGTCGAGGATGGCCGCGACCCAGGGCGCAGCGGCGACGGCGAGTATGGCGACGCGCGCGACAAGCCACAGCAGCGCGAGCAGCGCCAGACGCCCGCCGCGCACGTCCGCCGCGCCCGACCAACTCGGCAGCGCAGTGAGCAGGACACCACAGACGATCGCCATGGAGAAGCCGTACACCATCTCGTGCGCATGCCACAGCGGCGCCGGCGGCGCGAGCATCCACAGCGCGATCGCGAGCGGCCCGAAGGCCGCGCCGCCGAGAAAGAACGGCCGGAAGCCGCTCGACCACAATGCAGCGCCGGTATTCACCAAGATCGACGATCCCTGGGCGTCATTCTAGGGCAGGCTTTACTGCGCGGCGCCCTTCGGCGATCATCGCCCGGGGAGTTTCCCATGACACGCAAATCGTTTCGCAGCCTGCTCGCGGCCGACGGCCCCTTGATCCTGCCCGGGGCGCACGACGCGCTCGCCGCGCGCCTCATCCAGCGCGCCGGGTTCGAGGGTTTCTTCATCGGCGGCTTCGGCATGGTCGGCGCGCGCTACGGCGTGCCGGACATCGGACTGAAAAGCCTCGGCGATCTTTCACAGGCCGTGCGGGACATTCTGGCGGCTTGCGAGCTGCCGGTGCTGGTCGATGCCGACGACGGCTACGGCGACGTGAAGAATGTCGTGCACACGGTGCACACCTACGAGTGCATGGGCGTCGGCGGGCTGTTTCTCGAGGACCAGCAGTGGCCGAAACGCTGCGGTCATCTCGAGGGCAAGCGCGTGGTGCCGGTCGAGGAGATGGAGTCCAAGATCCGCGCCGCGGTGTCCGAGCGGATGAACCCTGACACCTTCATCATCGCGCGCACCGATGCGCGCGCGGTGACGGGGCTCGACGACGCCATGCGCCGCGCCGAACGTTACCTCCGGGCGGGCGCCGACTGCATCTTCATCGAGGCGCTGCGCAGCGTCGAAGAGCTGGAGCGCGTGGGCAAGGCCTTCCCTCTGCTCGTGGCCAATCCGCTTGCAGGCGGCATCTCGCCGATCCTGCGTCCCGAGGAGTTCTACCGGCTGGGATTCAAGATCCTGCCGTACGGCATCGATCTCATCCTGCGCGTGACCCGCAGCATGCAGGAGGCGCTCGCCGACATGCGCTCCGGACGCTTCGAAGGAATGGGCAGCGGTGCGAGCCTGCAGGAGTACCTCGAGGTGGTCGGGTT
>Ga0156179_1030_pt1 | contig 22569 bp, 24 predicted proteins | sample RifCSPlowO2_12_FD_107832 | JGI IMG/M metagenome (GOLD analysis project Ga0156179, IMG submission 107832) | Betaproteobacteria bacterium RIFCSPLOWO2_12_FULL_67_28 | reverse complement strand
CTGCGGCAGCGGCCCAACGCAGTCGCGCTAATCGTGGGCGGCGACGGCGTCTCCTACGGCGCGGCAGCGCCGGAGGGGAAGACCTGGAAGCAGATCTTCTTCGGCGAGGTGAAAGACCAGCTCGACCCGAGCCGCGTGCTGTTTCTCGGGCGCCTTGCTTACGCCGAGTACCTCAAGGTCCTGCAGATATCGGCCTGCCACGTCTATCTCACCTACCCCTTCGTGCTCGGCTGGAGCTGCATCGAGGCGCTCGCCGCGGGCTGCCTCGTCGTCGGCAGCCGCACGCCGCCGGTGGAGGAAGCGATCGAGCATGGCGCCAACGGCTTGCTGGTGGATTTCTTCGACACCGCCGCCCTCGCCCAGACCGTGGTGCAGTGCCTCGCGCAGCCCGACCGCTACGCGCCGCTGCGCGCACAGGCGCGCGCGAGCGCGGTGGCGCGCTACGACCTGACGACGGTCTGCCTGCCGCGCCAGGTGCAGCTGGTGGAGCGCTTGGGGTCAGGGCGCCGCGGAACGGATTCGTTAGAATAGGTTTTTCTGCCCGCCCAAGGGAGATCTGCAGATGGCGAAATCCAAGCCCGCGGCCGCAGCGTTGTCGATGGCCGATCGCGACGGCTGGATCTGGCACGACGGCCGGCTGGTGCCGTGGCGCTCGGCCACGACGCACGTGCTGACGCACTCGCTGCATTACGGCCTGGCGGTCTTCGAGGGCGTGCGCGCCTACCAGAGCGCACAGGGCACCGGCATCTTCCGCCTGAAGGAACACACCGACCGCCTGTTCAATTCGGCGCACATCTACATGATGACGATCCCGTACACGCGGGAAAGGCTCATGCAGGCGCAGATCGACGTGGTGAAAGCGAACGGACATGCGGCCTGCTACATCCGCCCGATCGCGTTCTACGGCTCGGAGAAGATGGGCGTGTCGCCGGTCGGCGCCAAGGTGCACGTCGCGATCGCCGCCTGGCCCTGGGGCGCCTACCTCGGTCCCGAGGCGCTCGCCAAGGGCATCCGCGTCAAGACGGCGTCGGTGGCGCGGCACCACATCAACGTCACCATGGCGCGTTCCAAGATGTCGGGCACCTATCCCAACTCGGTGCTCGCGACGCTGGAAGCGACGCAGCACGGCTATGACGAAGGGCTGCTGCTCGACGTGAACGGCTTCGTCGCCGAGGGCGCGGGCGAGAACATCTTCATCGTCAAGGACGGCAGGATCTACGAGCCGCAGCTCACCTCCGCGCTCACCGGCATCACGCGCAGCACCGTCATCGAGCTCGCCCAGGGCCTGGGCTATGAAGTGATTTCGCGCCCGATGACGCGCGACGACATCTATATCGCCGACGAGGCCTTCTTCACGGGCACCGCGGCAGAGGTGACGCCGATCCGCGAGCTGGATCGGCGCGCCATCGGTGCCGGAAGATCGGGCCCGGTGACGCAACGGCTGCAGAAGGCGTTCTTCGACGTCGTCAACGGAAGGGACCGCAAGCATCGCCACTGGCTCACCCCGGTGCCGATGGGCAGCGCGAAAGGCCGGTCATGAGCCTGCAGTCCGCAGAGACGTCGCGCCGCGTCGAGGTCACGGAAAAGGACCTGCCGCTGCATTGCCCGACCCCGGCGGCGCCGCTTTGGGCACACCATCCGCGGGTGTTCCTCGACGTCGCGCGCCAGGGCGAGGCGCTGTGTCCCTATTGCGGCACCCGGTACGTTTACAAGGGAGCTGCCCCCAAGGGGCACTGATTTGCCCAGGATCCTGGTCGTCGCTCCGAACTGGATCGGCGACGCGCTCATGGCGCAGCCGCTGCTCGCGCGCTTGCGCGAGAAACTGCCCGATCTCAGGATCGATGTGCTGGCACCGGCCTGGGTCGCGCCCGTGCTGCGGCGCATGCCCGAGGTCGGCGAGGTCATCGAAACGGCGTTCCGCCACGGCGCGCTCGAGTTGCGTGCGCGCTGGCGGCTCGGCCGCGGCCTGAGGGCACGCCACTACGACCAGGCGCTCGTGCTGCCCAATTCCTGGAAGTCCGCGCTGCCGCCGTTTTTCGCCGACATTCCGCTGCGCAGCGGCTACGTCGGCGAGTCGCGCTTCGGCCTGCTCAACCTCGTCTATCGCAGCAAGGACCCGGGCGCATCGATGGCGCTGCATTACGCGCAGCTATCGGAGAAGCCTGGCAAGGCGCCGCGCGAGCCACTGCCGCAAACCGGGCTGAACGTCGATGCCGCAATCGCCGAGGCCACCGCGCAGCGCTTCGGGCTCGCGGGACGCTACGCGGTATTGTGCCCCGGCGCCGAATACGGTCCCGCCAAGCGCTGGCCGGGTTTCGCCGAATTGGCCGGGCGACTGCGCCTGCCGGTGGTGTTGCTCGGGTCTGTCAAGGATCGCGCGACCTGTGCGGGCATTGGCGGGAGGAATCTCGCCGGCGAGACCACGCTGGAGGAAGCGATCGAGCTCATCGCGTGCGCCGATTTCGTGGTGAGCAACGATTCCGGACTGATGCATGTAGCGGCGGCGGTAGGTACGCCGCAGGTGGCGCTGTTCGGTTCCTCGAGCCCGGTGCACACGCCGCCCCTTTCGGAGCGCGCCCGCGTGGTCTGGCTCGGCCTCGACTGCAGCCCCTGCTACGCGCGCGAATGCCCGCTCGGACATCTGCGCTGCCTGCGCGAGATCCCGGTCGAGCGGGTGCTCGAGGAGATCGGGCGGCTCGGCAACTCGGGGTCAGAGTAACATTTGTCCAGTTGGATCATTGCGTTACGAGTTCGCCGGTCAATGTTACTCTGACCCCGTAATGAGCACGCGCATTTTTCCCACCGCTCAGGACGCCGAGAACGCCTTCTACGAGGCGCTCGAGCGCAACGACCTCGAACTCATGATGGCGGTCTGGGCGGAGGACGAGGACATCGTGTGCGTGCATCCCACCGGCCCGCGCCTCGCCGGGCAGGAGCCGGTGCGCGACAGCTGGCGCCGTATTTTCGCCTCCGGGCAGCGGCTGCGCTTCCAGGTCGCGCAGCAGGTCACGCTTGCCGGGATGATGGTGGTGGTGCACAGCGTGCACGAAATCATCACCGTGGTGGGCGAGAAGCGCCCCCGGCCCGCGGTGGTGGCGACCAACGTGTATCTGCGCACCGCAGCGGGATGGCGCATGATCGTGCACCACACTTCCCCCGCTCCCGGCGCCAGTTCCGATCCTCCGCCGGAAGTACCGAAAATCCTGCACTGAGCGCCACGATGCGCCGCGCCGCGTCATCGCGCGCCCCCGTGCGGCGCGGCGAGCCCCCACGAAGGGCGTGAACAGCTACCGCGCCCCGTGGTGGCTGCCTGGCGGTCACCTGCAGACGATTGCGGCGGCGCTCGCCCGTGCGCCGCGCGTCGTCTTCGAGCGCGAGCGCTGGACCACGCCCGACGGCGACTTCGTCGACGTGGACTGGAGCGGGAACCCCGGCGCGCAACGCCTGCTGGTGCTGTTCCACGGACTCGAGGGCAGTTCGCGCAGCCACTATGCGCGCAGCATCGCGGCGCTGGCGGCGGCTTCCGGCTGGCGTTTCGCGCTGCCGCATTTCCGCGGCTGCTCCGGAGAACTCAACCGGCTGCCGCGCGCTTATCACTCGGGCGACAGCGACGAAGTGGACTGGCTGCTGCGACGCTTTGCGCAGCCTGGCGCCGCGCTTCACGCCGTCGGCGTCTCGCTCGGCGGCAACGCGCTGCTGAAATGGCTTGGCGAGCGCGGTGCGGCGGCAATCGCGCTGGTACGCCGTGCCGCTGCGATCTCGGCGCCGATCGACCTCGCTGCCGCAGGCGCGGCGCTCGACCGCGGATTCAACCGCCGCAGCTATACGCGCGTGTTTCTGACTACGCTCAAGGCCAAGGCCTATGCCAAGCGCACGCTGGGGCAACTTGGGTTCGACGAACGCCGCATGGCGCGCGCGCGCACCTTGCGCGAGTTCGACGATCTGGTGACCGCACCGCTGCACGGATTCCGCGACGCGGACGACTACTGGGCACGCGCCGCGGCATCGCCTTGGCTCGAGCGCATCGAGGTGCCTACGCTCCTGCTCAACGCGGGGAACGATCCGTTCCTGCCAGCAGCGGCCCTCGAGCGCGCCACGCGCCGAAGCTCGCGCCAGGTGCTGCTAGAATCGCCGCCCACCGGGGGCCACGTCGGCTTTCCCGGCCGCCGGCAGTGGCTGGCGCGGCGCATTCTCGACTTCCTCTCGCAACCGTGAACCTGCCCGCAGAAATCTTTCGCGCCTACGACATCCGCGGCGTGGTCGGAAAAACGCTCACGCCCGCAGTAATGCACGCCATCGGGCAGGCCCTCGGCACGCTCGGTATCGAGCGCGGTGCGCCGACGTTTGCGCTCGGACGCGACGGCCGGATCTCGGGCGAGGAACTTGCGCGCGCGCTCGGCGACGGCATCAACGCCGCGGGCGCCCATGTAATCGAGATCGGCATGGTGCCTACACCGGTGGCGTATTTCGCCGCGCAGCATCTCGGCTGCGAAAGCGCCGCGATGGTGACCGGCAGCCACAATCCGGCCGATTACAACGGCGTCAAGATGGTGATCGGCGGCAACACGCTTTCGGGCGACGAGATCCAGGAACTGCGCCGGCGCATCGAGCGCAGCGGGCTGGCGCGAGGGGCCGGAAAGCGCACGCACGCCGAGTTGCTCGACGCCTACGTAGGACGCATCACGGGCGATGTGCGCCTCGCGCGCCGCTTCCGGATCGCGATCGATTGCGGCAACGGCGTCGCCGGCGCCGTCGCGCCGCGGCTTTACCGCAGCCTCGGCTGCGAGGTGACGGAGCTCTACTGCGAGGTCGACGGACGCTTTCCGAACCATCACCCCGACCCGTCGCAGCCGAAAAACCTCGCCACCCTGATCGAGACGCTGCGCGCGGGCGACGCCGAAATCGGCCTCGCGTTCGACGGCGACGGCGACCGCCTCGGCGTCGTTACCAAGGACGGCGCCATCATCTACCCGGACCGTCAGCTGATGCTCTACGCCGCGGACGTGCTGCAGCGCAATCCCGGCGCCGAGATCATCTACGACGTCAAGTGCACGCGCCTGCTCGGACCCTGGATCGAGCGCCACGGCGGCAAGCCGGTGATCTGGAAGACGGGCCACTCGTTCATCAAGGCGAAGCTCAAGGAATCGGGTGCGCCGCTTGCGGGCGAGATGTCGGGCCACATCTTTTTCAAGGAGCGCTGGTACGGCTTCGACGACGCACTCTACTGCGGCGCGCGCCTGCTCGAGATCCTGGCGCGGCTGCCGGATGCCAACGCGGCACTCAAGGGATTGCCGGATGCGCCCTCGACGCCGGAGCTGAACTGGAAGCTCGCCGAGGGCGAGCCGCATGCGCTGATCGCCCGGCTGCAGCAGGCGCGCCCGTTTCCCGGCGCCGAGCGCGTGCTCACCATCGATGGCGTGCGCGCAGAGTACCGGGATGGCTTCGGCCTCGCGCGCGCCTCGAACACCACGCCGGTCGTCGTGCTGCGCTTCGAAGGCGACACGCTGCAGGCGCTCGAGCGCATTCGCGAGGAATTCCGGCGCGTGCTGCAACCGCTGAAGCCGGGGGCGCCGTTACCGTTCTGAAGGGTTTCAAATACGTCTGCCGATTTGGCAACACCGCCAAGTCGGCAGATCGATAACGTCAAATTTTCGCCCAGCCTCTTGTTGCGACCTGCGCTCGCCTGAAAAAAAATCAGCCTGCCGCGCGCTTCAGGCCCCCTAGAAGCGCGGCCACCGGACGCTGGCGCTGCCGCGAAGGCACGGCAGCCGACTCGGCCGGTGCGGCCGTCGCCGTGCCCGGCTCATAGGGTTTGGAAAAAATCGGATCCGCGGGCCGCTGCGGGCCCGCGGTCGCCTGGCGCGGCGCAGTCGCGTGCGCAGGCACCAGACGCGGTGCCGGCGCGCTGTTCCTCGTCCGCACATCGCGCCTTGGCGCCACATCGCGGATTGGCACCGCGTCACGGCCCATGAGCGCCGCAATGGTGGCACCGTCCGGCTCGAATCCCGGCACCAGCACGCGATCGATGCGCTTGCGGATCAGTTTCTCGATCGCGCCGAGCGACTCCAGGTCGTCGGGCGATACGAGCGATATGGCTTCGCCCGTCAGCCCGGCCCTGCCGGTGCGCCCGATCCGGTGCACGTAGTCCTCGGGCGAACGCGGGATGTCGAAGTTGATTACCTGCGGCAATGACTCGATGTCGAGGCCGCGCGACGCGACGTCGGTCGCCACCAGCACCGCGGACTTGCCCGCCTTGAACGCCTCCAGTGCCAGCTCGCGCTCGCCCTGCGACTTGTCGCCGTGGATCGCGTCGGCGTGGATGTGGTCCTTGCGCAGCTGATGCGCCAGGCGGTTGGCGCCGATGCGCGTGCCGCAGAAGACCAGCACCTGCTTCAGGCCGCGCGTCTGGATGAGGTAGGCGAGCAGCTCGCGTTTTTTCTGCCGCGCCACCGGGTGCAGCACGTGCGACACGAGCTCGGCCGGCGCGTTGCGGGCCGCGATCTGGATTTGCGCCGGGTCCTTCAGGATGGTCGCCGCAAGCCTGCGGATCTCGTCCGGAAAAGTGGCCGAGAACATCAGGTTCTGACGCACCGGCGGCAGCAGCGCAATGATGCGCTTGATGTCGGGCATGAAGCCCATGTCGAGCATGCGGTCGGCTTCGTCCAGGATCAGCACGCTCACCTGGTTGAACATTACCGTCTTGTTCTGCACGTGATCGAGCAGCCGGCCGGGCGTCGCCACCAGGATCTCGACGCCGCGGCGCAACTCGGCGATCTGCGCGTTCATGTCGACGCCGCCGTACACCACGGTGCTGCGCAGCGGCAAGTGCTTGCCGTATTCGCGGAAGCTCTCGTAGACCTGGACCGCCAACTCGCGCGTCGGCGTGAGCACCAGCGCGCGCACCGGATGCCGCGCGGGCGATGCGGAAGGGCTCGCGTACTGCGCGAGGCGCTGCAGCGTGGGCAATGCGAAAGCCGCGGTCTTGCCGGTTCCGGTCTGCGCGCCCCCCATGAGGTCGCGCCCCGCGAGCACCAGCGGGATGGCCTCTTGCTGGACCGGGGTCGGCTGCTCGTAGCCGAGTTCGCGCACCACCTGAACGAGCGGCGGAATCAGACCGAGCGAATCGAAACCTGAACTAATGACGGGGTGTCCGGGGATGCTTCAAAGCGCGCGCATTATACTCCCGCCCCCGTGATTCTGCTCAGAAACCTCGCCATTGCCCGCGGTCCGCAGCGCCTGTTCGCGGGCGTCTCGCTCAGCCTCGAGCGCGGCTGGAAGATCGGACTGGTGGGAGCCAACGGTAGCGGCAAGACGAGCCTCCTGGCGCTGCTCGCGGGGGAACTCGCGCCGGATTCAGGCGACTGCGTCGTGCAGCCGGGCACGCGCATCGCGTGCATCGCGCAAGAAGCCCCGGCGCTCGGCCAGTGCGTGCTCGACTACCTGCTCGACGCCGACCAGGATCTGCGCGCCGCCGAGGCCGCCATCGCACACGGCGAGCGCTCGGGCGACGGCCATCGTATTGCGGAGGCGCACGAGCGCTACGCTCAGGCCTGCGGCTACACGGCGCAGGCGCGCGCGCAAAGCGTGCTCGGCGGACTTGGTTTCGCGCCGGCCGATGCGCGTCGCGCGCTACGCGAATTCTCGGGCGGTTTTCGCATGCGGCTCAATCTGGCGCGCGCCCTGATCCAGCCCTCCGGCCTGTTGCTGCTCGACGAGCCGACCAACCATCTCGACCTGGACGCGATCCTGTGGCTCGAGAACTGGCTGCGCGGCTACGCCGGCACCCTGCTGGTGGTATCGCACGACCGCGATTTTCTCGACCGCGCGACCGGGCACACGCTCGCGATCGCGGGCGGCGCGCTGCGGCTCTATACCGGCAACTATTCATTCTACGAACGGCAGCGCGCGCTCGAGCTCGAGCAGCGCTCGAGCGCCGCGGCAAAGCAGGAGCGCGAGGTGCAGCGCATTGCCGCCTTCGTGTCGCGCTTTCGCGCCAAGGCGAGCAAGGCACGCCAGGTGCAGAGCCGCTTGAAGAGCCTGGAGAAGATGGCGCGCGTGGCGCCGGTGTACGCCGCGGAATCGTTCCGCATCCAGTTCGAGGCACCGCTGCGGCAGCCGGAGCGCGTGGTCGAACTCGAGGACGCCGCCGCCGGCTATGGCGGGCGCAGCGTGATCGCGGGCGTCTCGCTCAGCGTGACGCGCGCCGACCGGCTGGCCGTGATCGGCGTGAACGGCGCCGGCAAGACCACGCTGGTGCGCTTGCTGGCGGGTGAACTCGCGGCGCTCGCGGGCGAGCGCCGTGCCGCGCGCGACAGCGTCATTGGCTACTTCGCGCAGCACCAGGTCGAGTTGCTGCGGCCCGATGAAACGCCGCTCGCGATGTTCACGCGTCTGTACCGCGGCGAGCGCGAGCAGCTGCTGCGCGATTTTCTCGGTCGCTTCGGCTTTGCCGGCGAGCGCGCCGGCCGACCGATCGGGCCGCTCTCGGGCGGCGAAAAATCCCGCCTGGCGCTCGCCGCGCTGGTGAAGCAGCGGCCCAACCTGCTGCTGCTCGACGAACCGACCAACCATCTCGATCTCGAGATGCGAAGGTCGCTGGTCATGGCGCTGCAGTCGTACGAAGGCGCGCTCATCGTCGTGTCGCATGACCGCGCGCTGCTTTCGGCCTGCGCCGACCGCATCCTGGTGGTGGCCGACGGACGGGTGCGCGATTTCGACGGTGACCTGGAGGACTATCGGCAGCTCAAGCTCAAGGAGGAACGCGGCCGGCGCCCCGCGCCGGAGCGCCCCAGCCGCAAAGACGAGCGGCGCGACGAGGCGCGGGCGCGCGAAGCGCAGAAGAAGCTGCTGCGGCCGCAGCTGCGCGAAATCGAGAAACTCGAAGCGCGCATCGCCGAACTGACGCACCAAGCGGAGAAGACGCTCGCCGCGCTGGTGAAGCAGCGGCCCAACCTGCTGCTGCTCGACGAACCGACCAACCATCTCGATCTCGAGATGCGAAGATCGCTGGTCATGGCGCTGCAGTCGTACGAAGGCGCGCTCATCGTCGTGTCGCATGACCGCGCGCTGCTTTCGGCCTGCGCCGACCGCATCCTGGTGGTGGCCGACGGACGGGTGCGCGATTTCGACGGTGACCTGGAGGACTATCGGCAGCTCAAGCTCAAGGAGGAACGCGGCCGGCGCCCCGCGCCGGAGCGCCCCAGCCGCAAAGACGAGCGGCGCGACGAGGCGCGGGCGCGCGAAGCGCAGAAGAAGCTGCTGCGGCCGCAGCTGCGCGAAATCGAGAAACTCGAAGCGCGCATCGCCGAACTGACGCACCAAGCGGAGAAGACCCGTGCCGCGCTGGCCGACCCGGCGCTCTATGACGGCGCCGGCATGGGCGAACGCCTCAAGCAACTCACCAAAGCACAGGCACGCATTGCGCAGGCCCTGGAACTGGCCGAGAACGACTGGCTGCACGCGTCGGCGCGGCTGGAAGCCGCGCGCCGCGAATCCGGCGCCTGAGTCCCTGCGCAAGGCCGCTGCAGCTGGACGTTGCGCCGCAGGATGGATCTTGCTACCGTGCCTTCATACCAACGATCAGGGGAAACAGCATGGCACGCTACTGCGAGAGCTGCGGGAAGGAAATGACCGCTACCGCGACCTTTTGCGGGGCCTGCGGCAAGGAACAGGCGCCTTCGGCAGCGGGCGCGACCGAAGCGACCCCGAGCACCCAGGCCGCCGGCCTGCAAAACAATATCGCGGCCGCGCTCGCCTATCTGTGGATCACCGCGATCGTCTTCCTGCTGCTGGAGCCGTATAACCGCGACAAGTTCGTGCGCTTCCACTCGTTCCAGGCGCTGTTCCTGGGGCTGGCCTCGATCGCGGGGCACATCGTGCTCAACCTGATCCCCATCCTGGGATGGTCCCTGATGCCGCTGTGGTCGCTGCTCATCCTGGTGCTCGCCGTGGTCGGCGCGGTCAAGGCTTACCAGAATCAGACCTGGCGCATCCCGCTGATCGGGGAGTTTGCCGAGAAACAGGTTTAGCGCCGAGCGATCAGGGGGAGAAACGCCAAGGTGCTTTCGGTATCGCACTGGCGAACCACGGTCGGAATTTGATTCCCCCGGTCTCCGGTTTTTTGACTGGATCGCAATGCGATCCAGTCAAAAAACCGGAGATATGAGGAAGATCAAAACCGCGCCGCCGACTGCATTACTCGCGCGAAGCCCTGCCGTTAGCGCCCTCAGTTGATCGTTCGCTGCGCACGCTCGACTTCTCGCGGCGGCAACAGGCCCGGCAGCTTGAGTTCCATGTCCCAATCGCTCTTCGCCACCGCTGCCTGCAGCAGCCGGCACAGCGAGTGCAGCAGCACCGAGTCGAACGTCAGCGTCACGCCCTGTCCTTCGGCCGGATGCATCGCGACCACCGGCTGGCCGCTCGCGTCGTGCGCGGTCTGGATGCGCGCGAGCAACAGCGGCTCCTCGCCCAGCGGCATCGCGCGCGCCGAATCGTCATAGGGTTTCGAGAAATCGGCGCGCGCCATCGCTTCTTCGTGCTCCATGGTGAGCAGGGCCTTGCGCGCCTCGGGATCCGCCTGCGTGCGGATGCGCGGACTGGCCTCCTCCGCCAGCTTGACGAGCAGCGGCCACAGCAGCTTGACGAAGCGGCGCGTCAGCCACATGCGCACTTCCTGCTCGTCGCTGGTGGCCAGCTGCATCATGAGCCGGTCCTGCTCGGCGACGTAATCGACCTTGATCTGGTGCAGGCGCATGATCGAATCATAGCGCGCCGCGAGGTGGACGTCGCGCCGGCGCGGCGCGAGAATGCCGCCGCCATGGAGATTTGCGACGCCTGCCGCCCGCCCGAGATCGCCGAGGTACGAATGCTCTTTCGCGAGTATGCGGCGCAGGTCGACGCGCCAGCCTGCTTCGCCGCCTTCGAGGAGGAGCTCGCCGCGCTGCCCGGCGAGTACGCGCCGCCGTCGGGCCGGCTGTTGCTGGCACGCGACGACGACCGCGCCTCGGGATGCGCCGCCCTGCGCCGACTGCCGGACGGGAGCGGCGAGATGAAGCGCCTTTACGTGCGCGCACCGTTTCGCGGTGCGGGACTCGGACGGGAGCTTGCGCGGCGCGTCATTGCGAGCGCTCGCGACGGGGGTTGCACGAGGCTGGTTCTGGACACGCTGCCGACGATGCGCGCAGCGGCCGTGCTTTACGAATCGCTCGGATTTCGCCGCATCGCGGCCTATTCGCCGGCCCCCACGCCTGGCGCGATCTTTTTCGAGCTCAGCCTTTCCTGAGCCGCGCGAGCAGCGCGGTCGTCGAGCGCTGGTGCTCGAAGGGAACCGAAACCACCTGGCCGCCGCGCGCGATGACCTGCGCCGCGCCTGCGATGCGCTCCACCGGCCAGTCGCCGCCCTTCACCAGCACCTCGGGCCGGCAGTCCTCGATGAGCGCGAGCGGGGTGTCTTCATCGAACCAGGTGACTGCGTCGACCGCCTCGAGCGCGGCCACCAGCGCCATGCGGTCCTCGAGGGCGTTGAGCGGCCGGTCCGGCGCCTTGCCCAGTCGATGCGCGGAAGCGTCGCCGTTCAGCGCCACCAGCAGCGCTGCGCCGAGCGCGCGCGCCTGCGCCAGGTAGGTCACGTGCCCTCGGTGCAGCAGATCGAACACGCCGTTGGTGAAAACCAGCGGTCGCGCCAGTTCCGCGGCCCAGCGCGTCGCTTCCAGGGGAGCGTGGATCTTGCGCTCGAATGCCGGCCGTGCGAACGGCACCGTCGGCACCTACCGCGGCCGGCAGGCCTCTTCCGCCGTGGTGCAGTACTCGAACACCTTGACCACCTTGCGCACCCCGCTGGTGGTGCGCGCGATCTCGGTGGCATCGGCGCCTTCGCGCTCGGTGACCAGACCCATCAGGTAGACAACCCCCGCCTCGGTCACGACCTTGACATGGATGGCATTGAACTTGTTCGCGTCGAGGAAACGGGCCTTCACCTTGCCGGTGACGGTGGCGTCGCTCGCGCGCGCCGAGTAGGCGGACACCCCGGCGACCTGGACCTCGTTGGTGACGCTGCGCACGCTGGGCACGCCGCGCGCGATTCGTTCGACCTCGCTCCTGGCGGTCGCGTCGGACACTTCGCCCGTGAGCAGCACGTTGCGGTTGAACGCCTTGACGTTGACGTGCGCCCGGTCGCCGAAGCGCTCGCCGATGCGGTTGCTGGCGCGCAACTCGATGCCCTCGTCCTCGACCTGCGTGCCGGTCGTGCGCCGGTCCACGACCGACATCACGCCCGCGCCGGCGCCGACGACGGCCATTTCGACGCACCCCTGGAGGGTTGCAATTGCAGACAGCGCCGCGAGCAGCGCAGGAATTCTCTTGGTCATGGCTTGGCTCCGGACAACTGGAAATCGATCCCGTCGCACAGGCAGTGCAGGGCGAGCGCATGCACTTCCTGGATGCGCGCGGTGTTCTGATGCGGCACGCAGACATGCACGTCCTGCGGCGCGAGCAGCACGGCGAGCTTGCCGCCGCCGCCTCCGGTGAGCGCCACGATGGCGATGCCGAGCTGGCGCGCGGCACGCGCCGCGGCGAGCACGCTGGCGGAATTGCCGCTGGTCGAGATCGCGAGCAGCACATCGCCCTTGCGTCCGAGCGCACGCAGCGGTTTCTCGAACACTTGCTCGTAGGCGTAGTCGTTCGCGATCGAAGTGAGCGTCGACGTATCGGTGGTCAAGGCGATCGCCGCGAGCGGCGGCCGTTCGATTTCAAAACGGTTGAGGAGTTCCGCCGCGAAGTGCTGCGCATCGGCGGCCGAGCCGCCGTTGCCGCAGGCGAGCACCTTGCCGCCGCCCGACAGGGTGGTCGCCATGAGCGACGCGGCGCGCGCGATCGGCGCCGCCAGCACTTGCGCCGCGGCCCGCTTGAGATCGGCGCTGGCCGCGAAATGCGCGGCGACGCGGCCTTCGAGCTCGCTGTGGTGCTCGGCGTGTCCCATGGGCGCGAATTCTACACCGTCACTCGATGCTGACTTCGAATTCGACGCGCTTGCGGCCGTTGCGATAGGCCTGCAGCCGGCTGATGCGCGCGCGCAAATTCTCGCCCCGTTCGATCGCCCAGGCGAGCGCTGCATTCTCCGTGCGCGGTACGTAACCGAGTTTGTGGCCCCGCCATGCGACACGCACCGCATTGGCATCGTGCACGTTGTCGGGTTCGCGCGCCAGTTCCAGTTCGTCGCCCAGCTCGATCAGCGGCCAGACCTGCGCTGTCTCCGCGTAGCGATAGCCGGCGAGCGGCGAGCTCTGCACCAGCAATCGGACCGACGGCTGTGGCAGCTGCGCGTGCGCATGGAGCGCGAACAGCAGCAGGCTAAGCGCCAAACGCATCGCGCACCCACTGCACGCGGCCGTCATCGAGCCCATCGAGCAGCAGCACGTCGAAACGGCAATCGCATTCCGGCTGCCCGGCGAGGTACAGGCGGGCCGCAGCGACGAGCCGCGCGCGCTTGGCAAGGGTGACGCTCTCCGCGGCGCCGCCAAAGCGCGCGTCGCGCCGCAGGCGCACTTCGGCGAACACGAGCGTGCCGCCGTCCCGGGCGATGAGGTCGATCTCGCCGTGGCGGCAGCGCCAGTTGCGGGCCAGCAGCTGGAGCCCGGAGCGCCGCATCAATTCCGCACAAAGATCTTCCGCTCGCTTGCCGGCGCGGTTCATGGCAACCTTAACGAATCGCGCACGCCGTGCGTTGACTCGCAGCCCATGCCCGGCATTCTCTACGTCGTCGCCACGCCGATCGGCAACCTCGCCGACCTGAGCGCTCGTGCCATCGACGTGCTGCGATCGGTGGCCGTGGTCGCTTGCGAGGATACGCGCACCTCGCGCACCCTGCTTTCGCAGCATGGCATTGCGACGCGCAGGTTTGCGCTTCACGAGCACAACGAGCGCGCGGCCGGCGCGCAGCTGATCGCGGAGCTGCGCGCCGGGAAGGACGTGGCCTTGATCAGCGACGCCGGCACGCCGGCGCTATCGGACCCCGGCGCGCTGCTGGTCGAGGCCGCGCATCGCGAGGGCCTGCGCGTCGTGCCGGTGCCCGGACCGAGCGCGGCGCTGGCCGCCTTTTCGGCCGCCGGTTTTCGATCGGGTCGATGGCTGTTCGCAGGATTCCTGCCGGCAACCCGGGCGGCGCGGCGCAAAGCGCTGGAGGCGATCGAAGAGGCTGCACCAGTCGTCTTCTACGAGGCGCCGCACCGCGTCGCCGACACCGTGGCCGATCTCGCGGTGCGGTTCGGGCCCGGGCGCGAGGTCGTGATCGCCCGCGAACTCACCAAGAAATTCGAGGAGATCGCGCGCCTGCCGCTCGGCGAGGCACAGGGCTGGCTGCAAGCGGGCCCGCACCGCCGGCAAGGCGAGTTCGTGCTGGTACTCGGACCGGGTGAGGCACGCTCCGGCGATGCCCTGGCCGAAGGCACGCGGGTGCTCGCGGTACTGCTCGATGCGCTGCCGGCCAGCGAGGCCGCCAGGCTCGCGGCGAGGATCAGCGGCGCGCCGCGCCGCGACCTGTATCGGATCGCGCTCGAACGCAAGGCGCGTGCAGGCAGCCGCTAGAATCGCGCCGATGGACCGACTCACGCTGGTTCGCCCGGACGACTGGCACCTTCACCTGCGTGACGGCGCCGCGATGGCCGCGGTGGCGAAGGATACGGCGCGGTGTTTCGGTCGCGCGATCGTGATGCCGAACCTCGATCCCCCGGTCCGCACCGCGCCTGAGGCGCTCGCCTACCACGGCCGCATCATGGCCGTGCTGCCGACGGCCTCCCGTTTCACGCCGCTGATGACGCTCTACCTCACCGACGACACGCCGCCGGAGGAAATATCGCGCGCCAAACGCTCCGGCAAGGTGCACGGGATCAAACTGTACCCGGCGGGCGCGACGACGCATTCGGACGCCGGCGTAACACGGATTTCGCGCTGCTTCGGGACACTCGAGCGCATGGCCGAGGTCGGCCTGCCGCTGCTGGTGCACGGTGAAGTCACCGATCCGGAGGTGGACATATTCGACCGGGAGAAGGTCTTTGTCGAGGACGTGCTCGGGCCCCTGGTGGCACGCTTTCCGACCCTTAAAGTCGTGCTCGAGCACATCACGACCCGCAACGCGGTGCAGTTCGTCGAGGTCACGGGCCCGAACATCGCCGCGACCGTGAGCGCGCACCATCTGCTGCTCAACCGAAACGCGCTGTTCCTGGGCGGCATTCGGCCGCACCACTATTGCCTGCCGGTGCTCAAGCGCGAGGCCCATCGCGAAGCGCTGATCGAAGCGGTGACCTCGGGCAACCCGAAGTTCTTCCTCGGCACGGACAGTGCGCCGCACGCGCGCCGCGCGAAGGAGGCAGCGTGCGGTTGCGCCGGCGTGTACACGGCGCACGCCGCGATCGAGCTCTACGCGATCGCGTTCGAAGAAGCTGGAGCGCTCGACAAGCTGGAAGGCTTTGCCAGCCGCTTCGGGCCGCAGTTCTATGGCCTGCCGGTGAACGACGACACGATCACGCTCGCGCGGGAGGACTGGACCGTGCCGGCCGCAATCCCCTTTGGCGACGGCGAGGAACTGGTGCCTCTGCGCGCCGGCGATTCGATCCCCTGGAAACTCCTCTAGCGCACCCGATTTTCGATTCGATCCGGCCGTGGCTGCTGCGTTTGCCGCCGGCCGGCTGGCCGTCGCACGAGCTGCTCAATTCGCTCGCGTCGGAAGCCCGCGTGTGTACCGCGACCGGCAAGCCGGTACGCTTCGTGCCGCCTTCGGCCGCCGACCCGTATTACGAGATCCACGTGCACGAGTCGGGTTGCGTAGCGACGCGCCTGCAGAACCGGCACGACCTGTTCAACGCGCTGGCGTGGCTCGCATTTCCGCGCACCAAAGCCGCGATCAACGCCTTGCACGCGGCCGAGATTGCGCGCGAATCCGGCCGGCGTGGCCGCGTGCGCGACATGCTCACGATCTTCGACGAAGGCGGTGCGATCGTCGCCTGCGCCGATGCGAATCTCGAAGCGATGATCCACGGGTTCCGCTGGAAGGAGCTGTTCTGGGATCGCCGTGCGCAGGTGCGGCGCGACCTGAGCTTCATCGTGCTCGGACACGCGGTCCTCGAGCAGGCCCTCGAACCCTGGCCCGGCATCACCTGCAAGGTGATCTTCGCGCCGCCGGACGCCGATGCCGACGATTTTGCCGCGAAGTGGCTGCGTGCGCACGCCTCGAGCGGTACGCCTAAACTGCTCGCGCCGCTGCCGATCTTCGGCTATCCGGGCTGGCACCCGGGTACCGAAAGCGAGGCGTTCTATACCGACGAGCGCTACTTCCGGCCGCTGCGAAGGGAACCGCTTCGCGCTCGCCATTCCGGGTGACTGAACCGCCAAGTCCATTCTCTTCGCCGCAGGGGGCATGGGTGCAACGCTGCGGCGCGGTAAAATGCGGGCGGGAGCTGGCCAGGCAGCCGCTGCGCCGCAAGGCGTGGAGGAAAGTCCGGGCTCCACAGAGCGGGATGCGGGGTAACACCCCGGCGTGCATAAACGCCGCGCAAGCGGCGCGAAGACGACGAACAGGGCCACAGAGACGAGTCCCCGGCCTCAAAACCCGGGGGGTGAAACGCGGCAACCTCCATCCGGAGCAACACCAAATAGGCAAGCGCCCGAGGCCTGCTCGGCCGAGCTTGCGGGTAGGTGGCTTGAGCCTTGGGGCGACCCCGGGCCCAGAGGAATGGCTGCCAGGGCATGGCCCTTGCGGGATCATGCCTACAGAACCCGGCTTATCGGCCGGCTCCCATTTTCCGAATCTCCGGAAAAGTGAAATAAGTCATGGCATAAGCGCCGGTCGGGGCGAAACAATCGGCTATCGTCCCCACCGCCGGAGGCTCTGCCGTGCAGGGCCGTCTCACCCAGAACGACGTCTCCAATCGCATCAACGTCGAGGACGCCGACCTCGTCGGCAGCGCCGTGGTGCGGCTGTTCGCGTCGCGCTATCCGGGCGCGGACTTCGGCAGGCTGGCGCGCGCCTTCGAGCAGGTGAAAGCGCTGTTTGCCGGCAGTTATCCCGGCTACGTGGCCTGCGACACGCTCTATCACGACCTGCGGCACACGCTCGACGCGGCGCTGGCGACCGCGCGCCTGATCGACGGCCATGAGCGCACGCAACCGGAGGCCGCGCGACTCGGCCCGCGGCGGGCGATGCTCGGGGTCATCATTGCCCTGCTGCACGATTCCGGCTACCTGAAGCGGGCCACGGAAGTTCAGGTCGACAACGGTGCCGTGTTCACCAAGGTGCATGTGAGCCGCAGCGCCGACTTCCTGATGGATTACCTGCCGACGATCGGTTTCGCCGCGGAAGCGCTGGTCGCCGCGAAACTGGTGCACTACACCGGCTACGAGATCGAGATCGACGAGCTTCAGGTGGCGGATCCACGCGATCACGTGCTCGGCTGCATCGTCGGCACGGCGGACCTGATCGCGCAGATGGCGGACCGCACCTACCTGGAGAAATGCCGCGACTTCCTGTACCCGGAGTTCGTCTGGGGCGGCATCGCGCGCGAGACCCTGCAGAACGGCACCGAAGTGGTGAACTTCGGCTCGGCGAGCGACGTGGTGCGCAAGACGCCGGAGTACTACGACCAGGTGGCGCGCAAGCGCATCGACGAAAAGCTCGGCGGCGTCGACCGTTACGCGGCGGCGCACTTCGGCGGCGCCAACCTCTATCGCATCGAGATCGAAACCACGATGCGCTTCCTGCGCAGCGCGATCCGGAACGACGAACTCGACCGCATGCGCCGCAGCTGCTATTCGCTGTCGGCGCGCCCAGCGTTGCAGGAGCCGGCCGCAGCCGGCTGAAGTCGGGCCCGCGCGCGCAGCTCCCGGTTCAGTCCTCCTTCGACTGCAGCGACTGCCAGAGATCGACCAGCATCATGACGATGCCGATCAGCACCACGATTCCAAGCGCAACGTCATTCAGCTTCATGACCGGCGCCGCAACGTAGACCACGAGAAGCGTCACTGCGACGATGCCGGCGAAAATCTTGAATGCCATGAGGTCTCCCTTGGATGCGGATTCAGCGCCGTTGCACTTGCGCCTCGAGCCAGCGTGCCGTGCGCAGCAGTCGAGCGTCGTCGCCCCGTTGCGCCACCAGTTGCACGCCCAGCGGCAGTCCGTTCGAGCCGCGCATCAACGGCAAGTTGAGCGCGGGCGTACCTAGCAGCGTCCACAGGGTGCAGAACGCGGGATCGCCGGTCGCGCCCAGGCCCTTGGGCGCCGTGCCGGGCGCGGCCGGTGTCAGGATCGCGTCGTAGCGCTCGAATATCTCACCGAAGCCTTCGTTCAGGATCGGGATTCGTGCCAGCGCCTGCTGGTACTCGAGCGCACGCACTTCGCGCCCGCGCGCGAGCAGCGCGCGCAGCCGCTCGGAGAGGCGCTCGCGTCCCTTCTCCCATTCGAGGTCGAGGTTTGCCGCCATCTCGGCGTCCATGATCGTACCGTGCCAGTCGAGCGCGCGCTGCGCCGTTTCGGGCAGCTCCACCTCGACCACGCGATCCCCGAGCTCGCCCACCAGCTCGGCGAACGCTTCCCTCGTTTCATCCTCGGCGCGATTCCATGCCGGCCCCTTGACGAAGGCGAACAGCGGGGGCAGCGGCGGCGGCTGCAACGCGATATCGGGAAACGGGATGCGCGCTCGCGGGCGGGTATCGGGATCCAGTTCATCGTGGCCGACGAGCTGCTCCGAGAGCAGCGCCACGTCGCCGATCGAGCGTGCAAACACACCCACGTGGTCGAGCGTGCGCGAGAGCTTCAGGATTCCGTTGCGCGGGATGAGCCCATGGGTCGGCTTGAATCCGTAGACCCCGCAGAATGCGGCCGGCCGGATCACCGAGCCGTTGGTCTGCGTCCCGAGCGCAAGCGGCACCATGCCCGCAGCGACCGCGGCGGCGGACCCGGAGGACGAGCCACCGGGCGTGTGCTCCGGGTGGTGCGGATTGCGCGTCTTTCCGGGATGGAAATACGCGCATTCGGTGGTGACGGTCTTGCCCATGATCACGGCACCCGCGGCGCGCAGCATTGCCACCACGGCTGCATCGTGCGCCGGGGTTCTTCCCGCGTGCAGCACCGTGCCATCCTCGGTCGGCATGTCGGCGGTGTCGATGATGTCCTTGATGCCGACGGGTATCCCGTGCAGTGCACCGGTGGGATGGCCCTGGCTACGGTCCAAATCGCGCGCGCGCGCCTGCGCGAGCGCATGATCGGGGTCGAGAAACTGCCACGCCTCGACCTGCGGCTCCGCTTCGCGGATCCGCGCGAGGCAGGCTGCGACCAGCTGCTCGGAGCTGATCGCGCCATCCCGGATCGCGCGCGCCGCATCGCACGCGGAGAGCCAGTTCAACTGGGAGGCGTCCATTGCTTCAGCCGCCGTAAATCGCCCTCGGCAGCCACAACGCCGTCTGGGGAAACACATACACCACGAGCATCGACAGCAGCACGATATACAGGAACGGCATGCAGCCGCTGAAAATCTGCGTCAGCAGGACATGCTTGGGCGCGATCCCTTTGAGGTAGTAGGCGGCCATCGCCATCGGCGGCGAGAGGAACGCCGTCTGCAGGTTCAGCGCCACCAGCAGCCCGAACATCAGCGGATCGATGTGGAAGTGCGGCAGCAGCGGCAGGAAGATGGGCACGAAAATGATGATGATCTCGGTCCATTCCAGCGGCCAGAGCGGCAGGAAGATGGGCACGAAAATGATGATGATCTCGGTCCATTCCAGCGGCCAGCCGAGCAGGAAGATGATGAGCTGCGCCACGATCAGGAACGTGATCGGGCTCATATTGAGGCCGAGCACGAATTTCTCGATGATGCTCTGGCCGCCGAGGTAACCGAAGACGCCGGCGAAGGTCGCCGAGCCGACGAACAGGAAGCACACCATCGCCGAAGTGCGCGCGGTGAGGAACACCGATTCCTTGAGCCGGCCCCAGGTGAATGAGCGGTAGGCGGCCGCCAGCACCACCGCGCCGAGCGCACCGACCGCCGCCGCCTCGGTCGGCGTTGCCAGGCCGAACATGATCGCGCCGAGCACGCAAAGGATCAGGATCGCAAGCGGGACGAACGACTTGAACACCATCGCGACCACTTGCGCCAGGGGCACGTTGCCCTGCTCCTTGGGCAGCGGTGGCGCGAGATGAGGCTTGAACGTCGCCAGGACCATGACGTACAGGCAATACATGCCGGCGAGCAGGAAGCCGGGAATGATCGCGGCAGCGTAAAGCTGGATCACCGACATGCCGGCCATGGCGGCGTAGACGATCAGCATGATCGAGGGCGGGATCAGGATGCCCAGGCAGCCGCCCGCGCAGATCACGCCCGAGGCGAGCCTGACGTCGTAGCCCGCCTTGAGCATCTGCGGAAAAGCAAGCAGTCCCATCAGCGTCACTACCGCGCCTACGATCCCGGTGGCGGTAGCGAATAGCGCGCAGGTCAAGAGCGTCGCCACGGCGAGCGAGCCGGGCACGCGCTTGAGCGCGAGCTGCACGCTGAAGAACAGCTTGTCGAGCAGGTTGGAGCGCTCGACCATGTAGCCCATCAGCAAGAACAGCGGGATCGCCACCAGAACGTCGTTGTTCATGGTGGTAAAGGTATTTTGCGTGAGGAGGTAGAAGACGCGGTTGTCGAAAAACGCCTGATCGGGCTGAAAATAGGCGTAGTAGCCGAACCCCACCCCCAGTGCCATCAGCGTGAACGCGACCGGAAACCCGATCATGATGGTTGCGACCAGGATCCCCAGCATCACCAGCGCGACGATTCCCGGATCGATCATCGCGCTGCCCCTTGCGCAGCTTCCTCGGCGGCCTTCCTCGCGTGCTCCTCCAGGATCTGCTTCTCGAGCTCTTCCACATCGTGCAGCCGCGTCGGCCAGTCGTTGTCGCGCATGCACTGGATGCAGCGCAGAACCTCGGCCACACCTTGCAGTGCGAGCAGCCCGGCACCAAACGGGATCAGCATCTTGAGCGGCCAGATCGGCACGCCCGCCGGACTATTGACGCTCGACTCGAGAATCTTCATCGAAGTGTAGCCGTAGCTCCAACCGGAGAAAACAAGCGCGAGCACCCCCGGGAAGAAGAACAGGACGTAGAGCACCAGCTCGACCTTCGCCTGCGTGCGCGGCTGCCACATACGGTAAAACATGTCGGCGCGCACGTGGCCGCCGCGCGAAAGCGTGTAAGCGCCGGCCATGAAGAACATCGCGCCGTACATCAGGTAGCTGAAATCGAACGCCCAGCTGGTGGGCGCATTCAGGACGTAGCGCACGAATACTTCGTACGTGGTACCGAGAGTCAGGACCACAAGGCACCAGGCGAAGGCGTGCCCGACCGTCCGGCTCAGCAGGTCCACCCCGTAGATGAATCGGTTGATCATGCCTTACCCCAGATCGAACAAAAATTGGGGCGGCACCATCGGCTGCCGCCCCAGATCCTGCTCCCGCCGCTGCACTTTCGCGCCGCGGTTCGTTCTACACCTTGGTCTTGAACACGTGCTCGAAGCCGAGCTTGTAATCCGCCACGTTCAAATGGGAATAGAAGGCGACGCGCTTGGCGAAGGCGCGCTGCGATTCCACAACTTTGGCAAAGAACGGATCCGCCTTGCCGAGCCGGTCGGTGAGCACGTCCCAGGCCTTGAGCTGCTCCACGAAGATCGACTTCGGCGTGCGGATGACGTTGACCTTGTGCTTGTGGATCAGGTCCTGCAGGTCCCTGGAATAGTTGTCCATCCCCGTCCAGAAATTGGACGAGCTGGCCGCCTCGACGCCGTATTGAAGGATCGCCTGCAGGTCCTTCGGGATCGAGTCCCACTTCTTCTTGTTGAAGATGATCTCGAAGAACTCCATCGCCTGGTGGAAGCTGCCCATCATGTAGTTCTTGATCGCGTCCTGGGCGCCGAAGCGCATGTCGGAAGTCGGGTTGTTGAACTCGAAGGCGTCGATCACGCCGCGCTCGAGCGCCGGCATGATTTCACCGCCCGGCAATTGCGTCACCTTGGTGCCCATCTCCTGGAACAGGTCGGCGGCGAGGCCGACCGTGCGGTACTTGAGTCCCTTGAGCCCGGCGGCCGACGTGATCGGCTTCCTGAACCAGCCGAGCGGCTGGGTCGGCATCGGCATGGCGAAAAAGCCCACGACATTGAGGTTCAGCTTTTGCAGCAGCTCGTTGTAGAGCGCCAGGCCGCCGCCGCGGTAGATCCAGGCGAGCGTCTCGTGCGCGTCCATGCCGTTGATCGGGCCCGACCCGAACAACGACGCTGCCTTCGACTTGCCGTACCAGTACACCGGCACGTTGTGAGCGGCATCGAGCACGCCCTGGCTCACGGCATCCATCTCCTGGAACGTCTTGACTACGGAGCCCGTGACGAGGAAGTCGATACGCAGCCGCCCGCCCGCCATCTCGTTGACGCGCTTCACGTACTCCTGGGCCATCTCGTTGAAGATGTCCTTCGCGCCCCACGCGCCCTGCATCTTGATCACGATCGGCGCCTGCGCCTTGGCGATCATCGGGAAACCGAGCGCTGCCGTCCCCGC
>Ga0156179_1091_pt1 | contig 23297 bp, 23 predicted proteins | sample RifCSPlowO2_12_FD_107832 | JGI IMG/M metagenome (GOLD analysis project Ga0156179, IMG submission 107832) | Betaproteobacteria bacterium RIFCSPLOWO2_12_FULL_67_28 | reverse complement strand
CTCGGTCATCTTGCCCTTCTCCAGCTTGACCATCGCGTCGGCGAAAGTCCTGTCGTAGACGCCGGGTACGTTCCAGCCGAGGTCGCCGCCCTTGTCCTTGGTCGAGTCGATCGAGTGCTTCTGCGCCAGCTCCTCGAACTTGCCGCCCTTCCTGAGGTCGCCGATGAGGCGCTTGGCTTCGTCCTCGCTCTGCACCAGGATGTGGCGCGCCTGGTACTCGGTGGTGCCGGTCTGCTGCTTGGCGCGCTCGTACTCCTGCTGGATCTCGGCGTCGCCCACCGGATTCTTGCTCACGTAGTCGCCGAGAAAGCTGTTGACGATGATTTCCTGGCGCGCCAGATCGAGCTGCTGCAGCACTTCGGCGCGCCGGGCGACGCCGGCGCGGTTCGCCTCCTGCAGCAGGACCTCCTTGTTGATGAGCACCTCGCGCACCTGCGCGCGCAGCTGCTCGGAATCGGGCGCGCCGCGCGCGGTCTGCTGGCGCACCAGGAATTCGCCGCGCTGGCGCGGGATCGCAACACCGTTCACCGTGGCAAGCGGCCCTTCCTTCGACGCGGCGGCGGCTTTGGCCGGCTCCTTGGTCGGGAGCCTGGCGGCGGGCGCCTGCGCGAGCGCGGGCAGGGCGAGGGTGGCGAGCGCTACGGCGAAAATTGGAAGTTTCATCAGATACCTTTCGTTGGGTAGGCAGGTGCGATCATGCGTCAGGCTCGCCCGGCGCCCGGGCGGTGATGGCCAGCGCGTGGATCGGATTGTTCATCAGCTCGCCGAGCGCCGCGTAGATCATGCGATGGCGCGCCAGCGTCGGCTGGCCGGCAAAAGCCGCCGAGGCGATCAGAAGGCGCCAGTGCGTGTCGCCGCCGGGTCGCGCGCCGGCATGGCCAGCGTGGCGCGCGCTTTCGTCGCTCAGCTCGAGCCGCAGCGGCGCCAGAGTTTCGAGGCGACGGCGGATTTCGTCGGCGACGCTCACGCGCGCGGCTCCTCGCTGACGTGCCGGGCCAGATACAGCGCCTGGCCGATGACGAACAGCAGCATCAGGCCGGTGCCGCCGAAGAGCTTGAAATTGACCCACAGATCGGTCGGATAGTTGAAGGCGACGAAGAGGTTGGCCGCGCCCATGAAGACGAAAAACAGCACCCAGCTCCAGTTCAGCCGGGCCCAAATCGCCTCCGGCAGCCGGATCTCGGCGCCCATCACGGCGCGGATCAGGTTGCGGCGGAAAAAAAGCGACCCGCCGGCCAGCACGGCGCCGAACAACCAGTACAGCACGGTCGGCTTCCACTTGATGAAGGTTTCGTCGCGCAGCGCGAGCGTCGCGCCGCCGAAAACCGCGATGATTGCGAGGCTCGCCCAGAGCATCGGCTCGACGCGCCGCCGGCGCAGCTTGAGCCAGCCCACCTGGGCGAAGCTCGCGGCGATCGCCACCCCCGTGGCGACATAGATGTCGGCCAGCTTGAAGGCGGCGAAAAACAGGATCACCGGAAAAAGATCGAACAGGAACTTCATGCGAGCCGCTGATTTTACCAGCGTCGGAGTGCCAATCGGCGCCTCGGCCCGGCACGAGGCGGCAGGACCGGGGCACATTGGGGTTATGATTGCGTCGGGGGGGATGTTCATGTCGTCTCTGGTCAGGCTGGTCGAATACGCCGAGGCTTCGCCAGAGGTGCGCGCCGTCTACGACAAGATCATGACGGCGCGCGGCACCGACTGGATCAACAATTTCTGGAAGGCGCTCGCCAACGACCCGGCACTGCTCGGTCGCGTCTGGGCCAGCGTGCAGCAGGTGATGGCGCCGGGGGCGCTCGATCCCCTGACCAAGGAAATGGTCTATCTCGCGGTGAGCGCCACCAATAACTGCGAGTACTGCAGCTATTCGCACACCGCCGCCGCGCGGCGCAAAGGCATGACCGATGCGATGCTCATGGAACTGATGGCGGTGGTCGGCCTGGCGAACGAAAACAACCGCCTGGCCAACGGCCTGCGGATTCCGGTGGACGAGCAATTCAAGGCGCAGCCGTGAAGGGGTCAAGGAGCAAGGCCATGAGAGCGATCGCCGCGCTGGTGATCGCGGTCGTGCCGCTGGCCGCCGCCGCGGGCGGATCGAATTACGGTGTCGCCCCGGGCAGCCGCGACATCGCCGGCAAGATCACCGAATGGAGCGTGCCGACGCCTCGTTTCGCGCGCGATCCGGCGCCCGGACCCGACGGCAACATCTACATCGCGGTGATGAACGGCAACCGCATCGCGCGCTTCGATACCAAGGCGAAATCGTTCAAGGAGTGGGACCTGCCGGAGGGCGCGCGGCCGCACGGCCTCGTGGTGTCGAAGGATGGCAAGGTGTTCTACACCGGCAACGGCAACGGCTCGATCGGCGAACTCGATCCGGCAACCGGCAAGGTCGTCAGTCACTTCACGCCGTCGCAGGGCGGCAATCCGCACACCGCGGTGCTGGACGATGCCGGCAACGTCTGGTTTACGGGGCAGGGCGGCTACCTGGGCAAGCTCGAGCGCGCGAGCGGCAAGGTGAGCGAAATCCCGATGCCCGGCGGACCTTATGGCCTCGCGATCGACAAGCAGGGGCGCATCTGGGTGTGCCGCATGGGCGCCAACGCGCTCGGCATCTACGATCCGAAGAGCGGCAAGACCGATGAGTTGCGCACCGGGTCCGGCTCGCGGCCGCGCCGCATCGCCGCGGCGCCCGACGGCATGCTCTGGGTGACGTACTACGGCAACGGCAAGCTGGCCAGGGTGGATCCGGTGGCGAAGAAAGTGGTGAAGGAGTACGCCATGCCCGCGGGCGAGCGCGCGGGTCCCTATGCGGTGGCGGTGGACGGCGCCGGGCGCGTCTGGGCGAACGAGATCGACACCGATACGGTCGCGCTGCTCGACCCGAAGACCGAGCGTTTCCGCGTCTTTCAGCTGCCCTCCAGGGACGTAGGCATCCGCAAGGCGATCGTCGATGCCGAAGGCCGCTTCTGGTACATGGGAAGCCACAGTGGCAAGCTGGGCGTGATCGAGTAGGCCGCCATGAATACAAAACGCAGATTGACCGTGCTGCTGGCCGCGCTGATGCTGGCTGCGGTGCCCGCATCGGCGCAGCAGGCCGAAGAGCCTACGCTGCCGGAGCAGTTCATCGAGGGGGTGCGCGGATTCTTCAGGCAGTTGTTCGGCGGCGACGAGCACAAGCCTGCGCCTTCGCCACCGCAGGAGGCGGCAGCTTCCCCGAAGCCCGCCGCGGCCGCGGCAAAGCCTGAACCCAAGGTAGAGATGGTGACCCCGACTCCGGCTGCGCAGGCCGCACCCGCGAGCTTGCATGCGGTCGTTTCGAAAGGCGATTTTGCGGCCGCCTCGCAAATGATCGCGCAAGGCTCCGACATCGAGGCCAAGGACCCGGGTACCGGCGCGTCGGTGCTGCACTATGCCGTGATGCGCGGCAATCCTGAAATCCTGCAGTTGCTGCTGGACCGCGGCGCCGACATCAATAGCCGCACCAGGAATGGCACCACGCCGTTGCACACTGCGGTGCTCTACAACCGCTACGAAGTGGCGGAGAAACTCCTCGGCAAGGGCGCCGACGTCAACGCCCAGAGTGCGAGCGGCGCGACGCCGCTCGCGCTCGCCTCGGCGGCGAGGAACCGGACCATCGCCGAACTGTTGCGCTCGCGCGGCGGAAAGTAGCCTCAGCGAGACGACGGCGCGGCCAGCCGCGCGCCATCGGCCGAGACAAGAAAGCGTTTCCACAGCTCGCCGCCGGCGCGCACCTCGACCGGCCAGTAGCAGCGGCCGCGGATCTTCTGCGGCGAATCCACGCGCAGCACGTATTGCGCCGTCGTCCCCTCGGGCAACGATTTCTGCCACGCCCCGGTCTGCGGAAGATGCTTGACGCGCGTGATCAGGCGCCGCAGCGGCGCGGCGCCGTCGTCCGGCACTTCGCAGGCGAGTGCCGGGACTGCGGCGAAGAGCAGAGCCAATACGGCAAAGCGCGAAACACGCATCGACGATGTCCCCGCAAATGGTACTGTCCGCCGCAATCTAGCAGACTCGGCCCGTGCAACCCACCGCCATGCCGGCATGACCGGCCATCTGTCGCCGCGCGCCGGCGTCCTGGCGCTGCTCGTCATCGCCGTGACCTTTGCCGGCAACCACGTCGCGGCGCGCATTGCGTTCGACGATGGCGCGAGCGTGGCGACGGCGGTGGCGGTGCGCTCGGGTGTCACGGCGATCGCCCTGTTCGCGCTGCTGTGCGCGTTCGGCGTGCCGATGGCGCTGCCGCGTCCGACCGTGGTGCGCGCCTGTGCGATCGGAGTGCTCGTCGCGCTGCAGAGCTTTTGCCTTTACTCGGCGGTGGCGCGAATCCCGGTGGCGCTCGCGCTGCTGGCTTTCAACACCTTTCCGATGCTGCTCGCGCTCATGTCCTGGGGAAGCGGCGCCGGCCGGCCGACGCTGCGGACGCTGCTCGCGATGCCGGTGGCGCTCGCCGGCCTTGCGCTCGCGCTCGACGTGTTCGGAAGATCTGGCGATTTCGCGGGCCGCTGGGCTGAAATCGGCGCGGGTGTGGGGTGGGCGCTCGGCGCCGCGCTGTCCTTCGCGCTCGTGCTGCTGCTCACGGGCCGCTGGCTGAAGGACATGGATGGCCGTCTGCGCACCTTGCTCACGATGGCAGTCACCGCTGCAGTGGTGGGACTTGCCGGCGCCGCGATGGACGCGTTCTCGTTGCCGCGCAACCCCCAGGGATGGCTCGGCCTTGCCTTGCTGACCGTGTTCTACGGCACCGCGATCACGGCGCTGTTCGTCGTGCTGCCGCGGCTCGGCGCCGCGAACTATGCGGTGGTGCTGAATATCGAGCCGATCGCGGTGCTGTTCCTCGCCTGGGGAATTCTCGGGCAATCGGTCACGGCGCTGCAGCTCCTCGGCGCCCTGATCGTGATCGGCGCGATCACCGTGCCGGCGCTCAGGCGCTGATCGCCAACCTTGTCCGCGATCAAACCCTGAATTTGCGGCGGGCCGATACTGCAAGGTCAGGGCGCGGGACGCCCCGAGGGGTTGCCATGGATCGTGCGACGATTGCCGAAAGCGCATTGCCGGCCGCGGAAAAACAGCTGGCGCAGACCGTCTCCATCGGTGCCGAGCAGTGGCACAAGGCGCTCGATGCAAGCGAAGCTCTGCTCGATCCCTTCGGCATGCTGGCGCCGATCCAGCACGCCCAACTCGTCTGGATGCTGCACCCCCTCGAGCTGTTCGACCTGATCAGCCGCAACGCCGTCGACCTGATGGCGCTGCAGTTGCATACCGCGGTGCGACTTGCGGGCAAGCCGGGTCCCGACCTGGTGGTGCCGCAGGCGGACGACACGCGCTTTGCCGATCCGGTGTGGACGCAGGAGACGCACTGGAGCCTGCTCAAGCAGTGGTACCTGTTCTATACGCGGCACGTTCAGAACGCGCTCTTCGCCACGCCCTGGCTTTCGCCCAAGGAGCGACGGCGCGCCGCATTCTGGTGGCGCAAATGGCTCAACGCGGCGGCGCCCACCAACTTTCTGCCGACCAACCCGGTCGCGATGCGCAAAGCGGTCGAAACCAATGGCGAGAGCCTGCGCCGCGGCTTCGAGATCTACCTCGAGGATCTGCGCGCCGGCACCGTGCGCATGACCTCGCCCGAGGACTTCCGGGTCGGCGGCAACCTCGCGACGACGCCCGGCGCGGTGGTATTCAGGAACCGCCTGCTGGAGCTGATTCATTACACGCCGGTCGCCAACGAGGTGCACCGCGCGCCGATCGTGATCGTGACGCCGTGGATCAACAAGTACTACGTGCTCGACCTGACGCCGAAGAAGAGCATGGTCGGCTTCCTGCTCGAGCGCGGTTTCGACGTCTACATCACGAGCTGGAGGAACCCGACGCCCGATATGGCCGAGACCAGCTTCGACGACTATCTCACCCAGGGCGTGGATGAGGCAGTGCGCGTGGCGCGCACGCTGAGCGGCGCCGACAAGGTGCACGCCGTGGGCTACTGCATCGGCGGCACGCTGCTCGCGGTGTACCTGGCGTGGCTGAACCGCAGGCAGCCGGAGAACGTTCCGGTGCAGAGCTGGACGCTGCTCGCTTCGTTGACCGACTTCCAGTCGCCGGGCGACATCGAGGTCTTCATCGACGAGGCCGGAGTGCGCTGGCTGACCGACCTGATGCGCCGGCGCGGCTACCTGGACGGGCGCGAGATGGCGACGACCTTCCGCCTGCTGCGCTCGAACAGCCTGATCTGGCACTACATGGTGCACGGCTGGCTGTACGGCGAGAAGCCGGCGCCGTGGGACGTGCTCTACTGGAACATGGACGCGACGCGCATGCCCTACCGCATGCACGAGTACTACCTGCGCGAGATGTACCTGAAGAACAACCTGGTGAAGAGCGACGCGCTGACGGTGGCCGGAGAGCCGATCGACCTGGTGCGCATCCACCAGCCGCTCTACGACGTTTCGGCCGAGGACGACCACATCGCGCCGTGGCGCCAGACCTTCAAGATCAACGGCTACGTCACCTCGCCGAAGCGCTTCGTGCTGTCGAGCTCCGGCCACATCCTGGGGATCGTCAATCCGCCCGTAGCGCCGCCCAAGCGCAGCTACCGCATCGGCCCGGCGCACCGCGGCCAGTCGGCGGACCACTGGCATGCGCAGGCGGAGCAGCGCGACGGCAGCTGGTGGGAGGACTGGTCCGATTGGCTCGCCGGGCAGTGTGGCCCGCTCGGCGCGCCGCCGCCGCTCGCGAGCAGCGATTTCCCGCAGCTCGCCGCCGCGCCCGGGACTTACGTGCTCGAACCCTGAGCGCGTAGCACGGGCGGCGATCGGCGGATAATGCGCCGGTCGTGAGCCAGTACTACCAGCGACGCATCGCGTCCATGGAGACGCCAGGACTCATCATCAAGTCCTGGTTTTTCTGCATCGTGTATGGCGCGATCGCCTTCCCGATTTTCTACGTGTTCGCGTTCAAGCCTCCCACCGTCCTGGTCGGGACGTTGGTGAGCGGGTTCTTCGCGGTTTGGGGCGTGGTCTACGTTTGGGTCACGTTTCAAAAGACGCTCGAATACTGGAAATTCGGCGAATTGCAACTGAAGCTGATGGAGCCTCCGGTGCTCGGCGGCGAGCTTGCTGGCGAACTGCACGCGCCGGGGCTGGGCTTGCGGCCCGTCATGATCGACCTGATGGCGCTCGAAGAGGTTCTGGGTACCGATTCGAAGGGCAGGACCACGCGCAGCGAAAAAGCGGTCTACCGGAGGATGCATCGATTGCGCTCCAGGGGCGGCCGGATCGAGTTTCGCGTGCCGGTTCCCGATGAACCCGAGATCGTCCGCGGTGAACCCTACCTCTGGCGGCTGCGTATCCGAGCGGATTTGCCGGGGATGGATCTCGACCGCACGTTCCCGCTCGACATGGCGCAGGGAACGCGCCGGTCAGAACCGCCGGTGCACGAGCGGGTCGGGACGCAGGCGTTGCCGGATGCGGCACGAGAGGCGCTGATGACGGCAGCCCCGGTTGACGTGTCGGGAATCGCGGCACCTGCGATCGGGCATGCGACGCAAGAGGAGGTGCGCGATTTGCCGGCACCGGTCTCGGCGCCAGTGCTGATCGCCGCGAACCTGCTGCTGCTCGTCGGCGTGCTGTACTGGGGCTGGCGCATCGGCGACGTGGTCATCCTGTATTGGGTCGAGAACCTCGTCATCGGCGCGATGCACGTGCTGCGCATCCTGTTCGCGGATCCGGATGCGATGCGCAGCGCAGCGGCCCCGGTTCAGAGCACCGGCGGCGAGCGCATGGCGGCGAAAACGGCATTGGCCGCCTTTTTCCTCGTGCACTATGGCGGCTTCTGCGCGGTGCACGGCATGTTCCTCGCGTCGCTCTTTCCGGTGCGGGGACCTATGGGAGTACCACTGGAAATCTGGCAGATCCTCGCCGACCGGCTGCGCGAGCCCGGCGCGCTCGCCGTCATTGCGGCGCTGGCGCTCAGTCACGGCTATTCGTTCGCGCGCAACTACATCGGGCGCGAGGAGTACCGGCGCGTGGACATTGCGCGCATGATGTTCCGTCCTTACGGCCGCATCGTCGTGGTGCACCTGTTCATCATCGCCGGAGGATTGTTGCTGCAGGGCACGCGGGCGCCGGTGGCGGCCTTGCTGCTGTTCATCCTGCTCAAGACAGGAATCGACTACACCATGCACCGCAGGGAGCGCGCGCTGCTGTCGCCCGAGGGCGCCTGAGTCCGCGGCCGGCTGTAGCGAACAACCGCAATCAGACCGGATCGATGGCGCCGCCTGTCGGGCAGGCGGGACACGAAATAGTCCGCCCGATCAAGCCACTGCTTGATCGAGGGCGAATGATGTCGTCGCGGCGCGACAGCCCGCCCGACCAGTCCTTGCATAGGACTTTGATTTCATGCGGAAAACGTTCCGGCATGAAGATTGCACAACCTTCCATTCGTTTTTCATCCCAAGGGAGGTTCGCCCCATGCTGCAGAAGGACACGTTTTTCCGCAAGCGCGATGAAACCTCGGTTCGATTCGTGCCGCCCCCGATTCCCTCGCCACAGAATCTGCCGCAGGCCGCGCAAGCCGAGCCGCAATCCGCGCCGCGACCCGATCCGCATCCCGTCCACGCCGTTGTCAAGGGCGAGGAACGCAAGGAAGCAAAACTGGTCGTCGGGCCCGACATCAAGATGAAGGGCGTCGAGGTCACCGATTGCGATACGCTGGCGGTGGAAGGCCGCATCGAGGCGACGCTCGATTGCCGCGTTATTCAGATCGCCGAGCACGGGGTCTTCGCCGGCACGGTGGCCGTCGACACGGCCGAGATTCACGGGCGGCTCGAGGGTGAACTCACCGTGCGCAAGCTGCTGGTGGTTCATGCCACCGGCAAGGTTTCCGGCAAAGTCCGCTATGCGCGCATCAAGGTCGAGGAAGGCGCCGAGCTTTCCGGCGAGGTCAACCTGCTCGACAAGACCGCCACCGTGGTCGCGGCGCGGCGCAACTGAGCGCTCGCGCTGCGTGAAATGGGGTCAGAGTAACTCACGGCAGGCGACGACGAGCCGCGATAGACGAAAAGCGCCAAAGTTACTCTGACCCCAATTTCACGTACTCGTACTCGACCGGCAGGTTGTTGACGCCGCGCTCGGGCGGCGCGACCCAGGTGGCCATTTTGCCGGGCTCGACGACCTTGCGCATCAGCGAGCGCACGAAGGCGCGGTCGCTTTCAGTCGGGATCCACTCGCCGATGCGCCCGGCGTACTCGTCCTGCGTCACGAGCTTGCCTTCGGGCGTCACCGGCTGGTTGACCCACGAGCCGATCGAGCGGCGGAAATGCGGCGAGGGCAGCGCGAGGCGCAAGGCGTGGCCGGCGCGCTCGATGGCGCGGTTCCAGCGCTTGAGTCCGATCTCGCAGTCCTTGAGATAGGACTCGCGCATCACCTCGTTGAGGGCGTTGAGCGCCGGCACCTGCTCGATGCCCTGCGGCGTCTGCAGGTCGAGCATGCGGTCGCGCAGCACGTGATCGTCGTAAGTGGATTCGTCCGGCCGGCCCTTCAACCCGGCGGCGAAATTGGCCGCGGCGTTGGACGAAATCTCGGAGCCGAACAGGTCGAGCGAAGAAGAGCACCAGAAGTTCAGGTATTTCTGCAGTAGCGGCAGGTCCACCGCACCGTGCGCGCGGATTCGCGCCGCGTCGTCGGTGGCCAGCTCTTTCATCACCTCGAGCGTGCGCTTGACTACGCGGCCGATGCCGGTTTCGCCTACGAACATGTGGTGTGCTTCCTCCGTCAGCATGAAGCGGCAGGTGCGCGACAGCGGATCGAAGGCGCTCTCGGCGAGGCTCTTCAACTGGTACTTGCCGTCGCGGTCGGTGAAATAGGTGAAGCAATAGAGCGAGAGCCAGTCGCTGATCGGTTCGTTGAACGTGGTGAGGATGCGCGGCTTGTCGGCGTCGCCCGAGTGGCGCGCGAGCAACTCCTCGGCCTCCTCGCGCCCGTCGCGCCCGAAGTAGGCGTGCAGCAGGTACACCATGGCCCAGAGGTGGCGGCCTTCCTCGACGTTGATCTGGAACAGGTTCCTCAGATCGTAGAGCGAGGGGCAGCTGTGCCCGAGCAGGCGCTGTTGCTCTACAGAGGCGGGCTCGGTGTCGCCCTGCGTCACGATCAGGCGGCGCAGCGTGGAGCGGTGCTCGCCCGGCACCTGCTGCCACACCGCCTGCCCGATGCGGTCACCGAAGTGGATCCTGCGGTCGCTCACTGCGTCGGCAAGGAAGATTCCCCAGCGGTAGTCGGGCATTCTCACCGCGCCGTATTGCGCCCAGCCCTGCGCGTCCACCGAGGTGGCGGTGCGCAGGTAGACATCGGCCTTCTCGAAATCGCTCGGCCCCATCTCGTGCCACCACTGGAGAAAGCGGGGTTGCCAGTGCTCGAGCGCGCGCTGCAGCGTGCGGTCGTTGGCGAGGTCCACGTTGTTGGGAATCTTCCCGGCGTAGTCGATGGCCATCAGTAGGTTTCCACGTGATAGCGGCCCGCGGACCGCATTCGTTCCTTCATCGCGTTCCAGTCCACGCCGCAGATCTCGGCGAAGGCCGCCTCCACGCCTTGCTCCATCTGCTTGTGGCCGCAGAGGTAGACGTAGGTGTTCTCGTCGGCCAGCAACCGGGCGGCCTTCCCGCCGCAGGCGCGCATGCGGTCCTGCACGTACTCTTTCGCCTTGCCGGACACGCGCGAGAAGGCGAGCTGCACGTCGATCAGATCCACGGGTAGCTTCATGAGGGGCCCGAAGTAGGGCAGCTCGCCGGGCGTGCGCGCGCCGAAGAACAGCATCAGCTCGCCGCCTTCCTTCAGCGCGAGGCGCCGGCGCCGGCGCTCGGTCATGGCGCGCATCGGCGCCGACCCGGTGCCGGTGCAGATCATGATCAGGTTGGCGCCCGGATGGTTCGGCATCAGGAAGGTGCTGCCAAACGGACCGGCGACGCTCAGCTGGTCGCCCTTCTTCAGGTCGCAGAGGAAATTCGAGGCGATGCCGCGCACCGGCTTGCCGTCGCGGTCCTCGGTGACGCGCTTCACGGTGAGCGAGACGTTGTTGTAGCCGGGCCGCTCGCCGTTCCTCGGGCTCGCGATCGAGTACATGCGCACGTGCTGGCCGCCGGCCAGCGCTACGATTACCGCCAGCGACTGGCCTTCGAGCACCGGGAATGCCGTGGTTCCGAAGTCGAGCACGATGTGGCGGATGTCGCTCCCGGCGTCCGCCGCGGTGAGGCGGAAATTGCCTGCGCAGGTAGCGATGGCCGGCCGTGCCAGGCTGTAAAGCCCTACGTAGGGATGCGCGGCCGACCAGGGCGGCGGCGCCGTGCCGCCCTGCGCCTGCGAGGCGGCAGCGGCGAAGCTCGCCACCTCCTCGGGAATGTCGCCCGGACGGTCTTCGTTGCCCGCGTCCTCTGCAGCGGCGGGCAACGAATCCCACGCGAACTGTTCTGCGGTCGAATACGGTTTCGCTATGCTGCGCCAGGAGTCGATGGCGCCGGTGGGGCAGGGCGCGACGCAGTCGTTGCAGTTGTTGCAGATCTCCGGCTTGACGACGTAATTGCGGCTGTCGTGCGTGATCGCGTCGATCGGGCAGGTTTCCTCGCAGGTGTTGCAGCGGATGCAGATCTCCGGGTCGATCAGGTGCTGGCGAATGAGCTCCGCAGTCTGCATGGTGCGCGCTCAGCCGAAGCGCACGTACTCGAAATTCACCGGCTGCTTGTTGATGCCCTGGCGCGGCGGCGCGATCCAGTTGGCGAACTTGCCGGGCTCGGTGACGCGGCCCATCAGCGACTGCACGAAGGCGCGGTCTTCCGCGCTCGGCAACCATTGCTGATGGCGGTGCGTCCATTCCGCCTCCGCAAGCACCTTGCCGTCCGGGCTGACATGGTGTTCCGCGAAGACGCCGATCCTGCGGTGGAAACCCTTGTGCGGCAGCTTGAAGCGAAAGCCGATGCCGTGTTTCTCGGGAATCCGGTTCCAGCGCTCGATCGCGTTCTCCAGGTCGTGCGTCCAGTCGTCGCGCAGGCGTTCGTTCAGCGCGGTGACCGCGCCGACGTTCCTCGTGACGATGCGCTCGCCGATCACCTCCATCACCGGATACTGCGCGCTTTCGAGCCGGTGGTCGTCGCCGATCGTCGTCTCCTGGAAACGGCCCTTCAGGCCGTTGGTATAGAACGACGCCGCGTTCGACGACACTTCGGAGCCGTACAGGTCGCTCGTCACGCTGAAGTGGAAGTTGAGGTAGCGCTGCAGCGTAGGCAGGTCGATCACGCCGAGGCCGCGCAGCTTCGCCACATCGTCGGTCCTGTGCTGCGCCATCAGCTCGCAGGTGCGCTCGATGATGCGCGCCACGCCCGATTCCCCTACGAACAGGTGATGCGCCTCTTCCGTAAGCATGAAGCGGCAGGTGCGCGACAGCGGATCGAAGCCGCTTTCAGCGAGCGCGGCGAGCTGGAACTTGCCGTCGCGATCGGTGATGAAAGTGAACATGAAGAACGACAGCCAGTCCGGCGTCTTCTCGTTGAACGCGGTGAGGATGCGCGGATTGTCGGCGTCGCCCGAGCGCCGCGCGAGCAGTGCTTCGCCTTCCTCGCGGCCGTCCTTGCCGAAATGCGCGTGCAGCAGGTAGACCATGGCCCAGAGGTGGCGGCCTTCCTCGACGTTCACCTGAAAGATGTTTCTCAGGTCGTAAAGCGAAGGGCAGGTGAGGCCGAGATGGCGCTGCTGCTCGACCGATGCGGGCTCGGTGTCGCCCTGCGTGACGATGATGCGGCGCAGGGTCGAGCGGTATTCCCCCGGCACCTCCTGCCAGGCAGTATCGCCCTTGTGCGCGCCGAAATTGACCTGGCGCCCGGCTTCGGCGGGCGCGAGGAAGATGCCCCAGCGGTAGTCCGGCATCCTGACGTAGTCGTAGTGCGCCCAGCCCTTGGGATCGACGCTCACCGCGGTGCGCAGGTAGACGTCGAAACTGGTGGACTTGTCGGGCCCCATGTCGGCCCACCATTTGAGGTAATTGGGCTGCCAGTGCTCGAGCGCCCGCTGCAGCGTCCTGTTCGACGCCAGGTCGACGTTGTTGGGGATCTTTTCGGAGTAGTTGATGCCGGACATGGTCAGATGCGCTCCCAGTTGAATTTTGCCTTCGCGCCGGTGCCGTACACCTTGAGCGCGCCCTGCTCGCCGACTGCGTTCGGCCGATTGAAGATCCAGTTCTGCCACGCCGTCAGACGGCCGAAGACGCGCGTCGCCAGGTTCTCGCGGCCGCTAAAGCGAAGCGAGGCCTCCATGCCGGTGAGCGCGTCGGGCGACAGGCTGGCGCGCTCCTCGATGGCGAGGCGGATTTCGTCTTCCCAGTCGAGGTCGTCGGGAGTCGAAGTGACGAGCCCCAAATCGCGCGCCCCGCGCGCACTGAGGGGTTCGCCGATGGTCTGGCGCGCCGCTTCCACAGGTGCCTCGTCCTCGCAAAAGCGAGCCGCGATGCGCGTAGCGCCGCTCACCGCGGGAAACGTGCCGAAGTTGAGTCCACTCAAGACAATGTGCGGTGCGTCCTTGTCCTCCTCCGGCAGCTGCAGCATGAACGAGCGGTCCGCCGCGAGCAGGAGTTCCGCGAGCGTGCCGGCGAAGCAGGAACCCTGGTCCACGATCGCGAACAGCGAGCGCGAGGAGACATCCAGCCGCGCCAGGGTGCGGCGCAGGTAGCCGAGGGTCTCGCGCACGAACCAGTGCTTCGCATGCCGCTGCAGGAAAGCATCGGTGGCGACCACCGCTTCGATCGAGCCGCGGGTCTTCAGCAGCCACAGGCCCAGCTCGAGATGGTTGTGGCGCAGCATGAGGATCGCGTCGTCGAGCTCGCGCGCCACTTTCAGCGGCCACCACTCGGCGCCGAGCGCGAGCGCGGCCTCGGGCGTCGCGGGCTGCTGTCCTTCTGGCGCATTCACGGTGATCTGCGCGGTGCGTGCCGCGGCGTTGAGATGCACCTCTACGGTCGCGTAATGATAGCCACCTTCATCGGCGCGCCGCGCGAGGGGCGTGAGTGCAACGCCCTTGCCGCCCGGACGGTCCGATGGCGCGGCCAGTTCCAGCGCGCGCGCCTTCACGGCCTCGTTGAACTGCTGCGGTTTGGCAACGTGGTCCACCAGTTTCCAATTCCTGGCGCGGTCGGCGCGCACGCCCTCGGCGGTGGTGCAGAACACGTCCGCCAGGTCGCGCCGCACCTTGCGCTTGTCCACCAGCCGCGTCAGCCCCCCGGTGCCCGGCAGCACGCCGAGCAGCGGCACTTCGGGCAGGCTCACCGCGCTCGAGCGGTCGTCGATCATCGCGATCTCGTCGCAGGCGAGCGCGAGCTCGTAGCCGCCGCCGGCGGTGGCGCCGTTCAGCGCGGCGAGGAACTTGAGCCCGGAATGGCGCGAAGAGTCCTCGATGCCGTTGCGCGTCTCGTTGGTGAACTTGCAGAAGTTCACTTTCCAGGCATGCGTCGACAGGCCGAGCATGTAGATGTTGGCGCCGGAGCAGAACATGCGGCTCTTGCCGCTCGTGAGCACCACGCTGCGCACTTCCGGATGCTCGAAGCGGATGCGGTTGAGCGCATCGTGCAGCTCGATGTCGACGCCGAGGTCGTAGGAATTGAGCTTGAGCTTGTAGCCCGGCGCGATGCCCTTGTCTTCGGCGACGTCGAGCGTGAGCGTCGCCAGGGGGCCGTCGAAGCCGAGCTTCCAGTGGTTGTAGCGCTCGGGTGCGGTATCGAAGGTGATCATGCTTTCTCCAGTGCGCGCCGCAGTTCGGCGAGCGATTGTTTGAGGGGGCGGTCCGAAGTGTCGAGCACCGCGTCGGCGCGCGAATAGAGATTGTCGCGGTCGGCGAGGAGCTTGCGGATTTCGTCGAGCGCCGCGGCGCGGCCGCGGAACGGCCGCAGGTCGCCCTGTGCCATGACGCGCGCCATGTGCTCGGCAGGGGAGGCCTTGAGCCAGACGCAGAAGCAGTGCTCGAGGAGCAGCCGGTAGCTATCCGGATGGGTGACCAGGCTCCCGCCCACCGCGATCACGGCGCGCGGCTGCGTCTTGAGGACACGCTCCAGCGCGCGGCGCTCGAAGCGGCGGAAGGCGTCCTGGCCGTACATCGAGAACACTTCGCCAAGCGGGGCGCCGGCTTCGTGCTCGACTTCGCGGTCGAGTTCCACGAACGGCACGCCGAGGCTCTGCGCGAGCTTCTCGCCCAGGGTCGATTTGCCGGCGCCGCGCAGGCCGATGAGCGCGACGCGCGCGCTGCGCGCCGTGGCGTCGTGTTCGCGCGTGAGTTCCTCGATCGGCACGCTCATCGCATGCGCGATGCGCCGCAGCAGCAGCACCGAGATGTTGCCTTCGCCGCCCTCGAGCTGCGCCAGATAGCGCTCGGATAACCCGGAAGCGAGCGCGAGCGCCTTGCGCGTCACGCCCTGCTCGGTGCGCCAGCCGCGCACGCGCTCGCCGAGCCGCGCCAGATAGCCGGCTTCGCCGTTGTCGGCGCGCTGGGGAGGCGCGAGGGCGGAGCTCATGGATTCGTTGATTTCGGACAATGAGATATAGTGCTTGAACTGGATTCTATGATGCAATATAGTTGATGTCAATCAAGGAACCCGGATGAGCCTGAAGATCACCATTGTGGTCGGCACCATGACCGGCACGGCGCAGCTCGTGGCGCAGGAACTGGAACTGACCTGGGACGACGGCGAGACCCGGGTCGCGACGGTGCTGATGGAGAAAACCGACGTCTCGGTGTTCGGCGGGGAGGGCGTCTTCCTGATCTGCACCTCGACCTATGGGCAGGGCGACGTGCCGGACAATGCCAAGGCGCTCTACGCAGAGCTGCAGGCAAAGCGCCCGGATCTGTCGCAGCTGCGCTACGGCGTCTTCGGGCTCGGCGATCGCACCTACGCCGAGACCTTCAATTTCGGCGGCAAGCGTTTCGACGAGCTGCTCGCCGAGTTGGGCGCGCAACGCATCGGCGAGCGCGTGCAGCACGATGCCTCGTCAGGCGTGCTGGCCGAGGAAGCCGCGGTGGAATGGGCCGCGGAGTGGCTTAAACTGGCACGCGACGCAACGACGCACGCCGCGTAGAGGGGAGCAGTCCATGGGCATGTTCAAGGCCGATCATTCGGTATCGCCGCCGCGCGTCGAGATCGCGCGCGAATACAACGCCGCCGAGGATCTGATCGGGCGCAACCTGGCCGCGGGGCGCGGCGGCAAGATCGCCTATATCGACGACGCCGGCCAGTGCAGCTACGCCGAGCTCGCCGAGCGCGTCGACCGCCTCGGCAGCGGATTGCAGGCGCTCGGCCTCGGCATGGAGGACCGGATCGCGCTCGCGATGCTCGACACGATCGACTGGCCGGTCGCGTTCCTCGGCGCGATCAAGGCGGGCGTCGTGCCGATCGCGCTCAACACGCTGCTCACCACGAAGGACTACGAGTTCATGCTCTCGGACAGCCGCGCGCAGGCGCTCGTCGTGTCCGAGGCGCTGCTGCCGGCATTCGCGCCGCTCATCGGCAGGCTGCCGTTCCTGAAGCAGGTGATCGTCTCGGGCGCCCGCGCAGGGGGTTACATCGCATTCGAGGACGTGCTCGCCAAGGGCGGGACACATCTTGCTACGGCGCCGACCACGCGCGACGACGCCTGCTTCTGGCTCTACTCCTCGGGCTCGACCGGGATGCCCAAAGGCACGGTGCACGTGCAGAGCACGCTCGCCCTGACCGCCGAGCTGTATGCGCGGCCGATCCTCGGCATCCGCGACAGCGACGTCGCGTTTTCGGCGGCGAAGCTGTTTTTCGCCTACGGACTGGGCAACGCGCTCGCGTTTCCGCTGGCGGTGGGCGCGACCACCGTGCTGATGGCCGAGCGGCCGACGCCGGCTGCGGTATTCAAGCGCATCACGGAACGCAAGCCCACCATCTTCTACGGGGTGCCCACGCTTTACGCGGCGCTGCTTGCCGACGCGAATTTTCCGAGGCAGGAGCAGCTCGCGCTGCGCATGTGCACCTCGGCGGGCGAGGCGCTGCCGGCGGATCTCGGCAAGCGCTGGAAGGAGCGCACCGGCGTCGACATCCTCGACGGCATCGGCTCGACCGAGATGGGGCATATCTTCATTTCCAACCGGCCGGGCGACGTGCGCTACGGCACGACCGGAAAGCTTGTTCCGGGTTACGCATTGAAGGTGTTGGACGAGGCGGGCCAGCCGGTCAAGCCGGGCGAGGTGGGCGATCTCTTCATCTCCGGCCCTACGGCGGCGAACGGCTACTGGAACCAGCGCGAGAAAAGCCGCACCACCTTCCAGGGCGAATGGACCAGGAGCGGCGACAAGTATTCCTTCGACGCGGCGGGCTACTACACTTACGCCGGCAGGTCGGACGACATGCTGAAAGTCTCGGGCATCTACGTCTCGCCGGTGGAAGTGGAGGGCGCGCTGATCTCGCACGAGGCGGTACTCGAAGCCGCGGTGGTGGGCCACGAGGACGACAACCAGCTCACCAAGCCGAAGGCCTTCGTGGTGCTGAAGCCGGGGCACGCTGCGAGCGATGCGCTGAAGAGCGCCCTGCAGCAGCACGTCAAGGACAAGCTCGCGCCCTACAAGTACCCGCGCTGGATCGAATTTCTCAGCGAGCTGCCGAAGACGGCGACGGGGAAGATCCAGCGCTTCAAGCTGCGCGGTTAGCCTGCGGCGCGCCGATTCGCTTCGAGCCGCGCGTCCACCAGCGCCACGATTTCGTCCACCTCAGCCGAGTGCATGCCCTTGCGCGCGGCGATGCTCTTCACGAGGCAATCCACGCGCTCGATATTGGGTGCGCCAGCGTACAAGGCGCGCGCCGCCGACGATGGCTTGGCGAGCCCGAGCGCCGCGTTGGCATACTTTTCGAACGGCACCAGATCGTCCTCCTGCGCGCCCAGGGCCTTGCACACCCCGCCCACCCAGGCGTACACGGCGCGCGAGCGCTCGAGGTCGCCGTGCACCGCCTCGCGGATCGAGCGCACCTCGCCTTGCTGCACGCAGCGGTAATTCCCCGTGAGCAGCATGCACCACTTCGCCAGCGGCACGAAGACCGAGTCGTGCACTTTGAGCTTGACCGGCAGATCGACCGCGCCGCTGCCGGTTTCGAAGCGTACCGCTTCGATTCCGGCCTGCAGCTCGCGCAGCATGGCGGTGTGAGCGTCCGAAGCGAAGCGCGCCGCCTTGAAATTGGTCGGCAGGCTGACCTGCAGGACATTGCTTTTCTCTTCGGGAGGGCGAAACGCCTGCGGGTCCGGGCTGCACAGGGTCATCAAATCCGGATCGAATCCGTCCCACACCGACGGATCGGTAAAGCAATGGCGGTAGGCATCGGCGGACAGTCCCGCTATGCGCGCGAGGAACGGCGGCGGCGGCATGTTCATGATCGACATGCACGGCCGCTTCGCCTGCGCCACCGCGTGCAGCAATTCGCGCACGCCGGGCGATCGATACTGCGGCTCCTGCATGGCCAGCGCCACCAGATCGAATCCGGCTGGGTCGATCGCGCCCGGCATGTCGGCGGACAATTTGCCCGGCAGCTGCCGCGAATCGATCTCGACCAGGCTGTCGCGGCCTTTGACCGGCAGGCGTACGCGCGTGCCTTCCCGGTTGATCAGCTCGGCTTCGGCGGGCAGGCACGCCAGCTTGACCGTGTGCCCAGCCAACAGCAGTTTCGTCGCCAGCAGCGAGCCGTAGGAGGCGCCCATGATCAAGATTCGGCGACCGATGCTCATGATTCCTTCCTCTCTACCGGCAATGCGGTAGCTTAGCCTACAGCCGTGTACGCCTCGCGGTGAACGGCGAGCCAGTCGCTCCCGGGCGAGCCGTCGGACTGCGACGGATGGAAGTTGCGCCGGAAGTAGGCGCGCCAGGCAGCGAAGCCGTGTCGTACCAGCCCTGCACGGCCGAACAGGAACGACGCCGCGCTCTTCCAGGTGCTCCAGCGCCATTGCGCACCGTCATGCTCGAGGTTGCGCCAGGTCTGCAGCGCGAGATCGCTCAGGAAATACCGGGTCACGATGCGCATCCAGCGCTTGCGCCGGCGCGCGTCGCCGCCGAGCGCGAGGTAGACATCGAACGCCGTGCTGCGATGTTCCATCTCCTCGGACGCGTGCCACAGCCACATCGTCGCCAGGCGCGGTTCAGTGTTGGCGAACCACTCGCTGTGATGCAACAGCCAGCCGGCCAGCACCGCCGTGAAATGCTCGTTGGCGGCGGTCGCGGCGACCGCATGGCGCGCATCGAGGCCCTGCAGCATCGGCAGGCGCTGGCGGATGCGCTCTTCCCAGAGGTTGACGTGACCCTGGCGTTCCAGCTGTGCGTTGAACAGCGCGTGAACGCGCCGGTGCGTCGCTTCCTGACCCACGAAACCCTGCAGTTCGTCGGCGAAGCGCTCGCGTGCGGCGGCGGGCAGCGCCGCGACACCCGCCCGAACCGAGTCGATAAAGAACTGCTCGCCGAGCGGAAAGCTCATCGACAGCGCGTTGGCGAACGCGGTGCGAAACGCGTCGCCGCCGAACCAGTGGCGCGCGAACGGCGTGTCGAGGTCGATCAGCAGGCGGCGGACGATCGGTTGGTTCATCTCAGGCGGCCAGCGCCTCGGCGACGAATTCCATCCGGTCCTGTCCCCAGAACATCTCGTCGCCTACGAAAAACGTGGGCGCGCCGAACACGCCGCGCGAAACGGCTTCCTCGGTGTTGCGGATCAGCGCCTGTTTCACCTCGGGGTCGGCCGCAAGCGCCATGATCTCCGCCGCATCGAACCCTGCCGCCAAAAGCACCTCGGCCACGACTTTCTCGTCGCGCAGGTCGCGCGCCCGGCCGAATATCGCGTCGAACATCGCATCGACATAGGCTCCGAAGCGCTCGGGCCTGCGCATCTGCAGGCCGATCGCGCCGCGCATGAGGGCGAGGGTGTTGATGGGGAATCCGGGTGGATAGCCGAGCGCCACGCCGTCGCGGCGCGCGTAGCGCGCCAGATCGCCGACCAGCCACTTGCCCTTGGCCGGAATCGTCACCGGGCTCGCATTGCCCTGCGCCTTGAACACGCCGCCCAGGAGCATCGGCTTGTAAACGACGTTCGCGCCGCTGCGAGCGAGAAATTTCGGCAGCCGCTTCCACGCCAGATACGCGGCGGGACTGCCGAGGTCGAACCAGAATTCCAGCTGACTTGCCATCGCGATTCCTTGACCGTTGTTGCCAGGTATTTTTTGACCGGATCACCGACGCCGAAGATACTTCGCCTTGTGCGCTTGAACCCCCCGCCCTCTGCGGTCAGCCGGAAGTATACGGCGGCCATCTTCGACTTCGAGGGCACGCTGGTCGATTTCCAGTGGCAGCTAGCGCTGGCGGAAGCCGAGTTGCGCCGTGGCTTCGCCGGATTGGGATTCGGCGGCGACGAGTTCGCCCGCGGCAACTACGCCGCCATGTGGAATGCCGCCGCCGGCCTGCTCGCGCCGCAGGGACGGATAGCCGAGCTGCAGCAGGCGATGGCTCCCATCTACGACCGCTGGGATATGGATGCGCTGACCCGATGGACGCCTCGACCGGGAGCGGCCGAGCTGCTCTGCCGGCTCGCCACCAGGGGCTCGCGCGTGGGCATGGTCAGCAACGTGGGGCGTGCGGCACTCACCCTGGCTTTGAACCGATTCGACTTCGCCCGCTGGCTGTCGCCGGTCGTCACGCGCGACGAGGTGAGCTGCATGAAGCCCGCGCCGGAGGGCATTTTGCGGGTGCTTTCGGATTGGCAGGCCGCGGCGGATCGCGTGCTGTTCGTAGGCGACAGCCGGGCTGACGTTTCAGGCGCTCGCGCGGCGGGGATGCACGTGGCCATCATCCGGGGAGGCGAGTGTGACGAAGCCGACTTCGCCGACGCGCCGCCCGACTACATGATTTCGCACCTGAACGAGATCGGTGAGCTGATCGCTGGACGTTGGGTCCAATAGGCCCGATTCCGATGAGATCGCGGCGAGTGCCGTAGCATACGAGCCGTGAATCCTTCGAAGCCCTTGGCGACGCCGGAGGAATACGCGGCTGCGCTCGAGGCACTGAAGCGCCGCGTCGAGGCCGACCCCGCGGCGGCCGCGCTGGCGCGCGAGTTCGAGCGCATCCTGCGCTACGAGTCGGCGCACGGTCTTGCGGATGCGTCGGACCTCGCTTCGCGCCTGTCTGCGCCTGCCGTGCCGCGATCACGGCGTACTGCGGTGATTTCGGACATCCACGGCAACCACGACGGCCTGTTGGCGGTGCTCGAAGACATCCAGCGGCAGGGCTGCGAGCGCATCGTCTGTCTCGGCGATCTCATCGAGGGGGGACCTGACAACGAGGGCGTGATCGATACGCTGCGGCGGCTCGGGGTTGCGTCGGTGCGCGGCAATCACGATGAATGGAACGACGTCGAGCTGCCGCAGGAGATGCGCCGATACCTGCTCGGCTTGCCGGAGGTCACTGTCGAGGAGGGCGTCGTCTATACGCACATATCGCCGCGCGCGAGGCGGCGCACGATCAACCACGCGGTGGAAGCGTGGAACGTGTTCGACGAGAGCGCGTTCCGGCTGCTTTTCGTCGGCCACGTGCATGTGCCCATGATCTTCGGCAGGCGCTGCGACGCGTATGGCGAGGCGCGCGCGCATGCCTTCGATTACAACCGGCCCGTGCCGTTAGACCCGGGCGACCAGTACATCGTGAGCGTCGGCTCGATCGGCTACGGGCGCGACCTGGTCGGCAAGCTCAGGTATGCGATTCACGACAGCGGATCGCAGACGATCGAGTTGCGGGCGATCGAGGGGCCGCTCCTGCAACTGGATTATTCGCGGCGGTGACCGGGTTGTGGCGCGATCGCCGACGGTCATGGAAAGAATTAATCCGGCCCGCGAGAAGTGGGTCCTATTCGGCCGGCCTCCGCGCACTACTACACGCGCGCGCTATTTGATGTCTTCGAGTTTGACGCCTCGGCCCGCGCGGAAGCTGGCGCGAGCCTGCTCAATGCGCTGCAAAAACCGTGGGTCGTGTTCAAGTCGGTAGTCGAACCAGTCGTCCTCCGATTTGAACCCGATCAGTACGCCGGCTGGTTTGCCGTGGCGTGTGATGACGACATCTTGCGTCTCGGCTTCCCGAAGAAAGCGAGACAAATCATCCTTGACCTCGGAAAGGGGCACTTCCTTCATTCTGGGCTTCCGAACCGCGTTAGCCATGACTCAGCCTCCGGTTTGGGCACGATCGCCAACACCTCGACGGTCGGACCCGAAACATCGTAGAACACACGGACCTCTTCGACGCGGAGCCGGTACTGCGGTCGCGTTATGCCGCGCAAGCGCTTGATTCGGCTACGGCTAGTCTTGGTTGGTTCGTGCCTCAAATGTATTTCGAGGGCTTCCTTTACCGCCGTCCGTTCGCCGGCCTTCAACCTGCGCAGGTCTTCGACGGCCTCGGGGGCGAGGAGTATCTCGAAGCGCATTCTGGCTAGATTATAGCCAGACTTCTTGTCATCGGATGGTGCGCCCTACCACGGTGAGGGGCGCGCCGCTCTTGCGCGCGTCGGTTTGGACTGGACTCCTCCCACTCTTTGTTCGGCATCATGGTGCCAGCTGAGGCCTTGGGCGGTTTCAGCCTCAATCAATGTGGAGCCAACCGGCGCGCGAGTTCAGAGCACTTTGCAAGGCACGACGCCCCGCGCGCGTCCGGGTTGGGCGCCAGGTTAAACGGCGATCTTTGCAAGGAGAACGACCCCTGGAAAGATGTGTGTGTGACGCCCCTCTCGCAAAGTGAGCCCCTGCGCGTCCGCAGGAAAACACCATGCCACGGCGTCCAAGCTCGCGTCTTGCAGCCCGTTGAAAAACGGACCGAGCAGCTCAAGCAGTGACCGATCGACCTTGCTGCGGAAATAGGGCACGGCAAATACGAGACCTATGCGAGTTCCAGAACTGTTGGAAAGGTGAATGGCGCGTGCGTCAGTTTGGGCCCTCCCAAGTGCTCGAAGCGTTCCCTTAGCGTTAACAGGATGAACTGCACGGTCTCAAAGCGGTGCAAACGGCCTGGACCGGTCACTCGATCACCCGGTCGGCGCGCAGCAGCACCGACTGCGGGATCTTGAGGCCGAGCGCCTTAGCAGTTTTGAGGTTAATGACCGTTTCCAATATAGTCACTTGCTCCACTGGTAGCTCGCCCGGTTTGGCGCCTTTGATGATCTTGTCGACGTAGGCGGCGCCGCGCCGGAAACTGTCGGCGATGCTCGCGCCGTAGCTCAGCAATCCG